>Ga0247823_10001223_pt1 | contig 21424 bp, 20 predicted proteins | sample 13C_PalmiticAcid_2_FD_192426 | JGI IMG/M metagenome (GOLD analysis project Ga0247823, IMG submission 192426) | Soil microbial communities from agricultural site in Penn Yan, New York, United States - 13C_PalmiticAcid_Day30 | ecosystem: Environmental > Terrestrial > Soil > Agricultural land... | reverse complement strand
CTTTCCCGTCATTTCGCTGCCTTGAGCGGCTCTCAGGATCAGGAGTTTTCCATGCCCCGCAATCACGACATCGCCGAACTGCGCCGCCTCGACGTCGCGCACCATCTTCCCGCGCAGGCCGACTGGGCCGAAATCGAAAAGCTCGGCGGTAGCCGGATCATCACGCATGCCGAGGGCTGCTATATCCACGACGGTGACGGCCACCGCATCCTCGATGGCATGGCCGGCCTGTGGTGCGTCAATGTCGGCTATGGCCGCGAGGAACTGGTTGAGGCGGCTGCGGCGCAGATGCGCGAGCTGCCTTTTTACAACACGTTCTTCAAGACTGCGACGCCGCCGACGGTGACGCTGGCGGCGAAGATCGCCAGCCTGACAGGCAACCGCCTGCCGCATATTTTCTTCAACGCCTCGGGCAGCGAGGCGAACGACACAGTGTTCCGTATGGTGCGCCATTATTGGAAGCTGAAAGGCGAGCCGAAGCGCACGGTCTTCATCAGCCGCTGGAACGCCTATCACGGATCGACCGTCGCGGGCGTCTCGCTGGGGGGCATGAAGGCGATGCATGCGCAGGGCGACCTGCCGATCGCCGGTGTCGAACATGTCCGGCAGCCCTATGCCTATGGCGAAGGGCAGGGGATGACCGAGGAAGAGTTCTGCGACGCCTGCGTAAAAGCGATCGAGGACAAGATCCTTGAGATCGGCCCTGAAAATTGTGCGGCCTTTATCGGCGAACCCGTGCAGGGCGCCGGCGGTGTCATCATCGCGCCTAAGGGCTATTGGCCGAAGGTCGAGGCAGTTGCGCGCAAATATGGCCTGCTGGTTGTCGCCGACGAGGTCATCTGCGGGTTCGGGCGTACCGGCAAGACGTGGGGGCATGAGACGATGGGTTTCACCCCCGACCTGATGCCGATGGCGAAGGGGCTGTCGTCGGGTTATCTGCCGATCTCTGCGACTGCGGTCGCGAGCCATGTCGTTGACGTGCTCAAGACCGGCGGCGATTTCGTTCACGGATTCACTTACTCCGGGCACCCCGTCGCGGCGGCGGTTGCGCTCAAGAATATCGAGATCATCGAGCGCGAAGGCCTTGTCGAACGCACCGGCAGCGTCACCGGCCCGCATCTCGCCAAGGCGCTGGCCACGCTGAACGATCATCCGCTCGTCGGCGAAGCGCGCTCGGTCGGCCTGCTCGGCGCGGTCGAGATCGTCGCCGACAAGGAGACGCGGGCGCGCTTTGGCGGTGCCGAGGGAATAGCAGGCCCGATGGCGCGCGACGCGTGCATCGCGAACGGGCTGATGGTCCGCGGCATCCGCGACAGCCTGGTGATGTGTCCTCCGCTGATCATCACCACGGAACAGATCGACGAGATGGTTGCCATCATCCGCAAATCTCTCGATGAGGTGATGCCGAAACTCCGCGCGCTCTAAACAGGAAAGACCAACCGCCTATGCCTTCCGGCCTTTTTGCCCTGCTCGACGATATTGCGACGATCGCCAAGGTCGCCGCGGCGAGCATCGACGATATTGGCGCCGCGGCGTCGAAGGCCGGGATCAAGGCTGCAGGGGTGGTGGTCGACGATACGGCGGTGACGCCGCGCTATGTCACCGGCTTTACTCCTGACCGCGAGCTGCCGATCATCTGGCGGATCACCAAAGGGTCGATCTTCAACAAGCTCGTGCTGATCCTGCCCGCGCTGCTGTTGTTGTCGACCTTCGTGCCATGGGCGATCACGCCGCTCTTGATGCTCGGGGGCGCCTATCTTTGTTTCGAGGGCGCGGAAAAGGTCCTGCACTCGCTGCAGGAAGACAAGACGAGCCTTGCCGAAGATGCCGCAATCGTCGCTGACAAGGATCATGAAGAGGCGATGGTGAAGGGCGCAGTGCGCACCGACTTCATCCTGTCGGCCGAGATCATGGTCATCGCACTCAACGAAGTGCTCGACGAGCATTTCGCGATGCGCGCGGCGACGCTGGCGGTCGTTGCGGTGCTGATCACGGTGGCGGTTTACGGCGTCGTCGGGCTGATCGTGAAAATGGACGATATCGGCCTGCACATGGCGAAGGAAGGAAACAGCGCGCGGCGAGCGATCGGGCGCGGGCTCGTCGCCTTCATGCCGAAGCTGCTGGCGGCGCTCGCGGTGATCGGGACCGCGGCGATGTTGTGGGTCGGCGGGCAGATCGTGCTGCACGGGCTGCATGAATATCATATCGGCGGCATCGCCGAGGCGCTGGAATCGCTCGCGCATTCGGTCGCAGGCGGCCTTCCGCTGGAAGGGCTGTGGACGTGGCTGATCAAGGCGGCGGGCGACGGTATCTTCGGCCTGTTGCTTGGCGGGGTGATTGTCGGGCTGCTTCACTTCGTACCGGGAAAGAAGGCGGCACATTAATTTACCCATCGTCATCCCCGACTTGATCTTCAGGATCAGTCCGGGTGTACAAGGAGCGCTTAAAGCCACAAAATCCCCGCTTGCGTGCTTCGAAACTGTGCCCTTTTGCGACCTTAAGGAGACAAAGGATACGGACGCGCGCGTCGAAACTGTCTCCTTTGTCGCTTTAAGGCAGTGAGCGACGCGGGTCAGATAGACGAGGAGAAAGAGCCAAAAAAAAAGGCTCTCACATCGAAATAATGTAGGAAAGCGCTTTCTACGGCGCGGTTATCAGCCCAGCAACACCACCGGGCTATCCGCGCGCCAGTGCATGCTGACCTTGTCGCCCCAGGTGAAATCCTCTTGGTCGTGGCGCGACAGGTTTGGGCGTGACACGCGCAGGCATGCGCCGGTTTTCAGCTCGATTTCGAACAGGGTGATGTCGCCGAGATAGCTCATGCCTTTGATCTTGCCGCGCGCGAAATTGTGACCGTCGGGCGCATCCTGCGCCGCCGCCGTGACCGCCTTGCCCGCGCCGGGGACGTGGAGGTAGATCTTCTCGGGGCGGAGCGCGACCCATACATCGGCGCCGTGCGGGCCGGTGACGCCGTGGTTGAGGTAGACCTTGCCCAGTCCGGGGCAATCGACCGCCGCCTTGTCGGGATCGTCGAGCGTCAGCTTGCCCTCGAAGATATTCACCGAGCCGACGAAATCGGCGACGAAGCGGTTGGCGGGATATTCGTAGAGGTCCGACGGCGTCGCGAGCTGCGCGACCTCGCCCTTGTTGATCACGCCGATCCGGCACGCCATCGACAGCGCCTCATCCTGATCGTGGGTGACGGTGACGAAGGTGATGCCGACCTTTTCCTGCAGGTCCGACAGCTCGAACTGCATCTGTGCGCGGAGTTTGGCGTCGAGCGCCGACAGCGGTTCGTCGAGCAGCAGCACTTTGGGACGCATCACAAGGCTGCGCGCGAGTGCCACGCGTTGTCTTTGTCCGCCCGACATCTGATCGGGCATGCGCGTCTCGAATCCGCCGAGCTTGACCAGTTCGAGCGCCTCGGCAACACGATCCTTGACCTCACCGCCCTTCACGCCCGCGATCTTGAGGCCGTAGGCGACATTGTCGGCGACGCTCATATGGGGGAATACGGCGTAGCTCTGGAACACCATGTTCACCGGGCGCTTGTTCGGCGGGACGCCGGTGACGTCCTGCCCGTCGATCAATATCCTGCCTTCGGTAGGCAGCTCGAACCCGGCGATCATGCGCAGCAGCGTCGTCTTGCCGCAGCCCGAGGGGCCGAGCAACACGAAGAATTCGCCCGCGAGGATGTCGAGGCTGACATTGTCGACCGCGGTCACCTTTCCGAAGCGTTTCGAGACATTCTGGATCTGGATGATCGGTTTGGCGGGCTCGGTCATGTCAGTGGGTTTCCGCAATGGCTTTCACGCCCTGGAGTTTGAGCGCGACGAAGGTCAGGGCGACGGTGAGGATGATGAGCAAGGTCGAGGCCGCGTTGACCTCGGGCGTCACCGAGAAGCGGACCATCGAATAGACTTTCACCGGGAAGGTGATCGTGTCGGGACCGCTGGTGAAATAGGTGATGACGAAATCGTCGAGGCTGAGCGTGAACGAGAGCAGCGCCCCGGCGACCAGCGCGGGCTTGATGTGCGGGATCAGCACGTCGCGAAAGACCTGCCACTCGCTGGCCCCCAGATCCTTGGCCGCCTCCTCCTGCTCGCGGTTGAAGGTCGCGAGGCGCGAGCGCACTACCATCGTCACGAAGGGGAAGCAGAAGGTGATATGCGCGATGGTGATCGCGCCGAGGTTGAAGGGCCAGATCAGGTCGGTCGGCCAGTCGACCGCGGCGAAGAACATCAGGAAGGCGACCCCGAGACAGATTTCGGGGACGATGATCGGCAGCGAGATCGTGCCGTCGATCGCGCCCTTCAGCGGAAAGCGGAAGCGCCACAGCATCACGGCCGAAACCGCGCCGAGCGCGAGACTCACGATCGTTGCGAGCGCCGCAATGGTCAGCGAATTGACCAGCGCCTCGACAAGCTGGTCGTTGCCGAGTGCCTTTTCATAATATTTGGTCGTGAAGCCGCGCCACACGACGTTGCGTTTGCTGTCGTTGAAGCTGAAGATCATCAGCACGACGAGCGGCGCGTAGAGGAAGACCATCACCGCGCCGACCCAGAGGCGCATCCAGAGGGTGCGGCTATATTCGAGCGGTGCGCGCGGGGTGCGGGCAAAGAGCGCCATCAGTGGATCTCCGGCACTTTTCTACGCATCGACTGGATCGCGATCAGCGCGAACATCGCGTAGATGAGCAGGAAGGAGAGGGCCGCGCCGAAGGGCCAGTCATTGGCCTTTTTGAACTGGCGTTCGATGACGTTGGCGATCATCTGGCTGTCGGTCCCGCCCATCAGGTCGGGCGTCAGATAGGCGCCGAGTGCGGGGATCAGCGTGATCATCACGCCCGCGACGATCCCCGGTGCGGCGAGCGGTACGACGATCCGCATGATCGTACGGAAATGGCCGGCGCCAAGGTCGAGGCTCGCCTCGATCAAGCTGCGGTCGAGGCGGTCGAGCGCGGCGTAGAGCGGCAGAACCATGAAGGGCAGGTGGACATAGACGAGTCCCAGCACGACCGCGAAATTGTTGAAGAGAAGCTGCACCGGCTCCCATGTCGGGAGCGGCTGGAGCCCTACGAGCGTCTTGACCCAGCTCGTTCCCTCCCACAGCGCTCCGAGCCCTTTGTTGGCATAGCCCTGCGATCCGAGCAGGATCATCAGCGCGTAGGTCCGGACGAGCAAATTGGTCCAGAAGGGCAGCATGATGCCGAGAAGCAGCCACGGCCGCCATTTTTCGCTGGCAAAGGTGATGGCCATCGCGACGGGAAAGCCGACGATCAGGCAGATCAGGGTGACGAGCGCGGCGACGGCAAAGCTTTTGCCGAAGATGGTGACGTAGAGCCACTCGGTGGCGCGCTTGTAATTGTCGAGCGTGCCCGAAATGTCGATTTCGGTCAGGCCCCTGTTCTCACCGAAGCTGTAAAGCCAGACGATCGCCATGGGGACGACGAAGAAGGTGATGATCCAGAAGAGCGTGGGCAGCGACACCGCTGCAAAAACCCGCCTGTTCGTTTTCCAGTCCTGTTCGGCCATCCCCCGAAGCCTCCTTCGTCAGACCGTCAAGCGGCCCGCACCCGCGTGAACGCCTCCTCGTAAAGCGGCTGCAATTCGGGATTGAAGCGCGCATATTCGCATTTCGCGAGCACGTCGGCGGGCGGAAAAATGACCGGATTATTCTTGTAGCTGTCGGGCATCAGCGCCTTTGCCGCGCTGTTCGGCGTCGGAAAGAGGATCGTCTCGGTGATCTTCTTGTCGACTTCGGCGTCGAGAATATAGTTGATGAACGCGTGCGCGTTCTTCGGATGCGGCGCACCCTTCGGAATGCACAGATTGTCCGAATTGAGCTGGCTGCCCTCCTTGGGAACGATGAAGTCGATGTCCTTGTCCTCGACCATCACCTGCGCAATGTCGCCATTATACTCGAGCACGACGTCGCAATCGCCCTTCAGCAAAAGGTCCTGCCCGTCGTCCTCATGGAATTTCTTCACATTCGGCTTTTGCTTGATCATCATCTTTTCGATCGTCGTGATGTCCGCGGGGGTCAACGCGTTGACCGATTTTCCGAGATATTTGCCGTAAAGGCGGAACATGTCACCGGCCTCCGAAAGCCAGGCGATGCGCCCCGCATATTCGGGGCTGTCGAACAACACTTTCCAGCTGTCGGGCGGCGACGACACTTTCGATTTGCGGTAGCCGATGCCGAGCGCGAGCCACGTGTAGGGCATCGAGTATTTGCGCTGGAGATCATATTCGACGTTGATGTACGCCGCATCGATATTCTTCTTGTTCGGGATCAGGCTGTGGTCGAGCGGCAGCAGCATTCCGGCCTTGCTCATGCGTTCGACAAAGTCGTTCGACGGGACGATCACGTCGTAGCCGGGGTTGCCCGCCTTGAATTTCGCGAACAGCACGTCGTTGCTGTCGAACAGGTCCATCGTGACGTCGACGCCCGTCGCTTCCTTGAACTCGTCGAGTGTATTCTCGCCGATATAGGTGTCCCAATTATAGAAGTTGAGCTTGGCTTCCTCGCCGTTTGCGAGCTTCTTGCCTTCCCCTTTGCTGCATGCCGCGACCCCGCCGAAACTGATACCGACCGCTGCGACGCCAAGCGCCTGGAGGAGCGAGCGGCGCCCGCGTGTCTGTTTGATCAGTTCGTTGAAATCCATGGCCAGCCTCCCTGTGTGTGACGTCAAGCTGACCCAATAAAGCCGGCTTGAAAAGAGCTTTTTTGCGCCGCACGGGGTTTCTTTGAAATTTTCATGCGTTGCGTAGATACCAGTCGTAATCAAGCGTCGGGACGACGCTGAAATAATTGTCCTGCTCGACGCGCTTCACGATGCTGAACATGTCGACGAAGCGCTCGCCGAGATAGTCGCGCATCAGCTTTGATGCGTGGAAGCGGTCGACCGCGGCGAACCAGTTCGACGGCGGCTTGTCGTCGCCGCTGTTGTCGCGGTCGTAGCCGTTGCCGACCACCGCAGTGCCCGGATCGGCCTTTGTCGCCATACCGTGATGCATGCCCGCGAGCACTGCGGCGACGGCAAGATAGGGATTGGCGTCGGCGCCGCAGGCGCGATGCTCGACATGGCGGCTCGGCGGGGGGCCGGCAGGGATGCGGAAGGAGACGGTGCGGTTGTTGACGCCCCACGTCGGCGCGACGGGAGCATAGCTGTTCGCCTTGAAGCGGCGGTAGCTGTTCGCATGCGGGGCGAAGAGCGCGAAACCGTCGCCGACGCTGCCGATCATCCCGCCGATCGCGTGGCGGAGGGCGGGGGTGCCCTCTGGATCGTCGCTGGCGAAGATGTTGCCGTCCTTGTCGTCGTTGACCGAGACATGGATGTGCATGCCGCTGCCCGCCTGATCGGCGAAGGGCTTGGCCATGAAGGTCGCCTCAAGGCCCTGCGCTTGGGCGATCGCCTTGACGAGGCGCTTGTACATGATCGCATCGTCACAGGCGCGGAGCGCATCGGGCTTGTGGCGCAAGGTCAGTTCGAACTGGCCGGGCGCGAATTCGGAGATCGCGCTTTCGAGCGGCAGGCCCTGCACGTCGGTTGCGGCGTAAAGCGCGTCGAAGAAGGGACGGAAATCGTCGAGTTCGCGCAGGCCGTAAACCTCGACGTTGCGCGGTGTGTCGCGGCTGTAGCCAGGGCGGGCGGGGCGGACTTTGCCATTGCGGGCGCGGCGCGGGTCGACGAGATAGAATTCGAGCTCGACCGCGAGCACGGGGGTCAGTCCGTCGGCGGTGAAACGGTCGATGACGCGGCCAAGAACATGGCGCGGATCGAGGTCGTGCGGGGTGCCGTCGAGCTCGTAGAAATCGACGAGGAACTGCGCGGCGTGGTCGCCGCCCCACGGGGTGCGGACGAGCGTGCCGGGGATGGGCTTCATCGAGCGGTCGGCGTCGCCATCCTCCCAGACAAGGCCGGTTTCGACGGTGTCCTGCCCGGTAATGTCGACGACGGTGATCGAACCGGGGAACATGCGGCCGCTTTCATAGACCGCCAGCACTTCATGCTGGCGCAGGCGCTTGCCGCGCGGCACACCGCCGAAGTCAGTGTAGATCATCTCGATCGAATCGACGTCGGGGTTCGCCTTGAAAAAGGCCTCCGCCTCCGACCGCGGCGCGATCACGCCCGATGATTTCGACATCGCCCCTCTACTCCTTCAATGCACGCACGCAGTCGGCGAATGCACCGACCAGCCGGTCGATCTGATCGTTCGACGTGACCGGGCTCACCAACATCATATTGTGAAACGGCGCCAGCAAAATCCCGCGATTGGCGAGGAACAGATGGATCGCCGCCTCCAGCTCGGGATGCATTGCGGCCTTCGCTTCGCTGCCGTCGCGCGGCGGGATCGGACAGGTGAGGAATTCGACGCGCGCGCCGACCTGCGTGACGTGCCAGTCGAGACTGGCGGCGGCGATCTCCTGCTCCAGCCCGGCGACGAGCCGCGCAGCACCGCCGAGCATATGGTTATAGGCAGCGGGGGTAATCACGTCAGACAGCATCGCATCCATCGCCGTGACGGCGAGCGCGTTGGCGGATAGCGTCGTGCCGATACCACTGTGTCCGGTGGGGCGCGAAGCGTTGAGCGCCGCCATGCGTTCGGCGACAGCGATTGAAAAACCATAGACCGCACAAGGAACACCACCGCCGATCGACTTGCCGACGACGATCAGGTCCGGCACGGGGCCATGCACAACAGCATGGCCGCCATATCCCGACGAGATGGTGTGCGTTTCGTCGAACACGAGCAAGGTGCCGGTCTCGTCGCAAAGCCGGCGGAGCGTCGCCAGAAAACCCGGCGCATCGCGCACCATGCCGACGTTGGTCATAACAGGCTCGGTGAGGACGCACGCGATGTCGCCGCCGCGGAGTGCCGTCGCCAGCGAGGCCTCGTCGTTGAACTCGATCACCGTCGTGGTGTCACGCAAATCGTGAACCTGCCCGACCAGGCTGCGACGCATCGCGGGCGTGCCAGCTTTCAGATCGACGAACGCATCGTCGACCGCGCCATGATAGGCGCCGTTGAACGTCAATATCCTTGGCCGTCCGCTGATTCCCCGGCACCAGCGGATGACCGCCCGATTGGCCTCGCTCGCGGTCGTCGTGACCTGCCATTGCGGCAGGCCGAACATCGCGGCAAGGCGCTGCGACAGGGCGGCGCCACGTTCGGTCGGGAGCATGTAGCTCAGGCCTTCGCTGGCCTGATTTGCCAGCGCGGCGGCGAGCGCCGGGGGCGAATGGCCGAACAGGCCCGCAGTATCGCCGAGACAAAAATCGTCGTAGCGCAGCCCGTCGATGCTGGTCAGCGTCGCATCCTTCGCCGATGCCGCGACGATCGGTACCGGGCTGGGCCAGTCGCGCATCCAGTGGAAGGGGACTGACTGAAACCAGCCCTTTGAGGCCGCGTGATGCGCAAGGGCGCGCGGATTGGCGGCACGAAAATGTTCGACCTCGCGGTTCGCGACACGGGCGATGGCAGCGCTCGGTATCACCCGAGCTTGTCCTTCATGGCATAATAGAGCAGCCCGAGCGTCGCGAGCGGCTGGCGCAGCCATTTACCGCCCGGGAAGGGCTTCGACGGCAGGTTCGCCAGCACGTCGAAGCGCTCCGCGGTCCCCGCCATCGCCTCGGCGATCAGTTCGCCCGCCAGCGTGGTGACCAGCGCGCCGTGACCCGAAAAGCCATGCGCGAAGAAGACATTCCCGCGCCGCCCGATATGCGGCAACCGGTTCATCGTCACCGCGACGGCGCCGCCCCAGCCATAGTCGATCTTTGCATCGGCGATCTGCGGAAAGACCTCCGCCATGAAAGGTCTGACGAACGCTGCGACATCGCGCGGCGGCGTCTGCGAATATCGTTCGCCGCCGCCGAAGATCAGCCTCTTGTCGGCCGAAAGGCGGAAATAGTTGAGCACGAAGCGGCTGTCCGCGACCGCGGCGTCGGTCGAGAGCAGTTCGTCGGCGTTCGGTAGCGGCGCAGTCGCGATATTATAGTTCATGATCGGCACGGTGTAGCGGCCGAGGTCGGGTTCGATCTCGCCGATCCAGCTGTCGGTGGCGTCGATGAAATAGCGCGCCTCGATCGTCGATGCGCCCAAGAACAGCTCGCCCGGATCGGTATCGAGTATCCAGTTTGCGCGTTGCCCCTGCAGTATCCGGACGCCAGCGGCCTCGGCCGCTTTGGCCAAGCCGATTGCGTAGTTGAGCGGATGGAAGTGCCCGCCCTGCGGATCGTATATCCCGCCATGATAGAGAGGGCTCGTGATATGCGCGCTCATCCCGGGCTTCTGCACAACGGTCGTCGCATAGTTGAACCGGGTTGCGAGATATTCGGCCTCGCGGCGCATCACGTCGAAGTCTTTCGGCGTCCATGCGGCCTCCAGATGCCCGGCCTTGAGGTCGCAGTCGATGCCGTGCCTGGTGATCCGGGCATGGACGCGATTGTCGCGCCAGCACAGATCAAACAGTGCGTCGGCACGTTCCCGGCCGAAATCGGCTTCCAGTTCGGACGCCGTCCAGCGCAGTCCGGGGATCAATTGACCGCCGTTTCGTCCCGAGGCGCCGAAACCTACGCTTTCAGCCTCAACCAAGATGACCGAAAAACCCCGCTCGGCACAGGCGAGGGCGGCAGACAGGCCGGTAAAACCGCCACCGATAACGGCTACATCGCAGGTGTAAGCGCCCTCTATATCGCCAGGGGCCGGCCACTCATGCGCAGTCGCGGCGTAATAGCTGTTGTTCAACGGATCGGACATGGCGGGCAGGAGGTCAGACCCGCATCAGCAAATGTTCGCGCTCCCAGCTCGACACGACCGACTGGTAATTGAAGAGCTCATAGTCCTTCACCGCGAAGAAGATTTCGAAAAAATCGTCACCGAGCAGGTTGCGCACCTTCTTGCACGAAGCAAAACGATCGAGCGCCGCCTCCAGCGTGCGCGGCAAGGTGCGCGCACGGTTATAGGCACTGCCGGTGATCGGCTTGGCGGGGACCATGCGATCGACCATTCCGATATAGCCGCAGATCAGCGAGGCGGCGATCGCCAGATAGGGATTGCTGTCGGCGCCGGGCAGGCGGTTTTCGACGCGGCGGTTATTCTTGTCGGAGATCGGCACGCGAAAGCCGCACGAGCGGTTGTCCTCGCCCCACTGGACATTGATCGGCGCCGCGCTGTCGGGGCGCATGCGGCGAAAGCTGTTCACGTTGGGCGCCCACAGCGGCGAGATTTGCGGCATGTAGCGCACGAGCCCGGCGATATAGCTGCGGAACATTGCGCTATCGCGGCCATTGGCGGTGGAGAACAGGTTCTTGCCATTTGCCGCGTCGACCACCGACTGGTGGATATGCATCGCGCTGCCCGGCTGGCCCGCCATCGGGTTCGCCATGAAGGTCGCATAGACATCGTGCTGCTTCGCGACATTGCGCACGACGCGCTTGAACAGGAACACTTCGTCGGCGAGGCGCAACGGGTCGCCATGCTCGAAATTGACCTCGAGCTGCGCGGCGCCCATTTCGTGGATCATCGTGTCGATATCGAGCCCCATCAGCTCGCAATCGTCATAGATATGATCGATAATATCCTCATATTCGTTCATCGCCTCGAGGCCGTAGGGCTGGCTCGCGGTTTCGCTGCGCCCCGACTGGCCGACGGGCGGCGTCAGCGGGAAATCGGGGTCGGCGTTCTGCGAGACGAGATAGAATTCGACCTCGGGCGCGATGATCGGCTTCCAGCCCTTTTCGGCGTAAAGACCGAGCACTTTCTTGAGGATCGTGCGCGGCGCGATGTCGACTTCGCTGCCGTCGCCATTATAGGCGTCGGCGATCACGAAAGCGGTCGGCGAAGTAAAGCCCGGCGCGACGCAGATCGTGCTCGGGTCGGCGATCAGGATCTTGTCGGGGTCCTTGTCCCAGATATCGTCGATATCCTCGGGATAATGGCCGTCGATCGTGCAGATGAAGACGCTGCCCGGGATGCGGAGTGACTTGTCCTTCACCGAGGACAGGAACTTCTTGGCCGGCAGCACCTTGCCGCGCTGGACCCCGTTGATGTCGGGGACGATGCATTCGACTTCGTCGATTTTATGGTCGCTGATCCATTGTTCCAGATTGACTGACATGAGCCCCCGAGTGGGCCGAGGAGTCGGCCCGTTGTGGAGCCGTCAGCGTATCGCAAGCTTTGGGGGAGCGCCAGAGGGGGCCGCTATCCCGCCATTTTCGGCATGATTATATGCCCGATTCTTCGCTTGCGCGGAAACGGCGGGCGGCCATCCTGGTATCGCGGGCTTGACCCGGCGTCGGCCTCTTCCCCAAGTAGGGCAAGGTGCGGACGGTGTCGCGTTCGCACAGCAAGGAGATGATGGTGATGAGGGGCGACAATGACCGGCTGGCTTCCTTCTGGATGCCCTTTACCGCCAATCGTTCGTACAAGGCGCACCCGCGCCAGCTCGTGTCCGCCAGCGGGATGTACTATCGATCGAGCGACGGCCGCGAGATTCTCGACGGAACCTCGGGCCTCTGGTGCAGCAACGCGGGCCATTGCCGTCCCGAAATCACCGAAGCGATCGCGAACGCCGCTGCGACGCTCGATTTCGCGCCGACTTTCCAGCTCGGGCATCCGCTCCCGTTCGAACTGGCGGAGCGTCTCGCTGCGCTGATGCCGGAAGGGCTCGACCGGATATTCTTCACGAACAGCGGGTCGGAATCAGTCGATACAGCGCTCAAGATCGCGCTCAACATCCAGCGCGCGAAGGGACAGGGGACGCGCACGCGGCTGATCGGGCGCGAGCGCGGCTATCATGGCACAGGCTTTGGCGGGATCAGCGTCGGCGGTCTCGTCAACAACCGCCGCGCCTTCGGTGGCGGGCTGCCCGGTGTCGACCATATCCGCCATACGCACAACATCGAACGCAACGCTTTCGCTCGGGGTTTTCCGCATCATGGCGCCGAACTGGCGGACGACCTTCAACGTCTCGTTGACCTCCATGGCGCCGACACCATCGCAGCGGTGATCGTCGAACCGATGGCGGGCTCGACCGGGGTGCTCGTCCCGCCGGTCGGTTATCTTCGGCGCCTGCGCGAGATCTGCGACAGGCACGGTATCATCCTGATTTTCGATGAGGTTATCACGGCGTTCGGCCGCGTCGGCGGCGCGACCGCGGCAGGACAATGGGGCGTGACGCCCGACATCATCACCATGGCGAAGGGGTTGACCAATGCCGCGGTGCCGATGGGCGCCGTTGCGGTGAAGCGCGAACTGCACGATGCCGTGATCGACAGTGTGCCGGGCGGCATCGAGCTGTTCCACGGCTATACCTATTCGGGGCATCCGCTCGCAAGCGCTGCAGGGCTCGCGACGCTAGATCTTTATGCGCGCGACGGGCTGTTCGACCGCGCCTCCGAACTCGGCAGCTATTGGGAGGATGCGGCGCACAGCCTCAAAGGCGCGCGCCATGTCATCGACATCCGGACCATCGGGCTGGTCGCGGGGATTGAACTCGAGCCGCGTCCGGGGGCGCCGACCGCGCGCGCGATGGAGCTGTTCCACGCCTGTTTCGACGATGGGCTGCTCGTGCGCGCGACGGGCGACATCATTGCGCTGTCGCCGCCGCTGATCGTCGAAAAGGCGCAGATCGACGAGATTTTCGGGAAGATTGCCGAACTTCTGGGCCGCATCGACTGACCGGGATTAACCGTCAGTCGGCGGCGGCGTTGGCTTCGGCCTTGGCCGCTGCCGCGGCGACTTGCCGGGCGCGCGTCGCTTCGGTCTGGATCAGGCGCTCGGCCATTGTGCGCCACGCCTGCTCGGCGCGCAGATTGCGGTCGCGGACCTGCGACAGCGTGCTTTCCGCCGCGTCGGCCGCGCATTTGTCCGCCTGGATCAGGTAGAAATCGCTGGTGTTCGACATGGCGGAAATCCTTGGTGCAGAGGTTGTTGAAGGTCGGGACGGGAAAAGTCAGTCGACCATTTGGGCGATCAGGCGGCGAAGTTCGCGCCGGGTCAGCGTCGGCGCTCGCCGCGCTGGCTTGCCGGCCCGCGCATCGATCGCGGAATAGGGCCGGAGAAGGGAAGGAAATGCATTCAGATTAAAGTTCATAATATCCTGTGGTTTTGTTTTGTTTTCGGTTGGTTGGCATCAGCGGCGGCTACCCTTGCGGGGACCGCCGCCGGCGGGACCTGCGCCGCGGTCGCGATAAACGATGCGGCCTTTGGTGAGGTCGTAGGGCGTCATTTCGACGCGTACGGCGTCGCCGACGACCGACCGGATGCGAAAACGTCGCATCCGGCCTGCCGTATAAGCGATAATCCGATGATCATTTTCCAGAACGACGCCGAAGCGCCCGTCGGGAAGGATTTCATCGATCTGGCCGTCGAGGGTCAGTAGTTCCTCTTTGGCCAAAAGATCAGGCCGGCTGGATGTTGACAGCGGCGGTCTTGCCGCGCTGGTCGGTTTCCAGATCATAGGAAACGCGCTGATCCTTGTTCAGCGTCGTCATCCCGGCGCGTTCGAGGGCGGTGATGTGGACGAAATTGTCGCCCGAACCGTCTTCGTTCGCGATGAAGCCATAACCTTTTTCGGTATTGAAGAATTTTACGGTGCCGATTGGCATGGTGGCGTTCCTTTCACGGAAGCGGAGTTACCACCGGCCATATGCCGATGGCGCCAAGTAGCGTGAGGATGGAAGTGTCCGCCAATCAGGCAAAAAAATCCGTCGCAGGCGACGATAGCTAGCCGAAGATGGGCCTTGAGCTATGAAAAGTCAAGGATAGGCCCGGAGTCGCGCACCGTCATGCCTGTGCGAACAGGGGAAAGGTCACCGAAACGCGGGTGCCTTTGCCGACTTCGCTGTCGATGTCCAGCTGTCCCTGATGGCGCTCGCTGATGTGCTTGACGATAGCGAGGCCGAGGCCGGTGCCGCCGACCGAGCGGCTGCGTGCTTCGTCGACGCGATAGAAGCGTTCGGTCAGCCGCGGCAGATGATCTGGCGCAATGCCATCGCCCTCATCGCTGACCGACAGTCGTATGCGACGGCCTTCGCGCACAAGTTCGACCGTCACGGGCGTTCCTGTGTGGCCGTATTTCATCGCGTTCGAAATTATGTTGTGCGCGAGTTGTCCGAGCTGTGCCTCATCCCCCAGTACGGATTGCGGCTCTTCGCCGAGCCGGCCAACGATGTCTTTCGTTCGCGCCTGTTCGCTGTCGCGCAGTTGGGCAATTGTGGTTCTTACGATCGCGGCAAGGTCGACCGGCGTCGTCGGGCGACGAAAGCGGTCGGCCTCGACCCGTGAAATCGACAGAAGGTCGATGACGAGTTGCTGCATCCGCCGCGCTTCGCGATCGATGATCGAAAGGAAGCGATTGCGCGTCGGCGCGTCGGCCTCGCCGTTCATTTCCTGGAGCGTTTCGACATAGCCAAGGATCGCGGCGAGCGGTGTGCGCAACTCGTGGCTGGCATTGGCCACAAAGTCGGATCGCATGCGGTCCGCGGCATCGATCGCCGACCGGTCGGACAGGAAGATGATATATTCGCTGCCCGACAAGGCGGCGATGCGCATCGTCCAGCGCTGGCCAGGGCGCGGAAAATCGATCAGGTTGACCGTTTCTAGCGGTTCTCGTCCATCGATCCGCGACAGCCAGTCGGTCGCGGCGGGATGGCGGATCGCGGTGCGGACGTCGGCGCCGACAATATGCCGGCCAAGCAGCCGGATCGCGGCATCGTTGGCAATCGTGACGATATTGTCGGCGGTACCGATCAATGGCTCCTTTTCCTGATCGACCCAATGGGCAAAATCGGGATGCCGCAGCAAGGAGACGGGCGGGGCGGCAGCGGGCTCGGCCCCGGCGCCCTTCGCATCGGGCAAGGCGACGGGAAGCGCGCTGTAGACCGTGGCGGCGGCGAGGAAGCCCGCGAGTAGCATGATGGCGATCGACAGCGGATCGCCCCCGGCCAGCGCGGCAAAAATCGCCGCAATGGCGACCAGCGTCAAAGCGATAACCAGGCTGGAAAGGCGATCGAACATCTCCGTTGCGCCTCGCACGAAGAGGAGATGATGCGCAAGGATGTTTACGGTAATTAACACCCCGATCGCGAATGTCCCAAAGCGGGAAGGGCATGGGCAGGGCCCCGTCTTTTGCTTTTCCTTGGCGCTTCATTGGGTTATGCGCGCGGCATGGAAAATAGCGACATTCCCGCCGAAAACCCCGTGGAGACGGACGAAGCCATCCCGTCGCGCCGCAGGATGCTGGCGCTCGGCGCTGTCGGTGTGTCCGCCGCGTTGACGATCCGTCCCGCCTTCGCGCAGACCGCGGTGTCGGTAATGAACTGCCAGATTCCTGTTCCCGGGCCGACGGGCGCCGGCAAATATATCGATACCGCGGGCAAGCTGGTCCCGCCGGGCACCAAGGGCGCCTTTCCGGGTGCGGTGCGCCCGTTCACCGGCGAGGAAGTGAAGCGGGCGTTTCGCGGGCAGACGCTGCCGGGCACGACCTACAATCAATCGCAGGCGTATCTGCAATATATCCGGCGCTTGCAGGCGGGGCAGAGCGGCTTTACCTGTTTCGCATCGATCACGATGACGCGCTGATTTTCGCTCCCTTGAGGCGATGTCGGTTGAGCCGCATCGTCAGACAAAGGAGTTCCCGTGAAACTAGCTTCGCTCAAACAGGGCCGTGACGGACGGCTGGTCGTCGTCTCGGATGACCTGGCTTGGTACGCCGATGCCGGCCAGATCGTCCCGACCATGCAGGCGGCGCTCGATAACTGGGCGTACGCCGCGCCGCGCCTCGCGGCGCTGGCTGAGGATCTTAATCATGACGCGATCCCGAAAGATCGCTTTCACGAACATGACGCCGCGTCGCCATTGCCGCGCGCCTATCAATGGGCCGATGGCAGCGCTTATGTGAACCATGTTGCGCTGGTGCGGCAGGCGCGCGGTGCCGAGATGCCCGACAGCTTCTGGCACGATCCGCTGATGTACCAGGGTGGCAGCGACGCCTTCCTGGGCCCGCGCGATCCGATCCCTCTTGGCGATCCCGCCTGGGGCTGCGATATGGAGGCCGAAGTGATCGTCGTGACGGGCGACGTGCCCAAAGGGATCGATGCAGCCGCGGCGCGCGAGACAATCCTGCTCGTCGGCTTGACCAACGACGTGTCACTGCGCGGCCTGATCCCGGCGGAACTCGCCAAAGGCTTCGGATTTTTCCAGTCGAAGCCTTCGAGCGCAATGTCGCCGGTGTTCGTGACGCCCGATGCGCTGGGCGATCGCTGGAAGGACGGCAAGCTGCACGGCACCTTGTCCGTCGACCTCAACGGCCAGCCGCTCGGGCGCGCCGACGCCGGCGTCGACATGACCTTCGATTTCGGCGCGCTGATCGCCCATGCGGCAAAGACGCGCGATCTGGGCGCGGGCACGATCATCGGCTCGGGCACGGTATCGAACCGCGATGCCGATGGAGGACCGGGCAGGCCGATCGCCGCCGGCGGTCTCGGCTATAGCTGCCTCGCGGAAGTGCGGACGGTCGAAACGATCCAGCAGGGCGAGCCCAAGACGCCGTTCATGCAAAAGGGCGACACGGTTCGCATCTGGATGGACGACGACCGGCATCACAGCATCTTCGGCGCGATCGAACAGAGCGTGGGCTGATAGCAAAAGAGGGCGGAATTGCTTCCGCCCTCTCTCAATTTGCGCCGCTGTTGCCGGGCTATTTGGCGCCCAGACTGCCGCCGGACATCGCGTCGCTCAGCGAGCAGGCCGCGGGGCCGAGAATAACGATGAACAGCACCGGCAGAATGAACAGAATAAGCGGCACCGTCATGATCGCGGGCAGGCGCGCGGCCTTTTCTTCCGCGCGCATCATGCGCTCGTTGCGGAACTCGGCTGACAATACGCGGAGCGCGCTGGCAAGCGGCGTGCCGTATTTTTCGGTCTGGATCATGGTCGTGACCACGCCCTTCACCGATTCCAGATTCACGCGATAGGCGAAGTTTTCGAATGCCTGACGGCGTTCGGTGAGAAACCCGAGTTCGATCGACGTCAGCGCGAACTCTTCGCCAAGTTCCGGATAGGCCCTGCCCAACTCCTTGGAGACGCGCGCAAAGGCGGAGTCGACCGTCAAACCGGCTTCGGCGCAGATGACGAGCAGGTCGAGCGCGTCGGGCAGCCCCTTGCGGATCGCGTCGGTACGCTTCTGCCGCATATTGTCCACGAACAGGTCGGGCGCCTTGTAGCCGAGCACCAATGCGATCATCGAATAGAGCGCTCGCTTGGTCGTCGTCAGATCGGGCCACATGTCGACCCAGTAGATCAGAAAAAGAGCAAGGCCGCCAAAGATGATCGGCAGGACCATGCGCCCGAAAATAACCACCGCGGCGAGGTCCTTCGACCGGATACCGGCCTGCGCAAGCTTTTGCTGAACCTCCTTGATCTGCCCGTCCTGCAGCACCTGAAGCCGCCCGAGAAAGGTCCGCATCCTGTCGGCGGTCTGGTTCTTGCGGACCAGCCGCGCGCGGCGCTTTGCGGTCGAGGCGGTGATGCCCGCCTTCAATTGCTCGCGGCGATCGTTCAGCGCCTTGACGCGCTTGGTCATCGGATTGCGAACCGTCAGCGCGCTGTAGATGGCGAGCAGCACGGCGAACACGCCGACTGCCGCGAGCAGGGTACCGGCCCATACGACGTCGATACCGAGTATCTTCGGGCCGCTTTGGGCGCCCGTGAAGGCCGAAGAGAGGAAGAGGTTGCTGTTCACTGGTTCCGCCCCTTCAGATTTCGAAGCTGACCATTTTGGCCATGATGCCGGCGCCGATGCTCATCCAGATCAGGCCGCCGACCCCCGCAATGATGAGCCGCTCTTCGTGGAAGAAGCCCTCCAGATAGCCGGGGTTCACCGACCAGACGACACCGAACACGAAGAAGGGCAGGGCGCCGACGATATAGGCCGACGCTTTCGCCTCGGATGACATCGCGCGGATTTTGAGCTTCATTTGGGCGCGCTTGCGCAGAACGTCGGACAGGTTGGCGAGCGTTTCCGCCAGGTTCCCGCCTGTTTCGCGCTGGATCTGGATCGTGATGCAAAAGAACTGGAATTCGGGAGTGCCGAGCATTTCGGCCGATTCCTGCAGCGCGGCTTCCATCGTGTTGCCGATACGGATGCGCTCGACCACCCCCTTGAACTCTTCGCCCACGGGGCCGGGGAGTTCCTGACTCACGACCTGGAATGTTTCGGTCACCGGAAGGCCGGATTTCAGGCCGCGTACCAGCAGGTCGATGGCGTCGGGAAAGCGCGCATTGAATGCCTTGACGCGCCTTTTGATCGTCATGCCGACAACCAGATAGGGCAAGCCGATCCCGAGGAGCAACCCCACCAGGCCAGCCATCAGAAACGGCGCCCGCAGGACGAGCATACCGCCAGTCGCGACAACGAACACGATCATCGACGCGAACATATATTGAGTAAGGGTCCAGCTCTTGCCGGTCCGGCGTATGCGTTTTTCCAGCTCGTCCCGGCGCGGCAGCAAGGCGGTCAGCGACGAGTCGCCCTTGCGGCCCGACTGGATCGTCTTGCGCATCTGTGCCGCGACCACTGCTTCGGTCGAGGCCGCGTGGCGATCTTTCACCATTGCCAGCCGCCGCGTCTTCGCCTGGCCGGCCGACGGTCCGCCCAGCAGGATCACGAGGATGGCAAAGGCCAGAAAGGCCCCCGCGATGATAAGGATGACTGGCAGATTCATGGTCAGCTGATGTCCGCTTCTATCGCTGGAGGTGGTGGCGGGCCGTCAGGCGCGCCATCACGCCGCCTGTTTCACGCCCTTTTTCGTCAGACCGAGCTTGCCGAGCAGCGAACCGCCCGCTTTGCCCTTTGCAGCGGCAACCTGCGCTTCCTCGGCTTCGACATCGGCGCCGTCGAGGATGAGGCGCATCAGGTTGCTCCACACCTGCGCCGACTTGGTGCCCTTGCAGGTTTCGGCATAGGATTTTCCGAGCTTTGCCGATTGGGCGACCAGCTTCGGGTCGAACGGGATGACGACGTCGATCGCTCGTTCGATCGACGATTCGAATTCCTTGCGCGACAGCTCGCCGATAGCGTTCTGGAACTTGTTCGCGACGAGCACGACGCGCGCGCCCGGGATGTTCTGCTTGAACCAGGACAGGAGGCGGATCGTGTCGCGCGCCGCGGCAAGCGTCACATCGCTGACGAGCAGGATCGTACCCGCTTCCGACACGAGGTGCGGGAAGGGGATCAGCACCTGTCGCGGGATGTCGACGATCGTCATCTCGAAGGCCGAACGCAGCTCTTCCTCCAACTGGAAAAAGGCCGAACCATCGGTCATCACCGGCTGGTGGATGGGCGCTTCGGCCGACAGCAGGCTGAGCTTGTCCGACGCGCGCACCATGGCGCGCTCGATAAACAGTCCGTCGATGCGGCTGGGATTATCGATCGCGTCGATCAGGCCGCGGCCCGGTTCGAGGTCGAGGGTGAGTGCGCCCGTGCCGAAATGGACGTCGAGATCGAGCAGCGCCGTCTGACGGCCCGCCTGTTCGCTGATCGCCCAGGCGAGCGAGGTCGCCACCAGCGACGCGCCGACACCGCCGCGTACGCCGACAACGCCCATCATATGGTGCGGTTTGTCGTCGTGCATATCGGCATGTTTCGGCGCCGACAGCATCGCCTGCGCCATGGTGAGCGATTCGCGCACCTGATCGAGCGACAGCGGCTTGAGCAGATAATCCTGGATGCCGCTGGACAGAAGGTCGCGGTACAGGCGGACATCGTTCACCTGACCCGCGGCGATCACGACCGTGCCGGGTTCGCAGACTTCGGCCAGCGCATTGATGTCGTTGATCGGATCGCCCGATTCCGACATGTCGACGAACAGGATGTTCGGACTGGCGGAGACCGAAAGCGACTGCACGGCATTGCGCAGGCCGCCCTTGTTACATTTTTCGATCGGCCAGCCCATGTCGTTGGCCGCGGCGCGGATCAGCTCCAGCGTATCGTCGTCGCAGACGAAGGCATTGAAGGGATCACGCGCGCCTGCTGATTTGAAAGGAGCGTTCACTGGCCGCCTCCGCTGGTAGGTGCCTTGGTCAATTCGCCTGCACCGGTTTGGGGTTTGGTTCGATAGGTCTGGATTGCGCGCGTCGCCGCCGTCGGATCGCTGCCCGTGTTGCTGGCGCCCTTGATCAGGTCGTTCGGATCGGCGACCATCGACGCGAGGTTGCTGTTGGTCGCGCAGCCATAGTTGGACGATGTCGCGTTGGTCGGATTGATCGACGACTTGCTGTCCCAGTTGGGGCAGCCGGGCACTGAAGCCGAAGCGCGCGTCACGATGACGCGCATATATCCCTCGGGCACAACGCCGGTGGTCACGGGAACATCGTTGCTGAGCAGCAAGCCGCGGCGTTGTTCCCGAGGGATATAT
>Ga0247823_10001222_pt1 | contig 21432 bp, 20 predicted proteins | sample 13C_PalmiticAcid_2_FD_192426 | JGI IMG/M metagenome (GOLD analysis project Ga0247823, IMG submission 192426) | Soil microbial communities from agricultural site in Penn Yan, New York, United States - 13C_PalmiticAcid_Day30 | ecosystem: Environmental > Terrestrial > Soil > Agricultural land... | reverse complement strand
GCGCTGGTCGATCCGTTGGTGATCGTCAGCATGATGCGCGGGCGCATCGCGCCATCGCGGGCGAGCACGATGTCATAAGCGCCGCTGGTCAGCCCGCGGGGGACGTTGATCAGCGTAATCGTCGTCCCCGTGATGTCGATCACCTTGCCGATGGTCATCCGGTTGCTCGCGCCCGTGGTCCCCGCCGAAATGCCGTCACGCCAAGGCGTCATCGTCCACGACGTGTTGGTTTGGACATATTCGCCCACCTGATATTTCGCGGGGTTGGCGCTGGTGAAGCTGGCCGTGCCGAGCGGCACGCCATCGCCGTCGACATCGACGGTGACCGTCACCCCGCTGTCCATCGTCACCACGTCGGTACCCAGCGACAGCCATTCGCGATATTCGTTGCTCTCGTTGAGGTCGTGCTCGACGAAGCGCGCGCCGGTCCGCATCACATTTTGCTTGCGCCCGAGGTCGAGATAGCTGCCGCGATAGCTGTCGCTGATGCCGATCGAGCCGCCCGCCAAGCGCGGGCAGTCGAGATAATGGACCACCGGCTTGCTGTTCGAAGCGGTATAGTTGACGGCAAAGGGCGTTTCCATCGCCACGCCATGGAACTGGATACGCGCGGCGCCGCTGGCGAAGATGTTCATCTGGTCCTGGATATTGTCATAGGTCCAGATTTTGCCGCCGAAGAAATTGACGCTGCCCTCGGCTTCCAGCCAGGCGTCGGGTGCAGGCACCGCCGGCTCGTCGCCGACCGAACAGACCTTGGTCTTGAACTCGCAGCCCACGAGCGTCAGCGCGCTGCCGGCCTCCCAGAGGCCCAAGCGCCAGATTTCCTCGGTCTTCAGTCCATGGATATCGCCGGCATAGCGCGAACCGCTGGCGATGAAGACCTGCTTGCCGATCGTATGCTGGCCGCCGCGGATCGACGGCATCACGCCAAGGCCGTTGCCGTAGGAGCGGCCGTCGAACAGCGTGCCGCAATAATTGACGAACACGTCGACGATCGAGCACATGCGGGTCTGATCGCAACCCGACGCCACCACGGTCTTGCAGCGGAAGAAACGCGAGCGGACGAGCGTGCAACCGTCGCCGTTGAGCGTTCCCTTCGAACAGTTCCACGCGACGCCGACGGTGAAGCCGGTGAAGGCGCAGTCCTCGATGTGCAGCGTGTTGCTGCCCGTGATGCCCATCGTCGGCGAATAATAGTCCGCCAGATCCGGATATTGGTCGGCGGTGGTCTGGTCCCGCGAAAAGGGATCCATGGCGATGCCCGCATGCGGCCGATACCCGTTGGTCGGGATCGTGCCCGTCGGATTCCACCAGCAATCGTCGCCGTCATCGTTGATGATACGTTCGATGGTCGGATTTTGCGGGATGAGGCCCTTGAAAATCAGGCCTTTGACCGTGCAGTCGCGGCTGTACTGAAAGATCAGGCACGGATAGTCGGGGCCGTTGACCCGGATGCACCATGCGGAATCGCTGTTGTAGCTCGCATTGCCGAGGAAATGCAGCGTGACGCCCGAATAGGTGCTGCCATTATAGTCGGCGACGATCAGCGGCTTGTCGAGAACGGCATCGCGCTCCAGCCCGAAAAAGGTCAGGGTCCGCGGGATGCGGTCGAGTTTCGTGGCGGCAATGGCGTCATCGATTGCGGCCTGCCCCGCGATGCGATTGTCCGCAGGCGTGTTTCCCGATTGGGCGAAGAAATAGGGCGCTTCGGTGACTTCGATATAGCTTGTCGGCATTCGATCTTCTCCTCGGTGCGATGGGCAAGAGACGGCAAACGCCGGAATCGGGTGATTCCGGCGTGGGGGTTTGTCGAATCTGCGTCTCTTGTTCTTATAATGTACCAATATGGTTATAATTTGTCAAGTTGTTATCCACATTCATGGATCGAGGCGCAGCCGCCCGGCGCATAGCTATGCCGGTTGCATCCCATTGGAGGTTTCGACATTTTGCGTTGGCCAACGGCAATCGCCGAAAAGGGAGAGATATGAGCGAGTCCATCGTTACGGTCGATATCGGCGGCACCCATGCGCGCTTCGCGATTGCCGAGGTGGCGGATGGCCGCGTCCTGTCGCTCGGCGAGGCGGTGACGCTGCACACTAGGGATCATGCGAGCTTCCAGACCGCGTGGGAGGATTTCGGCCAGCAGCAGGGCGGCACCCTGCCGCGCGGGGTCGCGATCGCCATCGCCGGGCCGACGCGCGGCGAGATCATCCGCTTCACCAACAATCCCTGGATCATCCGCCCCGCACTGGTCGGCGAAAAGCTTGGCGTCGACCGCTGGGTCCTCGTCAATGATTTCGAGGCGGTGGGCCATGCCGTGGCGCAGGCCGACGCCGGCTATTTCGAAACGCTCTGCGGCCCCGATGCGGCTTTGCCCGATAGCGGCACGATCAGCATCATCGGCCCCGGCACCGGCCTCGGGGTTGCGCATGTCTGGCGCGACGGCGGCGCCTATCGTGTCCAGGCAACCGAGGGCGGGCACATCGATTTCGCGCCGCTCGACAGCATCGAGGATGCGATCCTCGCCCGGCTGCGCAAACGCCATCGGCGCGTGTCGATCGAGCGTATCGTCTCGGGGCCCGGCATCGTCGACATCTATGAAACGCTCGCGGCGATCGAAGGCCGCGCGGTGACGCCGCTCGACGACCGCACGATCTGGACCAATGGTACCAGCGGGGCCGACAGCCTTGCCGCCGCGGCGATCGACCGTTTCTGCCTGTCGCTTGGCAGCGTGTCGGGCGACCTCGCGCTCGCACAGGGCGCGAGCGGGGTGGTGATCGCGGGCGGCCTCGGCCTGCGCATCAAGGACAGCCTCGTCAAATCCGGTTTTCCGGAACGCTTCGTCGAAAAGGGGCGGTTCGAGGGATTCATGGCGGCGCTGCCGGTCAAGCTGATTACCCATCCGCAACCCGGGCTGTTCGGCGCTGCGGCGGCGTTCGCGCGCCAGCATCTCTGACGCACCGCAACATCCTCTTTCGCCGGGGCGTTTCGCCAGATAGAGCAGGGCGAAACCGCAACGGGGATTAAACGCACATGCCTTCAGGACTTTTCGCGCTGCTCGACGATGTGGCGACCATCGCCAAGGTGGCGGCGGCGAGCATCGACGATATCGGCGCGGCGGCGTCGAAGGCGGGCGTGAAGGCAGCGGGGGTCGTCGTCGACGATACCGCGGTCACCCCGCGCTACGTGACCGGATTCACCCCCGACCGCGAACTGCCGATCATCTGGCGGATCACCAAGGGATCGCTGCGCAACAAGCTCGTTTTCATTGTGCCGGTGCTGCTGCTGCTGTCGGCGGTTGCGCAATGGGCGATCACCCCGATCCTGATGGTCGGCGGCGCCTATCTCTGTTTCGAGGGCGCCGAAAAGGTCTGGCACAGCTGGACCGCCAAGGATCATTCGCTCGAGGAAGATGTCGCGCTCGTCGCCGACAAGAATCATGAAGAAGCGATGGTAAGCGGCGCAATTCGCACCGATTTCATCCTCTCGGCCGAAATCATGGTGATCGCGCTCAACGAGGTTCTCGACGAGGCTTTCGCGATGCGCGCCGCGACGCTGGTCGTGGTGGCGGTGCTGATTACCGTCGCGGTCTATGGCGTCGTCGGGCTGATCGTGAAGATGGACGATATCGGCTTGCACATGAGCACGGGCAAGGCCGCCGCCGCGCGCGCTGTCGGTCGCGGGCTCGTGGCGTTCATGCCGAAACTGCTCGCAGCGCTGGCGGTGATCGGCACCGCTGCGATGCTCTGGGTCGGCGGCCAGATCGTCCTCCACGGCCTCGACGAATATCATATCGGCGGCCTCGGGCATGGCCTGCACGACTTCGCCCATGCCGTCGCCGGCAATCTTCCGGGCGCCGGCCTGTGGGAATGGCTGATCAACGCCGGCGGCGCGGGCATCTTCGGCCTGCTGCTCGGCGGTATCATCGTCGGCGCCCTGCATCTGCTCCCGGGCAAGAAGGCGGCGCACTAAACGACTGGCAAGGGAGGCCGATATGCAGGGTGAAAATGATCCGCTGGCGGCCTTATGGATGCCTTTCACCGCCAATAAGGCGTATAAGAATACCCCTCGCCAGCTCGTTTCGGCGAGCGGCATGTATTACACGAGCGCCGACGGCCGCGAAATCCTCGACGGCACTGCGGGGCTGTGGTGCTGCAACGCCGGCCATTGCCGGCCCGAGATCGCCGAAGCGATCGCGGAGGCGGCGCGCACGCTCGATTTTGCGCCGACCTTCCAGCTCGGCCATCCGCTCGCCTTCGAACTCGCAAGCCGCGTCGCGGCGATCATGCCCGACGGGCTCGACCGCATCTTCTTTACCAACAGCGGCAGCGAATCGGTTGATACAGCGCTGAAAATCGCGCTCGCGGTGCAGCGCGCACGCGGGCAGGGGAGCCGCACCCGGCTGATCGGGCGCGAGCGCGGCTATCATGGCACCGGCTTCGGCGGCATCGGTGTCGGCGGCATCGTGAACAATCGCCGCGCCTTCGGTCCGGGGATCGCGGGCACCGACCATATGCGCCACACCCATGCCGTGCCGGGCAATAGCTTCGCGCACGGCTTTCCGCCGCACGGCGCCGATCTCGCCAACGATCTCCATCGCCTCGTCGACCTCCATGGCGCCGAGACGATCGCGGCGGTGATCGTCGAACCGATGGCGGGGTCGACCGGGGTGCTGATCCCGCCGGTCGGCTATCTCCAGCGGCTTCGCGAGATTTGCGACCGCCACGGCATATTGCTGATCTTCGATGAGGTGATCACCGCCTTCGGCCGCGTTGGCGCCGCGACCGCCGCCGAGGCGTGGGGCGTCACCCCCGACATCATCACGATGGCCAAGGGCCTCACCAACGCCGCGGTCCCGATGGGCGCGGTGGCTGTGAAGCGCGAGCTCCACGACGCGGTTGTCGACAGCGTGGCGAGCGGGATCGAGCTGTTCCACGGCTACACCTATTCGGGCCATCCGCTCGCCAGCGCAGCCGGCCTCGCGACGCTCGACCTCTACGCCCGCGAAGGGCTGTTCGACCGCGCCGCCGACCTCGCCGCCTATTGGGACGAGGCCGCGCACAGCCTGAAGGGGCGGCGCCACGTCATCGACATCCGCACCGTCGGCCTCGTCGCGGGAATCGAGCTCGAACCGCGCGCCGGTGCTCCCGCCGCGCGTGCGACCGAGCTGTTCCACGCCTGCTTCGACAATGGCCTGCTCGTCCGCGCCACCGGCGACATTATCGCGCTGTCGCCGCCGCTGATCGTCGAGAAGGGCCAGATCGACGCGATGTTCGGTATGCTCGCGGACATGCTGGACCGCATCGACTAACCGAAGCGACGCTCCCGGTCAGAATTTTCGGCCGCCGGGTTCGGCAACCAGCTGATGCTGATCCTGCCATATGATGTGGCCGGGATCGCGCGTCGTAAGAATGTCGACATGCACGCCGCAGCTTTCCAGCGCCAATTTCAACTGATGCATCTGGCGGATATGTTCGGTCGCCACCGGCTTGAACCATGACAGGCCCGGTTGCCCACGACCTTTCCAACCGCCACGCGAGAATTGGCTGGGCACCGCCAGATTCTTTTTGAACCAGCCGTAGATCTCCTCGGTCTGGCGGAGCGCCCATGATGGCGCGAAGTCGCATTCGCGCGCCTCGTCGAGGGCTTGGAACAGGCCCAGCCGCTGCCGCAGAGATTCGACCTGCTGGTAACAGGCGAACCGGATATAGATTTTGGCGGCCTTCGCCATCGATATCGTCCAGTTCCTAAGGGGCTGCGCCGGCGCCGGGCATCATGTGTTGACCGGAAACGCCACCGACACCCGCGTGCCCTTGCCGACCTCGCTCTCGATATCGAGCTGCCCCTGGTGGCGTTCGCTGATGTGCTTGACGATCGCGAGGCCCAGCCCGGTGCCGCCAACCGAGCGGCTGCGCGCCTCGTCGACGCGGTAGAAGCGTTCGGTCAGCCGCGGCAGATGGTCGGGGGCGATGCCGTCGCCCTCGTCGCGCACCGACAGCCGTCCGCGCGGGCCTTCGCGGTGCAGTTCGACGGTAACCGGCGTGTCGGCGCGGCCATATTTCATCGCGTTGAAGATGATATTGTGGACAAGCTGGCCGAGCTGTGCCTCGTCGCCCAGCATCGGTAGCATCGTACCGTCGAACGCCGCCACGATATCCTTGGCGCGCGGATTTTCGCTGTCTTTCAGCTGCGCGATCGTCGCGCGCACGATCGCGGCAAGGTCGACCTGCCCGGTCGGTCGGCGGAAACGGTCGGCCTCGACGCGTGAGATCGAGAGCAGGTCGATAACGAGCTGCTGCATCCGCCGCGCCTCGCGCTCGATGATCGTCAGGAAACGGTGGCGCGTTGCAGTGTCGGCTTCGCCGTTCATGTCCTGCAGCGTTTCGACATAGCCGAGGATCGCGGCGAGCGGGGTGCGTAGTTCGTGGCTGGCGTTGGCGACGAAGTCGGAACGCATCCGGTCGGCGGCGTCGATCGCCGAACGGTCGGACAGGAAAAGAATCTTTTGCCCACCCGAGAGCGATGCGATCCGCATCGTCCAGCGTTGTCCGGGGCGCGGGAAATCGATCAGGTTGATCGGCTCGGGCGTTGCCGACGCGTCGGTGGCCGAAAGCCATTCGGTCGCGGCGGGGTGGCGGATCGCGGTACGCACGTCGGCGCCGACGATATGACGGCCGAGCAGGCGGACCGCCGCATCATTGGCGAGCGTGACGATATTGCCGTCGCACCCCAGCAGGGGTTCCTTTTCCTGGTCGGCCCACAGCGCGAAATCGGGATGGCGGAGCAGCGATATCGGCGGCAGGGCTGGCGCCGGAGCCGCTTCAGCCCGGCTTTCGACGGTGACGGCCCCGGGCAGCGCCGAATAGACGATCGTTGCGGCTGCCACTCCGGCGGCGGTCAATATGGCGATCGCCAATGCGTCGCCGCCGGCCAACGCGGCGAGGATCGCCGCGATGGCGACCAAGGTCAGCGCTACGACGAGGCTGGAGAGGCGGTCGAACATCGGCCCTGCGCCTCGCACGAAGCGGGCCTTTCGCGCAAGGGTGTTCGCAGCGATTAACGCTTCACCGGCGAATGTCCCGAAACGGGAAGCGGCGCTCGGTGGGCGGTGTTTTGCTTTTCCCCGCCCGCTCCATGGTTTATGCGCCGATCATGGAAGAACAGGATCAGCCGAACGGTGCGGGGGCGCCGAAATCCGACGACGACATCGTCGAAGCCGTGCCGTCGCGGCGCAAGATGCTCGCGCTCGGCGCGGTTGGCGTTTCGGCGGCGCTGACGATCCGGCCCGCCTTTGCCCAGACCGCGGTGTCGGTGATGAACTGCCAGATCCCGGTGCCCGACGTGTCGGGTGCGGGCAAATATATCGACGCTCAGGGCAAGCTGGTCGCCGCGGGCACCAAGGGCGCCTTTCCCGGCGCACCGCGCCCGTTCACCGGCGAAGAGGTCAAGCGGGCTTTCCGGGGGCAGATGCTGCCCGGAACGAGCTACAACCAGTCGCAAGCCTATCTCCAATATATCCGGCGCTTGCAGGCGGGGCAGAGCGGCTTTACCTGTTTCGCATCGATCACGATGCAGCGCTGATCATCGTCCTTGTCGGCGGTGGCGGCCTTTCCCCCGCATCGCAGACAAAGGAAAAACCCTTGAAACTAGCCTCGCTCAAGCAGGGTCGCGACGGGCGACTCGTTGTCGTTTCCGACGATCTCGCCTGGTATGCCGACGCCGGCCAGATTGTCCCGACGATGCAGGCGGCGCTCGACAATTGGGCCTATGCCTCGCCGCGCCTCGCCGCGCTGGCCGAGGATCTCAACCATGATGCGATTCCCAAGGAACGCTTCCACGAACGCGACGCCGCCTCGCCCTTGCCGCGCGCCTATCAATGGGCCGACGGCAGCGCCTATGTGAACCATGTTGCGTTGGTGCGGCAGGCGCGCGGTGCCGAAATGCCCGACAGCTTTTGGCACGATCCGTTGATGTACCAAGGCGGAAGCGATGCCTTCCTTGCCCCGCGCGACCCGATCCCGCTCGGCGACCCGGCATGGGGCTGCGACATGGAGGCCGAGGTCGTCGTCGTCACCGGCGACGTCCCCGCCGGCACCGACGCCGAAACCGCGCGTGGGCTGATCCTGCTCGTCGGCCTGACCAACGACGTGTCGTTGCGCGGCCTGATCCCGGGCGAGCTTGCCAAGGGCTTCGGTTTTTTCCAGTCGAAGCCGTCGAGCGCGATGTCGCCGGTGTTCGTCACCCCCGATGCGCTCGGCGACCGGTGGAAGGACGGCAAGCTCCACGGCACGTTGTCGGTCGACCTCAATGGCGAACCGCTCGGCCGCGCCGATGCCGGGGTCGACATGACCTTCGATTTTGGTGCTCTCATCGCGCATGCGGCGAAGACGCGCGACCTTGGCGCGGGGACGATCATTGGGTCGGGCACCGTGTCGAACCGCGATGCCGACGGCGGGCCGGGCAAGCCGATCGCGCAGGGCGGGCTCGGCTATTGCTGTCTTGCCGAGGTGCGCACGGTCGAGACGATCCTTGAGGGCGAGGCGAAGACTCCCTTCATGCAAAAGGGCGACACGGTCCGCATCTGGATGGACGACGACCGCCATCACAGCATATTCGGCGCGATCGAACAGCAGGTGGCCTGAGCCCGGACAATCCTCCTTCCCGCCGCAGGTGGGAAGGGGATTTGTTACATCCCGCTGAGCGCGTCCTTGAGCGAACAGGCAGCCGGGCCAAGGATCACGATGAACAGGCACGGCAGGATGAACAGGATCAGCGGCACCGTCATGATCGCGGGCAGGCGCGCGGCCTTTTCCTCGGCGCGCATCATGCGTTCGTTGCGGAATTCGGCCGACAGGACGCGCAGGGCCGAGGCCAGCGGCGTACCATATTTTTCGGTCTGGATCATGGTCGTGACCACGCCCTTCACCGAATCGAGGTTGACGCGATAGGCGAGGTTCTCGAACGCTTGGCGGCGTTCAGTCAGGAAGCCGAGTTCGATCGACGTCAGCGCAAACTCCTCGCCGAGTTCAGGATACGCGCGCCCCAATTCCTTGGCGACGCGGCTGAAGGCGGAGTCGACGGTCAGGCCGGCCTCGGCGCAGATGACGAGCAGGTCGAGCGCGTCGGGCAGGCCTTTGCGGATCGCATCGGTGCGCTTCGCGCGCTTGTTCTGCACGAACAGGTCGGGCGCCTTATAGCCGAGCAGCAGCGCGGCCATCGTCGCACCCGAACGCTTGAACGGGGTCAGGTCGGGCCACATATCGACGCCATAGATCAGGAAGGCGACGACACCGCCGAACACGATCGGCAGGATCAAGCGGCCAAAAATGACTGCGACCGCCAGGTCCTTCGAACGGATGCCCGCCTGCGCCAGCTTCTGCTGGACATCCTTGATCTGGTCTTCCTGCAGCACCTGCAGCTTGCCCAGAAAGGTCCGCATCTTGTCGGCGGTCTGGTTTTTGCGCACCAGCTTGGCGCGGCGCTTCGCGGTCGAGGCGGTGATGCCGGCCTTGAGCTGCTCGCGGCGATCGTTAAGCGCTTTGACGCGCTTCGCCATCGGGTCGCGCACGGTCAGCGCGCCATAAAGCGCGATCAATACCGCTCCAACGCCTACGGCGGCCAGCGTGGTGGCGACCCAGATGACATCGACGCCCATGATCGTCGGACCGGGCGTTGCACCCGAGAAGGCGGTGAGGAGCAGAAAGCTGTTCATTGGTCCCGCCCCTTAGATTTCAAAGCTGATCATGCGCGACATGATGAAGGCGCCGAGGCTCATCCAGATCAGTCCACCGAGGCCGGTGATGATCAGCCGTTCTTCGAAGAAGAAGCCCTGCAGATATTCGGGGTTCATCGAATAGACGATCCCGAACACGAAGAAGGGCAGCGCGCCGACGATATAGGCCGACGCCTTGGCTTCCGACGACATGGCGCGAATCTTGAGCTTCATCTGCGCGCGCTTGCGCAGCACGTCGGACAGATTGGCCAGCGTTTCGGCCAGGTTGCCGCCGGTTTCGCGCTGGATCGCGATCGTGATGCAGAAAAACTGGAACTCAGGTGTGCCGAGCATTTCGGCCGATTCCTGCAGCGCCGATTCCATCGTGTTGCCGATGCGGATACGCTCGACGACGCCCTTGAACTCCTCGCCGACGGGGCCGGGCAGCTCCTGGCTGACGACCTGGAAGGTTTCGGTGACGGGCAGGCCCGACTTGAGGCCGCGGACGAGCAGGTCGATCGCATCGGGAAAGCGCGTGTTGAACTTGGCGACGCGCTTCTTGATCAGGCGGTTGACGACAAGATAGGGCAGTCCGAGCGCGGCGATCACGCCGACCAGCGCAGCGAGCATGAACGGGCTGCGGATCACCAGCAGCAGGCCCGCCACCGCTACGAACAGCGCCATCGACGCCATCATATATTGGCTGACGGTCCAGTTCTTGCCGGTGCGGCGTAGCCGCTTTTCCATCTCTTCGCGGCGCGGCATGAAACTCGACAGATTCTGGCCGCCGCGGGCGCTTCCGGCCTGGATGGTCTTGCGCATCTGCGCCGCGACCACCGCTTCGGTCGAATTGGCGTGCCGGTCCTTGACCATCGCCAGGCGCCGCGTCTTCGCCTTGCCCATCGACGGGCCGCTGAGCAGCACGAGCAGGGTGAAGGCCAGAAAGGCGCCGCCGATGATGAGGATGACTGACGTGTCCATGGTCGGTTTTCGTCCGCTTCTTGTCTCAGGGCAGGCGGCGGCCGGTTACGCGGCCGCCATCGCCCTTATTTTGCGCCCTTTTTGGCCATCATGCCGCCGATGCCGCCAAGCTTGCCGAGCAGCGAGGCGCCCGACTTGCCTTTTGCGGCCGGCGTCGCGGCCTCTTCGGCTTCCGTATCGGCGCCATCGAGGATGAAGCGCATCAGTTGGTTCCACACCGCGCTCGCCTTGGTGCCCTTGCAGATTTCGGCATAGGATTTGCCGAGCTTCGCCGACTGGCTGACCAATTTGGGGTCGAACGGAATAACGATGTCGATCTGGCGTTCGATCGACGATTCGAATTCCTTGCGCGACAGTTCGCCGATCGCGCTCTGGAACTTGTTCGCGACCAGGATCACGCGCGCGCCCGGGACATTCTGCTTGAACCACGACAGGATGCGGATCGTGTCGCGCGCCGAGGCGAGCGTCACGTCGCTGACCAGTACGATGGTCCCGACTTCCGACACCAGGTGGGGGAAGGGGATCAGCACGTGGCGCGGGATATCGACGATCGTCATCTCGAACGCGTTGCGCAGTTCTTCTTCCAGCTGGAAGAACGCTGAACCGTCGGTCATCACCGGCTGGTGGATCGGCGCTTCGGCCGACAGCAGGCTCAGCTTGTCCGACGCGCGCACCATCGCGCGCTCGATGAACAGGCCATCGATACGGCTCGGATTGTCGATCGCGTCGATCAGGCCGCGGCCCGGCTCGAGGTCGAGCGTCAGCGCGCCGGTACCGAAATGGACGTCGAGGTCGAGCAGCGCGGTCTGGCGGTCGGCCTGTTCACTCATCGCCCAGGCAAGCGAGGTCGACACGAGCGAAGCGCCTACGCCGCCCCGGACGCCGACGACCGCCATCATGTGATGCGGTTTGTCGTCCATCATGTCCGAATGTTTCGGCGCGGACAGCATCGCCTGCGCCATGGTCAGCGATTCGCGGACCTGGTCGAGCGACAGCGGCTTGAGCAGATAGTCCTGGATCCCGCTCGACAACAGGTCGCGATACAGGCGGACGTCGTTGACCTGGCCGGCGGCGATGACCACCGTGCCGGGTTCGCAGACTTCGGCGAGCGCGTTGATGTCGTTGATCGGGTCACCCGATTCGGACATGTCGACGAACAGGATGTTCGGGCTCGCCGAGACCGATAGCGACTGGACCGCGTTGCGCAGCCCGCCCTTGTTGCACTTCTCGATCGGCCAGCCCATGTCGTTGGCGGCGGCGCGGATCAGATCCAGCGTGTCGTCGTCGCACACAAAGGCATTGAAGGGTTCACGCAGGCCGGCTGCTTTGAATGGCGCGTTCACTGATTGCCTCCCCCGCTGGTGGACGTCTGTTTGAGCTCGCCGGCCCCCGTGGGAGGGCGTTCGCGATAGGTCTTGATGGCGCGCGCCGACGACGCCGCATCCTGGTGATCGCCGCTGGTGCCCTTGATCAGGTCGTTGGGGTCAGCGACCATTGCGGCGAGGTTGCTGTTCGACGCGCAGCCATAGTTGGACGAGGTCGCGTTGTTGAAGTTGATCGTCGACTTGCTCGACCAATCGGGGCAGCCCGGAACCGACGCCGTCGCGCGGGTGATGACGACGCGCAAGCTGCCGGCCGGCACGGTGCCGGTGGTCACCGGAACCGCGTCGCTGAGCAACAGGCCGCGGCGTTCGACCATCGCGCGGATCGAGCTGCGCGCGAGCGCGGAGCCATAAGGCGACGGGTCTTCGATCGCGATGCGGTCGCCGTAACGGATACCGATGGCGTCAAACCAGCCCTGCAGGCGGCCCTGTTCGCTCGGCGGTAACTCGCCGCCGCTGGTCGCGAGGTCGAACTGGTAGATGCTGTTGCGGATGATCGGCTGGTGCACCGATTCGAGGCTGGTGTTGGTGTGCGCGGTGCCGGTACATCCGGCGATCGTCGTCGCCAGCGCCAGCACGGTCCAAGTTGCGATCTTCTTCATAATCTTGCTCCTGAAAACCAGCGCGTCACTTGATGCTGAAACCGGGCGACACTTCGGCGCCGGCGCGCAGGCGATCGGCCTCGTCGGGCGACGTGTCGAGCCGCGGCTTGGGCCGGTCGCCGCCCGTCACGCCGTTGCTCGTCTGGCCAAGCAGGACGCGCGAGGCGTCGTTTGCGTCGCGATAGGCATCGGTCGGCAGCTTGATGTCACCCGCCGACACCGGCTGGACGAGGTAGGGCGTCACGACGATGACCAGCTCGGTTTCGCCGCGGCGGAAGCTGTCCGACTTGAACAGGGTGCCAAGGATCGGGACGTCGCCGATGCCGGGCATCTTGTCGATCGCGCCGATCGAACGATTGTTCAGCAGGCCGGCGATCATGAAGCTTTCGCCCGAACCCAGTTCGACGGTGGTTTCGGCGCGGCGGATCGTCAGCGCGGGGATCTGGAAGCCTTCCATCTCGATCGCGCCTTCGGTCGACAGTTCCGACACTTCGGGGCGGACGCGCAGGCTGATCCGGCCGTTCGACAACACCGTCGGCGTATAGGCCAGGCTGACGCCATATTTGCGATACTCGATCGTCGTGCCGGCGAAGTTGCCGGGGATCGGGATCGGGAATTCGCCGCCCGCCAGGAAGTCGGCGGTTTCGCCCGAGATCGCGGTCAGGTTGGGCTGGGCGAGCGTGACGACCATGCCCGACCGTTCGCCGACATCGAGCGAGGCGATCAGGTCGAGACCGAACAGCCGGCCAGCACCCGCGATGCTGCGGATGCCTGCGGGCGTGTTGATCGTATAGGTCGTGCCGCCGCTGTCGGGATAGGTGATGACGCCGGCCTGGCGGCCGCCGAACACACCGCCGATGAAGCCGTTGCCCATCGGCCCGTCGCGGTCGCGGGTCAGCAGGTTGCCGCTGATTTCCTTGGCGAGCGAGCGGTTCACTTCGGCGATGCGGACCTGCAGGTTGACCTGCAGCGGCGTCGCGGTGCGCAGGCGCGAAAGCACCTTGGTCTGCTCGCCGACAAAGGCCTGGACGAGGCGCTCGGCCTCGGCGGCGTCGTCGGGCGACTGCACGGTACCGGTGAGCAGCACGAAGCCGTTCATCGTGTTCGCCGAAATCGTCGCTTCGGGCATCGCCAGCGAGAGCATCTGGTCGATGGTTTCGATATTGTTGCCGACGCGGGCGACGGTCGAATAGACGACGCGGCCGCTGGCGTCGGTGGCATAGATGCTCGTCTCGCCCGGCTTCTTACCGAAGATGTAGAGCTGGCGGCTCGACCGGACCTGAACGTCGGCGACTTCGTCGTTGGCGACGAAGACGTCGGTCATCGAGGCGGGGAGGCTGATCAGCCGGCCGCGGCCGACCGACAGGTCGACGCTGCTGCTGGCGTTCTGGACCGCCTGGGCAAGCGCCTGATGGGCGGGGGCCGTTACCAGCGTCGCTGCGACCAGGCCGATGGCCAGGGTGCGGGCGAGCGCCACGCCTTTGAACTTGGGTTTGCTGATCATCTTACTTACCCCCAACCGGCACTTCGGTCACTTTTTCGCCGCGCGTGACGCGGACGACGGGACCCCGCGGCGCTGCCGGTGCGGCGCCCCCGTAGTTCGACGGCTGGCCGCCGCCATAATTGTTGTTCGGCTGCTGGCGCGGCGCCTGGACGCGGCCGCTTACCGGAACCCAGAAGCGCGACACGTCGCCGCCGGTGGTCGCCGAACCCCGACCCGCGGTCGGACGTCCGGCGGCTTCGGCCATCATTTTCCGTTCGGCGGCGGTGCCGCCCTTGGTCGGGACATTGACTTCTCCCGAGGCGATGGCGGCGTCGAGTTCGCCGGCGCTTTCGGCCAGCGGGCGCAGGGCGAGCGACAATTTGCCCATATCCTGTGCGACCGCGATCTTTTCGGCAATCTCGGGCGTCGCTTCGAGCGTCACCGAGCCGAAGGTGCGAACCGGGGTCTTGCCCGTTTCGTCCTCGGCGTCGAAGCGCTGGTCGGTGGCGAGCACGCGGACATTGCGGACGATCGTTTCGGCGGTGAACAGCTGCTCGTCGGGATAGGAACTGCCTTCCTTGACCTTGAGCTCCTGCGCCAGCACGACGTCGACGCGGTCACCCGGGAAGACGAAGCCGGCGACGCCTTGTTCCTGGCTGACCTTGACGGTCACGGCGCGCATCCCCGGGCCAAGCGCCGCGGCGAGGAAGCCGCGGTCGTCGGGATGGACGAGCGCGCCCTGCGTCAGCGGCTGGCCGGCGGTGATCGGATAGCGGACCACGGTCCCGACCAGGTTGTTCACCTCGGTCTTTTCCTTCAGGAAATAGGCCTTTTCGACCAATTCCTTCGGCCAGGGCTGGAAACGGAAGCTGTCGGGGCCGATGATCGTCCCGACCGGCAGCTGGCGCGTCGCGACCAGGATCATCGGACCCTGGACCTGCGGTGCCGCAGCGGCGCGCGCCTGCGGTGCCGATGCGCCGCGCATCATCTGGTTGACCCCGAACGCCGCCCCGATCGCAATGACCAGCGCGCCGACGATGAGCATAATCTTTCGCGTATCCATGACGATTTTTCGCCTCCTAACACTCGCCAGACGTGGCGGTGCTTGCCCTCAACTCGATGCGATAGACTGAAAGTGGTTAAGATATTGTTGGTGAAGCGCCCAAAGGCCCGCAGCGGCGATCGCAACGCCGTAGGGAACCTCGACCGGCTTGTCCGACGGGCGCATCTTGATGTGGATCAGCATGACCGCCGACAGGATGCCGCCGGCGATCGCCATCACGGTCAACGTCGGCATGAACAGCGGCAGCGGAACCCACAGCATAACCGCGCCGATCATCTTGACGTCGCCGCCGCCCATGCCGCCGATGAAAAAGAGTCCCACGAAAAGAAGGAATACGGCGAAAGCCGCGCCGAACTGGATCGCCATGTCGGGCCATGCCGACAGCCCGGCCAAGATCCAGAAGGGGATGGCGAGCAGCGCCATCGTGGCGTTGAGGCCGTTCGAAATGCTGCGGCTGCGAAGGTCGCTGATCGCGGCTGCTGTCATCAGCAGGGCGAGTATCGCCATCAAGCCAAGGGAGAGGGTGCCGCGGTCCATCGGCCCTCTCCTAGTCGGCATGGCTTACCAAATAGTAACCATGTCTGCGGCGGGCGATGCTTGCATTCCGGGCCTCACAGGATATGCGCCGGGGCATGACTGGCACGCTCCCTTCCGACATCGATGTCCTGATCGTCGGCGCCGGGATCGCGGGCGCCAGCCTCGCCGCAGAACTCGCACCGCATCGCCGCGTGCTGATGATCGAGGCGGAGGATATGCCCGGTTTTCATGCGACCGGGCGCTCGGCGGCCTTCTGGCAGGAAAGCTATGGCGGCGTCGGCGTCCAGCCGCTGACGGCGGCGTCCTTCGCCGCGCTGTCGGCCCCCGATCCCTCCTTTTCGGATCGCGGCTTCCTGTTGCCGCGCACCGCGGTGACGATCGGTCGGCGCGACGAGGCAGCGGCGGTCGATCGGTTCGTGGCCGCCTTCGCCGCGCAGGGGGTCGAGGTGTCGCGCCTCTCGACGGCGGCGCTGGCCGATCGCATTCCCGGCCTTCGTCCCGAATGGAGCGCAGGGGCTTATGAACCGTCGTGCCGCGACATCGATGTAGGCGGGCTCCACGCCGCCTACCTGCGCGCGGCGAAACGCGCGGGGGCACTGCTTTCGGTCCGCACGCCGCTCCTCTCGGCGAGGCACGCGGTGAGCAACTGGGTGGTGCAAACGGGCCAAGGGACTATTCGGGCCAGCCTCCTCGTGAACGCGGCGGGCGCCTGGGCGGACGGCGTGGCTGCCGCCTGCGGCGTGGCGGGGATCGGCATCCGGCCCTATCGCCGCACGATCGCGCAGGTCCGGCTCGGCGTCCTGACCCCCGCGACGTTGCCGCTGGTCGGGCACATCGGCGGCACCTTCTATTTCAAAGGCGAGGGCGAAGGACGCATCTGGCTCAGCCCGCACGACGAAACGCCCAGCGACCCGTGCGACGCGGCGCCCGAGGAAATCGACGTAGCGCTCGCGATCGACCGGCTCCAGTCGGTTGTCGACTGGCCGATCGCCGCAGTCGAACGCAAATGGGCGGGACTGCGCAGCTTCGCGCCCGACCGGCTTCCCGTCTTCGGCCGCGATCCCGACAGGCCCGACTTCATCTGGTGCGCGGGGCAGGGGGGCTTCGGCATCCAGACCGCCCCCGCGATTGCACAACTGCTCGCCTGGCAGCTCGGCGCCCCGGCGCCGTATGGGGCGATCGGCGCGATCGATCCTGCCGCCTATGCTCCGTCACGCTTTGCCTGATCGACCCAAGCACATGCTTGCGCGATGCAATCTGCGGCTTAACATGGGTTAGCCGCACGGACCGGCGGCTGTTTCTAGGAGGACCCCCATGGCCCATTATTTCGAGATCAAGCAGAACAAGGCCGGCGAATATGTCGCCTATTTCAAATATAACAGCGAAACGATGTTCTGGACCGAGGGCTATTCGAGCAAGGCGTCCGCGGTGAACGCCATCGAATCGATCAAGAAAAACGGTCCCGGAGCCGAGACCAGGGAAGCCGAATAAGCGACTGCGTGCGGGCGCCTCAGCGCGCCCGCGCCTTTCGCATGACCTCGATCGCGGCGTCGCTTGCGAGCTTGTCGGCGATTTCATTGTCGGGGTGCCCGGCGTGGCCCTTGACCCACAGCCATTCGATATCGTGCCGCGCGGCTTCCTTGACCAGTCGCTGCCACAGCTCGGCATTGGCGACCGGCTTCTTCGCGGCGGTTTTCCAGCCATTTTTCTGCCAGCCGAACACCCATTTGGTGATGCCGTCGCGGACATAGACGCTGTCGGTCGACAGCTCGACCTTGCAACGCCGCTTCAGCGCCGCCAGAGCCTCGATTGCCGCCATCATCTCCATCCGGTTGTTCGTCGTATCGGGCTCGCCGCCCGACAGCGTCTTAACAACATCGCCCCAGCGCAGCACCGCGCCCCAGCCGCCGGGGCCGGGGTTGCCCTTGCACGCGCCGTCGGTCGCGACGATCACCGTCTTGCCGTTACCCTCGCTCATGCGGCGGCGAACAGGCTGGCGGCGTCGGCCGCCTGATACCGGCGCAGCCGTTCGAGGAAAGGCGACGGATCCTTGCGCGTCACCAGCGCATCGGCCGGTGTATGCACCCAATCGTGCGCGCGCGTCAGAAGGAAGCGCAACGACGCGCCGCGCGCGAGCAGCGGCAAGGCGGCCTGCTCGGCGCCGGTGAGCGCGATCTCGCTGGCATAGCCCGCCATCAAGGCCTTGGCGCGCGCGGCGTCGCAGCGCGTGCCATCGCTCGAAAAGGTCCAGCTCGCATGGGTTACCGCGACGTCATAGGCGCGAAAATCGGTCGCCGCGAAATAGAAGTCGATCAGGCCGGTTACGCGCTCGCCGAGCATCAGCACATTGTCGGGAAACAGGTCGGCATGGATGACATGCGCGGGCAGGTCGGTCGGCCAATGCGCGTCGAGATAGTCGAGTTCGGCGTTCACGATCGCGGCAAGCCCGGGGCGCACCGCGTCGAGGTCGCCCGTCGCCTCGGCGATGCCGCGCCAATGCGGCTGCCCCATGCTGTTCTCGCGCCCGCCGGCATAGTCCGCCAGCGCGCCGTGCATCGCGCCAAGCGCTGCGCCCGCCGACAGGCACTGGCCCGGCGTCGGCTTGGTCAACGAAATCCCGGGCAGGAACTGGATGATGCACGCGGCGCGGTCCGAAATCTGCTGGATCGCGATGCCGTCGCGGTCGCGGATCATCGGCGGCACGGCGCAGCCGCTTGCCGCCAAATGCGCGAGCAGGTCGACGAAAAAGGGCAGCTCCTCGACCTTCACCCGCTTTTCGTAAAGCGTCAGGATGAAACGCCCGGTGGTGGTTTCGAGCAGGAAATTGCTGTTCTCGACGCCCTCGGCGATGCCCTTGCACGACAGGACGGTGCCGATATCGTAACGGGCGACAAGCGCGGCGAGGTCGTCGGGGTCGACCCCGGTGTAGACCGCCATCAGCTTGCCGCGGGCTCGAGCCCGCGCGGCAGCTTGAACACCATATTCTCTTCGGCGGTGATCACGACATCTTCGACGATCGGGCGATGCGCGGCGACGGCGTCGATGACTTCGCGGACCAGCTGCTCGGGGGCGCTCGCGCCGGCGGTGATGCCGAGCGTGCCTATGTCAGCCAGCCAAGCGGGGTCGATGTCGCTGCCGCGCTGGACGAGGTGTGCGGGGGTTCCCATGCGCTCGGCGACCTCGACCAGCCGCACGCTGTTCGAACTGTTCGGCGCGCCGATCACGATGACGCGGTCGCAGCGGCCGGCGATCGCCTTCACCGCTTCCTGCCGGTTCGACGTCGCGTAGCAGATATCCTCGCCGCGGGGCCCGGTGATCGTGGGGAAGCGGTGCTGGAGTGCGGTGATGATGTCGCGCGTGTCATCGACAGACAGCGTCGTCTGGGTCAGGAACGACAGCATCTTGGGGTCGGGCGGCGCCAGCGCGGCGACATCGTCGACCGATTCGACCAACGTCATCGCGCCTTCGGGGAGTTGTCCCAGCGTTCCGATCACCTCGGGGTGGCCGGCATGGCCGACGAAGACGATATGGCGGCCGCTTTCATGCGCGCGCTCGGCCTGGCGATGGACCTTCGACACCAAGGGGCAGGTCGCGTCGATATAGTCGAGCCCGCGCGCCTCGGCCTTGGCGGGCACCGCCTTAGGCACGCCATGCGCGCTGAACACTACAGGGACGCCGTCGGGAACCTGTTCGAGCGATTCGACGAAAATCGCGCCCTTGGCCTTCAGCGTGTCGACGACATAGCGATTGTGGACGATTTCGTGCCGGACATAGACCGGCGCGCCATAACGCTCGATCGCCAGTTCGACGATGCGGATCGCGCGGTCGACCCCGGCGCAAAAACCGCGCGGCGCGGCGATCAAAACCGTCAGTTCCGCCGCTTCGCCGCCTTTCGCGGCAACCATGTTATGGGGTGCGTTCATCTCGCGGGCGCTCTAGCGCAGCCGCCGCCATGCGGTAAAGCAACTTCGCACCGTTGCGCCCCGTTCATCCCCCCGATAAGAAGCGGCGCGCATGGAGCAGGGATCAATCGCCCTCGTCGCTCCAGCCAAGTGGAAAGCCTTGACCATCATGATGCCCATTTCGTCCCCGTCGCGTAAGTTTTTGGCTGTGCTTTGCGGCACGGCGGCCATGGCGACGGTCGCGGGCTGCGCGAAGGACAATGAAATCGATGTGTCGGGCGGCGTTGGCATCACCGCGACGCGGTCGGCTTGTCCTGCGGTCGCCGTGCCGCTCTATACGGGCGATATCACGCTGTTCGATCCCGCGACCAGCCGCGACGCGGCCGCGATCGACGTGGTGGCGACGGTCACCAACCTGACCCCGCAGTGCAATGACAGCGGCGAAAAAGTCTATCAGGTCGCCACCTTCGACGTCGTCGCGACGCGCCGCGACGCCGGTCCGGCGCGCTCGGTCACGATTCCCTATTTCTCGACCGTCGTGCAGGGTGGCACCGCGGTCGTCGCCAAGCGCATCGGCAATGTTACCGTCAGCTTCGCCGACGGCCAGGTCCGCGGCACCGGGCGCGCCCAGGCGTCGGCCTATGTCGACCGCGCCGCAGCGACGCTGCCCGCCGACATCATGGAACGCATCACGCGCAAGCGCAAAGCCGGCGATCAGGACGCCGCGGTCGACCCGCTCAGTATCCCCGAGGTCCGCGCCGCGGTACAGCGCGCCAGCTTCGAATTGCTCGTCGGTTTCCAGCTGACGCAGGAACAGCTCGAATATAACGTCCGACGATAAGCGCCGCGGCGGCGCGCCTTCGCGTCGTTCGCCTCATTTTGCCCTGCGGCGCCATCGGGGCGACGCAGGGCTTTTCGCGTTGCCCAAGCTGCTATAGGGCGCGCGCCAACCGCTTTGATCAAAGATAGGCCTCGCTCGTGACCCTGTTCAGCCGTTTCTCCGACCATATCGGCACCGCCCTCGACGCGCTCGTCGCGCGCGGCGCGCTTCCCGCCGACCTCGACCGGTCCTCGATCAGCGTCGAACCCCCGCGCGATCCCGCGCATGGCGACGTCGCGACCAACGCCGCGATGGTGCTCGCCAAGCCCGCGGGGATGAACCCGCGCGCGCTCGCCGACCTGCTCGCCCTTGAACTCGGCGCGCTGGACGAGGTGACCGAGGCGAGCGTCGCGGGCCCCGGCTTCATCAACCTGCGCCTCGTCGACGCCAGCTGGCGCGCCGAACTCGCGCTGATCCACGCCGCCGCCGGCGATTACGGCCGCTCGGCGATGGGGCAGGGGCGGACCGTTAACGTCGAATATGTCTCGGCCAACCCCACCGGCCCGATGCACGTCGGCCATTGCCGCGGCGCGGTCGTCGGCGACGCGCTCGCCGCGCTGCTCGAATTTGTCGGCTACAGCGTCATCCGCGAATATTATGTCAACGACGCCGGCGCGCAGGTCGATGTCCTCGCGCGCTCGGTCCACCTGCGCTACCGCGAGGCGCTCGGCGAGGATGTCGGCGCGGTGCCCGAGGGGCTCTATCCTGGCGACTATCTGATCCCCGTCGGGCAGAAGCTCGCGGCCGAACATGGCGACCGCTTCGTCGGCGCGCCCGAAAGCGCCTGGCTCGGCCTGTTCCGCGCCGAGGCGGTCAGCGCGATGATGGACATGATCCGCGCCGACCTCGCCAAGCTCGGCATCCATCACAATCTCTTCTCGTCCGAAGCC
>Ga0247823_10001221_pt1 | contig 21441 bp, 20 predicted proteins | sample 13C_PalmiticAcid_2_FD_192426 | JGI IMG/M metagenome (GOLD analysis project Ga0247823, IMG submission 192426) | Soil microbial communities from agricultural site in Penn Yan, New York, United States - 13C_PalmiticAcid_Day30 | ecosystem: Environmental > Terrestrial > Soil > Agricultural land... | reverse complement strand
CGCTTCTAGAGCGGACTGGAGGCGGGCAATCTGCCGGTCCTTGCATTGTTCGGACTGAAGGAAGACTCCTTGACTCATCGCGGAGTCACAAATCCACCAAAGCTGCTGGTCGGATGCGCGGTCGCTTTCGCATCTGGGGCACTTACTCTCGATCATCGTCGCCTCCGGGGGTTGGGCGGGTCATTGTTCACAGAAACCGGCTAACGCAGCGATGCGCGTTTGCAAGTCCAGTAACTTACAGGCCAAGTCGTTGTAAGCGTCGCCTCGCCGTCTAGCCCTATCGCTGCTCAGTAGTAGCTGGTCGTGCAGATGCAGCGCTAGCCGCTTGGTTAACTCCAACTGAAGTTCTGTGGTTATTCCAGGCTCCGACATATTGCGATGCCAGTTGAACCACACAGGGGAGTTGACGCATCGCTCGCGTATCTTTTCGTCAAGCTCCATACACATCCTCTCTCGTGGTCAGCGGTAAGTGGACGGCCCGTCCAGGGCGCGGGGGTTAGTCAACATCCAGCAATTCGACCGTCTGCCCCGCAAGCTCGTGGGTGCAGTCGGATAGAAACTGGATGAAACCATCATTGACGAAACTATGGCACACTTTGTCTTCGCGGCCGTCGAATGATGCTCGCGTCGCGATACTGGGCTTCAGGGTCGGCTTCTCCGTGTCACCGTTCCACGACCAGTTGCCAGTGCCCGCTCGCGTGCCTTTTAACTGCACTGGGATGAACCGCGTAGGGAACGGGCCGGGGAAGTGCAATTGAACGTGCGTCGCGTCGGCTGGGTCGCACGGGTGATAACCGTCTCCGTAGACCAACTTCATCGGTTTGGCTTTCATCGCGTCTCCTCGGGCGGGGTTAGGGGTGAACGTATTCAGGGTCGCCTACATACTCCCAGTAGTAAGTCCAAGGCAGGCCCTCGTCGTATGGGTCTGTCAGTTCCACCTCGGTTACTGACACTTCGCCAATCACGTCATGCGGGAGCATTCGCTTTGCCAGGGCAAATGCAGACCCCTTGGCGAGCACCACCCGATGCTTGTAAACCGCCTCGTCTGGTTGGCAGTCGCCTAGCTCATCGACCGGCAGATCAACACACCAATCGACTTGCCATGCTCGCGTGCCAAGCGGCGGGAGCTTCCTCCACGAAGCGTTGGGGAGGTCGGCGTTCTTGATGATGTTGCTCACTTCGCCACCTCGCTTTCCGTCAGACAATGCAGCGACGTAAAGGTGTCGCGATTGTTGTAGTAGCAACTCGCCAAGGCGTCGTTGCCTCGCCCGTGCCACAATTGCTTCATCTCTTCGCGGTAGGAGTCCGCCAGTTCTTTAACTCTCCATAAAACTTCCAGACGGCCCATCGCGTGATGCCGCTGTAGCGCGGAGCCACCCCCTTTCACAGCGTCAATCGCGGCGTTGATGGATGCCTCCAATGGCGTTAGGTTCTTCTTGCGAATTCGTCGTGGCGTCGACATGCGACCCTCCTGTGAGGAAAAAGGATTACTATGTAATTTTACAGTTGGCCTTTTTCGCTCTCGTTGCCGACCGATGCAAAACGGGTTGCGTCAATTCATCGCACTTAAGTTGTTGCTGTTAGCGATTCCCGCGAAACCAAGTGTCTAGTTGGGCGCTACCAGTACAGGCGATCCACTTTCGGTTTCGTGCCCCGGTGGGGGCGGGTTAAAGCTGCAGCCAGGGCAACGCCAATGCAATCACCCCGGCCGCAGCAGCCTACTTGGCCTTCTTCGTCTTCTTCGTCTTCTGAATGACGATCACGTCTTCGCCATGCAAGACGCAAACGGTGCCAAGCTCCGTCTTGTACGCTTCCAGCTCATGCTTCTTCATGAGCGGCAGCAAGCCGTCGGTCAGCGCCCTTGCCTCTTTCTTGGCGTCCGATACTGCCCGATCGGCCGCCTGGATCTTCTTCAAGATCGAATCGATCGCCGGCACTCGCTCGTCGAGATCCTCCATGCCGGGGAGCGGAGCGGTCGGATCTGTCTTGACTCCCTTGCCGACTCGGGCCTTAGCGCTGCCCGGTCGCTTCGTCGTTTTCTTCGCGGCCTTTTTCTTGGCCGCCTTCTTCTTGGCCGTTTTAGCCATCTGCGTATCCTCCTGAGGGGATGGGTAAACGTGATGCCTGAAGCTCGGCGGCAAGACGTCGTTGAAATAGCCGAGCGCTATACGTGGTTTTTTCATTGAGCGGCGATCCTCTTGTTTCGCTCTTCCCTTCTACTTAACTCTTCGGCTGCGACATATCCGGCAAACGTCGCCATGTAAAGCAGTCGACTTATGCCAACAATGACCATCGCCGGCTCGCCTTCCGCGTGCTTTCTTGGATCACACTCTTGCATAGCCTGGCCCGTCTCTTGGATGAAGCAATAGAGCTTGTCATCCGACCACCCCTCCATCATTAAGTCGCAGATCTTCCGACCTTCTGCTGCCATTTCAGACCAAGGTTGACCGCTGTTTGTCTGCGGGAAATTCATAATGGCTTCATCCCTTCTTGAATTCGTTGCTTGAGGAACGTCTTTCGCTTGTCGATATTCTGGCGTCGACAAAAGCCGTGAGCCACTGCTTGATCCCCAATCAAGTAGCAGCGCTGTTTGGCTCGGCTGATTGCCGTATACAGCCAGGCTCGGTCGCAAACTCGCTTCGCGCCGCTGCTATCGTCCAGCATGACGATCACGACCGGCCACTCGGATCCCTGCGACTTGTGGACGCTGAGCGCGTACCCTAGATCCCAGTTGCAGCCAGTGCCGCTCGCGCCCTCTTCGTCGTCGTCTTCGTCGGCCTGGCCTCGGGGGACGACGATCAATCGCTTGGGCGACGACAGCCTGACGTGCATGTAGTTTGCCTCGACGCGGGTGACTTCGCCAAGCTCGCCATTCGCGACGTAGCACTTGCCGTCGTCGTTAAGCTGCAAGTTTGGGTCTGGGACGTCGTCGCTTTCGACCAGTGGATACCAGCCGTTTTTGGTGTTCACGACCTTATCCCTGAGGCGGAAGGGCGAACCGTAGACGGCGTCGTTGGGGTTGAGCCGATTCTGCAGGGCCTTGTTCAATTCCTTGCGCGACAGCTCCGATTTTTTGTTGACCGCACACAATACCTGGCAGTCCCATATCGGGTCGACTTTCATGATTGCCGTCGCGTCCTGGATCACGTCAAACATTTCATCTACTTGGATGCTCGGCGCGAATGCCGGCACGTTGATTAGTTCCCGCTGGCAGATGAATCGCTTCCCGTCTCGCATGTCGGCGCAGGCTTGCACAACGGCGTGGATCTGGCCATCGCTCTTCTGCCGCTTGATCTCCGTCAGCTCGCCGCAGGGGACGCCGGCTGCGATCATGTCGCGGAGCGGTGCGCCGTGGCCAACGGGCGGCAGCTGGTTTACGTCGCCGACGACCAGGACCAGACAATCGCGAGCGCGAGCGGCGAAGAATGAGGCGGCCAGGTCGGTGTCGATCATGGACGCCTCGTCGAGAAAGATCACCTTGTAGGGCAGCGGGTTGCCCCGGTTGTGGGCGAACGTCCAGCCGCCATCGCCGCTGACGACGCCTAGCAGCGAGTGAATCGTGCGAGCCCGCAGCGGCAATCCCATCGCTGACAGGGCCTCGGTGAGTCGGACAGCCGCCTTGCCGGTTGGAGCGGCGCAAGCGATCTGGTCATAACCGACCGTCTGGCCGAGCTGCATGGCGACCTGGGCGACGGTGAACGTCTTCCCAGTGCCAGGAGATCCGGTAAGGATCCCGATATGCTTTTGCGTCGCGGACGTGACGCGATCGAGCTGGTGAGGGGAAAGCGGATTAACGGCAAACTTTGGCCAGTTCATTTTTCCTCCAATGCCTCCACGATATACATTGCCAGCTTGGCTTCGTTGCGAGCCTTCTTCGCATCGGCCATCCACTCGAAAGATCCGTCCCAGTGCGGAGCCCCGTTGACGCCGTCGGTCCTGGTGATCGCAATCACGCCGGCACGGTCGGCCAGCTCAATCGCTCGATCGCTGCGGACCTTCGCGCCGCCGATCGCTCCGTTTAATCCGACTTCCACGACGGTACGCGGATACCATGTGTCGCCGTCGGTGTTGCTGGCCAGGTGATACCAAGCGCAGAGGGCCTGCCGCTTCAACCGCTCGGGCGGGTAGTCAAGCTCCAAATAGAGCGCGTCGCATCGCTTAAACCCAGCGCCGCGAAGCTGCATCATGATGTAGGGATTCTTGCGAATCAGATTCGCGGCCAGGTTTCCCCACTTGAGGATCGCTTGCTTGACGATTCCCTTCGGCAGGCCGTGACCTTCAAGCAAGTCGACCAGCTCAATCGTGCAGTCTTCCAGGGCCTTCTCGCGGTCGAGCCACTCGGCGGCTTTCATGGCCGACTCAACGCCAAGCCGATCGACAGCCTGGGCGGCGGCGGCTGGATCCGTCCGCAGGATCCTGACGGCGTCGCCTTTGTAGAGATCCCACAATTTGCGGGCGAACGCCAGGCCGATGCCAGGGGCGTTCGTAAGGTACTTGATCACGCCGGCCCGCGAGTGCGGGGCCTGGTGGACGAAAGTCGTGTACTTGAATTGAGGCTGCCCCCGATAGCTCGTCATCGATCCATAGAACCGATAGGTCAAATGCTGCTGCGGGTGGTTGCCGTCGGTCGGACCCTTCAGGGTAATCTCTTCGCCGACCTCGTCGTCCGCAATGTGCCCGTTGAGAATAACGGTATAGGGATCCGACGTCCCCCATCGCTGCGACTCGTAGTCGATCGTTACCGCAATTTCCTTCAGTCTCTTCGCCATGCTCGCATCCTGATAAAGAGAAATGCCAGGCTTCACCCACCTGGCGCGAGAATCGCAGGGCGAGGGGGGCTTACAGGACGTCGCGGTCAGCGGCGGGCTGCGTCGGTGGAGTGACCGGAGCTGGTGCCGGTTGCGTCTTCCAACGAAGCTCGGGGCGAATCAAGTTGAGATCCGCAACGCTCTTCTTTTGCGCGGCAACGGCGGCGTCATCAACGTGGTAGATCTCCGCGCCAGCGATGTCGTAATACTGCGTCCCCTTCTCGACCTTGGCAATGAATTGCCGACCCTTCGCGGCCACGATATCGATCGACAAATTTTTCTTTGCTTCAAGGTCTGCACGACTGGCTAGGCTGAGCGCTAACCAAAAGCGATCAGCGATCTTGCGGCAGAAGTCGCCGCCGTCTTTGTGCGACGCTTGCGGCTGCCGAATGCAAACCGACATAGCCTTGTCACGCTGGCCGGGGACGCTGCTTTCCAGGACGACCAGCTCCAGCTGCCCAAGCATGCCGTTAATGATTGATCCGTCGGTGCGCTTGGTCGCCGTCTCCTTCCCCTCCAGTACAACGAAGTGATACCACCCTTCTTGGTCGACGAACTTGCCGGAGTTGCTGAGATCGCCGCCGGCCGTGTAACTAATGGGCATGGTCTAGGACCTTTCTGATTGCGCCTGCTTCGTCGAAGTCGTCGACCATGCAAGCTGGAAACTGGTAGATCTGGCGGCATGTCGCATCAACGGCCTCCGCCCCGTACTGCTGAACGAGATCGCTAAGGTAAGCATTGAACCGCAGCTCGCGATCTAAGAACTCTGCATCTGCGGCGGCCCGCCAATCGTTCGGCGGGCCGAATGTTAGTTTTTTTCCAGCTCTCGCTTCTCTCGCACCATCTGCTCAAGTTTGCCGATCAGCTCGGTCGCTTGAATGCACGATAGGTTTTGCAGCACACTGCAGTTGCGAGCCTTAAGCGCGTCGTCTCGCTTCGTAATCCAAGCGCTCTCGAACTTCTCCTCGCCGAGCTTGGTAATGAGGGCGATCTGGTCTGCCGTCGCAGTGCCAGGGCCTTCGGCTAGCGCCGATTTCGTTTCAAACTCGGCCTCTTCGACGTTACCGTCGGCCATGTCCACCGGAGCCGGGCCTGTTGGGGCTTCATCGACAGGAGGCTCGGGGGCTTCAGGAACGACGGCAGCAGCAGCGACAATCTGGCTGGCCGTCTGCTTTGGCACTTCCGCCGTCTTCGGCTGGTTCTCCTCGAAGTCGATCGCCTCCTCTGGCGTGTAGATGCCGGCGACCAGCTCAGGCACGATCGCTCGTAGCGAGTCGCTGGTAAGACGCGCCCACATCATCTGTTTGCGGCCCTGCGGCGTCGCCCAGTTGTCCTTCAGGTTCTCGAACGTCGGCTCGGTGTTCTTCGTGCCGGGGCCGCAACCCTTCGCCCACGGATAGCGTTCTTGCAGCACTTCGGGCCAGGTTAGCTTCATGACGTAGACGTTGCCGTCGGCGTCGGTAAACTCCGCCTCTGACACGTCGGGAGTCCGCTGGATGATGCGATGCTTGCCGCCTTTGTTGAGCCGAAATTCCGCGAGCATCGCGTCGGCTCGCATCGTCGGTTTCCCCTGAATAAAGTGGTAACGCTGGATGAAGTCCATCGCATCCATGCCGCGACGCAGCAGCATCATTGACAAGGCGCGGCCGGCTTTCAGGTCGCAGCCAGGGATCATGGCCGCATTTGACTCGGCCATCGCCTCGACAAACGCGATCGGATTGTCGATCTTCTCATAAACTGTTAATGAACCCACGTCCAAACCCTCGTTGTGGTGTTGTTGGTAAAAGTGACGCCTAGATAATTCCCATCGACTCGGCGACGACTTGCGTCATTTCGAGATCGCCGGCTAGATAACAAAGAGCGGCTATGCGATCCTCGCCGCCGTTATCGAACAGCCGGGCGAAGTCAGCGCCGGTGCAATCGTCCGGCTTGGACGGCCCGCCGAAGAACGTGCTGATGGCGTCGAGCTTGACGTAATCTCGGCCGCCGCAGTTCCAAAGGGCCATCGTGTCGATCAGTCGATCGTTGAAGTAACGGCCTTTCAGCCACGACGGAACGGAAACGCCATGCAGCCAGGATCTTCGCATGAGAAACGGCAGATCGAATCCGTGGATGTTGTGCCCTACCCAAGCTCCAGGCATGTTGCCCATGATTCCCCAGAACCAGTTAATTAGCTCCAGCTCGGATGAGCACGCCTGGTAGTTGAATTTGCAGCCATCGAAATCGTAGACAAGCACGTCGTCTACGCCCATCGCATCCACCGCGCCGATAATGACGACGTTATTTTCGGTGTTCTTTACTCCGATCGCCTTCACCTGGCCCGTCAATGCGGACAGGGCCGCCTTGTTCATCGCGTCGGCCTGCCACTTGTTGCGGGCGTCGGCGCGAAGCCTGGCCAGTCCGTTGATTGTGCCGTTGTGCTGGTCGCGAGCTGCGTCCATCTTCGCCTTGATCTTAACGGGATCCGACAGGCGGCCGAGCTTGACCGAGCTTTCGTCAAACTCGCCAGGGTGCGGGACGGCCTTTTCCTCGTCGAACGGCGGCAGCGTCTTCTCGATTAGGTGCCAGGGGAGCGGGCCTGTTTCAATATCAAATACGTTCATCGCCTTTGCCCTCGGTTTGGGTGTTCAACTCGCCGCGAAAGATTGGGATCTCTTTGGGCGCATCGACGGCCAGGATGACGCGGTTGCCGTACACTCGGCGAACCTCGACGGTAATGTTATCGGCGACGTGAATCCTCTCGCCGACTTTACGAGAAAGCACAAGCATAGAATCCCCTTCCATAGGGAGCTGGAGAAAGAAAGATGCCGGACGGCGCGGTGCGACTCGCGGCCGTCCGGCTGGGGTGACATAGAGGATGCGAGTACCCTACGTCACCTGGCGGCTCAAGTGAATTTGCGAGCTGGCCAATAAATATCGCATGACGAAGCCTTTCGTTGGTGGAGAAGGTGCGACACCATGTCGCGTCGCCCGTTGTACCTGGCTATTGGCATTCTACGCAAGGGCACTTGCGGAAAAAAGCAAAAATACTTCGCGATCTCAAATTGAGACGACCTATTCGTTTTAGTCCATCCCAACTGACTTTCGATAGAGTTCCTGAAAGAGTTTGATCCGCTCTTCGCCTTGCGGAAGTTTCAGCATCTTGCCGAAGTCTTCATCGCTAAAGCGATAGGGAATGAACGTGCCGGAATACATTTGCTTGACGATCTGCGACTCCTGGCCAACGTCCCTGACGACTTTGCCGTATGGGTTCTCTTCGCCAAGTAGCTTGCTGCCGTCGACATACTTACGCCACTCGGCCAGGGTTTGGCGGCGGGTGTCTTCGGCGTCCTGGTAGATGCGACGGACGTAGTCGGGATCAAACGTCCCCTTGTTGAGGAACGCCTGGCGGATCGCCGTCTGCGACGCCTTGACTTGATCGTCAAACTTGCGATTGGCGTAGTAGTCGGCTGTCTCGCGATCGAACGTCTCGACGCGAGCGCCGCCGAAGTTTGACGCCAACTCATTAGCAAAAACCAGCGGGATCCCTGAGCTGGTGGTTTTACCCTGCCAGGCGTCCCACAATCGGCGGCCAGAGGAGACGACGCCTGGCTCGACTTTCTTAGCGGCAAACTGCGCCGCCTGCTTCCATTGCTCTTCTTCTGAAAGCCCTTCGCTGTAAATCGGTCGATCGCGTTCGTCGCGGCCGCGCCAGAGCGATAGGATCGTGCCGGCCAAAATGTCTTCCGACAGGAATGGCTCCGACAATTGACGCATGACGTCTTCCTGATTGCCGTTGTAAGCGGCGCGGGCCGTCTTCGTAATGATCCCGAAAGGATCGTTGTAGCCAAGGTCGATGTAGCTGGTCGGCTTTCCGTTCTCGTCCTTCGACGTAACTAAGATATGGCTGTTCTTTTGCCAAGGGGCAATGCGATCCAGGAGTGCCTGCATTTCGTCGTCGTCCAGCTCCATGCCGAACGCGGCGGCCAGTTGCTCGGCGACCGCCTGGATCCCGGCATACGCGACGCCCTGGCCAACGAGACGACGAAGACCCTGAGTCATCAAGACCTTATTGCCGCTCGTCAGCTCCTCGATCATCTGGAGATTTCGATTGCCCGTCGTCCGCAGGATCTCGGCCGAGAACATGGCGAACGATCCGAGCGGAGCGTGACGCGACCACCATTTAGCCGCCTTGCTCGCCTCGCCATAGGTCGGGTTTGTCGCGCGAACGATCCTGGCCGCCCTCTCCTCCAACGAATGCAACGGAGCATTTGGGAAAGCTCGTTGCAGCGTGTCGAGTTCGGCCCGATAGTTCTGGATCTTGGAGACGGTATCCATCGCCGCATAAACCCGCGACGCGCCGCCGACCACCTTGGCAAACTTCCCCTTGCCAGTGATAAACCGATTGACATTGGCCGACGAAGCCCTTGCCGCGTCTTTCAGCTCCTCAATGCGGAAGCTCTCGACGACGCCAAGCTCCTTCAGCCGCTCCATTGCATCCTTCGCGGCCTGGCTGCCTTGGTTGAGAAGGTCGTGCATGAACGTGTCACGCAGCGCGGAGCCCATGTCCTTAAAGCCGCCGAGCGGGCCGGACCAGTCCCGCATAATTCGCCAATTTCCGTTAGCGATTGTCATGGGGATGTTGCTGGTCAGATTGCGAATCATCGCGCGGGGCAAGGCGAAGATTGTTTTATTTGCTTTGACCAGTCCCGAGCCGCTGGCGAAGAGTCGGCCAGCTTGCGTGGTACCGGCCATCGCGTAGAGATCGTCGATCGCTTGCGCTAGCTCCGGCTCCATCAGGATCCCCTTCATGCCGGCGAGCTGCGGTATCGCCTGGTGGGCGACTTCCTGGACGTGATCCGGCTGCGCTCGCTGCCCTCCAGCCTGCGAGAAGATCCCCGCCGCCAGGCCATCCTTTACTAGATTCTCAATGAAGCCGCGATGGGCGACCATGCTCGACATTTGGCCGACGGTGTTGGCGTAGTTCTCGAATAGGTTGGTGTTCTCGCCGTAGAGCTGGCGGACGGCCGGGCTAAGATCCTTTCGTCGCTTCAGGATCTTGACGTAATTTTGCGTCGTGCTGCCCGACTGGATGATTGCGCCAGGGGTGATTGTGTGATTTCGCAATAACTGTTCGGCCAGCGACTCGATCTCCTGGTCGGTCGCCTGCGGGGAGTGCTGGCGAACCTCGGCCGCGAAGTCGGCCATGATCGTCGGATCTTTGATCGCGAAGTTTCGCCAGGCTTTCGGGTTGTCGAACTTGCGGAACGATCGCGTGATGTACTTGCCCTTATTCCCCTCGATCACCATGAACATATCGGGGGTGACTCCGCCGAGCATCTGGATCTGATCGGACAGCAGATCGATATGATCGCGGATCTTTGCCACTTCAACGGCCACGTCGGTCGGGAGCTGGGCCATCTTGGCGGGATCCGCCAGGGCCTCGTTTAGTTCGTCGTCGCTGATCTTCTGGCCCGTCTGCTTAGCGTGCTTCGTAACCGCCTGGCGGAGATCTCCCGTCGCCCGCTGCACCTTCGCGTTATGCTTGCGGATAATTGAGTCGCGACGATAGACCAGATTGCGGGTCGTCGAGTCCTGGTTGCCGCCGCTCAAAAACATACGGCGAATGGCGCTCACGGTGTCTTTGTCAACCGGGATGCCGGTTGCGTGCTGGACGGGATCCGGCTTGACCTTATAGCCTTGCTTCTGCCCCGACTGTACGCGCACAGGCGCGGAGTGATCCAGGGCGACTACGACGGGGTGGCGAGTGCGACCCTGGCTGGCATGCCCGGTGTGAATGAAGCCGATCGAATCGAAGCCGGCCTTGCGAATAAGAGCATTTGCCCCAGCATATCCATGCGCCTTCTGTAAGGCGTTCATCATGTCCCAACCGCGAAGGGGGCCTTCTCCCTTAAACTTCATCGTCCGAAATAAATTACCCCCGGCTTTTTCTAATGCCTTGATTTCCGCAGGCGACAGAACGCGCCCGCCGGACGTCATCGATCCGAGGTCCAACATCTTCTTTGGCTCGAACTCAAACTCTAGCGTCACGCCCTTAGCGCCATTGTCGCGAACGGACGCTAGAACGTCGGCCACCTGCCCCCAGTCTGACGCGCGGGTCGGGTCTAATTTTTGCCGCTCCTGCGCGTAAGCGATCCACTTGTCGAACGACGCGAGATCTTTCTTTGCGATCGCCTGCATGATTCGCATGCGATCGTTTCTCTGCAGGGCCTTCAATCCCTTGGCGATCGCTCGATCCTGATAGATCTTCGCTACTCGATCGTTTCCGGCGGGGAGGAGATAAGCGCCGGGGCCGGCGAGATTGGTGCCGGAATCTTTGGCTGCGTCAAATCGGGTGAAGTCGACGGCGCTTGAGTGGCTGTAAATAGCTCGCTGAACATCGCCGGGAGACGGGGATTGTCCGCCGCCGCCTCGATAGCTTTCAGACCAGGGAATGCTTTGTACTTCGCCATGCACCGACTCCTCTAAAGATCGAAGATCGTAATTCGGGATCCGGCCCTGACTGTCAAACAGCTTGCTTAATCCAGCATACGAGCCGGCGTCTGCAGAGTAAAGGGATTGAGCGATCGGAAGGAATTGCTGCGGGGTCATGCCGACGGAATTAGCGACGTCCGCGATCTCTTTATGGGCAGCTCCAACGCTAATCTGTCCCTTTAGTAATTGGCCGATAATGTCCTGTCCGACAATCGCCTTACCGAAAGCGACTTGCTGGTCCGTTGCTCCGTCAGCTCGCATGACGCGCTCAAGCATCGGGAGCGTCATTTCGTGTTGGCGGTTTTTGTCGCCGGCCGCGATCGCCGCTGGCTTGCCGATGTCGTGAAGGGCGATGATCGACGGCATGACGGCGTCCAGCTCAGGGATCCCCGTCGACGCGCCAGACTTCTGATAGCGATCGAGAACGGCTGCCGTATGCTCGCGGATCGAATTGAATTCTGGCGTCCCAGTGGGGCCGGCCAGAGCCTCGGCGACTTCGGGGTGCCGGGCGGCCAGGTCGTCGAGTGGACTTGTCGCCACCGCCGGTGGTGCCGTTTCGGCCGGAACCGGCTGCGACGCCACTGGATCTTGTGCTAGCGGTTGCTCCGGCTTCGGCTTGGGCGCCAATGCCTGTTCGGCCATTTCCCAAAGATTGCCGGCAGCTCCGCCAACTTTGTCGACTTGCTTCCGCATGGCAGCCTCGGCCTGGCGAACCGTCTCGGCGAGCTGCTGGCGAGCTGGGGCGGTGCGGGCGACGACGTCTACGCCGGCAGTGATAGCGTCCTGGCGGGTCGGCATCAGCTTCGACGCGAAATTCACGGCCCGCCGCGAGCCCTCTGCGAGCCCCACGGTGAGCGCCGTTTGCGCCCATGTCTGAATGAGCTGAGGAAGTAGCGGGGTGTCTTCGGGCGTTACGCCGGAAGACTTCCCGTTAAAGTCCTGCAGGCCGGTGTTGAGCGACTCCTCGGTCAGCTCGCCAAGTAGGGTCGCAAATCCCTTGCGGATCGATTGGATCTTCTGGCCGCCGCCTAGAATCGACTCCAGCGTTTGCGCTCCGACGGCATGACCAATGACGCCAAACGCCCCCATGACGCCCGCCTCGATCGCAGCTTGGCGGCCAGCGTAACGCTTGCGACTCCTGTCCGTCATCGGCGTCATGCTCGCCTCGGCCATGGCCTGGTCGCGAGCCGACTGGCCAAAGCCAACGGCCGTCGCCACCTGAGCGCCCGCGCCGCTCGCGCCGGGGCCAGCGATCCCAGTGCCAAGCCGGGCAAAGAGAAGCCCCTGGAAGAGCGACGATCCCGCCCCGCGCAACCCCGCCTCCACCTGGGATCCTCCGGCGTATTCGTCAATCACCGAATCGTAGGCGAGCTTGGTGAGGTTGAGATCGTCAGCGGTCGCTTCCCTGCCGGCAACTCGATAGAACATGCTGCCGGCCAAAGTGCCGACGTCCATTAACGCCTGGCCGGCAATCCGCTCGCGGGCACTGTCTTTTAGCTGGCCCGTCATGAACCCCTGCCCGCTGTCAAGTTCCTCCCGCCAGACCTGCTTCAATCGCTCGAATCGCTCCTGATTGTCGAGCGCCTTATTCCAGATCTCGCGGGCCTTGCCGACGATCTCTTTCTTCCGCTTGGCCGCGATCGCCGCTGACTCTTTGTTGCCACGGTTGTCGGCGTCGTTCTTGTAGTTGCGATAGACCTGCAGCTTTTGCTTGAATTCCTCGTCCATCCCAAGGTCGGCCAGGTCGACGGCGTTGCCGCCCATTAGGCCATTGAGGATCTTGTCGTCGTCCAGGTCGCGGGCGTACTTGATCCCGCGCATGGTATCGTTGGCGAGCGGCTTCATTAGCCGGGCTAGCGGAACGGTGCCGTCGTACTTCGGTGGCTCGTAGACGCGACCATCCTTCAGCGATCCGCCGTAGAAATCCCAGTCCTGGTGAGAGTGGGGGAATGCGGCGTCTTTGTTGTACTGCAGCCGGCGTCGTTCGTGCGACGAAGAATTAAAGACGTCCGAGCCCGGCCAGAAGTGCTTGGGGAATGGGATCCCGTCTGCGGTCAGCGTGTCGGTGCGAGGCTGGAATGTCGACGCCGGGTCCATTTTCGGCACCTTCCAGTCCTGCCCGCCGCGACCTTGCAGGATCTCGATTAGCGGATCGTGCTTTGACGGCTGGTTGGCGAACGGGACGGAGATCTGCGGCGGCGGAGATCCTCCGCTCGGCGTTGCGACGAACGGAACCGACGGCGGCGGTCCCTCGCTGTCCAGCAAAAAGTTAGAGTCCCAGCCGCCAAGATCGGCGACCGGGACTCCTGGGTTTTGCTGGCCGCCGTCAAGAAGAAAATTGGAGTCCCAACCACCAAATTGATCTGGCATCCTACATTCCTGGAATTGGCGGCGGTGGCGGATTTTCCATCATCGCCTGGCGTGAGAGTCGTTGGAGTACGTCGAGCGGTAGCTGCTCGGGGTCGACGATAACCTCTGCGGTTCCCGATGCAACGTCGGCCTTTTTGCTGTGAGCCTTCGCGTATTCTTTCTTGAGGGCGTCGAATCGAGCGCGAGCCTTGGCTTGCTGCTCAAACACCTTGGCCTGGTGCTGGATCCGCTGGGTGGCCAGGTCTGCAGCGTTGTTCTGCGCGGCGATGTCCATCATCCGCTTATTGTTCGCGTGAAGCGTCGCCATCGAATCGACGAACTTGGAATCGGCCAGAACAAACTCGCCGCTGCCGTCGTCGACCACCATCGCCTCAAGCTGCTGCGGGGTAAGGCCAGTCATTTGCGAGTAACTCTGCAGGGCGGCCTGCCGCTTCGCCTGCGTCTCTTTCGCCTGGCGGTCCATGAATTCCCGCTCGATCGCGCCTGACTCAATGCCGGTCTGACGAAAGACGTCGGCCTTCGCCTGGTCGTACTGGGCCTGCGACTTGAACCATCCCTCGCGGGCTTGCTTCTCGATCTGTTCATCCAAGAACATCGCCCGCTCGAAGTTCTGCCGCTGCTTCTCCTGCTGGGCTGCAGCTACGATCCGCATGTTGGCGGAATTGAGCGTCGCCTGAGCGCGGGCCTGCTGGCCCTGCCAATTCAGCTCGTCGCCAAGAGCGTCCTGCTGGAGCTGTGCCCAATTCTGGTCGACCTGCTGCTGCTGAAGGTTCGCCCCCGCCCAACCGAGATCGTTGTCCTGCTGCTGGCGAAGATACTGCAGCCCAAGTCCGGCGTTGAATTGGTACGCGCTGTCGTCGATCTGCTGCTGCCGCTGCACCGCATCGATCGCCTGCTGATCGAAGCGATACTGCATTTCGTCCTGGGCCAGGGCTTGCTGGTCCTGGTAGCGACGTTGCTCTTCGCCGGCCGAAGCCCCATAAGCTGCAGCGGTGGCGCGGGCGACAATGCCGGCGTCTGCCGGGTACTCAAGAACGTAGGGCATTGTAGTTTGCTAGCGGAGAGTCATGGGGTATTGATAGGCGTCCTGTTGTCCGTAGGGCGACGACAGAAATCCCGGAGCGTGAGTCGGCGGCCGATAGTCCCACTCGCCAGGCAGGTTCCCGGCGGGATCTCGCTGCGGATGGCGATACGCGGCCGTGCGCCGACGACGGCCCATGAAGCTCCGCAACCCCATTGGCGGCGTTGCGCCCATCGCCGGGCTGACGGTACGAAAGCCGGGCTGCTGGTACTGATACTGACTCATCGGCGCTTGGCCAGCCATCGGAACGCCAGGGAAGTCGAGTTCGCGCATGACTCCTTCGCGGGGCTGCATCTGCTGCTGGCGTCGATACTCCACCGATCGCGGATCCATCAGCCCGAGATTGAACAGGGCGGTCGATCGCGGGTCGTCAGTGCGGTAAGAGCTGCCGGCGACTGCCGGGGTGCCGCTGCTTTGCATTTGGTATTGCTGGATATTCATTGCTCTATCCGTTCATCCGTCGATAGTAGGCTTCCTCGCGCGTCTCGCCGGGAAGATGGGGGAAAGCGTTGGCCTGCCAGGATGGGGCGTAGCTTAATCCGTAATGGGATCCAACGGCGTTCATTGAGCCGCGAAGTCCGCCCATGAAGCCGGCGGCCATGTTCTGGGCGTTCATCGCTGCTTGCCGACCGCCTTGCCCTCTGGGGGGTGCGCCGCCGAGCCCGGCCATGCGTTCCGCCAGGCTTCGCCGCTTGCCGCCGCGAGTCCCGCTGCCAACCGCAGCTGCAGCGGCGCGGGCCTTGTCCATCGCTTCCGCTTCGCCGAGTTTGGCGTAAATCTGCATGAGCGAATTGGGGTCTGGCGCGTTGTCGAACCGGCTGCGGATCCAGTCGTTCTTGCCGCGCGTCAACTCCATGTCGTACTGAACCTTTCGGTCGCTTTTTTTCTCGCTGAGATCCTGCTGGATTAGGGCGAGATTGCGATCGGAAGCGAGCTTGGCGGCCATGACGTTCGTCGAGTTGGTCAAGCCGCTCGACAGCAGATTCTCGTTGACCTTGTCGAGATTCTGTTGGGCCTGCTCGGCGTTGAGCTGCGACTGCACTCCGCCCCAATTGTCCAGCTCGCCGGTCACGCTGGCGCGAAGCTGGTCATGGCCTTCGCCTTCCATGTTCCAGCGTCGCAAGTTCTCGGCGTTGGCGTTCTCGGTCTGCTGCTTGAGCGAAGCGGCCGACTCTTCTAGGAGCTGCGTATAGGCGCTCTTCTCGCTGGCGGGGGCGGCTGCTGCAGCGGCGGCCAGTGCTTCGGCCCTTGCTCTCTTTCCGGCGTTCGTGTCAAGTCGCTTCTGCTTTTTACCCTTTCCGCCGCCGTTCGCCATCCAGTACGCCTGAACCTCTGCCTCGGTGGGGGCGACGCCGAATTGCGTGTCATAAAAGCCGGGTCGCTGCGCCTTGTTGCGGACCTGGCCACCCGACGTGACGTTGCGGCGGTTGGTGAACGCTCCCCATTGGCGGCGACCGCTGCCGTCTTCACTGACGCCTTTCAGGTTGAACAGTTCGGCGCGAGCTTCGGCGTATGTCATGACGGCGGTCCTTGCGGGGGGCTTTTAGCTGGCTCATATAATAACGGATCGGGGGCCGGCAGTGAAATCTCAACCAGCTCCTTCTCGCTGCAGCCATGGCAAACGTGGTAAAAGTCGGCCTCAAAACGCCTCTCGATCCCCTTGGCTTCGTTCCCGTACCAGCGATCATAGGCTTCACCCTGGGGTCGGAAGTGGGGCAAGCATCGTTTATGGACGTCGCAGGAGAATACCGGCTGATTGACGTTGCCGGATCCCTGGCACGTCTCGCAGAGAACTTTCAGGATCTCCTCTTCTCCGTTGGCGCTGCGTCGTTGGCCAAGGTGCTTGCACTTTTTCTTGACCGGAGATCCAACTCGCCACTTGCGACGGTGGCCCTGTGGCGCGGCGGCCGGCGGCTGCTCGCCTGCGGCCAGTTCGACGATCGGCTGGATCGGGCAGCGGCAGGGATTTTTTAGATCGGGGAATCCGCAAATGTGCGTCGTGTGACATTCGTCGCAGCGGTAGCGCCACAATCCGTCAGCTTGTTTTGTTTTGGTGATCATACGACGTCGATCGACATTGCGCCCCATGCGCAGAAGTTGGGGTTTGGGTCTGGCTCGTCGGTGGCAAACGGGATATTGCCATCGAGCGCCGTCGAACAATCCATCGGCAACGTGCCGGAAACTTCTTTGTAGTAGTCGATCTCGCCGATTGGCGGAACGCTTAGGAGTCCAAAGATGAGGATCTTGTCAACGTCGCAAACAATGATGACTTGCATGGTGACGTTCTGCTCGTTGTCCTCCTCCGGCGGGCCGTCGCAAGGAAACACGTCCTCAATTGAGATCTCGGCAAAGCACTCTGAGACGAATGGCAAGAAATAGGTGCCGTTGAGCGCGGAGCATAGGCAACCATTGTCGCCGTCGGCGAATCCAGAAAGCGTGACGTAGATTCCTGACGACGGCTCCAGGCAGCAGGGGCATGTAACGCATGCCAGAAAAAGCGTATTAGCTGGTCCCCTGCATCCGCAAATGCGACTCCATAGCGACCAGATCGCGGTGAGGCTGCCTTCGACGACGACCTCCATGCAATCGCCGTCGAACAAATTAACGCCACAACAACTCCCGGTGCCAATGTCTTCGCAGCTTCCGCAAGAGTCAGCGTTGCAGCCATCGCCGACAATGACGTTGATAAAAGCGCCGATGCCTCCGCATTCTTCTGGCGATCCGCCAGAGATCGAAGCGCACAACTCATAAGTGCATGTGCCGTCTTCGTTGATACTGATAAGCGTTGCGGTGAGATCGCCGACGGGGCTGCACTCCGAACAGTCGAGAGTTACGCTGGCGATCGATTCGCACCCTTCCGTGTCGGTGACTTTTAGGTGAACGAGGATCTGCTTGGGGGCGCACTCCAACGATGGAGCTAATTCTAGCGTGCATCCAGATACGATGGTTGCATCTTCTGGATCGCTGTCGTTGTCTTGATTGATCCTATACGTCCATTGGCACGACGCCAAACTTCCGCATGATCCTGGCGTGCTGGCGCTCGTCAGCGTCCATTGGCAAGGGCCTGTTTGTTCGACGTCAATAATCGCCGTCGGGCCGCCGCCTGGCGTATCGCAGCATGGAGGGATTTCGCAGTCGCAGTTCACGAAGTCATAAACGAAATTCTGCCCATCGGGGCCTGAGTAGATGTCGCTGTAGCAAAGGTTCTTGTAGATGACGACTCCGCCCTCATAGAGCAATCGCCAAACCGCAATAACCCCCCAGTTATTGTTATTGTTAGTGCCGACGTTCGTCATTCGCACCGTATTGGTGCTGGTACTGGAGAATAGCGAGGCCGAGATCGTCGATTTCGTGACGCCAGCCGCGCAGCACTCCGACATGGGGACGTCGGAGATTGGGATCTCGCTATTAGTGACAAACAGATTACCGCCGCAGCCAGGATCGTCGCCGCTGAAATGGCCAATCAGCGTTCCGTTTAGACGGATATCGAATTCGTCGTCGACCTGCGCGTTAGCGTTGCAAATGAGAAGGGCATAATGGCAGCCGTCTGGCACTCCGCAGGATTCGCATGGGTGGTCGGCGCACTCGACGATCGCACCGCTCACGTCGGTAATCGGCTGCCCCGATAGGTCTTCCCACGGTCCCATTTAGCACGTCGACTTGTTGACCCATTGGAGCGTGCCGGCGTTGTTTTTGAGATACTGTTCCTCGCCTGGATCCCAGCCAGAGATTTGCGTCGGATCGAAAGCGAACTCAAAGCCGGTGAGCGATAGCGCGTAGCCTGCCGTGTAGACCGCTCCGCCGCCGCCGGCCAGGGAAACGTCGACCTGACCGCCGCCGGCAGCAACGACGTTGAATTCGGTAGAGAAGTTGATGATCGTCGTCGCTGCCTCGACGACGGCGTTGTTCTTCTCGACGGAGATTTCACCGCCACCGCTAAGGCCAGGCACAAGATCCGGCGTCAGCGGGGTGTCGGGCCTGGCTGCGTACATTTCCCACGCCGAGCCATTCCATAGCAGCATGGCGTTCTGGTACTCGGTCCCGCCAGCTTCGGCCGCTCCGGCATGGCCCATGGCGGCCATCGTCCCTTGCAGGGCCACGATCGCCTCGACGGCGCTCATCGGCAAGCCGTCGGCTTCCAGCGTCTCGCGCTCGACCATCGGCCGGCCCTGGCCAAGATAGGCGGTGTTGCCTGGTGCTTGCTGCCCCACTACCCCACCCTCCGGTGCCCGCCGATGCCGCGATCGCCGTTGATCTCCTCAAAGATCCAGCGCTCGTTGTCCACGTCGAAGATCGTGACGTAAGCGGCATGACCGCCGCCGATACGAGGGTTTTGCGAATAGTTGTAGCCGTCGATCGTCCACTTCTGGAAGGAGTACTTCCGAGCGGTCGCGGTCTGGTAAAACGCCTCCTCGATGCTGTCGCCGCCGCGAATGCTCGCGTAGCAGTCGTCGCTGCCGTCGGCCAGACTGGCGGACATCCAAGCGACGTAGCCCTCCCGCGTCGCGTCGCCGAGTCGAAGCGGACCAATGTCGACGAAGGAATCAAACTCCTCCGTACTCTCCGAGTCGAATTGATAGACCGCGCCGCCGTCGGTAATTGGCAGGATGGCGCTCGTCGTCGCCGACTGCACCGGCGGAAATGTCGGATAAAGCATGAACTCATTGGCTCCGAAATCTTCCGGCCAGTATGAGTCCGTGGGGATATGGTAGAAGTAGTTGATCGGATCGCCCGACTGCGGGCGCACAGTAATGTGGATCCCCTTCCATCGAGAATCAAAGCCGATGGAGACGTTGTCGCCGTTCGCGGGATCCACTCCCTGCAGCTCGTCGGGGATCTTGTTCTTGCTGAGGAGATCGATCGATAGCCGATCTTCAGGGATGACGGCCAGGCCGTTCGTTGTGAACAGATAGGTATGGGCCTCGCCCTTCGGACCCTGGCCCTTGCACCAAGCGTTGTTAGTGAGCGGTCCCATGTCCGAGCTAATGCGTCGCAGCGCCCCCTGGTTCCGGGGATTGCCGACGATCGCATAGGTCGCCCTGGCAGCCCCCCAGAGAATCGCGCTGCTGCTATGACTGAGCCCCGCCGTGATGGCGTGATTGATCTGGCCCGCCTCGCCCGCGTTCGACCAAGCCCCGCTGACGCTGTTGCGAAAGGTGTCCCAGTCGGTGTAATCGCTCGTTGCGCTCTTCGTGATAATCTGCGGATTATCTGGATCGCCGGCCAGCCAAAGCGAATCGAGATGCGCGACGACTAAACCGCAGTTTATTGGAGCCGCGACGGCGCTGCCGCTGTCGTCGAGATCGTCAGTGACGCCGGCCGGCAATGGCCGCTGTTTAGTGACAGCCCCCGCCTGCGCCTGAAAGAGAACCTGTCGCAGGTAGGCGCACGAGGCAAAGTCAGTGCCGGTTGGCTCCGCAATCCTCGACGTCCAACTGACGCCGTCGAGCGTCGAATAGGTGCCGTCGGCAAACGTAACGAATAGGGCCTCTTTCGCTCCGCTATCCAGGTAGACGCCGGACGTCCACCCATAAGGATCGTTGCCCCGCGACGCGAGCGAAGTGACGCCTGGTCGGCAGCCGCCTCGCTCGCGTCCCGTAGTAACATCGAGCGGCCAGACGTTCATGCAGTCTGGCGTCGTGTACGGAGCCTGGTCCTGGAATGAATAACGGCGGTCTAAGCCGCCGAGGGGAAAGCGTAGGGTAAAGGGCCAGTGCTTTGGCATGCCTTCTCTTTCCGGCAATGCGCCGGCCTGGCGATTAGGTGCGGACGTAACGAACGCGAACGCCAAGCAACAGCAGCGCGTCGGCGGCATGTGCCGGCGGGGTGATCGTCACGCTCAACGACAACGGCGTATCGGGAATGTCGGCCGCCGCGACGGTCGCCGAATAGACGGTTGCCGTCGTGCCGCCTGCCGGGCTGTCGGTCGCGTCCGTGACGTTGACCCCGCCGTTCCAGTTGGTGACGACAGTCGTAGCGTCCCAGTCGTCAACGTCGCCGATGCCGATCAGCTCAATGTAGCAGTCCTGCGTTCCGTCGAAGTCGCCAGGTACGGCGGTGCTGGCGGAAATGTCATCGACGTTACCCGCCGCCCAGTTGAGTCGCTGGCCCTTGCTGGATCCGCCGCCGGACCCCTGGAGGATCGGGGTCGTGTCGCTCGCCAGCAAGCCGCCGTTAGCTGCCGCGTTGCCGACGTTGCCCGACGACGTCTCGCGGAATGCGTTAAGTGGGATATCGAAGTATCCGTAGCCGTTTCCTCCGCCAACAGTTCCCCACGTCGTTTCAGTGAGCGGGACGAACAGCTTGACTTCCCCGGCCGATAGCACGGCGACGACGGTGCCTAGTTCGGATGTAATCGTCGCGAGCCCTGTCGCCCGCACGAACATCGGCAGGCCGTTGTCGGGCAGGATGTAAGTGCCAGCCGGCTGCGTCCAGATCTGATAGGCGATCCCGTCTTGTTGGAAGATCTCGCCGGATGCGATGGGGACCGGGATCCCGTTACCCTCGGGAGAGTAGGCGCTGCCAATCTTCGATAGCACAGTGTTTGCGGACATTGTTCGCGTTCCTTATCCGAAATTGATATTGTCGTGGACGTTGGGCGAATTGGCTCGGTGGTCGTACAGGGCCGCTTCGTAGCAAGGGCCGCTGGGGGCCAGCGAGCGAGCCCCTTTGCCTAGCGTGAACGCGCCGTTGCGGCGCTGGTCAAGT
>Ga0247823_10001220_pt1 | contig 21450 bp, 24 predicted proteins | sample 13C_PalmiticAcid_2_FD_192426 | JGI IMG/M metagenome (GOLD analysis project Ga0247823, IMG submission 192426) | Soil microbial communities from agricultural site in Penn Yan, New York, United States - 13C_PalmiticAcid_Day30 | ecosystem: Environmental > Terrestrial > Soil > Agricultural land... | reverse complement strand
GGGGAATGCTGGCTCTGAATTGGGGGGAGGAGTGGGAGTGGATTGTGTTGGATCCGGGCTGACAAGGAGGGACAGATGATGATGCCGTTTGTGCAAGGTATTCTCTATAACCTGGCCATCTGCGGCTGGCAGTCGTGGAACCGGAATGCGCGGATCCATGGGTCGTCCATCGGGGCACGGCTGAGGCGGTGGTGGTATGGGGTGAACAACTGGGCGATACCGCCAGAGAGGAAGGTCAACATGAAGAGGAAGGCGTGGTAGAAGGGCGGAGGGAGCCCGATGTTGGTATACCCTGATGTCAGCCTCACCACGGTCACGACAAACGGGCTGCGCACAATGAATCCTTTGCAGGCGATCTTCTGAACCAGCAAATCTATTACGGACCGAGTGTCTGAGGACCTGTCAATGAATCCCGCTTTTCCCGCTCTATATCTTCCGGGTTATCCTTATGTAGAACTATCCTTGCGTAGAACATAGACGGGTTACCAAAATAGCATACCAACGAACTCCGTTCTCGTAGTCTGGCCATAGCACCCAACTCCCTTCGCGTAGCGAAAAAATGTCATAAACCCAGAACTTCGCTCCGATATGCCCGTTACTCTGTTTGCTTCGTACCGACGGCCTGAGGAACGGTCTTGGTAACCTCAGGACTGGGCCGCGACGTCGCCGGCTCGCTCGAGGGCGTCGGAGGCGAATTGACCACCGCACCAACCCCTAACTTCTCCGTTGGCTCAACCAGCGTGCCGACATCCGCCCCTGCCTGGCTGCTGGCAGGCTCAGGCGGCGCCGTCCGTTTTGTCGCCACGGCAATCACGTCTGCGGCGGGCGGCTCGGGTTCCGTGACGATGGGCTCCCCAGGGCTGGCATCGGTGGTCTCCGAGTCGCTGACAACAACGTTCCGATGGGCGGACCTTGGGTGCTTGTGCTTGTCCGACCCGACCGGCGGGCCGGGGATCTGCTGCACCTTGCTGTTCTCGTCAAACGAGACTCTGATCGGGAACTTGAACATGAAGCTGGGGTTCTCGACCTCGTCGAGATCTTCGTCCATCAGTCCTTCTTCCTCAAACTCTTCCTCGTCCTCATCCTCCTCGTCCGGCACGTGCTCGTCTTCCTCGTCGTCCCCAAAGTCAGGCTCGCTACCCTCCTCTTCGGACTCGTCCGACTCGTACTCCTCGCTCTTCCGCTTCTTGGCCGCCCAGCCGTTCGCGCCCTGGTTGGCGGCAGCGGACCTCTGTGGCCGCCCGGAGCGAGTGACCAACTTCATCTCTGAATCCTCGCCGTCTCCCTGCACGCTTGTGGGAGCGCTCGCATCCCCAGTGCTTGCGTTCTCCGCGTTCAGCCGGGTCGGCGCCCGTACCTGCCGGCCGCTGGCAGTCGTGACAGGACCGCTGGGCTCGGTCGGCGTGTGGTGCCTGGTATTGCGCGTCGAACGGCGGTTGGTCGAGTCGGAGTAGAAGTCGGCCTCGTCGTCGGAATATGTGTACTTCATGCGCTTTCCCCTCGTGCGGCCCTCATAGAGCGAGAATCCCGGCTCCGGCCGTCGGAACTGCTCCTTGCGCATCTGGCGGTATTCTCGGCGTCGCCGCTTCTCCTCTGTCGCCTCGAATCGCGGTATGCTATTAACGATCCGCTTGGCAAAGAGCTTCGCCTTGGGACCGCGGTCCTGAGTCTCCAGCTTCTCGGTGAGCGCCCTGAGGTCGTCGATAGATCCGGCAACGCTCCACCATGTCCTTTGAATGCCGGCTGGGTTGCTTTCTCTGTATACGCGGAACGAGGTATCATCGTTGCCCTCGATCAGGAAGTATCGCCGCTTGTCGCCATCGCCACCCCAGGGCTGCACGCTAAGGGGGATGTTGAGATCATCGTCGTGTCGGTTCTTGTATTGCTGGCCGATGAGCGTCCTGACCGCGTCCGACGATGACAGAGTCCACTGCACAAGGGTGCGCAGCAGCGTGAGCTAGAAAGTCCCATATTAGCAGCCGATTCGATTCAAGTGCCAGGCATTGGGGACGGAATGTGTGACGATGTGCAGGTGATGTTTAGGGCCGTAGAGCAGCACATACCCGTTGCACTGGCGTCATCGAGGCGAAAGTCGCCTGCCCCGCGACCGGGTTCTGACTCTCCCAATCCTTCGCCCATTGCCCCTTGTGCGTCTGGACAGCTTCCTCGAGCGCGCGGTTGTAATGGCCAGGCCTGTAAGTGTTGCCAAGTCAGCGATCTGATGCCAAAACTGTGTTATTCTCAATGTAGAAGAGTGTGCGCACTTGACATCTTGCTTGCGGTTGAGGAGGAGGCTCAGAAGCGCGCAAAGGAAGTGCTCGACGCGCTCGCCGGGAACCGTCTCGACAATGTCGCGCTCGAGCTCCTGGGGACCAAAATTCGCAAGACTCTTTGGAAAGACTTCGGTGAACCGGGCGCGAAACATGACAATGAACTGCAAGAGAAAATGTTAGCTCGCAGCTCCATCGAACGGCGGGCGCGATTTCTCGCGTCGCTACGCGGCGGCAACGCGAATAAGGGTGTCAACACGTACAGCAATGTCTGGATTATCTGCTAGGACATATTCGTGCGGCGGCGAAGGCTCCCGCTTGGCTCTCGGGGGCGTCTTCTCCTTGGGCTCCAAAGCCGGGTTCTGGTCGACCTTGTGGAAGAACTTCAGGATGCCGTGGCGCTCTTCCAATTGGATGTCGGATTCATCATCAGAAGGGGGCTCTGAGAGCGAAGAAACGGAAGATAGCTCAGAAGAATCGTCGTCAGCCATTTTGACGTTGCAAACGCGAGTTCTGGTTGATGGTGTTGGCTGAGGTTGGGCCTGGCGCGTGGGGAATGGAGGAAAGGTGAGGAGCACTTTAGGTTGATGGAGAGAGGGTCGGCTGCAAGAAATTACGTACCGACCGACTATGGCCAAGGGCCCTCCCAGCTTACCGTTTTAGCTCCGGGAACTTGATAGGTTGGAACACTACATTCAACTCACATACAATAGTCGGACTCCCACTTCCGCCCACAAGGCTGCCACCGACTCTGTGCAAAGAACAGGCCGCCAGCTGTCTGCTGCTCTTGCTGCCTTCCAGCTTGCTGTGCGCAACCCAAATTCCATCAGAGCCTGCCGTTGCCACCACCCTTGTTCGTCAACAGCCACCTCCGAGAGAGTTATTCCAACAACAGTAATCCCAAGCACCATAAAAATGATCATTGCTAGTCCTGACTAGAGGACAAGCCAGATAACACGAGCAGGCCACGTCCCTTCTCCAGCTGCCCATCGCCCCAGAGCCAACGATCATTGTCAGCCAGCGTGGTACTCGCAGTCTTTGGACGCTGATTTGCTAAGCGACGGCGAGGTGGGATGCTGATGCGGCATTGTGGGCGGGTTTGTCTTGCCTGCCAGCGGCAGAACACGGTCTCGTGCGGTGAGGCCCGTAAATCGGCCCCCGCTTCGCATGTGGTCCCGGCGCCTGGTGTTGCGCCCAACCAACACCATGCTGCGTGGGTAGCTCCATGATTCTGGCAGCCGAAAAGCGTGATTGCCTCACGAAGTCATTTGATTGTTTTTGACGCGTGGATCGGCGTCCCATCCTTGATTTGGAACGAGCTCGCTGGTGCAGTACAGCAGACCAAGTACAAGCTGCCTCCACAACCGCAGCTGGACGGGGTCTGGGATCTCTGTGCTTTTTCTCAGTCATGATCCAATTCAGATTCTTGAGGAGCGTGACGAAGTGACACTCGTCACAAATGCAGTAATCCATGTGCGCGACTGCAGGAGAGGGGATGCTGGCACTTCCAGCGCAAACCTCCACATCAATGCCAAACTGGCAATCCATTTTGGGGCCATCCTGAGGCTGCCTGCGTTCGCAGCCAGCCTTGTGGTGTTTTGCAGAAAAGTCGAGGTGAGCGGTTGGCCGGTTGAGGGCCCACGACTGGGTGTGGGCTGCGGGTTCAATCGCTTGATCAACCTTGGGAGCTCGGCCCAAGTTTCGCTCCCAAATGGGTCCGCATAGCAGAACCCCGAGCCATGACGGCTCACTCTCGAGCAAAGCTCGTCGATAACGAAGCAAATCTCTTGGGACAAGGGGAACTTGTTTCATCAATTAGGATTGGAATTTAGATCTGGGCAGTGTTAGTGAGAGCCCAAACATGATCAAACTCGACATCAAGTCAGGGCAAACATACCTAGTAATGATATTGGCCGTAGCGATTTGGTGGTGATGCTCAGCTATCGCGAGGGCTGGAGAGACCATTCTGCGAGGTCGCGAGTCGGATGACTGAGGTTGGGGAAACACGGCAGTGGGCGCCTGCAAGCTCTCAACATGGGTGCGCGTACCGTGTTAGCTAGCGAGAAGTCGACATGGCCACTGTGTCTTCAATGAGGTACAGCTCTGTCGCAGAGTGTCACAACACTCAATTGCGAGAGAAACACAGCTTTTGAGTATATTTTGAGAAGTTTTGAAGAAATTGTAACCTTCGGAGGTCCATTGACAAATCTCGCAGTTGCTGGAAGGACAGCGCGACTCTTCAACTCAGGCCTGCAGCGAAGAAGCCGAACACTGTGAGATTACGTCAGCTGCCCGACAGGGGTCAGCAGGCGCGCAGTCTTGGCTGGGGACCAAGCGCCACACCTCTCCCCGCGTTAGGGCACCAAAGCCACAGCAACCAGCTGTGGCTGCATGCATCCACACAGAAATTTGGAAAAATATCGCTTCACCCATTTGGAGCTTTCCTGTGGTCGCAACCTCGAACCCTCCTTCAACCACCGAGTCAACCCGTCACTTCCACATTTTCAAGGTAGGAAGGGCAAGATGGGTCGCGTCGTAAGTGAAGCTCTGCTATTCCAGTTTCCGAATTCCTCGACTCGATTCAGCACCGAGACCTCGATTCCACCGGGCGACGCAGCGTTGAGAAGGGAGACGACGATGGCAAAATTCGGGCAACGGAGACGGTGCTGACCATTGTGTTCTCTCGCATCCAGATTCGCAACCAGCGTAAGGGCCGCGGCAGCATTTTCACTGCCAACACCCGCCTGCGGAAGGCTCCTGCGAAGTTCCGCAGCCTCGACTACGCCGAGCGCCATGGCTACATCCGGGGTATTGTGAAGGAGATCATCCACGACCCTGGCCGTGGTGCGCCTCTCGCCCGGGTTGTCTTCAACTCGCCCTACAAGTTCAAGAAGGTTTCCGAGACCTTCATTGCCAACGAGGGCATGTACACCGGCCAGTTCATCTACGCCGGCAAGAATGCCGCCCTGACCGTCGGCAACGTCCTTCCCCTCGCCTCCGTCCCCGAAGGTACCGTCGTCTCCAACGTCGAGGAGAAGCCCGGTGACCGCGGTGCGCTCGGCCGCACCTCCGGCAACTACATCACCGTTGTCGGCCACAACCCCGATGAGGGCAAGACCCGCATCAAGCTCCCCTCGGGCGCCAAGAAGGTCGTCAGCAGCGACGCCCGTGGCATGATCGGTATCGTCGCCGGTGGTGGCAGGACAGACAAGCCCCTCCTGAGTACGTTCTCGCGCGATTGGTGGTGGGATATCTGGGGGTTTTTGAGGCACGATTCTGACGGACTGTTACAGAGGCCTCGCGTGCCAAGCATAAGTTCGCCGTCAAGCGCAACCGCTGGCCCAAGACTCGTGGTGTTGCCATGAACCCCGTCGACCATCCTCACGGTGGTGTAAGTGCTGAACGGCTCGCCAGGGTCTTGAACGTTGTATATCTGACACGGCTTTACAGGGTAACCATCAACATATCGGTAAGGCGTCGACCATCTCCAGGTACGCCGCCCAGGGTCAGAAGGCGGGTCTCATCGCTGCCAGGCGGACGGGTCTGCTGCGTGGTACCCAGAAGACGAAGGAGTAAAGGCTTTCATGGTTCTACATCTGGGCAAGGGGTTCATCGGATTGCATTGGTCTTTCGCTGCTTTGTAGTTATGGGACTGCGAAGGCGGACAGGAGACTTGCTCTTTTCTGCAAGCATCATGGCCGTGAATGAATAAAAGATTCCCAAGCGCGGTCGGAAAGAGGCATGTTGACAGGGCCACATGTACTCGGAGGATACGGAGTCGCAGGGGAAAGCCGGGCAGGCCATGCAGTCAGGGAATACTCTTGGGAATCAAGCAGCACGCACTCCCCGCTTCGGGGCCAATACGCGAGACAAGCTCATGGAGTCGTCGTGACCTGGTGGTGGTATGATCGGCAGATCATATTCACAAGGGATGGCCGGGCGAACTCAAGCCCCATCCATCTGACGTCAACAAAACAACTCAGGAGATAGTTCGTACATTGGCCTTTTCTTGCGGTGCGCTTCTCACCACAACCATCTTTCACATTCCCTCGCAGCTGGCCAGACCCAGACCTGCGCCCTCGCTCGCCGTCAGCATGTTTCGAACGAGATCGGCAGTTTGTTCAAGGACCGGTCTCTTTGCCAAGCCCCTCTCGTCGGGCCTGACCAAGACACTTTTCTCAAAAGGGGAACTGGCCGATGGCGGCGCAGGGAGCTGGTCGGGGAACCCCACCATTCTACTGCTGCCCCGCCTCGCCCGAAGCTGCTACACTTCATCGAGGGGCACAAAACCTTTCCTCCGCAACTCACCGCATCGCAACCGCCGGCTCATCAACATGGCTTCCACCAAGGACTACAGACTGCTCTGCCTGGAGAACCCTCTCCTCGGTAAGTTTGCGAGGTGATCTTTGTCATTGGGTGCTCAAGCGGGCATTGTCCGCCCTTTGTTGCACTTTCCTCAGCCTGTGTGCTCTCACAAAATGTCGGTCTCCGAGATCTTGGCTGACATGGAGGTGCCTGCCAGACATCCAGGCCTTTGGCAACGAGGACCTGCTCAAGAAGTACGACCTCAAGGCCAACGATGCCATCCTGGCTGAGCCCAAGCACCTGGACATCTACGAGGACCTCCTCAACAACTACGATGCCAAGCTGATCGCCGGCGGTGCTGCCCAGAACACTGCCCGTGGTGCCCAGTATATCCTGTCTGACAACAGCGTCGTCTACCTGGGCGGTGCCGGCGATGACAAGTACGCCGCCATCCTTCGCGATGCCTGCAAGCAAGCCGGTCTGCGCGTCGAGTACCGCGTCGACCCCAAGATCCCTACGGGTCGCTGCGGCGTCGTCATCACCGGCCACAACCGCAGCATGTGCACCGAGCTGGGCGCCGCCAACCACTATGACCTCGAGCACCTCAAGCGCCCCGATATCTGGGCTCTCGTCGAGAACGCTGAGGCCTACTATGTTGGCGGGTACCACTTCACCGGTGAGCATCCCCGTCTTCTGCCTTGCGCGCTCATGATCGCTGACCGTCTTGTCCAGTCTGCCCCCCGGCCATCATGGAGCTCGCCAAGCAGGCCGCCGAGAAGAACAAGCCTTTCATCCTGTCCCTCTCCGCCCCCTTCATCGCCCAGTTCTTCAAGGACCCCCTCGACGAGTCCGCCCCCTACTGGGACTACGTGATCGGCAACGAGACCGAAGCCGAGGCCTACGCCGACTCCCACGGCCTGGGCACTAAGGACGTCAAGGAGATTGCCAAGGCGCTGGCGAACCTGCCCAAGGCTAACTCGCAGCGCAAGCGCGTCGCCGTCATCACCCAGGGCACTGAGCCGACCATTGTCGCCGTCCAGGGCGAGGACGAGGTCAAGGAGTTCCCCGTGCACGAGATCCCCAAGGAGAAGATCAACGACACCAACGGCGCGGGCGATGCCTTTGCCGGCGGTTTCTGCGCCGGTATTGTCGACGGCCGCTCGCTGGAGGAGAGCGTCGATATGGGCCAGTGGCTGGCGCGGCTCAGCATCCAGGAGCTTGGTCCTTCGTAAGTCTTCCCAATTTCAAACCCTCAAGAACACCATAAATAACACCCCCAAACAGCTACCCCTTCCCCAAGCAGTCCTACGCCAGCCGGCAGTAAGCGAGCGCGGACATAAGCGAGGTGCTAGAAAACCCATGAAATTTTCTCCGCATAATATTCAGAGAAAGCGGAAGTTCCACCTTCCAATTTTGCAGCAGGACCGGCGTTTGAAGGGGCAAAGGGCCAGGCATATCCAGGAAAAGATACAGGCAGGCAGGATAGGGTAGAAAGGTTTCAACAACGGCGAAAGACCGACGGGACAGTCTGCATTCTGAACTTGTTTCTTTCTTTTTGTTCTTCATGATTGGAATGATTTTGCTTGATTTCATGTGCTGCGAGTCAGCAAGAGAAAGGAAGAAAGAGAGAGGGAGAGTGAGCGTGAGAAGAAGGGAGTGGACAAGGCAAGGCAAGACCCATGTGGCATGGCATTCTCAACATCCAGCAGAGTCGCAAAGATAAAAATTCAACTTGATGATTCCCCCGCCTTGCCTCCAGCTACCAACTAGTACTACTACTCCTAATGCACGTAGTACCTCAGTCACTACCTCATACACACACCACCACCGCCGCCAACAACAACAAACATCCAACTGCATTACTAAGTAAAGCATTCAGGACAGGAGGGGATAAAAGCAGGACAAGAACACGATACAGAATCAAAAGATAGATAGAGAGGGACAGGAAGCTAGCTCTGCGAGCAAAGCAATTGCAATTGCGAATGAAAGCACACAACAATGCAAATGCGTGGCCCCTGTATTCGTAGGTCGGTCCGTCTTATCCATTATCCATTTTCCATTGATTAGGTAGTTATTCCGTCGCGCAAATTGAACTGAATAGCAGCAGGCCGAGCAGGCCGGCAGACAGCAAGCAGCAAGCTGCAAGCAGCAAGAAAGCAACAAGCAGCAAGCAGCAAGCAGCGTTCTGAAAAAAGGCAGGCCTGGGCGGGAGGAGCCCATCTCGGCAGTGGAAATGTGTGAGCGCGGAACTGGGTGCCGCACACTTCCTTGTGAGCCGTGGCCAGGCCGCGGTGCTGAGAGAGGGACGCACAGGGGGGTCGGCATCGGTCTAACCTTGGTCTGAAATGGCTAGTTCCTCAGAGGGAGCAAACGCAGAGCAAGCAGAGCAGACAGGACAGTCCCTCTCAACGGGTGTGGTTGAGATCTCGGTTGCTAGCCGGCTGGTTGAGGGTGCGCGTCTGCAGAAGCCGGTCGAGGTGTCCATCCATCCATCCGCCAAAACCCCCTTCTTCTCCACTGCAAACTGGCAGTGAACCCGCTCCGTCGTGGGAAGCAGAGTTGTGTCCAAGTCCTGAGAAGTGGGTGGGCGCAAACGTCGGCAGAGTCTGCGGAGAGCAGGCAGAGCAGGAGAATCATACGCTCTGGACCGCCGGCTGCGGAAGCGCAAAAGTATGTGAAGATCAAGAACGACTCAGGCGAACTCAACGCTTCGGCATACCCTGCATCACCGACTTGCCGTCCGCTTTCTGTCCCGCTGCAGCGGCAGGCTGCTTGTTCAGGTTGCCCCAAACATCCAAACCATGCGGCTGCGGCTGTGACTGCTGGCCGAGGCCGTTCCGCGGCTGTCGGGCATCGGGCCAGCCACCACCACCCAGGAAAGCCTGCGAGGCTTGCGCATCGGCCATGGCGGCGGCGTAGTCACCGGCGTAGGATGGGGAGGGGATCGAGCCACCGGGGTAGGCGCCGAGGTGGGTGGGAGAGGACGGAGACTGCGTCGCGGAGAATCGCTGGGCGTTTGTCGGCAGGCCCCAGGGGCTGTTGACCTGGGGCAGGCTGGAGGTGTTGCCAGAGAAATTGAGAGTTGAAAACGGCGAGTTGGGCGGATGTCCCGAGGCGGCCGTGTTTTGACCGTAAGCAGACTGCCAGGGGTTTGCCGACGGAGCCCAGGGGCTCTGCGGTGCAGCGTTGGACGCCGCTCCACGTGCAGAAGTCGAGCTCTCCGCCGCTGCGTTGGACCACACTCCTCGGGCGCCATAGCCCTGGAGATATTGGTCGGGATCTGAGCCCAAGTCCAACGATCCGAGTGCGTCGGCCTGGTTGTCAACGAGTCTCGAGTGGCCTAGGCTATCGTATCTCTGATGCGTCTGCCGAGCGAGCGGATTGCCAATGCTCGCTCCGATTCCAAGCTGGGCCGTATTCCCCAAACTTGCCGGTCGCCCAAATCCTGAGCCATTTGCACCCCAGCCAGCACCGGTAGCGGCGACGCCAGAGTTCCGCAAAGTTGAATCAACGGGTGCCGGGGTGTAGAAATATTCCCAAGGGAGAGTTGGGAACGCCTTTGCCCCAGCGGAACCGGGCGCAGGGCTGCCTGAAGGCCCAGCCCCGAAGGCTCCAGCCACGGCGGCAGAGTCCATGCCATACGGGCTCACCCGCGCAGAAGGTCGGCTGGGGGTCTCGGGCTTGGGTGCGGGGGCAGATTCGGGCGGGTTGATGAAATCATTGAGAATGTTAAAGATTTGCTTGTCAATGGGGAACTCGGAAACTGGGGCGACCTGCGGCCGCCCAACAGCTGCGGGGGCTCTCCCGTTGCGAGCGCCGTGGTGAGTAGCATTCCGCAGCTCCGGCCCATAGAACTCTTGGTCCTCAGAGAGCTCGTTAGACTCGCAGGGACTCGGGGCGACCACTGGCGTCTGGAAGGCTGGCTGAACAACGGGAGGCGCAGCTGTCGGAGCCGGCTGCTGGGGCTCCTGCTGACGTGGTGCAGGCTCCGGCTTCCCGCCCTCAAGGTAGACGAAAGTCGTGAGCTCCCCAGCACCCTCCTTGGTCGAGGAAGTAGTGAGCGGGAACTTTGACTCTGGGGCGGATAAGTCAAGGGCGCAGAGTAGGACGTCCAGCGCACGCGTGAAGCTGACATCGTCATCGGTGCCGTTGGCGCCAGAAACCTCCTCGCGGCGCGGCTTGGGCTTGAGCGTAAACGCATCGTGAGACAGCTGGCAGCCGGCAGGAAGGTCAGGTCCGTTGAGGCATGTTATGCCCAGAGTCATCTCATCCTCGGGAAAGCACCACGACACGGGGTTTCCGAGCTGTTGGTCACCCCCCATCATCTTGAAAAGCAAGGTCAGGGTGTTGCCCAGAGTCGTGCACATGGTTCCAAACTGCGGTTCGAGATGGGGCCGGAACTCGACCAGTTCCGATCTGTGGGAGCATAGCCAGGCCATATAGATGCGCAGAAGCGGCAGCACACGATTGAAAGCAGGCGTGAATTTGGTCGCGGCTTCTGCTTTGGAGGATCCAGAGGCTTCAGGCGAAACATCGGCACTTCTGCGCTTGATGACATCCGCAATCTCCTCTCCGAGCGAGCGGGCGATGGCTTGGATCGTTCGAACATTGAGAACCAGGATGAGCTGGCAGGATCGAGAACCTTCGTCGGTCCAGTTTTCTGCACTCGGTTAGCAATAGTCCACCACTAGTAGATGCCGAAAGTGCATACTGCGGATCTTATCTTGAGCGGCAATGTAGGCAGTGATGTTGATGAGAACCATTTTGACCAAGTCCATGTCCGAACCGTATCCCGTTCCGGTTTTCAGCGCGATGGCGAGTCGATGGTCGACCTCGCTCTCGAGCTCCTTACGCTCGACGAAGTCCTTTCCCTGAGAGTAGAAGGCATGGAGCTTGACAAACCATGTCACCAAGGCGTGCTTGGTGGTCATGGCTTTCCGTCCCCGGAGATCGCGAAACTCGAGCTCGAGGTTTGTCGAAGCAATGGGGTGAGGGCGGGGGCAGGCCAAGGCACGATACATGTGGTAAACCACCGCGAGATGGTCCTCAGTCTCGGCGTAGATGACGCCGCACTGGTGGTGGCCGTGTCCAGACTCGGGAATCAGGTCGTTCGCGAGGAAATAGTAGGCGAGGGGCCCGTCCCACTTGCGGTCTTTGGTGCGCAGGAGCGTGCGGTATCTTGCCAGGTCGCCAAGGTAAATGAGAGTTTTGTGGCATGATCCCTTGACAACATCCTCGAGCTGTGCTGCCGTAGCATTGACCTTGTCCTTCTCCGGCACGGGCATCTCCTCGAGCTGGGCCCGGCGAGCAATGAGGTTGAGGTCCTTCATATCGTAGCGCGCAGCAACCCGCTGTAAGTACCCCTTGTAAAAGTACTGGGCCGTCTTGAGATAAGTGGCGTAGAGCTTCTCGAGCTTCCGCTTGACGACGACATGGTCGTTGCCCTGCATTCTCGCAAGCACCTTTCGATACGTCTTGGCTACCAGGCTATGGGTCGCCCAGAGGGCATCCTCAGCGCCCTTCTTCTCGGCAGCACGGATGTCGAGCCAGATGGTTTCGATACAAGCGAGGCGGTAGCTGGATCCGGCTGGTTAGTCAAGTGTGTGGCACGCAGGAGACGGCGGACACAATATCAGCACCGACTCACTTCTCCATCAGTTTCTCGGCCTTCTCAAAACGGGCGATTTCGTTGGTTCCCGGGCCGCCCTTCTGGAGGAGCTCGAGCTCCTTGTGGATGGCGACGCGTAGCTTCTGCGCAACACTGCGAAGACGAGTTAGTCACCCCGCTGCCGTTGCCACTGCTGAGTGCCGCTTCAGAAGATGAAGGCCACGGTCCTTGTCCGCAAAGACACAAAATTACCATGGGGTGCGTGGGCAGCAGAGAGCACTCACCTCCAAAACTCATCGATCGACGGCATCGCGGTGGGGGTAGCCGCCGTGGCAGCCGCAGCTTTTGAGGCCATTGTTGGGCGGTGACTGCCAGCGCAGCGCAGATGGGTTTGCAGAGCGACCGAAGGTTGCAAAATTGGGGGAGCAGCGCTGGTTTTTGATGGGAGACACCAAGATGCCTATCTATGGCCAGAGCTCACACGGAGTAGTCGGAGAAGCCGTGTTGCGCAGGCGGTCCATAACTTGACGCGGGCGCACTGGGTTTGGCGGCGGGTGGGCGGGTGCGAGGAGGGGTGCTGCGGCTTTCGGGGAGCAGATGTGCGGCAGGTGATGCTGATGAGCGCATTGGAGAGAGAGGGTGCGTAAACTGCAGCCTACATATGACGACGGTCGGTCGGGCGTTCGGAGTCGAGAAAGGATGCGGCGAGCGATGCGCGACCGAAGAGGCGCAACGAACTGCAGGGCGATTCCAAAAATCGAAGCAATTCACAAACCGACCCGCCGTCCTCACCAGCGACATCACATTGGACCAGAAACTGCCCCCTGTCACCTTGAGGGCAAAAATCACCAATCAGCGGCCCCAAAATGGCGTGTGGCCCGTGCGGTTTTAAGCTTTCCTTTCCATGACACAACCACGAGGCTCGGTCAGGTAACCGGGAGGTAAGGTACGAAGATCACAGCGGCAGAGAAGCCTGGTTTAGGTTCCAGGCTATTATCCACATCAACCAACGAGTCATCACACCCCATCATCAGCCCACCAGTTTCTGGATTCCAGCCGACTTCAATACGATCTCACTTCTTATGAGTTGTGACTTGTTGGGCCAATCAAGCCTCGGAGTCACAAGTGTTAGAACGCGATAAACCAGGAACCAGTTCAGCACGACCACGTTCAGGCTCGAGGTTGGGGAGGACGAGTGAGAGCAAGGGGCATTTGAATGTAACTTCTCCCAGACATCCACCCACGTATTTCAGAACTCCTGGAGGATGAAGCGCTCACGCGAGCCCGAAGAAGACCCTCCCCAGGAAGACAACCCCACCATCCAAGATCATGTTGCGCTGAAGGGAACCAACACCAGCGACGGCGCTGCCTCGCCACCCGCTGCCAAAATTGCCGAACTCGACCTCTCCGACCAGGATAACACCAGCCATGTCGCGATACACTGCTCGCTGCCACCCCACCGGGAGCCTGTGGCATTCTCCTCGTACAGTGCGTACGAGACCCATTACAGGGACCAGCACACCAACCGCTGCGCTGAATGCCGCAAGAACTTCCCGTCGGCCCATCTCCTCAGCCTCCACATCGAGGAGATGCACGACTCATTTGTCCAGGCGAGGAAAGAGAGGGGAGACCGTACTGTGAGTCCCAGGAAACCCCCGACTCCCGCTCCCTCCCCAGCCCAACCAAACTAACGCCCGCTTCAGTACTCGTGCTTCGTGGAGGGCTGCGACAGGAAGTGCAGCACGCCACAGAAGCGGAAGATGCACCTGATCGACAAACACATGTATCCCAAGAACTTCTTCTTTGCCATAACGCGAGAAGGCGTCGATGGCCGTCGCTCGCTGCTGCTAGAGGGCCGCGGTCGCCGCCGGAGATCTAGTGCCGCATCGGCGTCGCACCCGCGGGCATCCCAGGGCCATGGGCAGGAACCCGCGCTGCAACAAAAGCCAACTGCGCCCGCAGATGACGAGTCTGCAACAGACCCAGGTTGGAAAGCCCCCGAGCAACAACCAGACCAGGAGATGGAAAACCTCTCCGGCGCCATGTCGGCGTTGCAGTTCGTACCCATGAGCATCCGGTTCGGGCGAGGCAAGAAGTCCGGGTTCGCCAAACGGTAATCCATGATCTTGCGAAGGCGCACCTTTGTCGGTAGCCGTATGAGCATGGTGATGAGACAACAGACACGCATCAAGGTTTGGAGACGGAACATACTGGCTGAACAGGAGCTATGCTTCTTGAGTGTCATTACTTCGTAGACCCAAATCCACCAGCCAACCCGGCTTTTGATATCCCACCCGATGCTATCTCTGACCCTGTGAGCATTTGTGTGTATGGAAAGAGAGAGGGAAATGGGTGGCTGCTCTTACAGTCTCTGACGGACCACCCAACATCTGCCCTTACCCCCAAGAGCAGAGGAAAATTGGTATCAATCAACCACAACCTCCCCACCAGTGTATCGTCGCCCCGACCCTTTCCCCAACCAAGTCTCCACACACGCTCTCAGTCCGTCGACGCGCACCCCCGACACCCGCAGCTCACGCACTGCACGTCCTGGTCCTCCTTGAGCTGCGCGCGCGGCACGCGGCACACGCACGTCGAGTTGAAGTTGGTCTCCTTGGTCTGGATGCAGCGCAGGCAGCACAGCTTCTCGTACCCCTGCTTCTTCCACTTGGCGATGAGCATGGCGTCGGCGTAGCCGTTCTTGAGCAGCCACTCGTACAGCTGCCGGCTGATGGCTTCTTTTTCGTAGTAGAGCTCGTACACGTAGCGGCTGCGCTGGTGCGCGATCTGGAAGATGGGCCACTGCGCCTGGTGCTTGGGGATGTTGTCCGTCGGCGTGTTCTGCGCGTCCTTCATCTTGTTGCCGAAGATGAGCAGGTCCTCCTCGATGTCGCTGAAGCCGTCGGGGGGCGCCTTGCGCTTCGACGCGGGGCGGATGGCGGGCATTGTGTTGTTTTGGTTTGTTTTTCTGCTTTGGTAGTTTGAGATTTCGAAAGGTTGGGCTCTTGTTATGTGCGTGGGAAGGTCGACAGCGGTCGTGGTGTTGTTTTGATTTGTTTTGTTCAAGTCACAGCTTGCGTCTCGGTTGATAATGGGAGATGGAGGGGTGGGTGTCTGCTTGGTTCTGGATTCTGGCAATGACTAAGCAGTACGCTCGAAGAAGTGGGGCTCTGCTTGGGACAAGATGATGCCGTGGTCCAAGCTTCCAGCCAGTCGTCGACCCCAATGAAGCAATCGGGACTCCAACCACAAGCCTGCTGAGTTTCCAGCCGACCGAACCACAACCACGAATTTCGGCCGCCATGGCGATCTCACCGACTCAATTCGCCGTTACCACGAGGCAGTGTGAGCTCCGCACAACCTGCCACCCATATTGGATCAGGGGAACTAACGGGCAGCAGCGGCCAATTGGTCCGAGGCCAGGCGGAGGGTGATTGCGGCATATCGCGACTGGATCCGGGCGGTATGACACCCAGCAGTCGAGACGGCTCGCGAGATTCTTCGCCGAGAATACTGCTAACAGCATCCGTCATCCAGGCGCCCGAGATCCAGACCATGTACTCGGTCCCCCACCCCGTGTCAGCCATCCGCACCCGCATGAGGCAGGAGTTTGAGCGCCACAGATTCGTCAACAAGCTGCCCGTGGTCGACGTCCTTCTTTTCCAGAGCGCTGCCGACTACCAAGTAAGCACACTTCTGTTGGGATGGAGGTGCGGGAGGTGAAAGAGGCTGTGGACAACGGGTGTCCCGTGGGACTTTGAGGAGGGGATCTGATGGACCAAAACCCCCAAGCTTCTCGAACAGCCGGGCTGATGCTTGGCTCTTACAGGAAACCATGAACTTCTGGCGCCAGACGAACCACATCATGTCCTACTTCAAGGAGGAGAGCTTCAGGGGAGAGAAGAGGCTGCCGTCGAATTTCATTACCGGGTTCCTGGAGGTGAGTCGTCCCTCAATCAATTCTTGCTGCCTTTTAACTGACGCCTTTCATTAGGGCCGCAACTAGAGTGAGGCATCACGCCCTCTTTCTTTAAAGTGTATATAAAGCAATAAAATATCCTGCCAAAACGCAACGGGTCTACACGATCCGTCCATGAGTGCCCTGTCTATGCATAACCCAAGCCCCAGCCACGCCTGAAACGCCATCCTTTTTCGACCCGGGAAAGGAACAAGTCTACGAAGAAGCAGTCGCCGCGAACTTTTCCCTGGCGTCAATGAACTTGTCGCTAACCACGTCACACAGGTCCTGGAGGTCCCGCAGCCCTTTTTCCAGCGCCTGGATCGCGGTAGTGCCCTCTGAAAATACGATCAGCAAAATGATGAATAAACATCAGAATCATGGTACTGTGAACTCACCAAAGGTCTGGATTCTGACATTCATCTTTGCCTCGGAAGGATGTGGAATGGCATAAGCACAGAACTCGACGTCGGGGCTTAAGACCGGTTAGCAACGCTAGAAAACGGTAGACGACCTGCAAGAGACTCACTTCTTCATGATGATGTATCGCAGGGCGTTCCCGAGAGTGTGGCTCTCATTGAGAAACTCGAATGAAGCGGCAGTGGGTGTTGAGCCGGGGAGCTGGAAATCTGTCAGTACCCAGCATATTTCCACCTAAAAGGAACAGTTGGAGGGCAACATACCAGCCTCACCCTCTGGACCTCCTCCTCCTCCTCGGCCTCGTCCTCCTCAGCCTCAACGTCGTCGCCCTCGTCCTGGTCCACCGACATATCATCCCTGCTCTCGGGCTGGTGAGAGGTGGGCGCCTCGTCCATAACGATGTCAGACCCGGCCTCGGCGGGCTCTTCCTTCCTGGCTTTGGCTCTCGGCATTTTGGGATTGCAAGTTTTCTGTTTGTCGCTGGTGATGCCCTCTCAATTCGCCACTGGGGTGGAAGATGCCGCTTGCACTGAGAAATGCGCTCGAGATGTCTGTATCGGAATCCGGAAAATTTTATTGGGTGGCACTAAACAGCGCCGGAAATGCCCCACCACCCTGCCAAGTCAACCCTCACGACCAACTTCAGCCCTATGAGACCGCCCTCCATGAATAGATGGCATTTCTGCGGCAAATCATGGAATTTTACGAGTCAAGAAGATCTGGAAATGATCTTTGAGTCTGCAGTGCCACGGCAGAGCATCGAACGTCCCTTCACTTTGACTTCTCTGGGATCCATCAGCGGCTTGGGGAGGCGACGCCACTCCAGCAGCGGCTGCAGCAGCCAACGGGAGCACGATCCAACCCAACGGTCCTCATAATCACCAATTGTCATTGGCACGTTTGCGGGCGATCACATCCAATGGGTTGCATCCAGCATAGTGTCCGAAACAGCGGGCTCAGCTCAGGAAACAGCACAAGCTCCCTGATGCTCCCGTTCCTTTGCACGGGTGGCAACACGATCGTGCAACAGGTAGGATGTTGTAACTCGTCGTGTCTGCAAGTCAGAATCCTTTTTTTGAGCGTTCAATGTGACATGAGAGCGACCAACCTCTTATATTCTCCCGCGGGTATTCCTGTCAGGAACGTGATGCGAGTGTGGCTCGCCACCGTCGCCGGCCGTCTCAGGGGAACCAATCACGGTGCCAGCCAAAACAGCCGATTGGTCTGTCCCTTCACATGCAAAGCCTGGTCCAAGACCAATAGCTCGAGGCACTGCGAGCCTACCACAATACGCATCTCCGACCTCCAAACACAGAACGACCGGGTCCATAAAAGGAGTCGACCGTCGCCTCTGTCCGGATACCAATAATGGAGAAAATCCCTCCGGGAGAAGGACTTTCCGTTCCTGGGTCGAGAAGGGGGAGGTCTGGACCCCTGGTAGCAAGACTAGGTAAAGACAGTGTCGCCTACAGTGCCAATGCGAGCAACGAGGAACACCATCTGAGCACCATCCTCAAACCCCTCCGTCAATCTCATCAGAAACATCGAGTCCACTTGCATGTTGCAGTGGGAGAAAGTCCCCAGCGAGTTCAATTGCCGCCTGACTGAGCGATGGATCCCGAACAGGCCTCCTTTCATATCACTCGCCTCTGACAGCCATCGACCCAGACCGACCCGCGATCCTTTGATCGCGGTCCTTGAACCGCATCAACCTGAACAGTCGAGACGAGACAGCCACATCCAAAAATCCCGAGGGCGGGAGCCATCCGCCCGCGTCTCCGTTCGAACCTTAAATTGCTTGACAGCGGGAAACACAGTTCCGCATTGGCAGAGGCGGGATGTGCGACTTTGGCTGCCACCGGACCATCGGGATTCACAAAAGCGGGAAGTGCGCTTATTGCACTCACTTATTCTCTGAACCGTGTCTCAGTTGGATTGCAGAGGCTCGGGTTCATGGCTGCCACCAAGGACTCGTATTGAGCCTGCTAGTGCTTCACCAGCGTGATCAGTAAGCCAATACACGGTCAGCCGCAGAAGGGGGCGAGATCTCGTGATGATATGGTGTTCAGGATTTTCCCACCGCAAACCTGTCGCGTTTTTCAGTGTGTTGAGCTGCCAAGAAAGGCGGGACGCCGCTGTCAAGTGGTTTGGCGATGCGACTCTGTGCCCCTGCTGGAGCACAGACGAGTTTCAGCTGCCGGGACTCGGGGGCGCAAAGCGCTCTGCAGGAGCCTGGACGGGCATGGGTCTAGGAAACGGTGGACCGCCCCGCTCGACCAATAGGATCGAGAACCACTCTCAATCCAAAACATCGAGGAGAGCTCATGACGCTCCTTGCAACCTTCTTCTCGGCGTCGAGGAGAATATCGGGCCTCTGGCCGTCCCACCCAGCCAGGCAGCGCCGCAGGGCACAGCAGCAGGCAGCTGGTCGCAAGGCGGCCAAAAAGCCATGGCCAAACTCCAGACGAGAGTACCAAGGACAGTGATCGCTCCAAGGGGGTGGCAGGGGGACAGCTCCAGCCAAGACGGCGGGCCTCCACTCAGGGCTCCACGACGGCGAACCTCAAACACTAGAACCACTGGCCCGCAGTCATCCAGCTCGCTTTCCCACAGTTGTAACGGCGGGGGAGGAGAGGAGGAGAAGAGGACGCTCTGTGCGGATTCGCCAGAGAATGACAGATTCGGCTTGCGGCACTCCTTTCTGTGGTGCCATTTCGTAAACAGAGGAAACAGGACCGGCCTTGGTCCCCGCTGGTCTCCCAGTTCGCCAGGGGGGGCAGGTTTGTCGGGCATGTGTGCTCCCCTAAAAAAGGGTTCAGGTTCCCGCCGTTGTCTCACAGAGAGCCCCTCATCCTTATTTTATCCTGGGCAACCCCTTCCTGAGGAAGCCCCTTGTCGATGGGCCTGGTCGAGTCTCTCGCTTTAATAATACCCTCGTGTGTCCAGTCGCATCGCAGGTTTGGAATCTTGGGACCTTCGCTCACCTTTCCTGCTTGCTGTTTGCAACCCATCCCGGCGACGCCCCCAGACCCAGCGCCAGCGGCACGCACATCCGACGAGAGAGTAGTGATAATTCTTTGGTAACGCCCACGCCGCCCGAACACCCGAGGTGCTCCAAGTCGTTCGTTTCGAAGATCGAGCAGAAGGAGGATATCCAGCGAGGGGGAATAAGGACATTTTTGAAAGCTGTTTTGGCGGTGCATCGACTCCAACCAACTGGCGACTTGATCCCCGACGAGGCAAGCGACAAGCGAACCATCCAACATTTGGAAGCGCCAGGACCCCTTCTCTGCACGCTGGAGCTTGCAGGTTCCCGCTTACGACCTCCACTGGACTGCCAAAAAAGGAAAAGCGCATCAGGACGAGCAACGGAGCTGCGCCCTCACACTGTGACACCACCCTGACGCCCTTGGGACTTCAGGTTTTGGAAGCGCCCGTGCCAGATGAGCAGCAGCTCAAACATCGATTCTGGATCAGCCCGAGATCATACTGGGACGGTCGATTAATCACACGTGCTAGTAGCCACGTATCGCCCGACCTCGAGCGGCTTAGTCCTGCGAGCGGACCTCAGTCTTTCAGTCTGATTCCTTGCGCGCCCAGAAACGGTCGAGTCCCGACCGAGTTCTAGAGTCGCAGTGGACAAGAAAAGAGAGGCTCGGAGGATTTTCGTTTCCAGGCCCAACAGACGCCCCCTTTCCCGCCGCCGCAACCTCGCTTCATCCGTTTACACGCACGTCCAGCGTGCCGCAGTGCGCAGCGTCTTATCCCAGCACGTCCCCCCAAATTTTCGGGGCGTTCTGACCGACGCTCTGTGGCCGAATCCCATCGGACCATCACTCGACATCCATTTTTTGCACCACAATCACCACCTTCCGGGGCCACACACCGATCATGAGCACCGCAGTAGCCATGGCCGTATCTCCCGCCCCTCACGACAGGCCATCGTACGGCTCTGACCTTCCTCCCCCGACCACAACCTCCCCCAGTGCCCAGAGGACAGCGGCCGCTCCCCCGCCTCCACCGCCAGCGGCCACGACCCCGAACCATGCGCCCGGACCACACTCGCGGTCCGGCAGCGGCAGCCCAAGGGGAGCGGGTGCGACAGCGAGCCTGCAAAAACCGTCTCCTCCCAGCGCGTAAGCAAACCCACCCGGCACCTCTGCACCCCCGATTATTGCTTGCCCAGAAGGCGTTACTAATACGCGCTTGTTCAACGACGCACAGATCTCGGAGTGCCGGAGGGCCGAAAATCATCGTAAAGAAGGAGCCCGGGTCGCCCGGCCTGCAGACCGCCAGGCACCGGCCGAGAAAGCTGGACCTGTCCAAAAACACGACCAACATCATCTCTCCCGCCACCGGTCGCCCCCTGACCGCACGAGACGGCCTCGCGATCCAGGAGGTGGGCATCGCGTGTCTGTCGCCCGGTTTCGTCCCAAAAGACGCCACCGAGCAGGAGCAGCTGAACCGCAGCATGAGCGTCCGGGAACACCAGAGGCAAATCATCGAGGCGAGGCTACAGCAGCAGTCGGCCAAGCTGGGAGATGGTCCTGACAAGGAGAGGGAAGGCGGCGTCGGCGGCCACTTTGCTGCGAAAACGCCCGGCCTGGCCCGAAAGCGCGGTGCGCCACCAGGACTGAGCATCGTCGCGCCGTCGCACGAGCAGTTTGCAAACGAGCGGGTCATCCAGTCGGCACCGCTCGGCCAGACATTCACTGGGAGGCACAACCCGCACCCGCTGACGCGCCACATCACCAACCAGCCGTCGAACCTCGCCAGCACGTCGCACATCCACCACGTGCCCGCCAACCAGACCCACAACCGCCTCCCCCCGATCGCCGACGTCTTCGGCCAGGGCCTCTCGGGGCACCCCGAGTCGAGCGGCCACGCGC
>Ga0247823_10001219_pt1 | contig 21459 bp, 14 predicted proteins | sample 13C_PalmiticAcid_2_FD_192426 | JGI IMG/M metagenome (GOLD analysis project Ga0247823, IMG submission 192426) | Soil microbial communities from agricultural site in Penn Yan, New York, United States - 13C_PalmiticAcid_Day30 | ecosystem: Environmental > Terrestrial > Soil > Agricultural land... | reverse complement strand
ACTTCGGCCTTGCTGGCGGGTGGCACCGCGCTGGCGCTGGTCACCCAGTCTCCCGTCGGCGCGCAGGTCGCGCAGAATGAGAAGAGCGAAATCGCCAAGGTCGTGCCGCGTTCGGGCGCGCCCGAAAGCTTTGCCGATCTTGTCGAGCAGCTGCAGCCCGCGGTCGTCAACATTTCGACCAAGCAGGAAGTCACGCTGGGCGTCCGGCTCAATCCCTTCGCCGGGACGCGTGAGCCGATCACGCAGGAACAGCAGGGCGGCGGATCGGGTTTCCTGATTTCGGCCGACGGCTATATCGTCACCAACAACCATGTCATCTCGGGCGGTCCGCGCGGTGAAGAGGTGAACCAGGTCACGGTGACGCTGACCAATCAAAAGGAATATAAGGCGACCATCGTCGGCCGCGACGTCGCCTCTGACCTCGCGCTGCTCAAGATCGATGCGACCGGCCTGCCGTTCGTGAAATTCGCCGACAGCAGCACGGCACGCGTCGGTGACTGGGTCGTCGCGATCGGCAACCCGCTCGGCCTTGGCTCGACAGTGACTGCGGGCATCATCTCGGCGGTTCAGCGCAACCTTGGCAGCGGCGGTGCCTATGACCGCTATATCCAGACCGATACCGCGATCAACCGCGGCAACTCGGGCGGTCCGCTGTTCGACCTTCAGGGCAATGTCGTCGGCATCAATAATATGCTGATCTCGCCCGTCGGCGCGAACATCGGCGTCAATTTCGCCATCCCCGCCGATGCCGCGATGCCCGTGATCAATGCGCTGCGTTCGGGTGAGAAAATCCAGCGCGGCTATCTGGGCATCGGCATCGCGCCGGTCGACGAGGATCTGGCGGCGGCGCTCGGCCTGCCCAAGGATCGCGGCGAGTTCGTCCAGCGCGTCGAAGACGATCAGGCGGCGGCGAAGGCCGGGCTGAAGCGCGGGGACGTCGTGACCAAGGTCAACGGCAAGGATGTCACGCCGCAGCAGACGCTGTCGTACATCGTGTCGAACACCAAGCCCGGGACGCGCATCCCGATCGAGATCATCCGCGACGGCAAGACGATGACCCTCAATGCCGTGGTCGGTACGCGTCCGCCCGAGAGTGAACTGACCGGCTCGAACTTCGATCCCGAGGATGAACAGGCGGTCCCCGAGGATCCGACCGGCGCCGCCGACAAGACGATCCAGGAAGTGCTTGGCCTGTCGGTACAGGTCGTGACGCCCGACATCGCACGTGCGGTGGGTGTCGACGCCGGAACCAAGGGTCTGGTGATCGGCGCCGCGTCGGCGAACAGCGATGCCGGCCGCAAGGGCCTGCGTCGCGGCGACGTGATCCTCAGCGTCAATCGCGCGGCGGTGACGTCGAGCGATGCGCTTGCAAAGGCGGTCACCGACGCAAAGAAGGCGGGCCGCGATGCGGTATTGCTCGAAATCCTGCGTCGCGGTGGCCCCTCGGCCTTCATCGCCGTACGCGTGAAATAGGCCCAGCTTCGGCTGGCCGAAAAGGGGCGCCGTACCTTCGGGTCCGGCGCCCTTTTTGTTGCGCATTCTCCTCAATGTTCCTACTATGTTCGCATAACATCGAGTCGGGAGAATGATGATGATTGGCTATGTGACGCTGGGAACGAAGGATATCGCCAAGGCTGCGGTCTTTTACGACGCAATCGCCGCCGAACTCGAAACGCCGCGGATGATGGAATATGACAGCTTCATCGCATGGGGCAAACCGGGCGGCGGTGCCGGCATCGGCATCACCAAACCCTTCGACGGCAATGTCGCGACCGTGGGCAACGGCGTGATGGTCGCGCTAGAGGCTAAGGACCAGGATCAGGTCCAGCGTCTCTACGATATCGCGCTCGCCAACGGCGGCACCTGCGAAGGCCCTCCGGGGCCGCGCGGCGAGGGATTTTACGCGGGCTATTTTCGCGATCCCGACGGCAACAAGCTCAACGCCTTCATCATGGGGTGAACGGGCTGTTGGGGGCGGCCTTGGGGTGGTGAGCGGACGTTGCTTCCTTGATCCTTCGTCATCCCGGGCTTGACCCGGGATGACGATAGAATCGGCCGTTATCGGTCGTTACCGATGCCGTCCCGAACGGTTCAGGCGCCGAACGCGCCGTCGATGGTGTGCATTGCGCCGGTGACAAAGCCCGCTTCGGGGCCCGCCAGCCAGGCGACCATGCCCGCGACCTCTTCGGGGCGCCCATGGCGCTTGATCGCCATGAAGCTGTGCATCAACTCGCGCATCGGGCCATCCTCCGGATTCGCATCAGTATCGATCGGGCCGGGTTGCACGATATTGATCGTGATCCCGCGCGGTCCGAAATCGCGTGCCAGCCCGCGCGCCATGCCCTGCAACGCCGACTTGCTCAGCGCGTAGGAGGCCATACCGGGGACGGGCATGCGGTCGCCGTTGACCGACCCGATCACGATGATGCGGCCGCCCTCGGGCATCTGCCGGGCGGCCTCGACCGACGCATGATAGGGCGCATTCACATTGACGCGGATCAGCCGGTCGACGTCGTCGGGATCGAGGTCGAGCGCGTCGCCGAACAGCGCAAAGCCCGCATTGACAACGAGTATGTCGAGCGGGCCGCTCTCGCGCACGCGTGCAATCACGGCGTCGCGGTCGCCGCTGTCGGTCGGGACGGCGGTCGTGCCGGTTTCGGCCGCCAACTGCTCGGCCGCCTCGCGCGAGCCATTATAGGTGAAGACGAGCTTTGCGCCGTCCGATGCGAAGCGGCGGACGATTGCCGCGCCGATCCCGCGGCTGCCGCCGAGGACGAGAACGGATTTTCCTTGGAATTCGGACATGGGGAGACTCCTTGCTTATTAATGTAGGAATCACTACATAAAATCGCGAAAGCTATCGTCAAGGTATTTTGTAACAGTGACTACAAATAAATCCCGTTCGCGCGGCCGGCCTAGGCGCTTCGACCCCGAAGCGGCGGTGGTGACGGCGCAGCAATTGTTCCACGCGCGCGGCTACGATGCGGTCAGCGTCGCCGATATCACCGAGGCGCTCGGTATCAATCCGCCCAGCTTTTATGCCGCTTTCGGCAGCAAGGCCGGACTTTATCAACGTGTACTCGACCATTGGACGGGGACCGAGGCGATCCCGCTCGCGGATATCCTGCGTCCCGACGTTCCCGTCGCCGCTGCCCTGGCCGCAATGCTGGAGGATGCCGCGCGTCGCTATGCCTCCGATCCGGCGGCGGGGGGCTGTCTCGTGCTCGAAGGCACGCGTTGCAACGACGACGGTGCGCGCGAAGCCGCCCGCACGCTCAACCTTGGGGCTGAAGAGTTCATCCGCGACTATATTGCGGCCCGCCATCCCGAAGCCGCCGATGAGGTCGGCGATTTTGTGAGCACGACGATGTCGGGGCTCTCAGCCAAGGCGCGAAGCGGGCACGATCTGCCGCGTCTTCTTGCCACCGCACGTCTCGCTGGCGGCGTTCTCGGGCAAATCCTGCCTGCCTGATCGCCGCCCCGATCATCACTTGGCCTATGCCCTCTTGCGAAGCCGTGCGGACGCGGCATAGTCCGCCGCCATGCGTATGTCATACAGCCCGCTCGCCCTCGCCGCCGCCTTGCTGGCCGCCGCACCCGTCCACGCCAAGCCCGCCGATACCGAGGCGGCAAAAAAGATATTGAAGGACAGCATTGCGATCCCGACGGTCGAAGGGCGCGGACAGGTACCAAAGCTCGCGGCTTATTATGCGAGCGTGCTGAAAGCCGCGGGCTATGCCGACAGCGATATCGAGATCACGCCGATGGGCGAGACCGCAACCTTTGCCGCGACGCTCGCCGGAACGGGGAAGGGCAAGCCGATCGTGCTGCTCGGCCACATGGACGTCGTCGAGGCCGATCCCAAGGACTGGACGCGCGATCCCTTCGTGCCCGTCGAGGAAGAGGGCTATATTTTCGGTCGCGGGTCGGAGGATAACAAGTTCGACGTCTCGATGATGGTCGCCACGATGGCACAGCTCAAAAAGGACGGCTTCAAGCCGAAGCGTTCGATCATCCTGTTGCTTTCCGGTGACGAGGAAACTTCGATGGTGACGACGCGCGCGCTCGCGGCGAAGTATAAGGGCGCCGAATTCGCCTTGAACGGCGACGGCGGCGGCGGGCTGATCGGCGAGGACGGCAAGCCCAAATATTACGGCCTGCAGGCGGGCGAGAAGACCTATGCCGACTTCACGCTCGAAGTGACCAATCCCGGCGGCCACAGTTCGCGCCCGTCGGACACCAATGCGATCGTCCAGCTTTCGAACGCGCTCGCCAAAGTCGGCGCCTATCGCTTCACGCCGCAACAAAATGAGCTGACCAAGGTCGGCATGCCGATCGTCGCCGATCAGGTCGGCGGCGATATCGGAGCAGCGCTCAAGGCCTTTGCCGCCAATCCCGCCGATGCGAAAGCCATCGCCGCAATCCGTGCTGACCCCGAATATATCGGCCAGATCGGTACCACTTGCGTCCCGACGCTGACCAAGGGCGGACATGCCGAAAATGCGCTGCCCCAGCGGGCGACCGCGAATATCAACTGCCGCATCTTTCCCGGCGTTCCGGTCGAAACGGTGCGTGCCGAGCTCGAAAAGGTGATCGCCGATCCTGCGGTCAAGGTGAAGACCGATCCCGACGCGAGCGCGAGCGACGCATCGCCGCTGCGCCCCGATGTCGTCGCGGCGGTGACGAAGGCCGTGCATGCGCGCGCGCCGGGCCTGCCGATCATCCCGTCGATGAGCGCGGGCGCCACCGACAGCTATCATTTCCGCATTCAGGGCGTGCCTAGCTATGGTGTCGCAGGCCTCTTCTCAAAGGCCAGCGACAGTTATGCGCACGGCCTTAACGAGCGCGTCCCCGTCGATGCGATCACCCCGGCGCTCGCGCATTGGGACAGCCTGCTGCGCGATCTTTCGAAATAACGGCTCGTCGCCCCGGCCTTGCTGGGGCGACCCGCTACACCAAAGCGCTCACCGCGCGCTCGACCATCTGGACTGCCGCTTCGGCGCCGAAGCTTGTCGAGTCGAGCGACAGTTCGAGCCACAAGCCGTCGACCATCGCAGTCAGCATGATCGCCAGCCGTTCGGCATCCGCCGCGCCGCATGCCGTGAGCAACTCGCCCAGCCGTTCGCGATAGCCGGCGTAGCTTTCCGCGTGGATGTCCGCCATCCGTGCATCGCTTCGTGCCAGCGCCCAAAAGGCGGTCCATGCGCCCAGCAGTTCGGGATCGGTCACGGGCGGACGGAAGCTGGCGGTAAGATATGCGTTCAGCCGCGCGCGCGAATCCGTGCCCGCGCCCTCGACCGCCGCCGCGAAAATCGCGTCCATCCGGTCGCTCGTCGCTTGATAAGTGGCCGCGACCAGATCGTCGATGCCGCCGAAATAATGGCGCAGCAGACCGGGCGAAACACCTGCCTTTGCGCAGATGGCGCGAACATTCGTGCCCGCAAGACCATGTTCGGCAAGCACCGCCGCAGTCGCCTCGATCAGGTCGGCCCGGCGGGCATCGGCGCTTTCGCGCGTAAAGGCTTGGCGAGCGGGCTGCATGTTGTTATACGTTTGTACAACAAGGACGGGATTATGGCAACGCTACGCGACACTTTCGACAACATCGACCCGCTGGACGGCTGGTCGCTTCCCGCGTGGACATACAGCGACCCCGATTTCTACGCCGCCGAAATGGAGCGCATCTTCCGCCCGAGCTGGCAGGTCGTCTGCCACGACAGCGATATCCCGAACGTCGGCGACTGGCACAGCATCGACTATTGCGGCGAGAGCGTGATCCTGGTGCGCGGCACCGACCGCAACGTGCGCGCTTTCACTAATGTGTGCCGCCACCGCGGCTCGCGCCTCGTCGATGGCGCGGCCGGCTGCGCGAAGAAGCTCGTCTGCCCCTATCACGCCTGGACCTATGAACTCGACGGCCGCCTGACCGGGGTTCCCGATTCGGCGAGCTATCCGACGCTCGACAAGAGCAAGGCCGGGCTCGTTCCCGTGGGGCTCGAACAATGGCGCGGTTTCTGGTTCGTGCGGCTGGAGGATGATGGCGGGCCGTCGGTCGCATCGATGATGGCTCCCTATGAGGCGCAGGTCGCACCCTATCGCTTCGAGGAGCTTGGCGCTTTGGGCCGCGTCACGCTGCGCCCGCGCGAGGTGAACTGGAAGAATGTCGGCGACAATTATTCGGACGGCCTCCACATCCCCGTCGCGCACCCTGGGCTGACGCGGCTTTTCGGCAAAAGCTATGGTGTCGAGGCCGAGGATAATGTCGATCGCATGTGGGGCGACCTGATCGACCGGCCGTCGGTGAACTGGTCCGAACGCATGTATCAGCGACTGCTGCCCCCGGTGCCGCATTTGCCCGAAGCGAACCAGCGCCACTGGCTCTATTTCAAGCTGTGGCCGAACGTCGCGTTCGACATCTATCCCGATCAGGTCGATTTCATGCAATGGCTTCCAACCGGGCCGACGACCTGCCTGATCCGCGAGATCAGCTATGTCCTCCCCGATGAACGCCGCGAGATGAAGGCCGCGCGCTATCTCAACTGGCGCATCAACCGACAGGTCAACGCCGAGGACACCGAACTGATCACGCGCGTCCAGCAGGGGATGCAGTCAAAGAGCTTCACCATGGGGCCGCTCAGCGACAAGGAAGTGTGCCTCAAGCATTTCTGCTCGCGGATGCGCGACCTGGTTCCAGAGGCGCGGCTGGAGCGAGCGCCGGCGTCGGGGTGGAGCAGGAGGGGATGAGCATCCTCCTATTTCCGTTCGCATCGAGCGAAGTCGAGATGCCCATCGGGAACGCCCTGCCTCGCGGTGTCTCGACTTCGCTCGACACGAACGGAGATAGACATGGCTGATCTACCTACTATCATCGTGGGCGGCGGACCCGCGGGCATGGTCGCCGGCCTGCTGCTCGCGCGCGCCGGCGTGCGCGTCACGATCCTCGAAAAACATGCCGATTTCCTCCGCGATTTCCGCGGCGACACGGTGCATCCCTCGACGCTCGAACTGTTCAACGAGATCGGGCTGCTCGAAGAGTTGCTGAAAAAGCCGCACGCTGCGATCGACACGATGACGCTGAACTTGCTCGGCGGTCACTATACGATCGCGACGATGAAGCATCTGCCCGTCGCAGCGCGCTTTGTCGCGATGATGCCGCAATGGGATTTGCTCGATTTCATCGCCGGGCAGGGCCGGAAATATCCGACCTTCGACCTGCGCATGTCGACCGAGGCGACTGGGTTGACCTTCGATGCGAACGGCCGCGCCAGCGGCGTGGCGCTGGCCAGCGGCGAAACCTTGCCCGCGCGGCTCGTCATCGCTGCCGACGGCCGTCGCTCGGTGCTGCGCGATGCCGCCGAATTGCCGCTCGAAGATCTGGGCGCGCCGATGGATGTGCTGTGGTTTCGTGTCCCCGTTCCGGCAGGAATGAACATGTCCGAAGTCGCGCTCGGCACGATCGACAAGGGCGGCATGGTCGTCGCAATCCCGCGCGGCGATTATTGGCAATGCGCGCAGATCATCGAAAAGGGCGGCTTCGCTCCGATCGAGGCGCGGGGAATCTCAGCGTTTCGCGACAAGGTGGTCGAAATTGCACCGGGCCTGGCTGCGGGGATTGAGGCGATCCAGAGCTTCGACGATGTGAAATTGCTTTCGGTCGCGCTCGACCGGCTGACGCGCTGGTCGCGCCCCGGCCTGCTTGCGATCGGCGATGCCGCACACGCGATGTCGCCCGTCGGCGGCGTCGGCATCAATCTCGCGGTGCAGGATGCGGTCGCGACAGCGAACATCCTTGCGGCGCCGCTCGCTGCGGGCGCCGACCCCGATCCGCTGCTCGCGCGCGTGCAGGAGCGCCGCTGGAAACCGACGACGCGTATGCAGGCGATCCAGCGCTTCGCGCATCAGCGCGTCATCGAACCGATGTTGCGCGGCGAAATCACGCGTGTGCCCTTTGCGGTCCGCCTTCTCGATCGCGTTCCGCTGCTGCGCCGCATTCCGGGCCGAATCCTCGGCCTCGGCTTCGGCCGCCAACATGTTCAATCCCCCCTCGCGAAAGATTTTCAATGACCAAAGCCTATGACGCCCTGATTATCGGTGCCGGCCACAACGGCCTCGTCTGCGCCTTCTATCTTGCCAAGGCGGGGCTGAAGGTACGCATCGTCGAGGCGCGGGATGTCGTTGGCGGTGCCGCGGTGACCGAGGAATTCGCCCCGGGTTTCCGCAATTCGGTCGCGAGCTATACGGTCAGCCTGCTGCAGCCGAAGGTTATTGCCGACATGAAGCTGGCCGATCACGGCTACCGCGTGATCGAGCGGCCGATCAGCAATTTCCTGCCGCAAGAGGATGGCGGTTATCTGAAGCTCGGCGGCGGGCTCGAACGGACGCAGGCCGAGTTTCGCAAGTTCAGCAATCGCGACGCCGATGTGCTGCCGCAATATTATGATGCGCTTGAAAATGTCGCCGAACTGCTTCGCGACCTCGCGCTGCGCGTCCCGCCCAACGTCGGCGAAGGACTGCGCACGCTGCTTGACGGCGCGCGGCAGGGGCGGCGCTTTGCCGGGCTCAGCCTCGAACAACAGCGCGATGTGCTCGACCTCTTCACGAAATCGGCGCGCACGATGCTCGATAGCTGGTTCGAAAGCGAGGCGGTCAAGGCTGCCTTCGGCTTCGACGCCGTAGTCGGCAACTACGCCAGCCCCGATACGCCGGGTAGTGCCTATGTCCTCCTTCACCACGTCTTTGGTGAGGTGAACGGCAAGAAGGGCGCATGGGGCCATAGCGTCGGCGGCATGGGCAAGATTACCGAGATCATGGCGAAGGTCTGCCGCGACATGGGTGTCGAGATCAGCCTCGAAAGCCCCGTTTCCAAGGTACTTGTCGACGGCGGCAAGGCGGTCGGCGTCAAGCTTGTCGGCGGCGAGGAAATCGCCGCGGCGCGCGTGATCGCCAATGTCGGTCCGAAGCTACTCTACGAGCGGATGATGGACGCGAGCGATCTGCCCGCCGACTTCGAACGCCGGATCAAGGGCTTCAAAGCGGGCAGCGGCACGTTCCGTATGAATGTCGCGCTCAGCGAGCTGCCGAAATTCACCTGCCTTCCCGAACCGGGCGAGCATCATCAGTCGGGGATCATCCTCGCGCCGACACTCGATTATATGGACCGCGCTTTCCTCGATGCGAAGCAGTACGGCTGGTCGAAGGCGCCGATCGTCGAGATGCTGATCCCTTCGACCGTCGACGACAGCCTCGCGCCCGAGGGGTGCCATGTCGCGAGCCTGTTCTGCCAGCAGTTTGCGCCGGAGTTGCCCGGCGGGCGTGATTGGGACGATGAGGAGGGGGCCGCGGCCGACTGCATCATCGACACGGTCGAAAAGCACGCGCCCGGATTCCGCGCGAGCATCGTTGGCCAGACGCGCCTTTCGCCCAAGGGGCTCGAACGCAAATTCGGCCTCGTCGGCGGCGACATCATGCACGGCAATATGAGCCTCGATCAATTGTGGGCCGCACGGCCCGTGCTCGGCAACGGTGGCTATCGTGGGCCGGTGAAGGGGCTCTATATGTGCGGTGCGGGCACGCATCCGGGTGGCGGCGTCACCGGCGCACCGGGACATAATGCCGCCGAGGTCATCTTACGCGATCGGGGCTTCTTCGCCCCCCGATGGCGATGAGGCGGGCGCCGACTCGCGCGTCCACCAATATAGCGGCAACCCCGCCGCCATCAGAATCAGGCTCATCGCGCTGACCTGTAGCCCGGCGCCCCATAAGGTCCAGACCGAATAGGCTAGGCCGATAAGGGCGACCGGGATCGCGACGCGTAGCCGCAACGCGGCCGCCGCGCAGGAGAGGTAGAGCCAGAGCGTCACCGACGTCGACAGGATCGCCATGAAGGTGAACATTTCGGCGGTCGACTTGCTGTTGTTGAGAATGACGCACGCGGTCGCCAGCATGCTCGCGCAGAGCAGCGCCGCGACCGGCGTCCCGTGGCGGTTGGTGCGTGCGAACCACTGCGGAAACAGGCACTGACGCGCGAGTGTGGCCGGCAGCTCGGCCTGGATCAGCGTAAAGCCGTTGAGCGCGCCGATTGCGCTGATCGCTGCGAAGGCGGCGATGAACAGCGCCGGCCCGTGGCCCCAATAGGTTTCGGCAAAAAGGGCGAAGGGTGCGTCGGATTTGGCGACTTCGTCCGCGGGCAGCATCAGCGCGACCGCCGAACAGACGATCAGGTAGAGAATGCCGGTTGTCAGCGTGCCGATGATAGTCGCGCGCGGGATGGTGATGGTCGGGTCCTTGACCTTATCGGTCGCGACGCTCGCCGATTCAAAGCCAAGCAGCGCCCATAAGGTCAGGATCGCCGATCCGCTGACCGCAGTCAGCGACAATCCCTCGGCCGGGAAGGGCGTCGTGACGACGGGTGTCTCGCCGCCGAACGCGACGGGGATAAGGACGATCACCGTCAACAGCGGGATCAGCTTGATGAGCAGTGTGACGACCTGGAATCGCCCCGCCGCGCGCGCGCCGCGCCAGTTGATTGCGGTGACGATCCAGATCAGGGCGAGCGTCGACAGCGCGATATGCTCGCCGAGCACGGGCGCAAACAGGCTGAGAAAGCTGACCGCAGCGACCGCGAGCGTAACATTGGCAGTCCACACCGACACCCAATAGGCCCAGCCAATCATGAAGCTGGGGATGCGTCCGAAAGCGAGTTGGACGAAAGCGGTCGGCCCGCTCGCCTTCGGAAAGGCGACAGTCAGCCGCGCGATCACCACGGCGAGCGCGAGCGCGCCGGCGATTGTGATCGCCCAGCCCGCAACGCCGTTCCAGCCAAAGGGAGCAAGGCTGGCGGGGAGGAGGAACACCCCCGACCCGATCATATTTCCCATGACGAGCGCGACGCACATCGAAAGGCCGAGCTTCTGGGCGGGCCTGACGCCTGCGGTCGTCGTATCTGTCATGCGAAGCCGGTTCCCATCCTGAATGTCCGGTCGCGATCGACCCGGGCGTCGATACCGTCCGAACGGGACCTGTTCGTCCATGCCCCGGGTGGGGAATGGTGTCCGGGGCGCGGCACGGCGGATATTGCGCCGCGCCCCGGCGGGTTGCTCAGAAGTCCTTGCTTACCTTGATCCCGATCAGCCGCGGACGGATGACATTGTCGTAAAAGACGCCGCCATTCGCCGTGTCGCCATCGGCATCGCCGCAGACCGTCTCGCCGCACTGGACCGCGCTGTTGATCACGCCGCGGCTGTCGAACAAATTGGTCGCGAACAATTCGGCATCCCAGCCTTCGCCCTTCACGCCGATGCTGAAATCGGCGGTCGTATAGGCTTTGAAATCGCCGACGATGTCATTTTCGAGCGTGCGAAGGTCGGACCGCCTTTTGCCGATATGGTTGACCGCAAACTGGACGTGGCCGTCCAACCCGCTGATCGGAAATTCATAGCGCGCAACCGCGTTGCCCTTGAATTTCGCGGTGACCGGCAGGCGCGATCCCGACGGCGCGAGCTCGGCGTTGCCGGGTGTGGTGCAGTCGAAATCGGCGTTTGCAATGGCGCAGAAATCGCGGCGGATCGTCGCGTCGTTATAGCTGCCGCCTATGCCGAGCGAGAAGCCGCCCGCGCGATAGCTGACATCGGCCTCAAGCCCGCGAATCCGCGCGATGCCTGCGTTACGGACTTCGCTGAGGCCGTTGGCGCCGAGGAAGGAAAGCTGGATATTCTTCCAATCCTCCTGATAGACGGCGCCGTTGAAGCGGACCGGGCCGAAGCTGGTCTTCCACCCCAGTTCATAATTGTCGAGCGTGTCCGAACCATAGGGCGGCAACGAGCCGCGCCGGTTGATGCCGCCCGGGCGGAAACCGCGCGACCATGTCGCATACATCATCACATCGTCGGTGAATTTGTACGTCAGGTTCAGCTTGTGGATAAAGTCGGTCTTCTTCGTCCGCTTGTCGAGGTTGGTGCAGGGCGACCCGTCGACCACGGCCGGTCCCTGACAGGCGTAGACCGGATTGCTGCTGAAACCCGGATTATTGTATCCGAAGAAGCCGACCAGACTATTGTCGAACTTGTACAGGCGGCCGCCACCGGTAAGCGTCAGCTTTTCGGTGATGTCGAAGCTGAGTTCGCCGAATGCCGCATAATCGCGGTCGACGCGCAGCTGTTTTGTCAGCCAGATATTGTCGATCGTGGTCGGCACCTGCTGATCGTCGGACAGATTGTCGATGATATAATGCTGTTCGATATTGTGTGACTGGCGCTGGTAGAACAATCCGCCGATGAAGCGGATGCGCGCGTCGGCGGGCGAGGCGACGCGGATTTCTCCGAAATTGCGGCGATAGCGATCGATGCCCTGGATATATTGATTGGGGCTGATGACATCGCCCGCATTGTCATAGAGATAGGCCCCTGACCCAAAGAGCGCGTCATAGAAATACGCATAGTCCGAATAGTCGCTGTCCGTCAGTGTCTTGCGGCGCAGGTGGCCGCCAGTCACCGTCAGGTCCCAGCTTCCGATCTTGCCCTCGATCGTCAGCGCGGCCTGGATCCATTTGTCGTCGCTGCGTTCGGGGTTGTACTGGACCGTCTGCAGGCTGCGCGTCACTGCGGACGAGCGTTCCTGTGCAAAGCTGCCGTCGGCTTTCTGAATCTGCCCCATCAGCGTAGGACGGATCGTCCAGTCGTCGTCGAGTTCGATACCGAGCGCAAGGCGCGCGCCATAGGTGTCGACGGTGTTATAATCCTTCTCGACCAGATCGTCGTTGGTCTGGGTCACGCCGCTAGACGGATAAGTTCGGCTTCCCGCGATATTGTCGATATAGCCCGCATCGTGGCGATACCAGCCGACGAGACGCAGCGCAGCGCGATCGCTGAGCCGGGCGTTGACAAAGCCCTCGGCGACGCCGCCGACGCCGCCGTGCGACACCGTATTGAGCTCCAATCCTGCCGAGCCATAGGTCCCGCTCGTGTCGGGCCGGTTGGTCACCAGCTTGATCGTGCCCGCCATTGAGCTTGCACCATAAAGCGTGCCCTGCGGCCCCGCGAGCGCCTCGACGCGTGCAAAGTCATAGGCGTGGATGTCGAGCGCGCCCTGAATGGTCGTGATCGGCATTTCGTCCAAGTAAGTGCCGACGGTCGGCAGCGAGGTCGAGTGGTTGGCGTTCTCGCCCGACGCAACGCCGCGGAAATAGACCTGGCTGAACCCCGGCGCGAGCGTCTGGATCGTTACCGAGGGCAGGAATTTGACGACGTCCTGGAATTCCTTGACCTGCAGCTCGTCGAGCCGTTCGGTCCCGATCGCGGTGATCGCGAGAGGGACGTCCTGCAGATTTTCTTCGCGCTTCGACGCGGTAACGACGATGTCGCGATCGTCGTCGGTGTTGCTTTGTTGCGCCAGCGCCGTTCCCGATGTGCATAGGACTGTAGTGCCGAGCAGAAATGCGCCGCTTTTGGTCAATACTGTCGATAGTTTCCGCATGGAGTTCCCCCTCGATGACAGTGATGTGACGAGAATGACGCGGCGCACCGCAAGCGCAAGCATTGTTGTACCGCACTGAAGTTGTTGGTCGAAAATGTCGCATGCTGTTGCCCAAAGGCAACGTTTTGTCGTGCGGCGACTTAGCGCAACCCGACCGGAACTGCGGGATACGTGTCCAGAACGGGCCCCAGGGCCTGTTTCAGTGGGGCGAGCCATTGTTCATAGGGCTGCCACTGCCCGACCCCGTCGCGGTTGATCGGCCGCCGCACCTGCTCGCTAGACGCCGTCCGTACTGCGCGGGCATTGGTGTGGAACGCCATGCACGCCTCTTCGAAAGGCTGGTTCAGCCAGGCGAGCATCGCGCGCACTTCGGTCTCGGGATCGTCGAGCAATGCCTCATGGATCACACGGTGGACGCGGCCGGGTTGCACCGCGTCGATATGCGCCATCAGCCGCACATAGTCGCGATAATAGCCGCCGACGTCGGCAAGGCCGTAACTGAATGCCTGCCCCTTGGCATAATGCTGGCGAAAGTTCGAAAAGCAGCAGTCGAGCGGATGCCGCCGAGCGTCGATGATCTTCGCATTGGGCAGGATCAGGCGGATGAAGCCGGTATAGAGCCAGTTGTTTGGCAGCTTGTCGATATAGAAGGGCTTGCCGGTCTTGCGCTGCACGGCAGTATGCTGAAGGAAGTCGGCCCCCAGTTCGGCCAGCCGTTCGTGCGGCGTATCCGCCAGCGCCTCGATCCAACGGCGGCCGTCGCCATACGCCTCGCGGCCCAAGCCGAGGGCGAGGGCGGGGATGTCGGGCAGTTCCATCGTGCCCTCGATCGCCGAATGGCAGCTAAGAATCTGTTCGATCAGCGTCGATCCGGCGCGCGGCATGCCGAGGATGAAGATCGGATCGGGCGCGGGGGCGCCGGCATCGGCGCGCGCGGCGAAGAATTCGGGGGTGCAGGCGGCGATGATCGCATCGACCGCGGCGCTTGTTTCGTCGGCACGATAGCCAAGCTGGGCAGACCGGATCGCGTTGCCCGCCGCATAATGCTGAAACGCCGGCTCGTGCTCGGCCACGTCATCATAGGCCTTGCCGAGCGCGAAATGCAGGTGAAGCCGGTCGTCGGCCCGCGCGTCGCCGTCAGGCTCCGCTGCTACGAGCGCGGCCTCCATCGCGGCGCGGTCGCCAGCATCGAAGCGGATCGTCTTGAGGTTCGCAAGGCTCCACCAGATTTCTCCGAGTCCCGGATCGGCGGCAAGCGCGCGGCGATAGGCGGCGATGCTGTCGTCCTGGCGCCCCACGGTCTTGAGCATATGGCCATAGCTCATCCACAGCTTGGCATGATTGGGGAAGCGCCGCGTCAGTTCTTCATAGAGTGCGAGCGCTTCGTCATACCCCCCGATCCGCCCGAGTGCCGCGGCGCGCAAATTCGCGTGGGCGGGGTTGTCGGGATCGTCGCCGAGCACGGCATCGAGCGTCGCCGCCGCGTCGGCGAAGCGATTCTGCTTGTAATAGACGGTTGCGAGATTGGCCCGTGCGGCACCGAAACCCGGCGCAAGTTCGAGCGCGCGCGACAGCAATTTTTCGGCATCGTCGTAACGCCCGATCCGCCCCGCGACCTCGGCGAGCATGCGGATCGCGGCGACGTCGGTCGCATCCTCGCGCAGCCGCTGGCGCAGCGCCCCCTCGGCGTCGGGCAGTCGGTCCTCGGCGAGCGCGATCGCGGCATCGACCATCGCTTCGTCGTGGATCGTTGCACCGACTGCGGCAAGCGACGCGGCCTGCGCTTCCGCCTCGCGGCGTAGCGCGCGCAGTGCATGGGCGGCGAGACGATGTGCCGCCGCCGAAGTTGGGACGGCGTCGATGATAGCCTGAGCCTGCGCAAGCGCGGCGGCGGGCTCGCTGCTCAGCAGGCGGCGGGCGTTGGCGAGCGCTTCATCATGGGTGACGGTCGCCAAATGCGCCGGCCTCAGCTTTTTGCCGCGCGGGCTTTCGCCACCGCCTGGCGCAGCCCGTCGTAACCGATCTGGCCCTGGAACAGCTGGTTGCCGATGATCCACGTCGGGGTGGCGTTGAGCTGCAGTTGGGTGGCGATCGCAAGATTGCTGTCGAGTTCACGCTGGAACAGCGCCTCGTTCGCGGTCGCGTCGGCGGTGCCGTCGGTAACGACGCCGACCTTTTCGGCGACTGCAGCGATCGCCGCCTTGTCGAGCGAACCCGCCGCGAACATCGCGTGGTGGAAGGCGTCATATTTGCCCTGCCGCGCTGCGGCGAGCGCCATGATTGCGGCGTCGCGGCTTTGCGGTGCGATGATCGGCAGTTCGCGGAACACGACCTTAAGCCGTTTGTCCTCGCGGATCAGCCGGTCGACATCGGGCACGCTCGCGCGGCAGAAACCGCAAGCATAATCGGTGAAGACGACGAGGGTGACGTCGCCGTCGGCATTGCCCGCCCACGCGCCGGCATAGGGTTTTTCGAGTGCTGGGCGGATCGCGTCGATGGCCTTTGCTATTTCGCCATTGCGCTGCGCTTCGAGCGCCTCGGGAATAATCTGTGGGTTTGCCTTGATATAGTCGGCGACGATCGTCTCGACCTCGCTTTTGCTCATTCCGCCGCCGAAGCGCCCGCCGAGCCAAAAAACGGCAGCGAGCAGAAGAATTCCGCCCGCGACCATGGCCCATGGGCGCGTTGAAACGCCTTCCATCCCCATCCCCTTTACCTGCGGCAAGCTTTGCGCCGACATTGCCTTGGTCGTTGCGGCTTTTTTCGCCGGCTGCGCAATCGGCGAGCGATCATCGCCCTCCATGGCATGCGCCGCGGCTGACTTTGCAATAGCGGGGATCGCAGCGTCGCCGGCGAACAGCGGCAGATCGGGCGCCGCAGGCGCATTCGCCTGCGCGGCCGCGGCTTCCTCGCGCGCGAGCAATTGTTCTAGTCCGGAAGGCGGCGGTACCAATTCCTCGCGCGGTGCGGGGCGCAGCTTGCTTGCGGCATCGCCGATCCCGTCGCGCAGGCTTTCGCCGCCTGCCTTGGCGATATCGACTACACCGGCCTTGGTCTTGCCCGCGACTTCGCCGAGCCCGCGCCCGGCTTCGCTCGACAGCTTGGCCACCTTGTCGCCAAGAGCCATTTTCTCCCACGCTTCGCCGCTCGCTTTTGCGGCAGCGCGGCCCGCCTGCGCCGACCCGCGGCCCGCAGCGCGCGCCGCGCGCGCCGTCAGCGCGCCGGTCTTTGCCGCGAGTTCGCGCGAACGGCGCGGGATTTCCATCGCTTCGACGCGCGCGGGAATGTCGGCGCGGTCGCCGACGCGGATCGTCCAGTCGGCAAAGGCTTCGGCGCCGCTCTGAATGCGGTCCCACAGATTCGCAGCGCCAGCCTTGAACGCCTCCGGCTTTACAAGAGGATCGCGCGGCTTTTCGGGGGCGCCGTAACGCGCGAGGTCGATGCCGACGGGCGGCTCCTCCTTCGGTTTCGCCAATCCCTCGTCATGCGCCGGCGCGCCGCCGGTCGGCGTCGGTGCGGGGTTGCGCAGCCATGGCTGGTAATAATCGTCTTTTTTATCGGTCACTTATCGCCCTCGAGCATCACAGAAATGCGACGCGTCGTCCCTGTCTTCACCCGAATCTAACGCCGTTTGCGCTCGCGTTCCACCTCGGCGCGAGCGACCAGTGAAATATCCTGTGCACGGATCCAGTCGGGCGAGCCCTGGGGCAAGCCCTGCATCGCCAGTTCGGCATTACGCAGCGCGAGCCCCGACTGTCCACCCTCAAGACTGTAGCGTTCGGCCGAGGCGAGCGCGGCGCGCGCCTGATCGCCCTTGTTCGCATAGACAATGCCAAGCTGATACCAGGCGAAAGGATTCTGATTGTCGAGCGCAACGGCGGTTTTCAGCACCTCTTCGGCTTCGGCATAGTTTGCCGGATCCTCGGTTGCGATCAGCGCATGGCCCAGCGTCGCGCTGATCAGCGGCTGTGACCGCGACAGGGTCACGGCCTTGCGCAGTGCCGGGATCGCTTCCTTCGGCCGCCCCGATTCGAGCAGAACCTGTCCTTCGAGTTCGAGGAAATAGGGATCGTTCGGGTTTGTCGCGAGCAGGCCTTCGACCTCGGTCAGCGCCTTTTGCGGATAGGCGCTCTTGTGCCAGGCATAAGCCCGGGCGTAGCGCGCCGGGATGGTCGTGTTGCTCTCGGGGAATTTGCGCAGCGTACGTTCGGGCTCGGCGATATAGCCCGACAGCTTCGCCTTGATCCGCTGGAACCGAGCCTCGATCTTCGGGTCGGCGGGCTTTTCCCACGCCGGATCGATGACATAGACTTCGCGCAGCGCCTGAATGCGGTCGCCCGACATCGGGTGCGTCCGGCCATAAGCCTGATCGTCGTCCTGCTTTACCCCGTAACGGAACTCCAGGTTTTGCAGTTTCTTGAAGAAGGCGAGGCTGCCGCGGCCACTGATTCCGGCCTTCGATAGATATTGGGCGCCTGCGGCGTCGGCGGTCGATTCCTGCACGCGGCTGAACGCGAGGAACTTGCCGAGCGCGGCCTGCTGGCCCGCCATCATGATCCCCATGCCGGCCTCGCCGCCGCCAGCCGCAATCGCCGCAGCGCCGAGAAGCAGGCTGAGGAGCGAGATGCCCGTTGCAGTCTTGGCACCTTCATTGACGCGGATCGCATGGCCGCCCATCACATGACCGAGTTCGTGCGCGAGCACGCCCTGCACCTCTTCGGCGCTGTCCGCGGCTTCGATCAGTCCGCTGAAGACATAGATGTCCTGACTGCCGGCGACAAAGGCGTTGATGCTGCGGTCGCCGAGCAGGTGAACGCGCACCTGCCCGGGCTTGAGCCCCGCGGCGACGAGCAGCGGGTCCATCATGTCCTGGAACAAGGCCTCGGTTTCGGCGTCGCGCAGGATCGACTGCGCCGCCGCCGGGCGCAACGCGATGGCGAACATCGCAAGCAATGTCAGCGCGATACGGAATAGAGGACGCCAGGCGCCCGCCCGATATTGGGTTTGTTGCGGAGAAGGACTCATCCCGTCCATCCTCGTGCCGAGCATCTGAACCGTAACTGAAGCCATGCGGACTTTGTGGAGGCCGCCGTGCATGGAAGCAAGGCGAGACTCACAGGAAAGACGTCATTGCGAGGAGCCGAAGGCGACGAAGCAATCCAGAGCGGCGCATGGCAGCCCTGGATTGCTTCGCTTTGCTCGCAATGACGAGTTAGGTAGTGATCAGCCGATCAATTGCCAAACGTACGCTGCCACCAGCCGCGGCGGGGTTCGCCGTCGGGGCCTTCGCTCTCGCCGTCGGCATCCGCTGCAACCGGCTCGGCTTCGCCCGCGGTCGCGGGTTCGGCTGGAGCTTCGGCTGCGATCGCCTTCTTCGCGCGGCTCGCGCGCTTTTTGGGCGCCGGCTTGGCCGGTTCGACTTCGACTTCGGCAGGCGTCTCGGCGGCGGGTGCTTCCACAACCGGCGCTTCCGCAGGTTCCGCGGCCTCGGCTTCGGCGGCCAAAGCGGCTTTGGTCTTGCGCGGTGCGCGCTTGCGCTTCGGCTTTTCCTCGGCGGCCGGGGCTTCTTCGGCGACGGGCTCGGCGATTTCGGCGACCTCTACCGGCGCAGCTTCCGCTTCGGCTGCAGCGTCGTCAGTGGTCTCTACCGCGTCGGTCTTTTTCCGGCCACGTCCACCACGGCGGCGACGCGGCTTGGCTTCGACTTCCTCGGCGTCTGCTTCGGGAGCGGCCTCGACAGCCTCTGCCGGCGCAGTTTCGCCGTTCTCGGCGTCGGAGTCGGCGATATCGTCACCGCGATCGTCGCCGCCCTCGCCACCTTCGACGATTTCATTGCCCTCGTCGTCGCGGCGGCCGCGGCGGCCACGGCGGCGGCGGCGGCGGCGCTTGCGGCCCTCACCGTCGCCTTCGCCTTCGTCGCGTTCGCGTGCGCCTTCCTCGCGATCGCGCGAACGCGCAGGACGTTCTTCGGTCGCCTCTTCTTCGGCTTCCTCTTCTTCGTCCTCGGGATAATCGTCGTCGTCGTCCTCGATCGGGGCGATGGGGGCAAAGCTGCGGCGCGCGATCGCGAGGAAGGCGCACGCGAACGCGCAGGACGTTCTTCGGTCGCCTCTTCTTCGGCTTCCTCTTCTTCGTCCTCGGGATAATCGTCGTCGTCGTCCTCGATCGGGGCGATGGGGGCAAAGCTGCGGCGCGCGATCGGCGGCGGGCCGCTCACCTCAACCGCCATACGCGCGCCCTCGGTCTCGCCATCGGGCAAGATTTCGACGGTAACGCCATAAAGCTCTTCGATCTCGCGCAGTTCACGGCGCTTTTCGTTGAGCAGGTAGAAGGTCGCTTCCTGGCTTGCGCGCAGGGTGATCTTGTTGCCCTTGCCGCGTGCCGCTTCCTCTTCGATCAGGCGCAGCGCGCTGAGACCCGCGGAGCTGGCGGTGCGGACAAGGCCTGTGCCTTCGCAATGGGGGCAGGGGCGCGTCGACGCCTCAAGCACGCCTGTGCGCAGGCGCTGGCGGCTCATCTCCATCAGGCCGAAGCCCGAAATGCGGCCGACCTGAATGCGCGCGCGGTCGTTTTTCAGCGCATCCTTCATCGCGCGCTCGACCTTGCGGACGTTCGAGCCATGATCCATGTCGATGAAGTCGATCACGACCAGCCCGGCCATGTCGCGCAGGCGTAGCTGGCGCGCGATTTCGTGCGCGGCCTCAAGATTGGTGCTTAGCGCGGTCTGCTCGATATTATGCTCGCGCGTCGAGCGGCCCGAGTTGATGTCGATCGACACCAAAGCCTCGGTCGGGTTGATCACCAGATAGCCGCCCGATTTTAGCTGGACGACGGGATTGAGCATCCCTGCGAGCTGATCCTCGACGCCGTAGCGCTGATAGAGCGACACCGGGTCGGCATATTGTTTCACGCGCCGCGCGTGGCTGGGCATCAGCAGCTTCATGAACTGCTTTGCGGCTTTATAGCCCTCGTCACCCTCGACGAGCACTTCCTCGATATCCTTGTGATAAATGTCGCGGATCGCGCGCTTCACCAGGTCGCTGTCCGAATGGATCAGCGCGGGCGCCGAGCTTCCCAGCGTATTTTCGCGAATTTCGTCCCACAGGCGGGCGAGATAGTCGAAGTCGCGCTTGATCTCGACCTTGGTGCGACTCATCCCCGCGGTGCGGACGATGCAGCCCATCGTCGGCGGCAGCGCGAGTTCGTCGATCATCGCCTTCAGCTTGCGGCGATCGGCGCCGTTCGAAATCTTGCGGCTGATCCCGCCGCCGTGCATCGTGTTCGGCATCAGCACGCAATAGCGGCCGGCGAGCGACAGATAGGTGGTAAGCGCTGCACCCTTGTTGCCGCGCTCTTCCTTGACGACCTGCACCAGCATCACCTGACGGCGACGGATGACGTCCTGAATCTTGTAGCGGCGGCGGAGCGACATGCGGCTTTCGCCGTCCTCGTCTTCACCCCGACGGCCCCGGCCGCGGCCCCGGCCGCCCTTGCGCCCGTCGCGTCCGCGGCGCTTGCGGTCGCCGCGGCCGTCCCCGGTTCCTTCTGCGCTTTCCTCAGCGCCTTCTTCGCCGTCGTTGTCGCCATTATCGGCGTCGCTATCCTCGTCGCCGTCGCCATCTTCGCCGATGGTTTCGGGTGCGGGTGCATCGCCATTCTCGTCTTCGTCGTGATATTCGACGTCGGCGACATCGCCTTCGAGTTCGTCCAGATCCTCTTCCGCGCGCTGCGCGGCGGCGGCGGCATGTTCGGCCTCTTCGCGCAGCAGCGCGTCGCGGTCTTCCTTTGGAATCTGGTAATAGTCGGGGTGGATTTCGCTGAAGGCGAGGAAGCCGTGGCGATTGCCGCCATATTCGACGAACGCCGCCTGCAGCGACGGTTCGACACGGGTAACCTTGGCCAGATAGATATTGCCCTTGAGCTGCTTGTGCTCGGCGGACTCGAAATCAAACTCCTCGATTCGGTTTCCCTTGGTGACGGCGACCCGGG
>Ga0247823_10001217_pt1 | contig 21473 bp, 19 predicted proteins | sample 13C_PalmiticAcid_2_FD_192426 | JGI IMG/M metagenome (GOLD analysis project Ga0247823, IMG submission 192426) | Soil microbial communities from agricultural site in Penn Yan, New York, United States - 13C_PalmiticAcid_Day30 | ecosystem: Environmental > Terrestrial > Soil > Agricultural land... | reverse complement strand
GGAACGCGGGTTCAACTCGGCGGCGGGCGCGGCGGCGGAGGCCAGGGAGACCAGCAGGACACCGCCGAAGCCGACGCAGGCCGCCGAGAACATCATGTCCGCCACCTGCACCGCCGCCGAGTTGAACCCGCGTTCCTGTTCGCTGGAGATGCCCAGGACCAGCACGTTGATCGACGGGAACGACAGCCCCATCCCGGTGCCGCAGACGATCCAGATCAGCCCGGCGAGCCAGCCCACGCCCCAGGCCGGGACGACGAACACGGTGGCGGCGAGCCCGACCGCGAGGATCGCGAAGCCCCAGCGGATCAGCGTCGGCCGGGCGATCTCCGGGTGCCTGCCCTGCCAGTGTGACGCCGCCGACCAGCCGAGCGCGCCCAGCGTGAGCGGCAGCCCGGCCGTGGCGGGCGAGTACCCGTGCACGGCTGTCAGTGTCAGCGGGAGGAACGCCTCGACTCCGAAGAACGCGCCCGCGAGCAGCCCCCGGGCGAGAACCGCGCTGGGCAGGCCGCGGCGCGCGGTGAGCGTGCCCTTCGGCAGCAGCGTGCGCAGGGCGGGCACCAGCAGTGCGACCCCGGCCAGGGCCAGCCCGAGAGTCCCGAGCGAGGGGTGTTGCGCGGCCCAGGTCACCGCCGGGATGCCAAGGGCCGCCGCGACCGCGGCCAGCGGGAGACCGCGCCGGGTCGATGGCGTCTTCGTCGGCGCGGGCAGCGAGCGCAGCGCGGGCACCAGCAGGATCGCGCCGAGCAGGGCGAGCGGCGCCAGGCCGAGGAACACCCAGCGCCAGCCGAGCCGCTCGGTCACCAGCCCCGCCAGCGTCGGCCCGACGATGGAGGGCACGACCCAGGCCGCCGACAGGATGCCGAACACGGCGGGCCGGGACCGCTCCGGGTAGATCAGCGCCACCAGCACGTACACGGCCACGATCTCCAGGCCGATCCCGAGCCCTTGCAGAACCCGCCCGACCAGCAGCGTCGCCATGCCGTCCGCGGTCCCCGCGACGAGCAGACCGGCCAGGAACACCGCGGGCCCGACATAGAGCACCGGCCCCGGTCCTACCCGGTCGCACCAGCGGCCAGAGAGCACCGTGGCCATCACGCTCGCGGCGAGGAACGCGGTGAACGGCCAGGAGTAGTACGCGCCGCCGTCGAGGTCGGCGAGCATCCGCGGCATCGCGGTGCTGACGCCGAGGTGCTCGAACGCGGCGATGGTGATGAGGAGCAGCATGCCGATAGTCGTCGCGCGCTTATCGGCGTGCCAGAGGGATCTGTTAGGTGTCTCGGTGACCGTCACGCGGACATGGTGCTCCCTCTAGTGGGCTGGAGGTCCAGTCCTTTTCACCCGGCCAGCCTGCTGTTCTGGTGCAAGGTCGTCCGCGGGACCCGGCGTCGCTGCGCGGGCAGCATGACCCGGCCCAGCGCGGAGTTGGTCGCGGCCTCGGTCAGCGCGGCCAGCTCGCGGCGGTCGGCGGCCCGACCAGGCGCGATCTCGTCGAGAATCCGCAGCTCCAGCGTCAGCCCACGCAGCTTGGCCACCCGCAGCACCGAGTCGATGATCGTCTCGTCGCCGATGAACGACGGAGCGCTGGTCTCGCGGCCGTCGGCGGTGCGGTAGCGCAGTGCCAGCGGTCGCACCGGCACACCGCCGTCGATGGCCGCCTGGAACACCGCGTGCCGGTAGGCGCCGAGGCCCTGGCCGCACCAGGTAGTCCCCTCCGGGCACACATAGACCTGAGAGCCCGAGCGCATGACCTCGGCCAGCTCGTTCATCGTCTTCGGCAGCGCGCGCAGGTTCTCCCGGTCGAGGAACACCGACCCGGCCGCCGCGACGATCGGGCCGAGCACCGGCCACGCCCGGATGTCGAGCTTCGCCAGCGCCCGCATCGGCCGCACCGCGTTGACCGCGGCGATGTCGAGCCACGAGATGTGGTTGGCGGTCACCAGCGCGCCGCGCCCCTTGGCGGGCGGCAGGTCACCGGTGACCTCCAGCCGTACCCCGAAGGCCCGCAGCAGCGCCCGGAAGATCCCCTTGGCGATCAGCTCACGGCCGCGGCCGCCGACGATCGGCAGCAGCGGCAGCGCGAGCAGGCTGGCCACGAGCACCCCGAGGGCACCCGCGAGCCGGGCGACGACCCGCGCCTTGCCGACCGCGGGCTCGTCGTCACTTAGACACGACGGCCCACACGGCGAGGTCGGCATCCACGCGTGCGACATCTACTCTCCCAGGAAGAACTTCAGGTACCGCTGGTCGACGTGCTCGAGGCCCAGGAGCACGAAGAAGTCGGCGACACCGAAGTCGGCGTCGAGCGCGGGCGGGCCGCACACCCAGGCACCCAGGCGCAGGTAGCCCTTGAGCAGCGGCGGCATGACCGTGCGCGCGGGCGCGGCGACCGAGTCGACGTTCCACGGGTTCAGCGGCTGCACGCGGTAGCGCTCGTCGGCGTAGTGCTTGGCCTGGACGGTCTTCCACACGCCCGCGGCGAGCGAGCCGCCGTCGGCCAGCGGCACCGACGCGCAGCCCGCGAGCCAGCTGCGGCCCGAGAGCAGCATGTACCGGGCGATCCCGGCCCACACGAGGCTGACCACGGCGCCGTTGCGGTGGTCGGCGTGCACGCAGGAGCGGCCCGTCTCGACCAAGGCTGAGCGCAGGTCGACCAGCTTGGACAGGTCGAACTCGGTCTCCGAGTACAGGCTGCCCGCCTCGAGCGCGCGCTCGGGCGGCAGCATCCGGTAGGTGCCGACGATCTCGCCGGTCGAGTCCTCACGCACCACGAGGTGGTCGCAGAACTCGTCGAAATGGTCGACGTCGAGGCCCGACTCCGCCGAGTGGAGAGTCGCGCCCATCTCCTCGGCGAAGACCTGGTGGCGCAGTCTCTGCGCCGCGCGCACCTCGGCGCCGTCATGGGCAACGAGCAGTGAATAGCGGGGAGCGTCCGGTCCCGACTCGGGGGTGCTCACCAGCACATGGGCCTGCGTCATGCGTTCTGTATACGGCCTGGTCACCAACTTAAACGGCCCCGTTTCCGTGACAGATCGGTGGAAACTCCGTGAATAGCGGGTTCTGGGGTCGAAAAATAACGAATCGGGGCGACTCCCGGAAGGGAATCGCCCCGATTCAGCCGAATGAGATGATCAGCCCTTGCGCTTGGCGACCTCATCGGTCAGCTGCGGCGCGACGGCGAACAGGTCGCCGACGACACCGAAGTCGGCGATCTCGAAGATCGGCGCCTCGGAGTCCTTGTTGACCGCGACGATGGTCTTCGAGGTCTGCATGCCCGCGCGGTGCTGGATCGCCCCGGAGATGCCGAGCGCGACGTAGAGCTGCGGGGACACGGTCTTGCCGGTCTGGCCGACCTGGAACTGCGCCGGGTAGTAGCCGGAGTCGACCGCCGCGCGGGAAGCGCCGACGGCCGCGCCGAAGGCGTCCGCGAGCTTCTCGACGACCTCGAACTGCTCGGCCGAGCCGACACCGCGGCCACCGGAGACGACGATCGACGCCTCGGTCAGCTCGGGGCGGTCGCCGCCGACGATGGGCTCCTGGCCGGTGATCCTGGCCGACTTTGCCGGGTCGGCCGCGGGAACGTCCACGGTCTCCTCGGCCGCCGCGCCCTGAGCGGGCTCGGCCTCGAGGCCACCGGGGCGCACCGAGACGATCGGCGTGCCCTTGTTGGACTTCGACTTGACCACGAACGCGCCACCGAAGATCGACTGAACCGCGGTGACGTCACCGGCGGATCCTTCGATGCCGATAGCGTCGACGAGCAGGCCGGAGCCGGTACGCGCGGCCAGCCGGCCCGCGACCTCTTTGCCGTCGGCGGTGGCGGCGATCAGGACGGCCGCGGGGGACGTCTTCGCCACCAGCGCCGCGAGGACGTCGACCTTCGGGGTGACCAGGTAGGCCGTGGCGTCGTCGGACTCCGCGACGTAGACCTTCGCCGCACCGTAGGACGCCAGGGCCTCCTTGAGCTTGGCCGCGGTGCCGGGCGAGCCGACCACGACGGCCGACGGCTCGCCGAGCCGGCGGGCCGCGGTCAGCAGCTCGAAGGTGACCTTCTTGATCTCGCCGTCGACGTGGTCCACGAGGACCAGAACTTCGGACATGGGGTTTCCTCCTTCGCTGCTTGTCAGATGAGCTTCTGGGAGATCAGGTACTCGGCGATCTTCACGCCGCCGTCACCCTCGTCGCTCACGCGCTGACCGGCCGCGCGCGGCGGCTTCGGGGCGGCCTCGACGACCGAGGACGTGGCGTTGGCCAGGCCGACCTCGCCCGCGTCGATGCCGAGGTCGGCGACGGTGAGCGTGCTGACCGGCTTCTTCTTGGCGGCCATGATGCCCTTGAAGGACGGGTAGCGCGGCTCGTTGATCTTCTCGCCGACACTGACCACGGCGGGCAGGGTGGCCTCGAGGTGCGTGATGCCCTCGTCGGTCTCGCGCTCGACCTTGATCGTGGTGCCCTCGATGCTGACCTTGCGGGCGTGGGTGAGCTGCGGGTAGCCCAGCAGCTCGGCGAGGATCGCCGGAACGGCGCCGGAGCGGCCGTCCGTGGCCTCATTGCCCGCGATGACGAGGTCGACGGCGTCGACGGTGCCGATCGCGGCGGCGATGACCTTGGAGGTCTGCAAGACGCACGAGCCGTGCAGTGCGGGGTCGGACACGTGGACCGCCTTGTCCGCGCCCATGGAGAGGGCCTTGCGGATGGCCTCGGTCGCGCGGTCGGGACCGACGCTGAGCACGGTGACCTCGCCGCCCTGTGCCTCCTTGATCAGCAGCGCTTCCTCGACGGCGCGCTCGTTGATCTCGTCGAGCACCGCGTCGGCGGACTCTCGATCCAGCGTGTGGTCGGAGTCGGAGAGCTTGCGCTCCGAGTAGGTGTCTGGCACCTGCTTGACCAGGACAACGATGTTTGGCATGGGTCTTCTTCGACCTCCTGGGAACGAGCACCGTGTTCGCCGCCGGTAGGCAGCGCCCCGCCATGGATTCTCGTGCGGTTCGGCTGACCTTGCCATGTGGGTAGTCCGCGCGACACGGTGGCCTTGACCACGCCGATGTTACTCATCAGTAGCGAACGTGCAAACCATCGCAAGCACTTGTCTGTCGTGACAGTGCTCACGAAGGCCCGCCTCAGGGGCCGGGTCGACTGGTCCGAAAGGACTATCGTCGATGAGATGAGGGTCGCCGTCGTCACCGATTCCACCGCCAGCCTGCCCGCCGAACTCGCGGCGCAGTGGCGGCTGTTGGTCGTCCCGGTGCAGGTCGGCATCGACGGCCACCTCGATGACGAGGGCCGCGTCCCGCACTCGGCCGTGCTCGACGCGCTGCGGTCGGGTCGGGCCGTGTCGACCGAGCCGCCCGCCGCCGCCGCGTTGTTCTGGGCCTATCAGCAAGCCGCCGCCGACGGCGCCGACGCAGTCGTCTCTATACATGTCTCCGCGCGACAGTCGAAGACCTACGAGCACGCGCTCCAAGCCGCGGCGCAGTCGACCATCCCGGTGCACGTGGTCGACTCGGGCACCTCGGGCATGAGCCTGGGCTACGCCGCCGCGGCGGCGGCCAGGGTCGCGGCGGCGGGCGGCGACCCGGCGCGGATCCTGGCGACCCTCGCCCGCAGGCTCGACACCAGCAGCGAACTGATCTACGTCGACACCCTGGAGTACCTGCGCCGCGGCGGGCGGATCGGCGCGGCGGCGAAGCTGATCGGCGGTGCCCTGTCACTCAAGCCGCTGCTGACCATGCGCGACGGCCAGGTCGCGCCGCTGGAGAAAGTCATCGGCGCCGCCCGGGCACTGCGCAGGCTGGCCGACACCGCGGTAAGCCGCGCGGAGGGCCGCGACGTCGACGTGGCGGTCGAACACGTCGGCGCGCCGGAGCAGGCGCGGGCGCTGCTCGACGCGATCGCGCCGCGCATCCCGCGGGCGCGCGCGGCGATCATCACCGAGGTCAGCTCCGCCCTGGCTATCCACTTGGGCCCGGGCGCCCTGGGCATCACCATCTCGCCGGTATAGACACCGCGCGACCGCGTCGGTCGACAACCGTGGCCTACACCAGGTCCTCGAACGAGTCTGCTCCTGGCCGCCACACCATCCAGCGCCCGTCCGCGAACCCACTCAACATCGCGATCTCCGGTCCGAGCAGGTCCTCGCCGCGCGGGTGAAGGTGGACCGATCCGCCGGGAAAGACGATCTCCAGTCCGGACCCCCGACGCACGTCGGGAAGTACGTCGCAGTTCAACTGCACCGAGCAGAGCCGGAATCCGACGAGCCGCGGTAGAAGCGGAACGACCTTCACACCGTCCGATATCGGGTACGCCGATGCGTTGCTGGCAGTCAGGACCTAGTTCAAGACGAAGGCCACCTCCCGGGGGGAAGGTGGCCTTCGCTGCTGACCGGGGCGCGCCGGTCAGCTCAGTCGCAACGACGCCAGGGCTCAGGCCGTCGCGGGAAGCCATTTCGCACGGCCGGGCGCGGTCGGCACCCAGCAGCCCGCGGCCGACGTCTCGCTCCGCGGCCGGGTCATGGCGCCGGGGGTGCGGTCGTCGGGCAGGGAGATCAGGTCGCGCAGGACGTCGGTGGCCCAGCCCGCGCGCTGCCAGAGCACGTCGGTCGGGTTGAGGACGTCGGCGGCGTCGGCGGGCAGCCGCGAGGCGATCGCGCTGTCCTCGGCGTGCAGCCGGACGACGTCGATGACGTTGTGGTGGGCGCGCACCCCGACGACGGCGGCGATCTCACCCTTCGCGTCGCGTGGGTGCAGGAAGTCGTAGCCGCGGGCCACGAGCTTGCGCAGGTAGGTCTCGGCCGTGGGCATGCGGAGTACGCCGCCGCGGGCCGCCGTCGCGAACGAGCGGATGACCTGGCCGGAGAACACGAGCGTGGGCCCGGTGGGGGCCTTCGAGTCACGGATGGCCGTGCGGCCGTCGCCGACCGGCGAGACCTCCACGCAGTTGCCGACCGCGCCGCTGCGGCTGCCCTTGCGCCAGCGCGCGCCGGTAACCAGCGCTGCGGACACCCCGTTACGGATCTCGGTCATCTGACCTCGCCTCCCGACGTCCTCACGATGCAGATGCACGTGCATTTGAACGTGACGACCGTAACACGGGTCAGCGATCTGGCAAATGCACGTGCATCCGATCGTGTCGATTGCACACTGTGAGTGGTCGTGCGCAGGGGGTCAGATCTCGGCGCGACGCTTCGCGAGGATCTGGCGCGACCGGTTCGGCGTCTCCGCGTCGACCGCGAGCCGGTCGACGACGCGGCTGTACTTCTCGATCTCCTCGCGCCGGTCGAGGTAGACCGCGCCGCCGAGGTGCTCGACGTAGACCAGGTCGGGCAACTCGGCCTCGGTGAAGCGGAGCATGGTGAACGACGTCTCCGCGGCGTACCCGGACAGCGCGTACGGCACGACCTGCAACGTGATGTTGGGCAGCCGGGTGACCTCGAGCAGGTGGTCGATCTGGTCGCGCAGCACCCGCGGGCCGCCGATAGGCCGGTACAGCACCGACTCGTCGATGACCGCCCACAGCTTCGGCGCGTCGGTCCGGTGCAGCACCTTCTGCCGGGACATGCGCAGCGTGACGCGGCGCTCGGTCTCGTCGGAGGCGCGTTCGGGGCGGCCGTGGCTGGCCAGCACCCTGGTGTACTCCTCGGTCTGCAGCAGGCCCGGCACGAACTGCAGCTCGCAGGTCTGGATCCGGGAGGCCGACTCCTCCAGCCCGACGAAGTCGGTGAACCAGGTGGGCATCAGGTCGCTGTAGCGGTGCCACCAGCCCGGCTCGTTCGACTGCTTGACCAGGGAGAGGAACTGTTCGCGCTCGGTCGGGTCGGTGACGCCGTACATCGTCAGCAGATCTTCGACATCGCGTTCCTTGAAGCCGACGCGACCCAGTTCCATCCGGCTGATCTTCGACTCGGAGCCGCGGATGGCGTAGCCCGCGTCGCCGCGGCTGACCTCGGACTTCTCCCGCAGCTTGCGGAGCTGGGAGCCGAGCACGATCCGGCGCGCGGTCGGGCCAGTGCTCTGCCCGTCATTGCGCCGCTCGGCCACGCTCAGTCCCTTCGCGACTCCCGTGTGCGAACCCATTGTGGGTACACCCTTGCCCACACCCCTAGGGTGAGGGTACTCCTTGACTCCGCAACGTCCATGATCCACGACGCTCTGTGAGGACAGTATGACGACTGACGCGCAGCAGGCCGACCACGATGTCCCTGTCTATATAGACACATCGAAGGCAAGCATCGCGAGAGTCTACGACGCGTTCCTCAACGGCAAGGACAACTACGCGATCGACCGTGAGGTGTTCCACCGGGTCAAGGCCGTAGCGCCCGAGGCCGCCCAGCTCGCGTACGACAACCGCGCCTTCCTCATCCGCGCGACCCGGTTCATCGCCAACCAGACCGGGATCAAGCAGTACCTGGACCTCGGTTCGGGCCTGCCGACGGCGGAGAACACCCACCAGGTCGCCCAGCGCATCGAACCGGACTCAGTCGTCGTCTACGTCGACAACGACCCGGTCGTCCTCGCCCACGGCCGCGCGCTGCTCGAGGAGAACGAGCAGACGCACTTCATCGCCGAGGACATCTTCGAGCCCGAGCGCATCCTCGCCGACGAGACCGTCCGCAAGCACCTCGACTTCACCCAGCCCATCGCGCTGTTCCAGATGGGCACGATCCACCACTACGACGGCGAGCGCCCGGCCGCCGACATCATGAAGACCTACATCGACGCGCTCCCGTCGGGCTCGATCGTCGGCGTCAGCCACTTCCTCGACCCGCTGACCGACGCGCACAGCGCGCTGGCCCGGCGGATGGAGGACGTCTTCATCCACAGCCCCATGGGCACTGGCCTCTTCCGCACCCAGGACGACATCGAGGGCATGTTCCCCGGCCTCGAGATGATCGACCCCGGTGTGACGCTGTGCGCGCGGTGGTGGCCGGACGGCCCACAGGTCAAGCCGCTCGACGAGGTCCAGTACTGCATCGCGGGCGGGCTGGGCCGCAAACCCTGACCCGTACTGGCTGGTAGCGCATCGGATACCGTGCCCGGGTGGCCACCGACTACCCGAGCCCGGCCGACGCGCTGCCGCTCACCGGCGAGCGCACGGTCCCCGGCATCGCGCAGGAGAACTACTGGTTCAGGCGACACGAGGTCGCGTATCTGGACCTGGCGCACTATTGCGCGGACGCCGTCGTGCTGGAAGCGGGCTGCGGTGAGGGCTATGGCGCCGACCTCCTCGCCGAGCGCGCACGGCTGGTCGTCGGGCTCGACTACGACGAGCTGACCGCGCTGCACGTGGCGAAGGCGTACCCGTCGGTGCGCACGCTGCGCGGCAACCTCGCCGCGCTGCCGCTGCGCTCGGACTCGGTGGACGTGGTGGCGAACCTGCAGGTCATCGAGCACCTGTGGGACCAGGAGGGCTTCCTGGCCGAGTGCCGACGCGTGCTGCGCCCTGGCGGCAGGCTGCTGATCACCACGCCGAACCGGATCACGTTCTCCCCCGGCCGCGACACCCCGCTCAACCCGTTCCACACCCGGGAGCTGTCGGCCGCGGAGATGGACGAGCTGCTGCGCGACGCCGGGTTCGAGGTCGAGTTCCTCGGCGGCGTGCACCACGGGCCGCGGCTGCGTGAGCTGGACACGGCGCTGGGCGGGTCGATCATCGACGCCCAGATCGAGGTCGCGGTCGCGGGTCTGCCGTGGTCCGACGAGCTGATGGCGGCGGTGACCTCGGTGACGGCGGCGGACTTCGTGATCTCGCCGGACGAGATCGACGCCAGCCTCGACCTGGTCGGGGTCGCGCGCGCATGACCGAGCCGATCGGCAGTTTCGCGTTAGTCCTGCACAGTCACCTGCCCTGGCTCCCGCACCACGGCACCTGGCCGGTCGGCGAGGAGTGGCTCTATCAGGCGTGGGCACATTCCTATCTGCCCGTGGTCGACCTCGCCCGCCGGTTCGCCGCCGAGGGCAAACGGGACATGTTCACCCTTGGCGTCACCCCCGTCCTGGCCGCCCAGCTCGACGACCCGTACGCCATGCGCGGCGCACACGACTGGCTGGGCAACTGGAACCTGCGCGCGCAGTACGCGGCGGTCCGCTGGCAGAGCGCCGACCCGCTGCTGCGCGAGGTCGCCGCGGCCGAGTTCCGGGCGTCGGCCGCCGCGCTGACCGAGTTCGAGACGCATTGGCGCGGCGGTTTCTCCCCGGTCCTGCGGACGCTGGTCGACAGCGGCGTGATCGAGCTGATCGGCGGACCCGCGACCCACCCGTTCCAGCCCCTGCTCGACCCCCGGCTACGCGCGTTCGCCCTACGCGCGGGTCTGGACGACACCGCCGCGCGGATCGGCCACACCCCGGAGGGCATCTGGGCGCCGGAGTGCGGCTACGCGCCGGGCATGGAGGTCGGGTACGCGGCGGCGGGCGTGCGCCGGTTCCTGGTCGACGGGCCCGCGCTGCACGGCGACACGTTCGCCGCGCGCACGGTCGGCGACTCCGACGTCGTCTGCTTCGGCCGCGACCTGGAGGTCACCTACCGGGTCTGGTCCCCCAAGGCCAGCTACCCCGGCGACCCGGCCTACCGCGACTTCCACACCTATGACCACCCCTCGGGCCTCAAGCCCTCGCGGGTTACCGGCAAGCACATAGCCCCAGAGGACAAGCGGCCCTACGAGCCCGACCTGGCCGCGCAGGCGATCGAGCGGCATGTCGCGGACTTCGTCGACACTGTGGTCCGGCGACTCAAAACCCTGCACGACGAGCACGGAAAGCCCGGCCTTGTCGTGTCGGCCTACGACACAGAGCTATATGGCCACTGGTGGCACGAGGGCCCCCTCTGGCTGGAGAAGGTGCTGCGCGCGCTTCCCGAGGCGGGAGTCCGCGTGACGTCCCTGCGCGGCGCGCTCGACGCGGGTCACCTCGGCGGCCGGGTCGACCTGCCCGCCTCGTCATGGGGGTCGGGCAAGGACTGGCGGGTGTGGGACGGCGAGCAAGTGGCCGACCTGGTGCACACGGGCTCCGAACTCCAGCGCGACCTGCTCGACCTTGTCGACAAGCACGTGGGGACGGACCGCGATCCGGTCCTGGACCAGGTGGTCCGTGAGGCACTGCTGGCCCTGTCGAGCGACTGGGCCTTCATGGTCACCAAGGACTCGGCGGCTGACTACGCTCGGCGCCGGGCCAAGACGCACGGCGAGCGGTACGCCGAGCTGGCGGGCCTGGTGCGGTCCGGTGCGCGCGATCGCGCGTCAGCCAGGGCGGCCGAGTTCGTCAAGGATGACGGGCCCTTCACCGGACTCGACGCCCGGACCTTAGGTACCGGCGAGTAGGGTTCGCCAGACCCGAATGCGAGGAATTCGCTCGATGCGCGTGCTGATGCTGTCCTGGGAGTACCCCCCGGTCGTTGTCGGGGGGCTGGGCAGGCACGTGCACGCGATCGCCCGCCACCTGGCGGGCCAAGGCCATGACGTGGTGGTCCTGTGCCGCCACGAGGCCGGCACCGACGCCTCGACGCACCCGACCGAGGACGGCGTCCACGACGGCGTCCGGGTCATCCGGGTCGCCGAGGACCCCACGCACCTGGTGTTCGAGAAGGACCTGGTCGCCTGGACGCTGGCCATGGGCCACGCCATGATCCGCGCGGGCCTGTCGCTGCTCGCCGACTGGCGGCCCGACGTCGTCCACGCCCACGACTGGCTAGTCACCCACCCGGCTGTCGCCCTCGCCGAGCACGCGCGGGTTCCCCTCGTCGCGACCGTCCACGCGACCGAGGCGGGCAGGCACAGCGGCTGGCTGTCACAGCCCCTGAACCAGCAGGTCCACTCGGTCGAGTGGTGGCTGGCGAACCGCGCGGACGCCCTGATCACCTGCTCGTCTGCGATGCGGTCCGAGGTCGCGCACCTCTTCGAGGTCGAGCCGGAGACCATCACGGTCATCCACAACGGCATCGAGCCGCGCAGCTGGCGCGTGCCGCCCGCCGCCGTCCGCGGCTCCCGCGCCGCGCACAGCCCGCACAACGCGCCGGTGCTGCTGTTCTTCGGCAGGCTGGAGTGGGAGAAGGGCGTCCAGGACATCATCGGCGCGCTCCCCAGGATCCGGCGCACCCATCCCGGCACCCGGCTGGTCGTGGCAGGCCGCGGCACCTACGCCCCGGCGCTGGAGGAACTGTCCCGCAAGCTGCGGGTCCGCCGGGCGATCGACTTCGCGGGACACCTCTCCGACCGCGACCTGGGCGCGCTGCTCGCCGCGGCGGACTCGGTCGTGCTGCCCAGCCGGTATGAACCGTTCGGCATCGTCGCGTTGGAGGCCGCCGCGGCGGGAGCTCCACTGGTGGCGTCGACCGCGGGCGGACTCGGCGAGGTCGTTATCGAGGGTGAGACAGGACTGTCGTTCACTCCTGGCGACCTCGACGGCCTGGCCACCGCGGTCCGCCGCGTGCTCGACGACCCGACCGGGGCCCGCAGGCGGGCGAAGCTGGCGAAGGCCCGGCTGTCCGTGGACTTCGACTGGGACCTCATCGCCGAGCAGACCGTCGATGTGTACGCGCGGGCCAAGGCGGGCACGCACGCGCCGCTCGGGCGACCCAAGATCGCCACCGGCAACGCGTTCCTCGCCTAGTTCTCCAGGGACTTGAGGAGGGCTTTGCGCGCCTTGCGCTCCATGTCGGCAATGGCGGCCCGGCGAACGGCGTCGGCCTCGTAGGCGTCGAGGCGGCTGCGGACGACCTTCGCGGGCATGCCCGCGGCGATGGCGAAGTCCGGGATCTCGCCGCGGACCACGGCGTGGGCGCCGACGACACAGCCCCGGCCGATCCGGGTGCCCTTGGTGACGGTCACCTTCGTGCAGATCCACGTGTCCGGGCCGATGCGCACCGGGGACTTCACGATGCCCTGGTCCTTGATCGGCTGGTGGATGTCGGCGGTGACGTGGTCGAAGTCGCAGATGTAGACCCAGTCGGCGACCAGCGAGGCCTCGCCGAACTCGATGTCGAGGTAGCAGTTGACGACGTTCTGCCGCCCGAACACGGCCTTGTCGCCGATGCGCAGGGAACCCTCATGACAGCGGATGGCGTTGCCGTCGCCGATATGCACCCAGCGTCCGATCTCCAACCGACCGAAGCCCGGCCGGGCATGGATCTCGACGTCCTTGCCGAGGAAGACCATGCCGCGCAGCACGATGTGCGGGTTGGTGATCCGCAGCTTCAGCAGCCGCCAGTACCGGACGAGGTACCAGGGTGTGTAGGCGCGGTTGCGCAGCACCCAGCGCAGCGACTCCTTGGTCAGGAACCGCGCCTGCGCCGGATCCCGGCGGGCGGGGGACCAGAATTTCAGGCGGTCGGACACCGGCGAGCCCCACATCGACGTCATGGCAGAAGACGTTAACTCAGCGGTAGGGCAAGCCTGGAAGGGTGGTGGCATGACTCGACTGATCATCGACACGGACCCTGGTGTCGACGACGCGTTCGCCATCGCGCTGGCCGCCCGCTCGGCCGATGTCGAACTGCTCGCGGTGACCACGGTGTTCGGCAACGTCGGCTTGGAGTCGACCACCCGCAGCGCGTTGCGGGTGCTGGCGCTGTGTGGCCGCGAGGACGTCCCGGTGGCGGTGGGCGCGGCGCGGCCACTGGTCCACCCGCAGGCCTCGGAGGGCAAGGCGGCCCACGGCGAGGACGGGCTGTCCGGTCAGGCGGACTCCCTCCCGGCCCGACTGCGCGGCGTCGAGCCGCTGCCGGCGGTCGCGCTGATGGCGAAGGTCCTGCGCGAGTCGCCCGAGCCGGTGACCCTCGTGCCTATCGGACCGCTGACGAACGTCGCGCTGCTGCTGGCGACCCACCCGGAGGTCAAGTCGAAGATCGACCGGCTGGTCGTGATGGGCGGCGGGCTGGCGGGCGGGAACACGACCGCGGCGGCCGAGTTCAACGTGTGGTCGGACCCCGAGGCCGCGTACCGGGTGCTCGTCGCGGAGGACCTGCCGACCGTGCTAGTCCCAATCGACCTGACCTACCGCTGTCGGGTCGAGGCGGACTGGCTGGCCGAGCTCGCGGCGTCCGGGCCGGTCGGCGCCGGGCTGGAGGGTCTGACGGCGACCTACCGCGCGCACTACAGCGCGCTGATGGGCTTCGACGGCTTGGTGATCCATGACGCCGTGGCCGTCGCCGAGGCGATCAGCCCCGGCATCCTCACGACTAAGCGACTGCCGGTTCAGGTCGAGACCGCGTTCGGCCCTGCCCGTGGCGCGACCGTCGCCGACCACCGACGCCGGACGCAGAACGACCTGCACGGCGCTCGCGCTATCGATGTCGCGGTTAGCACTGACGTCGACGGGCTGCGCGCGTTCATCCTCGATCGGCTGCGCTGACCGCTTCGCAGAGGATCGCCACGGGCGACCGGCCGATCCGGGTAAGCACGACCGAGGCGTCCCCGTCGCCGCGCAGCTTGAGGCGGGGGCGCAGCGCGTTCGGGTCGACGTCGAGGCCGCGCACGAGGATCTCCAGCCTGCCGATCCCCCGGCTCGCCAGCGTCGCCCGCAGCGACTTCTCGGTGTACTTGCCGTGCTCCATGACCCGGAACGCGCGGACACCCGGAGGCGGGACCGGGCCGGTCAGGTACGCGATCCGCTCATCAAGTTGACCTAGTTCGTTAGCTGCCGCGTAGTGACGGACTAGGCCGGCTCGGACAACCGCGCCATCCGGATCGATGATCCACTCACCGACAGGAAGTACCGGGCACGTGTCGTCCTGCTCGTCGGTGACGGTCCACTCGGTCCCGTCGGAGCGCAGCACCGTGGCCCGCCGGGTCGCGGTCGTGGCCAGGCCGCCGGTCCACAGGCAGGCCTCGCGGACGGCGCCGTCGAGGGAGACGACCTCGACCTCGTCGGCCCAAGGCACGTCGGCGAAGTCGAGGCCGGGCGCGCACTTCACCGCCAGATCACGATCGCGATAGATCTCAGCGAGCGCACCTAGCGGGGGCGCGAAGTCCTCCGGACGCCATCTCCTACGACCCGATGAGTCGCGTCGGCCAGGGTCGGCGAGCACGGCGGTCGACTTGGTGACGGGCGTGAGCGCGTCGGCCCGGAGCAGCGCGACCCCAGGCACATTGCCGCGGGCCATGGCGAGGCGCACGGGGTCGAGATCGGAGCCGACGGCCCGCTCCGCGGTCTCGGCCACCGCGGCGAGATCGACGCCGACCGAGCACGTGACGTCATGGGCGATCCGGCCCGCGAGCCTGCGCGCGCGGTGGCGGGCGACCAAGGTCGGCGTGGCCTGCTGGAGAGCGGCGTCGGTGAACAGCCAGCGGGCCGGGTCATCCACTTTGGACGTCGCTTTTCGGCGCAGCAGTACCGTCTCCAGCAGCGCGGGCGCGCGGTCGCCTGCCAGGGAACGCGCGGTGGCGACGTCAGCCAGGTAGGACGCCGAGGTCAGCGGCAGCCGATCGATCTCGGCCGCCGCCGCGACCCCGTCCGGCGACCGCAGGAACGCGACGTCGCCGAGGGTGAATCCGTAGCCCACTCAGTTCGGCTTACGGCCGCTGATGAGCACGTTGTAGAACAGCTCGCGCGGCAGCACCTTGCGCAGTAGGCGCTCATCGAGCCACGACAGCCGCTGCCAGGTCTTGTAGGCGAACATGCCCCAGCCGAAGCCCAGCTTCTCGCGCGGGACCGCGGCCTCGAACGTGCGCACGGGCCAGCCGAACAGCGCCGCGGCGAACTCCTCGGTGACGGCCTTGACCTCGACCATCCCGGCCGCGCGGGCCTGCTTCTCCAGGTCGCCCGGGTCGAAGGTGTGGATGTCGACCACGGCCTCCAGCGCCGCCGCCCGGCTCGACTCGTCGAGCTCCTCCTGCGGCCTGCGCCAGTCGCGCAGCGCGGCGAGCTTGGTGACGTTGGTGGTCACCCACCAGGTCGCCTGGCCGAGCTTGCGGGCGTACTTGTCGCCGATCTTGGTCGGCTCACCGGCGAAGACGAACCGGCCACCGGGCTTGAGTACGCGCTGGATCTCACGGAACGCGGCCGGGATGTCCGGGATGTGGTGCAGCACGGCGTGGCCGATGACCAGGTCGAAGCTGTTGTCCTCGTACGGGATCCGCTCGGCGTCGGCCACCCGGCCGTCCACGTCGAGCCCGAGGCCCTTGGCGTTGCGCAGGGCGACCTCGACCATGCCGGGCGACAGGTCGGTGACCGAGCCCTTCTTGATCACCCCGCCCTGCATCAGGTTCAGCAGGAAGAAGCCGGTGCCGCTGCCCAGTTCCATGGCGTGCTCATAGGGCCAGCCCTGGTCGCCCGCGGCGGCCTTGAACCGGCCGACGGCGTAATCGATGCAGCGCTCGTCGTAGGAGATCGACCACTTCTCGTCGTACGAGCCCGCTTCCCAGTCGTGGTAGAGCACGTTGGCGAGCTTGGGGTCGGCGAACGCGGCCTCGACCTGCTCGGCCGTGGCGTGTGGGTTCGGTGCGGGGTCAGCGGCCATTGAACTCCGCCTTTCCTGGGCCGTTCTCGATGAACGAGCGCAGTCCGGTCTCGCGGTCCTCGGTGGCGAACAGCGCCGCGAAGAGGTTGGTCTCCAGCTTCAGGCCGCTGGCGAGGTCGTTGTCCAAGCCGCCGTCGATAGCCGCCTTCGCCGCGGCCAGCGCGCGAGACGCGCCCCGGGTGAACTGGCTCGCCCAGCGCTTCGCGGCCTCGTACACGTCGTCGGGAGCGACGACCTCGTCGACCATGCCCAGCACGAGCGCCTCATCGGCCTTGACGAACCGGCCGGTGTAGACGAGGTCCTTGGTCTTGCTCGGACCGATCAGCCGCGCCAGCCGCTGCGTGCCACCGGCGCCGGGGATGATGCCGAGCAGGATCTCCGGCTGGCCGACCTTGGCGTTGTCGCCCGCGATCCGACGGTCGCAGGCCAGCGCCAGCTCGAAGCCGCCGCCGAGGGCGAAGCCGGTGATGGCGGCGACCGTTGGCTTGGGCAGCTCGGCGATCGCGGTGATCGAGCCGGTCAGCTCAGGGGCGTAGTCGGCGATGTCGGTGTAGGACATGTCGGCGAATTCCTTGACGTCGGCACCCGCCGCGAAGACCTTCTCACCGCCGTAGACGATGACCGCCTTGACGTCGTCGCGCTCGCGCGCCTCCTGCGCGGCCACCCGCAGCTCAGCCTGCAGCTGACGGTTGATGGCGTTCATCGGCGGCCGGTCGAGCCGGATGGTGCCGATGCCGTCCTCGACCTCGAGCCGAACGAACTCACCCACGGTGGAGCCTCCTACCGGTCTGTTTGCCGAAGGTTACCTGTCAGTACAGCCGTCAGGCGTCGCGGCGGGCGAAGTACCGATCGCCCGATCGCTCGAGCACGAGGTTCTGGCCGAACGCGGCGGAGAGGTTCTCGCTGGTCAGCACGTCCTCGATCAGTCCCTGCGCGACCACACCGCCATCCGACAGCAGCAGCAGGTGGGTGAACCCGGGCGGGATCTCCTCGACGTGGTGGGTCACCAGCACGGTCGCCGGGGCGTCCGGGTCGAGCGCCAGCTCGGACAGGCGGGCGACAAGGTCCTCGCGGCCACCGAGGTCGAGACCGGCGGCGGGCTCGTCGAGCAGGAGCAGCTCCGGGTCGGTCATCAGGGCGCGGGCGATCATGGCGCGCTTGCGCTCACCCTCGGACAGGGTGCCGAACAGCCGGTCAGCCAGGTGGGCGATGCCCATGGCCTTGAGGAGTTCGCCCGCGCGACCGGTATCGAGCTGGTCGTACTGCTCACGCCAGCGGCCCAGGACCGCGTAACCGGCGGAGACGACGACGTCGAGGACCAGTTCGTCCGGGGGCACACGGCCCGCGAGCGCGGCCGAGCAGAACCCGATCCGGGTCCGCAGCTCGAAGACGTCGACGCGACCCAGGCGCTCACCAAGGACGTGGACGGCACCGACAGTGGGGTGCAGCTCGGCGCCCGCGAGCCGCAGGAGCGTGGTCTTGCCCGCGCCGTTGCCGCCGAGGACCACCCACCGCTCGTCCAGCTCGACATTCCAGTTCACGCCGTGCAGGAGGTCGGTGCCGCCGCGGCGGACGCCGACGTCCGCCATGTGCACAACCAGGTCGTCGGGGGTGTCCGGGGCGGTGCTGGCGTCAGTCTGCGCGGTCACGGCTGACATTCTGCCTTTGTCCCGCCGTGACCGGAGGCGTCGGGGGTCACCCGTCTGAGGCGCCGACGGGTGATCGTGGGCAGGATGGACGGGTGACCCCTTCCGCCCCGCGCCCGCTGCCCGGTCATCCGTTCCCGCTCGGCGCGCACCCAGAGGCAGGTGGGGTGCGGTTCGCGGTGGCTTCGTCGATCGCTGACGCGGTCGAGGTCTGCCTGATCGGCGAGGGCGACGTCGAGCGGCGCGTCGAGCTGACCGAGCGGACGTTCGACGTGTGGCACGGCGTCGTGCCCGGAGTCACACCTGGTCAGCGCTACGGCTACCGCGTCCACGGGCCCTACGATCCGGTGCGGGGCCTGCGGTGCAACCCCAACAAGCTGCTGGTCGACCCATACGCCCGACGGATCGAGGGGACTGTCACTGACCTGGGCGCCACCCGCGGCTATCGCGGCGACCCGATGACGGGCGCGCCGTCGCGCGTCGACTCGCTGGGTTCTGTGCCGCTGTCGGTGGTCACCTCACCCGGCGGGCCGGACACGGGGCGGGCGCCGGATGTGCCGTTCGAGGAGACGGTGATCTACGAGCTGCACGTGCGCGGGTTCACCAAGCTGCACCCGGACGTGCCGAAGGAGCAGCGCGGGACGTATCTGGGCCTCGCGCACCCCGCGGTCATCGACTACCTGGTGCGACTCGGGGTGACCGCTGTCGAACTGCTGCCTGTGCACACCTTCGCCGACGAGCCGCTGCTGCTGCGCTCCGGCAGGCACAACTACTGGGGCTACTCCACGCTCGGCTTCCTGGCCCCGCACGCGGGTTACGCGAGTCGACGCGGCCGCGAGGTCGAGGAGTTCCGCACCATGGTCGCCGCGCTGCACGCCGCCGGGATCGAGGTGATCCTCGACGTCGTCTTCAATCACACCTGCGAGGGTGCGGTCAACGGCCCCACAGTGTCCCTGCGCGGCTTCGACGCCCCGGCGTACTACCTGCTCGACGACACCGGCCACGACGTCGACCTCACCGGTTGCGGCAACACCGTCGACCCGGGGTCGCCGACAGTCGTTCGGCTGGTCACCGACTCGATGCGCTACTTCGCGACGGAGTTGGGCGTCGACGGCTTCCGCCTCGACCTCGCCAGCGTCCTCGGCCGACCGGCAGGCGGCCCGTTCACCCCAGACGCGCCGCTGCTGACCGCGATCACCACCGACCCGGTGCTGGCGACCCGCAAGCTGATCGCCGAACCATGGGACGCCACCGGCGACGGCTACCAGGTCGGCGGCTTCGGGGTCCACTGGGCCGAGTGGAACGGCCGCTACCGCGACACCACCCGAGACTTCTGGCGCGGCGCCACCGGCCTGCGCGACCTGGCGTACCGCCTGTCCGGCTCGTCGGACCTGTACGCGGCCAATCGCAGGCGACCGTGGGCGTCGATCAACTTCATCACCGCCCACGACGGCTTCACCCTGCGCGACCTGGTCTCCTACGACCACAAGCACAACCACGAGAACGGCGAACACGGCACGGACGGCACCGACGACAACCGCTCCTGGAACAGCGGCGTCGAAGGGGAGACGACGGACCCGGACGTGACGGCCCTGCGTGATCGGCAGGCCCGCAACCTGCTGACCACCCTGCTGCTGTCCACCGGCACTCCGATGCTGACGGCGGGCGACGAACGCTGGCGCACACAACACGGCAACAACAACCCGTACTGTCTGGACAACCAGACGTCCTGGCTCGACTGGACCACCACGCCGCGGACCGCGGATCTGCTCGCGTTCACCCGGAACCTGATCGCCCTGCGAGCCGCGTCCCCAGCCTTGCGCCAACCCGAGTTCTTCGACGGCAGGCCGACCCGCTCCGGTGAACCCGACCTGGTCTGGTTCCGCCCCGATGGGCAACCGATGACCGACCCGGACTGGTTCGACGAGTCCCGCCGGACCCTGGGCATGTGGATCGACGGCTCGGAGTGCCTGTCCCACACCCGCGAGGGCGACCCCATCGCCGACGACTCCTGGCTGCTGCTGGTCCACGCGGGCGCCGAACCCGCGGAGTTCACCCTCCCCGACGCCACCTACGGCGACCGCTTCATCGCCACGCTCGACACCAACACGCCCCAGGGCGCGCCACCGGCCCAAACCCGTCACAGCCCAAGTGAGAAGATCCATCTCCCCCCACGGACCACCCTCGTGCTCCGCGCTCCCCGCGCCAACCCGTAACCGAGTTCCCCTGCCGCAGGCCGATTCCACGACGTGGGACACCGGGCGCGACCACGAGCGCCCATGCCACGATGCCCAGGTGACCAGGTCGCTGTTCCCGTGGCGCGACCGCACGATCGACCACAAGTTGGTGGCCTCGTGCGGCTGTACCGCCACGCGGCCCGCCAGACTCCCGCGTCGCTGACTCCCAGTCGCTGACGCCCGCTCTCGGCGCGCCGCGTTCCGCTGTCATCAGCTGACACGAACGAGGAGCCCGCGTTGACCTCCACGATCTCCGATCTCGACATCCACCCCCGTCTCGACTCCCCGGCACTGCGCGACCTGGTTCGGCGACGCCACCCGCTGTGGACCCCGGCCGAACTCCGCACCCTCACGACGTCGATCGCCACCCGACTCGACGACCGGCTTCTCGACGTCGTCCGGTTCTCCAGCCCGCTGCGCTGGTGGACCCGCGTCGCGGTGACCGACGAGGTCGAGGTGTGGCTGTTGTCGTGGCTCCCCGGCCAAGGCACGCTCCCCCACGACCACGGCGGCGCCGCGGGCTCGTTCACTGTGGTCCTAGGGGAACTCGCCGAGACGTTCCGGTATCCAGCGGGCCCTATTCGCAACGCGCTGCACACGCAGGGTACGACCGTCGCCTTCGGTGCGGGACGTGCCCACCAGGTGCAGAATCTGGGTACCCGGATGGCCGCGAGCGTGCACGCCTACTCGCCGCCGCTGGTCCCGACCCGTGACTACGCCAGCCTCCGAGAGGTCCCCGACACCATCCCGACCCTCCCGACCCAGCGAGCGACCTGATGAGCGCCATCGACGACCAACTGGCCCAGGCCCGGTCCACTTTGGACCGAGTCGACCCGGCGGCGGCCGACCGTCTCCGCACCGACGGCGCCCTGCTGATCGACATCCGCCCCTTCGCCAACCGCGCCGCGGAAGGCGAGATCCCCGACTCGATCCCGGTCGAACGCATCCACCTCGAGTGGCGCCTCGACCCGCACGGCGACCACCGGCTCCCCGGCTTCACCGAGGAGACCACGGTCATAGTCCTCTGCAACGAGGGCTACGCCTCATCCTTGGCAGCCAGAGATCTCCAGCGTCTGGGGCTGCCCAACGCCACCGACCTGATCGGCGGCTACCGCGCGTGGGCCGCCGCGGGCCTCCCGACGAGACC
>Ga0247823_10001216_pt1 | contig 21475 bp, 16 predicted proteins | sample 13C_PalmiticAcid_2_FD_192426 | JGI IMG/M metagenome (GOLD analysis project Ga0247823, IMG submission 192426) | Soil microbial communities from agricultural site in Penn Yan, New York, United States - 13C_PalmiticAcid_Day30 | ecosystem: Environmental > Terrestrial > Soil > Agricultural land... | reverse complement strand
ATCCGGTTACTTTCCAGTCGGCGACGTTGCGGATCGGGCTGATCGTGCCGCCGGTGACGTCCTCGGCCTTGAGGATGTGCGTAACGCTGCCGTTCAGCGTGATCCGGTCCGCGGTCCAGCCGAGCATTTCGCCGGCGTCGAGTGTGAACTGCCCCTCGACACCCTCGATGCGCGACCGGTTGGCATTGATGTAGCTCGTCTCGCGCAGCGTGCGTGTGTCGGAGAGGACTCGGGTCGTGATCCGGTTCCGGGTGCGCGACCGGAAATAGGTGACATCGGCGCTCAGCGCGCCACGTCCGAAGCCGATCCCCGCGTCCCAACTGGTGTTGCGCTCGGGCTGGAGGTCGGGATTTCCATAGGTGACGCGGCGCTGGATGCCGGCGAACTCCTCATTTTCCCCGGCCAGTTCGCTGCCCTGCGGCGGCACGAACGCCCGCCCGATCGTGCCGTGCAGGCGAAACCCGCCGCCCAGCTTCAGGACCGCGCCGCCGCGCGGGTTGAACACGCCGAAATCGGCGGTGCCCGGGGTGAAATTGCTCTTATAGGGCGTCGCACGGGTCTGGACCTTGATCCAGTCGTAGCGCCCGCCCGCCGTCAGGATCAGCCGCTGATCCCAAAGGCCGAGCCCCGCTTCGGCGAACAAAGCGCGCGTCTCGCGGCTTTCGTTCGGCGAAAAGGGGGCCTTGCGCGTCCCGTCGGCGAGAAAGGCGCGGCGCACCGCCTCGACGCGCTGCCAGTCGGCGCCATAGGTGAGGCGCAGCGCCGGACGGATTTGCCAGCTGTCCTGAAGCTGGGCACCGCGATATTCGGTGCGCGTGGTGCTCGAGACATAGCGGGCGGCCGAAAGCGGCACGGTATAATAGTCGTAATTCTCGCGCGAGGCATAGCCGACGATCCGGATCGCATGGCCCACGGGGTTCAGCTCCAGCCGGATGTCGCCGCTGACCCGGTCGGTCTGATTGCCCGACGGGGTCTTCGGATTATAGGATTGCGGGCCGGGGGCATCATTGTCGAGGCTTGCGAAATCCACGCTCGCGTCCAGGCGTGCGGTCGGGGACAGGCTGCTGCCGATCCGGAAACGTCCCGATCCACGCCGCGAGACGCTGTTGATCTGCGTCCGGCCGTTGCCGATGCGGAAGTCGCCCTCCTGATTGACATATCCGAGGTCGAGATCGAAATCGACGCCCCCGACGAGATCGCCGCCCAATGTCGCGCCCGCCCGCACCGTCGAGAAGGATCCGCCGCCGAGGGTGAACCGGCCGCCGAGCGGACCCGACGATCGCCTGGTTATGATGTTCACCACGCCCCCGACCGCCGAAGCGCCGTAGAGCGCGGAGGCGGGGCCTTTGAGAACTTCGACGCGCGCAATGCTCTCGGGCGCGATCGTCGTGAAACTCGTCGAGCCGGATGGGCGGCCGTCGACGAGCACCAGCACCTGCGGGTTGATCGTGAACTCGAAATTGGGGCGCAGACCGCGCAAGCCGATCCCGCCGAGCCCGTTCGGATATTGAATGACGTCGATGCTCGCCGTCTTCTTGAGCTGGTCAAGAAAGGTCGTGCCGACAGTGTTCTCGAGCCGGGCATCGCTGACCACTTCGATCGAAGATGCGACGTCGTCGCGCCGCTCTGCCGTCCGGCTCGCGGTGACGACGATATCTGAGGCCTGAGAGGCGTTGCCGACGATCGATGTCTGGGCATAAGCGGCGGAGGGGAAAACCATTGCGGCCGCAGCGCAAAGGCGCGCGGCATCGAAAGCTGAACTCAAAACGACCCCCAATTTGCTGATTCGAGATATGAGATAACATATCTCTATGATTTGGCAAATCGCTATTGCCATATGGAAGAAGAAGCCTCCCCGGCTCTTGCCGGGGGCCATCGCCATCTGATCGTCCGCCCCCGAGCGACGGGGCTTGTCGCGAAACGGTCTTGCCATGGCCGCCCTTCAGGACGGCGTTGACGGCCCGCGGAGCGATCTAGCCAGTCAGCATGCTGGGCGACGAAGCTGCCGCTTCCATGACATCCTCGGAGAATGATGCTCCATCTGCATCATTGAATGCCTCATTAAGATTGGCGCGAAGATGTCGCTCGGTGACACCTTGGGGGAACGAAACAAGCGACGGCCGAACGATGCCCGCATCAGACCTGCGGGATAACGATCAGATGGCACGATCGAGAGATTGGGTGAGGGAGACTTGAGATGAAATCAGTGCGTTTCAGACGGCAACGCGCCGTGATCTTCAGCGCGGTCAGCGTCGCGGCCTTGATCAGCGGTCACGGCGCTGCTCATGCGCAAACCGAGGCTCCGGCCGAAGTCGTTGAAACGGTCGACGTGGAAACCGCGCCGCCCGCCGAAGCCGCGATCATCGTCACCGGCTCGCGCATTGCCCGTTCCTCCGACACCACCTCTCCTGCGCCGGTCGCCGTAATCGGTGGAGACGCTCTCGACGAAAAGGGGTTCACGCAAGTCGGGCAGGCGCTCAACGAAATCACGTCGCTTGCTCCCTCGCGCACCTTCAATCGGGCGCCGTTGGCGAATGGCCAGGCGGTGGCGGGTCAGCAATTCCCGAACATCTTCAACCTTGGCCCCGCGCGGACGCTGACCCTCTTCAATGGCCGCCGCATGGTATCGAGCACTTCGGGGCTGGGCGACGAGGCCGTCGATACGAACATCATTCCGACCGGGCTTCTGCAGCGCGTAGACGTCGTTCAAGGTGGCGGCGCTGCCGTCTATGGCTCGGGCGCGATCGCGGGCGTCGTGAACTATATTACGAAGAAGGATTTCGAGGGGGTCGAGCTACAGGCTCAATATGGGTTCACCGGCCGCGGCGATTATCGGACACCTTCGATCCGCGGAACATTTGGCCACAACTTCCTCGACGGGCGTGCCAATATCGCGGCCGAGTTCAGCTACTCGGATTCATCGCCTCTCCAGATTTATCAGCGCCCCGACAGCACATCGTCCTTCGGCGTCGCTCCCAATCCGGCACCGGGGGCCGGTTCGAACGGCATTCCGGGTTCGGTTTACATTCCCGGCATCCCGCAGCCTGGCGGTCGCAGCCCGTTCATCGATCCGAGCGGCCTTGTTGTCACCAGCACGACGGTGTCGAACATCAACGGCGTCCTCCGCTCGAACGGTCTGGGCTTCACCTTCGACAACAATGGCAATGTCATTCCGACCGATCTCGGGACACCGGTACCCGGTTTGCCGGTCTTCACCGTGGGCAGCGATCTCGACAATGCCGCGCTTCGCCTGGGAACCCTCGTTTCGGGCGTGCGCCGCGAAATCGGGACCCTCATCGGCCGCTTCGATGTGACCGACCATATCAAGATCTCCGGCGAGCTGCTCTTCGCGCGGACGAGCTCGATCAATCCGCAGGCCAATTCCTCCTTTGGGCAGTACACCGCGTCACTGACCGGGAGCTATCCCGCGCTGCGTCCAATCGCGTTCACCAATGCCAATCCCTATCTGTCGACGAGCGCCGTTGCGCAGCTCAGCGCTGCCAGCCCGGCTTTTGCCTCGGGGCAGCCGCTATACCTGTCGAAGGTGCTCAACGTCGGATCCGATTATCTTGACCAGCGCTTCACGACCGAAACGTTAAACGGCGTCGTGGCAGTCGATGGCGACTTTGAAGCGCTAAACCGGAAATTCTTCTGGGGCGTGTCCTTCTCGCACGGCGAGGTGACGTCGAAAGTCAAAGGCTATAACATTGTCGCGGCGAATCTGCGCAATGCGGCCGATGCCGTGCGCAACAGCGCCGGCCAGATCGTCTGCCGGATCAACGCGACGACGACTGTCGATCCGGCTTGCGTTCCGATCAACATCTTCGGGGACGCGGAGATCACCGATCCAGCGGCCTTGAGCTATATCTATGCACGAAGTGGCGCCTCGACTGCCGCGTCGATCGGGAATGTGAAAAACACGCAGGATGACCTGCTTGCGACGTTGAGCGGCGATCTCTTCCAGCTTCCGGGCGGCCAGTCGCGGTTCAGCCTGAGCTACGAGCATCGCAGCCAGAAGGCGGTCTTCACGCCAACAGCAGGCGATCTGGCCGGCATCTTCTTCACCCCCGCGCAGGTGGCGGGGAGCGGGAAGCTTCACACCAACGAGTTTGCCGGCGAGCTCGAAATTCCCCTGTTCGGGGGCGACTTCTCGCTGCCCCTCGTAGAAGCCATCGACCTCAACGCGTCCTTCCGTTTCGTCGACAATTCGCTCGCCGGAAAGGACTCGGTCTGGAGCGTGGGCGGGCGCTGGACGGTTGGCGAGGGCCTGACGCTTCGTGGCACGATCAGCCGCAACTTCCGGGCACCGTCCATCGGCCAGGTGTCGGCGCCGCCCTCCATCTCGCTCGGCGCGGCACGCAATCCGTGCAGTCGCACCACCATCGGCCAGGGGCCGGATCCGGCAACCCGCGCCGCCAACTGCCTCGCGCTCTTTGCGGCCAATCCCGATTTCGGACTTGCCACGCTCCCCGCGGGAACTGCCAATACGCCGGCGAACCGCTTGGCCGCATTCACTGCGACGACCATCTCGGCCGTTCAGATAACAACGCAGGGCAATCCCGCGCTCGAGAATGAGCATGCGGACACGATGACGGCAGGTTTTGTCTTCCAGCCTCGCTTCATTCCGGGTCTGTCGATCTCGGCCGATATCATCCGGGTCAAGCTCGACAATGCATTGACGCTCTTCACTGCGCAGAATTATGCGAACAGTTGCTTTGACGCCGCGCCGCAGCCGACGGAATTTTGCAGCACCTTCACCTATAATGGGGTCGGCGACATTGTGACCGGCATTTCGTCGACCGTGAACGCGGGCAAGTCGGTGTTTCACGCCGAGACGTACAATATCGACTATCGCTTCGGCCTGGACTCGATCTGGGACAAGCTTCCCGGTTCGCTCAACCTGATCGTGCAGGCGACGCACAATACGCTCCAGACCGTCACGTTCGCGGGCACGACGACGCGGACCGACGACACGATCCAATTGCCGGACTGGGTGGCACGCTTTGCCGCCCACTATCGCAACGGGCCATTCCGGCTGAACTACAGCCTGAACTATCTGCCCTCGGCGCTGCTCACCTCCACTTCGACGGTGACCAACTCCCCCGATGGTGTCTTCAAGGTAAAGTCGAATGCACGCCACGACATCTCGATGGAATATCAGGTCAACGACAATTACACCCTGCGCGCGGGCGTGAACAATTTCACCGATGAGCTGCCCTCCTATCCCACATCGACCTATGGCGACATTGTCGGCCGCAACTATTTCGTGTCGGCAAATTTGAAGTTCTGAAGGGATATCGGGACCGGATCGTTCGATCGGAGATACATATGCACAGCTCGTTCCTTTCCACACCCGACAAGCGGGTCCATGATCTCAAAAAGCTCTTCGGGGCCTCCTCCGCCAGCGCTGCGCACCTTCTTTGCGACCGGTATGACGCCGATCGTGCGGCCTACCATATTCTGGACGCAGACCTGGACGACAGGGTCCTGAGCTACGGCGACCTGCAGAGGGAGTCGCGGCGCGTCGCGGCCGGGCTGGCAGCGATGGGGATCGGGCAGGGCGATTGCGTTGCTACCCTCATGGGCAAAAGCCGAAACTATCTGATAGCGCTCGTGGCGATCTGGCGCTTGGGCGCGGTGCATGTCCCGCTGTTCACGGCCTTCGCGCCCCCTGAAATCGCGCTTCGTCTCGAGGCCAGCGGGGCCAAACTCATTGTCTGCGACGCGGCCCAGCGCGCAAAACTCGATACGTCGGGGGCGGCCGGCTGGAAGATCGTTACCACCGGCGCCCCGCTCGACGGCGACACCGATTTTCAAACGCTGTTGGCATCGACCGATCCTGTCCCACCGCCGGCGGCTGTCGGCGGGGACGGAGCGCTGATCCAGATATTCACCTCGGGTACCACCGGCCGACCCAAGGGAGTCGCCGTTCCGCTCCGCGCGCTGGCAAGCTTCCAGATTTATGCAGAATATGGCCTGGGGCTGTGCCCGGACGACCGTTTCTGGAATGCGGCCGATCCTGGATGGGCCTATGGGCTCTATTTCGGCATACTGGCTTCGCTGATCACCGGGGTGGAGAGTTTCCTCTATACGGGCGGCTTCTCGCCCGAGGCCACGGCGAGGATTCTCGAAGATTATCGGATCACCAATTTGGCCGCTGCGCCCACGGTGTATCGATCGCTCGAACATGCCGGCGTCGATTTCGGCAAGCTGGCTTTGCGCTGCGCATCGAGCGCCGGTGAACCGCTCACGCCTGAGGTAAACGAATGGGCTGCCCGGGCACTGGGGGTCGAAGTGCGCGATCATTATGGCCAGACCGAAGCGGGGATGATGATCAACAATCACCATCATCCGGAACTGAAAGCGCAGTTGCGCGCGGGCTCCATGGGCGTTGCGATGCCCGGATGGACCGCAGAAATCCTGCAGGAGTCCGCCGATGCGCCGGCAGCGCCGGGTCAGCTGGGCCGCGTTGCGATCGACATCGGCGCTAGCCCGTTATTCTGGTTCGATGGCTATATCGGCGAACCCGACAAGAGCGCACAGAAATTTAGCCCCGACGGGCGATGGTATCTCACCGGTGACATTGGTCGGCGGGACGAAGATGGTTTCTTCTATTTCGCCTCGCGCGACGATGATGTGATCATCATGGCCGGCTACCGGATCGGACCCGTCGAAATCGAGGCGGTGCTCACGAGGCACCCGGCGGTTCTCGAATGCGCCGCTGTTGCGGTCGAAGATGCCGTGCGAGGCGAGGTTCTGGAAGCAGCAGTCGTCCTCGCGGCAGGATTTGAGCCGTCCGAAGAGCTTTCGGCGGAGTTGCAGACGAAGGTCAAACGCGAGTTTGCCGCGCATGCCTATCCGCGGCAGATCCACTATGTCGCGTCGATCCCCAAGACGGCGTCGGGCAAGCTCCAGCGCTTCCTGGTACGCAAGACGCTTGCCGAGCGCGCGAAATTGCCGGTCTGAACATTCGATCGGAGGGGCGGGCTGGTCCGACTGGTGTTTTTCCGAAATCAGCGTTGAAATGGATATGAGATGAGCCGTTCGAAGTGCATAATCTGGCCCGCCCTTATGGCGGTCGCGGCGGTTGCCACCCCCGCCGAAGTTGCGGCGAGCGAAGCGCCGGTTCCTCCCGTCGTCCCGGGTTGCGCGCAATTGTCCGGTCTCCAGATCGCGGCCTCGCAGATTGGCATTTCAAGCGGTTCGGCGATTGTCACCTCGGCGACGTCCGGGACGGTCATGACGCCGCAGGGCGAGAAACGCCATTATTGCCTCGTTCTGGGCGAGATCGCTGCTCGGACCAGTGGCGCATCGCCCATCCGCTTTCGCGTCAACCTCCCCGCCGCGTGGAACAGCCGGTCGCTGCAGATGGGGGGCGGCGGCTTCAACGGGCTGTTGACCGACGGCCTGGGGCCCGCCCGTGACCAGCCTGCAAGCATAGCGACGCCGCTCGCACGGGGATATGTCACGATCGGCACCGACTCCGGGCATCAATTGAAAAGTGCCGACGACCCCGAGGTCGCCCGGTTCGCGCTCAACGACGAGATGTTCCGTAATTTCGCATTCGAGGCCTACAAGAAGGTCGCCGATGTGGCGGCCGTTCTCATCGAGACCCATTACGGTCGGGCAGCGAAATATCGGTTCTTCCTGGGCGGTTCCGAGGGAGGGCGCGAGGCGCTCACGATGGCGCAGCGATATCCCGGCAATTTTGAAGGCATTGTCTCGGTCGTGCCGGTCATCAACTGGACGGGTCTGTTTACCACTTTCTACAATTTCGGGGCCGTCCAGCGGAACGGCCTTGGGTCGATCAATGCAGCGAAGGTGCGCCTGATAGCCGATCATGTGAACGCGACATGTGATGCCCTCGATGGCATCGCGGACGGGGTGGTCACCAACTATCTTGCCTGTCCGGCCAAGATGGAGCTGCGAAAGTTGCGCTGCCCCGATGGAAAGGATCTGGGCGACACCTGCCTGTCCGACGGCCAGCTCGCCACGCTGCGAACCGTCTACGAACCGACTCCGATTCCGGTCGAAACGCCGAATGGCATCACCAGCTATCCGCCGCGGCTCTTCGGCAGCGAGATCGCCCCTGGTCCGGACGGCCTCGCTCGCTGGGTCAGTACCGGTACGCCCCCGACCGAAACCGGCTCTGACGCGCGGGGTGTCGTGTACGGATGGAATTATGCCCGCTTTGTAATCGCCCGCGACCCGTCCTTCGACGTCAGGACATATGATCCAAAGAATTTCGAGACACGCATCAAGGCCGTGGCGGACCTGATGGATTCGACAAACCCCGATCTCTCGGGCTTCTACAAGCGCGGTGGAAAGCTGATCCTGCGCGAGAATGCAGGCGATTTCGCACAGAGCCCGCTCGTCGGCATGCACTATTTCGAGAGCGTCGTTGCCAAAATGGGCAAATCGACCGTGAACAGGTTCATGCGCTTCTATGTGTCGCCGGCGTCCGCTCACAGCGGCCGCGCGTCGAGCCTCACGACAGGTGTTGCCGTGCCGACCTCGCATGACCTCCTCGAGGACATCGACAAGTGGGTCAGCGAAGGAACCCCGCCGAAGGATATGCTCATCCAGGTGCGCGAGAGCGAAGGACCGGCGTTCAAGGTCGAAGCGGCACGCCCGATGTGCCGTTATCCCCTCTATCCCCACTATGTCGGCGGAGACGCGACGGCCGCGACAAGCTACCGCTGTCGCAAGTCGGGCAACTAAGACGAAGACGATGACAGCGGCCGCCGATCGGGGGAATGTTATGAGGCAGGCAAGCGAGCGTATCGGGCGGGTCCGTTATACGATTGTCGCGATATTGTTCGCAGTGACGATCGTGAACTATGCCGATCGGGCCATTCTCGCGATCACCGCCCCGGTCCTGTCCAAAGATATCGGGATCAATCCGCTCGAGCTGGGAATCGTTTTCTCGGCATTCGGATGGGCCTATTGCGCCGCCCAGGTGCCTGGTGGATGGCTCCTGGACCGGTTCGGGACGAAGCGTGTCTATCTTGCGGGAATATTGCTTTGGTCGATCTTCACCGCCGCGCAGGGTGCGGTAGCGGGGCTGGCAGGCGCCGCGGCGATCGCGACCTTGTTCGCACTTCGTTTTCTTGTCGGGCTAGCCGAAGCGCCATCCTTTCCCGGTAACGCCCGCATGGTAGCAGCCTGGTTTCCCGCATCCGAGCGCGGCACCGCGTCGGCGATCTTCAACTCGGCCCAATATTTCGCGACGGTCCTGTTCGCGCCGATCATGGCCTGGATCACCTATGCGTTCGGCTGGCCCTCCACCTTCATTTTCATGGGCGGCATCGGCCTCCTGGTCGCAGCTGGCTGGTGGGGCTTTGCCCATGAGCCGCGCCACCATCCGCGTATCGGTAACGCCGAACTGACCTTCATCGTCGAAGGCGGCGGCCTCGTGGATATGGATAGCGCCGCGAGGCCGGCACGCGCGAAGGGCGATACGCTTCGCGCCCTCAGAGTCTTGCTTGGCCATCGGTCGCTATGGGGTCTTTACCTCGGGCAATTCGCCATCAACACGCTAACCTATTTCTTCATCACCTGGTTCCCGGTCTATCTCGTCGAAGAGCGCGGCCTGTCGCTCATCAGCGCCGGCCTCTTCGCCTCAGCACCTGCGATCTGCGGTTTTCTTGGCGGTCTGGCGGGAGGGTTGTGGTCCGACTGGCTGCTTCGGCGCGGTTTCTCGCTGACGGCTGCACGCAAAATCCCGATCGTCACCGGGATGCTCATCTCGATCAGCATCATTTTTTGCAATTACACGGACTCGCTGACGCTCGTGCTCGTCTTCATGAGCCTTGCGTTTTTCGGCAAGGGCGTTGGCGCGCTGGGCTGGGCCGTTGTTGCAGACATGGCGCCACGTGAGTTTGCAGGCTTGAGTGGCGGCCTGTTCAACATGTTCGGCAATCTGTCGTCGATCCTCACACCGATCGTGATCGGGGCCATTTTGCACACGACCGGCTCGTTCAAGCTTGCCCTCGTATTCGTTGCGGCCAACGCTCTGCTCGCTGCCGTCAGCTTCGTTGTCGTGGTCGGCCCGATCCACAGGCTTGGGGCCGGCGAAGAGACGCAAGCATGAGTGCCCGTCGATGCTCGTTTTGCATCGCGCCATTCCGGCATTGGCTTGGCCATGCACCGGTCGATGAACCTACAAGCGATACACAACAACAGCCGCGCGGCGCAGCACGCCGACCGGTTCAACTGAGGAATTTCGCATGATGTCTCCCGCTGAGATGGCGCGCATTATTGGCTCCGGCTTGCTCTCTTTTCCCGTCACGCACTTCGATTCCGAGCATCGTTTCGTCGAGGGGGCGTACCGCGAACATTGCGCGTGGATGATGGAGCATGATGTCGCGGGACTCTTCGCCGCTGGGGGCACCGGCGAGTTCTTCTCGCTGACACCTGATGAAGTCGGGCGCGTCGTGAAGGCTGCGGCGGACGAAGTCGGCGGCCGCGTGCCGCTTCTCTCGGGCTGCGGCTATGGTACGGCGATCGCCGTCGACATTGCGCGCAATGTCGAAAAGGCGGGCGCTGACGGCATCCTGTTGCTGCCGCCCTATCTTACGGGTGCCAAGCAGGATGGCCTGGCCGCGCATGTCGAGGCGGTCTGCAAGGCCACGAGCCTTGGCGTCATCGTCTACAACCGCGACAATGCGATCCTCGAGGAGGATGCGCTCGCGAGGCTCTGCGATCGGAATCCCAATCTGGTGGGCTTCAAGGACGGCGTTGGCGACGTCGAACTGATGATGCGGATTTTTGCAAAGCTTGGTGACCGGCTGACATATATCGGCGGCCTTCCCACCGCCGAAACTTTCGCACCTGCCTATCTTGAAATGGGAGTGACCACCTATTCGTCGGCCATCTTCAACTTCATGCCGGAATGGGCACTCGCATTCTACTCGGCGGTTCGCGCCCGCGACAATGCCACCGTGATGGCAGCGCTTCGTGATTTCGTGCTACCCTATATTGCTCTGCGCAATCGCGGGCGCGGCTATGCCGTATCAATCGTCAAGGCCGGGATGAATCTTATTGGCCGCCCGGCGGGCCCGGTTCGCCTGCCGCTTCTCGATCTGCTCCCGGCGGAACGCGAAGAGTTGAAAAGGCTCGTCGACCGGGCAAATGCCTCGATTGGCCAGACGGCGCTGCAGGAGGCGTGATGGACGTTTTGGAGTCTATATCGCAATCGGCCACGCACGGCTTGCCGCGCATAACGGAGATGCGTGTCGTTCCTGTTGCGGGCGAAGACAGCATGTTGCTCAACCTGAGCGGTGCGCACGCGCCCTATTTTACGCGGAATATCCTTGTCCTGACCGACGGCGAAGGCCGCATCGGGGTCGGTGAAGTGCCTGGCGGGGAGGCGATCCGCACGACCCTCGAGGATGCGCGCGACCTCGTCCTCCAGGCACGGATTGGCGACTATAATCGCGTGCTGAACAATGTGCGATGCGCTTTCGCGAACCGCGATTCCGGTGGGCGGGGGCTGCAAACCTTCGACCTTCGAACGACGATCCATGTCGTCACCGCGATCGAAGCCGCCTTCTTCGATCTGCTCGGGCAACATCTCGGTGTGCCGGTGGCCGCACTGCTCGGCGATGGGCAGCAGCGCGATCGGGTCGAGATGCTCGGTTATCTTTTCTATATTGGCGACCGGAAGCTGACGGGCCTTCCGTATCGGAGCGGCTCGGGAGCGCGTGACGACTGGGATCGCCTTCGCGATGAAGAAGCGCTCACAACCGACGCGGTCGTTGCATTGGCCGAAGCCGCGCAGCAGCGATATGGCTTCAGGGACTTTAAACTCAAGGGCGGCGTTTTCGAAGGCGCTCAGGAGATGGAGGCTGCAACGGCGCTGGCGCGACGCTTCCCCGAAGCGCGTATCACGCTCGATCCGAACGGCGCATGGTCGCTCGCCGAGGCGATACGGCTGTGCCGCGACAAGCAGGATATCCTTGCCTATGCCGAGGATCCCTGCGGCGCCGAGGGCGGATTCTCCGGCCGCGAGATTCTGTCGGAGTTCCGCCGCGCGACGGGGCTTCGAACCGCGACCAACATGATCGCGACCGACTGGCGTCAGCTCGGCGCAGCAATCAAGCTCGATGCGATCGACATTCCCCTGGCGGATCCGCACTTCTGGACGATGCAGGGATCGGTGCGCGTTGCGCAGATTTGCGACGCATGGGGCCTCACCTGGGGTTCGCATTCCAACAATCATTTCGACATTTCGCTCGCGATGTTCACCCATGTTGCCGCGGCCGCGCCCGGGACGATTACCGCAATCGATACCCACTGGATATGGCAGGACGGCCAGCGCCTGACGCGTGAGCCCTTGCAGATTGAGGATGGCCACATCGCGGTGCCGACCGCACCTGGCCTGGGCATCGAGCTCGATTTTGACGCGCTTGAGCGAGCCCATGAGGTCTATCTCGCGCATGGGCTTGGGGCACGCGACGACGCCGCGGCAATGCAGTTTCTTGTGCCGGACTGGCGGTTCGATCCCAAGCGGCCGTGCCTCGTACGCTGAGATGACGCACGGCGCGATCGTTGCGGTCGGCGTTCTGCCGGACCCGTTGGCCGCGGAGCTGGATGCTCGGGGCGGGTGTCGCGTGCCCGTGTCGCTGGACGTGCCAGAAAATCTGGATCGCGCTGCAGTTCGCGTCATTGTAGCGAGCGGCTCGCAAATTCTTCCGACGTCCTGGCTCGACCGGTTCCCGAACCTTGCAGCAATTGCCGTGCATGGAGTCGGAACTGACGGGATCGACCGGGCGGCAATGGACCGGCGCCGGGTCGTGGTTCACACGACGCCCGAAGCGCTCATCGGCGATGTCGCCGAGCATGCGATCGGTCTCCTGCTTGCACTCCTCCGCCATATTCCCGCCAATGATCGGCTTGTCCGCTCGGGCGCGTGGCGAAAGGAAACGCCGCCGGCTCTCGGGACCAGACTGGCGGGGCGCGCGATCGGTTTCCTTGGGCTTGGCCGGATCGGGCAGGCTATAGCCGGACGCCTCCAGTCCTGGGACGCCGAAATTCATTATTCGGCGCGCAATCGCCGCACAGACGTGCCCTTTCGCTATCATGAAACAGCCATGGAGCTGCTCGCGGCCGTCGATACCGCGTTTATCACCGTTCCCGGCGGCATAGAGACGACGGCGTTGGTCGGTGCGCGCGAACTCGCGGCGCTTGGCAGAAATGGTGTGCTGATCAACGTGGCACGCGGATCCGTCGTCGATCCGGATGCCCTGTTCCAAGCCCTGAATAGCGGCTCGATCCTGGGAGCGGGCCTCGATGTTTTCGACCAAGAGCCTGCGGGTGCGCTGCGTTTCGCGCCCCTGGCGAATGTCATCTTGCAGCCGCATCAGGGCAGCGCAACGATCGAGGCCCGCGAAGCGATGAAACGGTCCGTGCTTGCCGCCGTGAGGGCCCATCTTGTGACGGCCGATGGCGGCCAGGCGCATTGAGCAGGCAGCAATCTGCAACGGAGGAATTTGAGTGGCACTTACCGGCAGCCTGCTGATTGGCGGAACCGACCGCGATGGAACCCACGGCACAGTTCATGGTCTGGATGCCGCCACGGGCGCGGTGCTCGAACCTCGTTTCGGCGGTGCGTCGCTCGCCGATCTGGACGATGCCTGCGCCTTTGCCGCGGAGGCGTTTCCCGCATTCTCTTCGATGGCGCCTTCCGGGCGGGCGAAGCTGCTGGAGGCGATCGCGCAGGGGATCGTCGACCTTGGCGATATCTTGATCGAGCGGGCCATGCAGGAGACGGGGCTCCCGCGCCCGCGTCTTGAGGGCGAACGGGGGCGGACCTGCGGCCAATTGCGCATGTTCGCCGACGTCCTGCGCACTGGCTCCTACCTCGAAGCCAGAATCGACACCGCCCGGCCGGATGCGCAGCCGCCGCGGCCCGATCTGCGTCTGATGAAGGTTGCGACCGGACCGGTCGCGGTCTTCGGCGCGTCGAATTTTCCGCTCGCTTTCTCGGTCGCCGGGGGAGACACCGCGTCGGCGCTTGCCGCAGGCTGCCCGGTCGTCGTCAAGGCCCATCCGGCACACCCGGGGACATCGGAGCTCGTTGGAAGGGCCATTCAGTCTGCCATCACCGACCTTGGCCTGCCGGCAGGAATATTCTCGCTGATCGTGGATAGTGGTCACGAGATCGGAGCCGCTCTCGTCGCCGATCCCCGTATTAGCGCCGCAGCGTTTACGGGCTCCCGAAGGGGCGGGCTGGCTCTTGTCGAGATCGCTCGGCAGCGGAATGTCCCGATCCCGGTCTATGCCGAAATGAGCTCCATCAACCCTGTGATCTTGTTGCCGGCGGCTCTGAGAAATAGTGCAGCCGATATTGCGCGGCGCTTCGTAACCTCGCTGACTTTGGGGGCAGGCCAATTTTGCACCAATCCAGGCCTCTTGCTCGCGATTTCGGGCGAAGGTCTCGAAGATTTTCTTGCGGAGGCCGAGGTCGCGCTGCGGGATTCGCCTGCGCAGACGATGCTTTCGCCTGCCATCGCAATGGCCTTCGAACAGGGCATCGGCAAGCTTGCAGGTCATGCCGGGGTTACAACCCGGGCGCGCGGTCTGAGCGGGCATGAGCGCACGTGCCGCGCGGGCCTCTTCATGACAGAAGCCGACGCCTTTCTTCGCTATCCGGAGCTTCAGGAAGAAATATTCGGGGCTGCCTCGCTCGTCGTAATCTGCCGGGACATGGATGAACTGCTCGTTGTTGTGGATGCGCTGGAAGGCCAGCTGACCGCTGCGATCCACATGGCCGAAGAGGATATCGGTTCCGCGCGGCACGTCCTTCCGGCGCTGCAGGCAAAAGCGGGGCGTCTGCTCGTAAATGATTTTGGCACCGGCGTCGCCGTGTCGCACGCCATGGTCCATGGAGGCCCATATCCGGCGACCTCCGACGTTCGTTCGACGTCGGTTGGCAGCTTGGCTATCGACCGATTTCTCCGGCCGATCTGCTATCAGGACATGCCGGACGAGCTGTTGCCGGCACCCTTGCAGCGTGCCAACCCGCTCGCAATTCCGAGGCTGGTGGACGGCTCCAGGGAGAGGTGAACGGACGATGTTCGCCGGCCGACACGGTGATCAGCTGGCCGGCAGCATCGAGAGGATGCGATCGAGTGCGGGATTGTCGCTGTCGGCGCGCCACACCAGATAGAGTTCGACGGGATCGGCCACACCATCGATCTCGCGGAATATCACATTGTCGAAGTGGAGCGCGCGCGCTGCGGCGGGAACGATAGCGTGTCCGAGGCCGGCTCCAACGAGAGCCAGAATCGAGTGGATCTGGCTGAGAAAATGAACATATCGCGGCGTCGCGCCGGCATTGAGAAACAGGCTCGCCAGCAGGTCGTGAAAATAGCGCGCGCCGTCGGGCGAGTACATGATGATCGAGGCTCCGTCGAAGTCTTCGATAGCAGCGGTTTCTCTGGCGCCGACCAGGTCACGGACGCAAGACGCCGCGAGCAATCGTTCGCGCATCACCAGTTGTGAACGGAACTCCGGCCGGCGAATGGGCGGACGCATGAGGCCAAGGTCGATCTGGCCGGTCAGAAGCGCGTCCGTCTGTTCGACGCTGACCATCTCCTTCAGATTGATATCGACGTTGGGCAGATTTTCGCGGGTCGATGCGAGAAACTTCGGAACGAAACTATACCCTGAGGCGGCGGTGAACCCGAGCGTGATCGACCCGACTTCGCCGCTCGTTGCACGCTTTACGGTCAAGGATGCTGCTTCGCTCAATCGCACGATCCGGCGCGCGTCTGCGAGAAAGGCCTTTCCCGCGGATGTCAGCTCGACCGAACGATTGTTTCTTTTGAAAACTTCAACGCCGAGCAATCTCTCAAGCACCTGTATCTGTCGGCTGAGGGGAGGTTGCGTCATATTGAGCCGCGTGGCGGCGCGGCCGAAATGGAGCTCTTCGGCAACCGCAACGAAGCAGCGTAGATGCGACAGTTCGAACACGGCCTTGCTTGGCACATGCCCGGCGGGCAGGCAAGAAACCTCCATCAAAGCCGTAAAGCATTTATACTGGCGAGAACCTCCGGATCCCGGGTTCTGCTAGCTGAAATCCAGACGGCAAAGCCGGGGACCCCTGAGCGGGCGCTACAGAGTCTGAGCAAGCTGGCAACCCCTGGCGCACTGTCGGAAAACGGCCCGATGTCGCCAGCCGCGACCGTCGTGCGTCATCCCGCGGGCTTAGTCGAACCAGGGCCCTGCGAGCGGTTCCGCCAGATATCGCCGCGCGGTCTTGACGAGCCGCTGCACCCGCAGCCGGTAGGACGCGCTTTCCACGCGCCAGCGCGATGCAGCGATCGCGTCTCCCCAGAGTTCGCGCGCGATGGCCTGCTGGTTTGCGCCCGCCAGCAAGGCGTCGCCAACGCGTAGCTCCGTGATCCAGTGCGCCGCCTTGCGTTCCTTCGGCACCATCGATCCGGGAAGATGGCCTTTCTCGGCAAGAACGACGAACTGTCTCAGGGATTCGAGTTTCGGCCTGGCCGACTGCAAACCCGTTATGCGGTGCTCGACAAGAACCGGGCCGCCCAGGAGCGTGCCGTCGTGCAAGTCGAGACGGACGGCCCAATGGCCGTCGCTGAGGAGCCAGTGCTCATTGCCGGACGCGTCTATTTCGACCGACACGAGCGCAGCGACGTCGCGCACATCGAAAAGATCATCGGCCGGGCTGTCATTTGCGGCGGGCCTCCCGTGCAGCACCCGCGGGTCCCGGTCGATGCTCCAGATCGGCCGCGCGGCGGGCGTCGCAAGGGCAGGATCGATCCAGCCTAACAGCCCGATATCGGCGAGGATGCGGGCCGGAGCGAAGGCTCGCGCCGCCCATTGGCGCCGATAGCGACTGTTACGGCGCAGCCATTCCCACGCAAAGGCCCGGCGATCCGAAATCAGCAGCTCGGCATAGGCCTGGGGCGAGCGCCAGTCGGCAGCTGGCCCGCCCGTCATTTCATATACCCGGAATATTTTCGGAATATTTTCATGCGGCGGCAATGCGACGACAATGAGCCGACGTCAGCGGCTGCCGGGCAGCGGTGTTGATCGGGGCGTCAGCAGGGCCGGTGCCGGCAAAAAGCCGGACAGATATCCACGGCTGCGGATGCCCGTATCGGGCAGCGACCGCGCGATGCGCTGGCTATTCGGTTCCTTCGGCAAAATAGGCGCGCAGCCGGTGCGTGACGCCGGGCGTGAGGCTCACGAGGCTGCGCCGGCCGTCATGAGCGTCCGGCGATCGCTCGAGGATGCCGGCGTCGCAGAGGCGCTGGATGAGCTTCATCGCGCTGCTCGTCGGGATCGCCGCAGTGATACAGAGCGAGGACATGGAGAGCGTCTGTCCTCGCGACTGATGGATGAACAGGTCGACGAGCATGTCCCAGGCCGGTTCGCCAAAAAGCTCAGGACATCCAAGGAGCTGCCTGCGCAATATTCTGCGCCGCATCGTAGTTTCGGCGTTTCGCCGTGCGAGCGCATCCATCTCGTCGGCGGGATCCGAATGGCTCCGCAGGAAGAAGGGCAGGAACTTTCCGCGCCCTCGCGCCTTGGCCGACCCCTCGATCAGATTATTGGTTCGCGTTCCCGTCACGATGATGTGCTCGAGAATTTCGACGTCGAGCGCGCGTCCGACCTCTTCCAGACGCCGTGTCGCGCTCAGATCTTCCTCGCTCGGGGCGGGATCGCCGCTCGGATGGTTGTGGACGAGAATGATCGAGGCGGCGTTATGTTCGAGCGCGCGCCGGAAAATGGTCCGCGGATAGATCGCCAGTTGCGCGAGCGAACCCCGCTGGAACTCCTCGTCGGCGATCAGGCCGCGCGCCGGATCGAGAAACAGGATGCGCAGCCGTTCCTCGGGCAGGCTACCCATCGACGCGATGAGATATCGGCTGAAGCGAGGATTGCCCGGATCGATCCGGACCGTCCGGAGCTCGGAGCGCATTCCTTCCAGCATCGCGTCGCGAACATCGCCAAGAAATGAGGCCATGCCTGGATAGCCATCGAGAAATCGGGTCAGCCGTTCGGGAGATTGCGACCAGAGCCGACCAAGGCTTGTGAACTCGTCGAGAAGTTTCTGCGCTATGGAATCGCAATGGTCGGGCGCGACCGCCGCGACCAGCCTAGCCAGGACCGATCGTTCCCGTTCGCGCGCAGACGCCTCTGGTGCCGCCAGGTTGCAAGGGCGAGAAGCGGAGGCAGAAGCCAGGATGCAGCGACCTGCATCGTCTGGTACGCCGCTGGATGAACCGAAATCTCCATCGCCTTGCCGACATGGGCCATCAGCGGAAAGATCTGGAGAACGGCGGCGGGTATCGGCCAGAAGCGATGGGCCGTCAGTGCCAGCAGCAGTGTCGCGCCAGCCGCAATGAGATCGATGGCCAGATGCCCGGTATCGATCGAGCTGAAGCGCGGCGGGACAAACAGATGCAGGATCTGGTCCGCGAGCGCCATTGCGATCAAGATCAGCGCCATCGCCCGCTCGGGGCCGCCGCCCTTCCTCAGGGCATAGACGAGGACCGTCAGCAAGATCGTCACGAAGATTGCGATCCGAACCATCGCGATCAAAAACCATGCAGGCGGTCCCCGGTCAATGTTCAGGATGCGATTGTGACGCCATGCTCTCCGGCGGCGGCAAGCGCGGGACATTCATGAAGGTCGAGGCCGGCGCTCTCGCGTGCGATGCCGACGAGGTCCCCGTGAACGCGCAGGACGTCCCCGCTTGCGCCGACAAGCGCGGTCTGGACCTTTGCCAGGCGCCGGATTGTCGCATGGCCCTGGACGGCGTCGACCCCCGGCGTGTCCCGGCGCGCGGCGACGACGCTGGTCATCAGCGACGCGACCGCAATCAGCGCATCGTCGATACGCGTTTCCGCGGCGGGAACCTGTTGCTGAAGCCGCGCAACGGCGAAATTGATACTCTCGGACATGACGTCTCCTCTGCCGGAAGCATATGCTCCGGCGGTTACTCTGCAGGTTTGAGAAGGCTCAGCCGGAGATGAGGCGCGACAGCGACTCCGCAAGGCCCAGGCTGCCGAGGAGGAAGACGATCAGAGCGACGAGCAATGTCGCGATGATCGTCAGCCTTGTGCCCGGCAGGTGGTCATGCCTCCAGATCTTCCCGGACGGCGGGTGCGATCCCGAAAGGCGATCCCGGAGCGAGCTGTTGTCATCGAGCCCCTCGAAGCCGGAAACGCCACCGTCTGGAAAGTCGGATGCAACGAGGGTGGGGAGATCGGCAACCTCCACCGGGTCGTATGCGATCCGATGGTATATGCTTCGCAACCGCGCGTAGCGCAGCGCCACCTCGTCCCGGTCGGCCGCACCGAGCGCGGTCCTGGCATTTGTGATGCGCTGATCGACCGTATATTTCGATATGCCGAGCTCGCGCGCAATCTGCTTCGACGTCTTGCGTTCCAGCACCAGGTCGAGACAAGCCCGCTGCTTGTCGGTCAATCGGTTCCAACGCAGTCGATCGTCATTTGGGGAAGGTTGCGACCCGTCCATCGTCGAAGTTTCGTCACGTCCCTTTCAGTCAGGCTGCTTCCTGTTCCAGATGAGTTTGACATTGAAGTCCTTGTTAAATCAACTTTCCTTCGGTCCAGCCGGCGAAGACCTCCCGCAATCCCATCGTGCAGGCAACGGGTTGCGCATCTCGCGCCCGGTCATTTCCGCCCTCGCCCGACAATTGAAGTCTTGTCGGGCAGGGGACTGTTTCAGATGATCGCCGGCCCGCAACAACAATTCTCAAATTGAGACTAACTACCGAATAAGTTTGAAATATTTATGTCATATTGTAGCTTGGCCGCGCTCCGCATCGCTTTCGGCCAGCATCGATGCGCCACCGCGGTGACCCCGCCATTTGAGAAGGCGAGGGGATCGGCACCGGACAGGGAGCAATGCCGGAGAGGATGGTTCGAGAACGCCGCCGGCATTGCCAAGGGTCGCAATGCCAACGCTCGATGCCGCACAGCGACTCGCGGCCGAAGTCTTGAAGGTCGCGAGCGAAGACGCGTTGATCGATATTCTCGACGAGGCCTGCTCAAGGCTGGGATGTTCGTGGTACGCGCTGAGCCACCACATCGACTTCCTGGCTGCGCCCGAGAAGGGGCTGCGCATCCACAATTATCCCGAAGACTGGGCGCGATGGTTCGACGAACAACGGCTTGGCATCTGCGATCCCGTCCATCGCGCAAGCCGCCGCCGCGCCGCGGGCTTCCTCTGGCACGACATGCAGACCTTCTCGCGGCCCCGGCGCGGCGACGAAGCGATATTGGCGCGCGCGCGCCGGCACGACATTCATGACGGGCTCACGATCCCCACGCACGTCCCTGGCGACGCGCACGGATCGGTATCCTTCGCCTGGCAGAAAGGGACATATGCGACGCCCGAGGCCCTGATGTTCGCCCAGACGATCGGCGCTTTCATATTCGAGGCGGCGCGCCAGCTCTCGGGCCTCGTCCCTGCCAATGATCAGCCGCGCCTCACGGACCGGCAGATCGAATGCCTTCTCTGGGCCGCGCGCGGCAAGTCGGATTCGGTGATCGCGCAGATCATGGACCTGCAGACCGATACGGTCAGCGAACATCTGCGTAACGCCCGCGCGAAATACTCCGCGCGAAGCCGTGTCAGCCTTGCGATCCGTGCCCTGTTCGACGGGACGATCTGCTTCGGCGACGTCGCCGGCGGTTAAAACACCCCCCTTTCTTGGTATGGCGAAAACGATTTTTCCGGTTCAATTGGTCTGTCTCTTTCAACCAAGGAGACAAGTTGATGTTCCTCACGGTCAACCAGGACAACCGGGCGCGCGAACATGCCGCGCTCCGCTCGATGTTCGAAGCGCGCAAGCGCGTCTTTGTCGATCTGCTCAAATGGGACCTGCCGGTGCTGGCGGGCCGGTTCGAAGTCGATCATTTCGACGATCCTTTTGCCACTTATCTGATCGTCACCGACGGCGGGCGAGAGCATCTCGCCTCGGCGCGACTTCTGCCGACGACGCGACCGGCGCTTCTCGACGGACTCTTCCCGCACCTCGTCTCCGGCCCGGTCCCGAACGGCGCGGCGATATGCGAGATCACCCGCTTTTGCCTTTCGCCGGGCGTGGGGGCGCGGCAGCGCCGCGCTGCGCGCGACACGCTGCTCGTCGGGCTCGTCGACCATGCACGGGCGAATGGCATCAGCACCTACACCGGCGTCGCCGAACTGTCCTGGTTCCGGCAGGTCGCGCAGTTCGGCTGGGATTGCCGCTTGCTTGGCGAGACAGCGATCCATGATGGCCGCGCGCTGGTCGCGCTCGCGATCTCGATCGACGCGGACACGCACGCGAAGCTGGCCGAGGCCGGCATCGTCGCGACCGGCACTTCCGTGCCAGCCCAGGCCGCATGAGGAGGGTGCGATGTCGGTTCATCCTCTCCCGCGGAGCGGCGGGCGCTGTGCCGCCGCTGCGCAGCGCCTGGCCGCCGAG
>Ga0247823_10001215_pt1 | contig 21478 bp, 8 predicted proteins | sample 13C_PalmiticAcid_2_FD_192426 | JGI IMG/M metagenome (GOLD analysis project Ga0247823, IMG submission 192426) | Soil microbial communities from agricultural site in Penn Yan, New York, United States - 13C_PalmiticAcid_Day30 | ecosystem: Environmental > Terrestrial > Soil > Agricultural land... | reverse complement strand
CCGGCGAAGGCTGAGTGCGGCCAGAAATGCAAAGAGCCGCGTGGTACGCGGCTCTTGCAAGTCCTTGGAGGACCCGGAATCTGGTCGGGGTGAGAGGATTCGAACCTCCGGCCTCTACGTCCCGAAGCATCACCTGTCGCTCCAGGAGCCTCACCTCGCGGGGGTGGGTCCTAGAAGAATCAACAACTTAGCGACGTGCTTCCGTCCGTTTCCGTGGTTTTCTGACCCCTTCCAAACGGCGCCAGTGGAACAGATTTGGAACAGAAATCGCTGAGTGCTCGCAGTGTAGCGACTCCTGGTTTATGCAGGCAAGGCCGGCTCGGTCAGCGGCCGATAGCGGCGCCCGGGTGCGACTTGAGCAGGTCGATGAGCTCTTCGGGGAAGTGCTGCGCCGCATCACCCGCAGAACTTCCAGTGGCTGACCCGTCCATGTCGGAGACCCAAGGCTTCACGGTCAGCGCTCCGGTGCTCCGGTTTGCGTGCGACCGGAGGTGGGCGTGCTCGCAGGTGTGAGCCGGCTCACACTTCGCAGTCGAATGTTGGTGGCACTTGTGAACGCGGCCACAAACCGGCCCATTTGGCCGTTGAGCGTTCCGGCAGCGGCCGGCACAGTCTGTCTGGTGATGCGCATCACCTGTACTGAACCGAAACCGCTAAGGAACCACCATGTTGAACGATTTCCGCCCCGAGCTGGGCGGCGCTGATGCGCACCCTTCTCACGATTCCACGACCACCGGTCCCGCTATCGACTTGCCCACGCCCCCCGGCCACCGGGCCGCCCCAGACAGCTCACCAAAGGCGCCCCTGCCAACCTCGCTGAACGAGGTCAAGAAGTTCTGGCAGGGATATTCGCTTGGACACCAGCAACGCATGCTTGCACTCTGCAAGCACTTCGCTGCGGTGACCGGATGCGGTGATTTCAGGCTCATTCGAGAGCACGACACCATGGCCTACTTCTGTGCGATGCAAAGGCGCGGACTGGCGGTCAAGACGATGACCTCCAACATCGCCGCTCTTGGACGCATGTGGCGGATGTGTGGAGTTCGCACCATCGACCCATTCTTCGACTTGACGCTTCACCTTCGGGCGGAACGAAAATCCTTGCAGATGCGGGAGTCGGAGCTGCGACTCGAGCGGGTTCGGCAACTTCTCAATGACGAAGGCTTCATCGCTCTCAAGAAGTCCCACATCTTTGGGCAACGCGCCGCGTACTGGATGGTGCTGCTCAATCTGTTCACCGACATGACGGTGGCGGAGCTGGCGCAGCTGACCCCTTCTGATTTTGCGTGGACGAGTTGTGCTGGCCACCTCATCCGACAACCTACGTCGAGACTGGGAATGGGACAGCTTCATCCAGTTCACACCGTGCTCATCCAGAGTGGATTTCTCGAGTTCATCGCCGAGCGCTGGGCGACCAAGGCCGCTCGTCTCTTCTCTGACTCTACCGAGGAACGCTCATCACGCCGGGCTGGGACGCGCAGTGTCTCAAGAGTTTGGGGTAGGTCAGGTAAGGCAGTGCGGGCGCCTTCATGGAACGACTTCAAAGCGGCTCGATGCTTTGAGGCCCAAAGAGTCCTGGTGGCGCATCCGCAGCTGGTGGAGAAGTTGGAAGTCCGTCAGCTTGGCGCCCTGCCACCTGCTGACGAGATGCAACTGCTGCTTGACCTCGAGCAGGCCCTTCGATACGACGAGGTGGACTGGAGCCAGCACCACGGAGACCCCGCGCGCTTCAATGGTTGACCGGCGACAGCGTCAACGCAACGACGCCAGGCGTGGCCGACTCGGTCACGCCGTGCGTCGGTACACACGGTCATTGTGGAAAGCCAGATACGGCGCGTGCTCGGGTCGGATTCGATGGACCTTGAGTGGCCGACCTACCCCAAGCGCACCGCGTGCTTGTTCGGACAGGGTCGAGGAAATTTCGACCTTCCCGTCGATGGTCACCGTCATCCAGCCCGCGTCGAACATCGCGTCCAGGTGCGGGGCAAGTAGCAACCCGTTGAACACGTCCAGGCGCTCGTCGTCTCGTTCGCAGCTCGCCCACGGCTTGATGTGCGAGGCGCGGAGGAGTTCCGGCACTTCCAGGCCGGTGACGCAGCAACGCCCTTGCCAGTAATCCAGCAGCGCGGCGCGGAACATCGTCTGGCCGACTCTCGCCACGACGAGCCGGTCTGCTTCAGTGGAGCGCGGCATGTCGGCTGTCGCCTGCCGAAACGCGTCGGCGACGCGGTTCGGCAGCGTCCTGCCCCGCGACGCTGCCGTTTGAAGGAGCTCGTACAGTTCTTCGTAGCCTTGAGCCAAGACCGGTAGATTCGCGTCGACTGCATTGAGCGAAAGAGAGGTGGGCGAGCCGATGGCAAAGAGCAGCTCCCCAACCAAGCGAACCACAACCGCTTCGGGGAAGTGAGCGGAACGCAGCTCCAGCCCGCCTTCATGTTCTAGCGGCGTCATCTCGAAGCCGCAGTCAGCTGCCGCCTTCTCGACGCGGAGACGTTCGAGAGGGTTCATTGGCTTGTCGACGCGGCCAGCGTTGCGTACCCGCGGTACATCGAGTCGAACAGGTCTCTGACCTTGGCGTCGGCCCAGACAAAAGGTCGATGGACGCCGAGCAGGCCGATGCGGCCGAGGCCGATGTCGCCGACCAGGCCGCCCAGCGAGTAGTGGACTTCTTTGAATAGTGTGTCGGTCATTCTCAACCTCCTCCGCTGTACGGCCTAAACGGGCAATGGCAAGACCCACGAATCAAAGACTTCCGAGCACCGCGCCGAAGTACGACGGGTAGGCCGACAGTGTGTTCGCAACCACCTCGCGGTACTCTGTCAGAGCGGCGCGAAAATGAGTCCCTTCATACCCGGCCAGCCAAATGTCAATCGCAACTTCCTGAGCAATATGCCGGTCAGCCAGACCGGACTCGTAGGTCGAAACCGAAAGTTTGCTGGGTAGGCCGTACGCCAGTGACTTCTGGAACTCGTTTAGCGCTGCAGCCTCCTCACCATTGAGCCCTGTCGTCGCGAAGAGAAATTGACCAACGGCGGCAGCGACGAGCGGACAGTCAAAGCCTAGACAGCCCTCAAGGAACTGCAGCACGTCAGCGTCGGTCAGCTGGCGCCTGCCATTCTCTCCCCAGGGTTTTGAAGCTCCAGCGCCGTTGGCGATGTCAATCAGCTGTCGATAGGAATCCCCGCGCAACCATCCCTGCGCAAGCTGCATCGACATGCCGGCGGGTTCCATGCCCGTCAGCAGTTTGTCGTCGACCACGGCAGTGAAAAGCGGCCAAATCACCTGCAGCCACTCATCGGTTGTTGCGAGAGCTCGCAATGCATCTGCACGCTCCAGAACCCACGCTTCCACCTTCGTCGAATCGAACGCACCCAGCAGTGTCTTTGCGAATGCGGCTTGTCGGGTAGGTTCGGGGACCAGTTGCTCTATGCGTGCGGCCGCCAACTCAAAGAGCTGCACAAGCAAGACCTTCGCGGCATCGTCAGCCAGAGAATAGGCAAGCGTCGAGGCGGCCAGGACGCGCACCCTGGAAAGCACGGTTTCGAAGCTCTCGCCGCCACGGTTGGCCATCAGATAGCTTTCGAGAGCGGACAGTAGCGCTTGCCGTCTAGAAATCTCCCTCGTCAGCGACCGCTGGTCGAACCCAAGTCGGTTATGAGCGTCGGCCATCTCCTTTGTCCAAGCGAATAATTCCTCGCCACGGCTGAAGTAGGCCTGCAACACCTCGGACGTTGGCACTGGCAGCGCGTACCTGCCATCAGGCGAATAGATGGGTGCCAGCAATTCGAGAAGCGAGCTCGACGTCTCCTCAGAGTTCTCTGGCTTCAACAGCCCGACCGCCGCGTCCAGACGCCACCGTTCCCCTTGACGGTTGTCGATTACCTTCGGGTCCGCGAAAAGCACGAGTCCTTCGGTATGCATGCCGGCACGGCCGGCGCGGCCAATCAAGTTCTGGAAGTCCCGCGTCTTGATGCGTTCAGCGCCTTGGTTCACCCCAGAGACAATGAGGTACCGAATCGGCAAGTTCACGCCTTGAGCCAGGGTCGACGTGCAAATCACCAGTTTGATGAGCTCACCCTGCATCGCATGCTCAATGGACAGGCGCAGTCCTTGCGGGGTCGTTCCGTGGTGAACAAACACACCGAGCGCAGCAGCCTTCGCCACCGTCGAGTCCGCGCCGAAGTGCTGTGTGGCCAGATGCGTCAGGCGTTGAATCTCGTTGACGTCCGAGGCTGTTGCGGGGGCCGGCAAGTCAAACCCTCGCCCGTACACCTCCACTGCACGCTCTGCCAATCCACTCGCGGTGTCCTTCCGGCCACAGAAAATGGCCACCGCACCATTTGGCGCCAACCGAATCCCGAGGTAGAGCGACACATCCTTCCATGCGTCGTCACCTTTCGCAGGGAAGACTCGCGGATTTCGTTCTCTTCCGCGAAGCTCCAGTTCCTGGGACTCGATGCTGCGCGGAACGAAGTAGTCCGGTCGTGCATAGCTGCCAGATTCGAAGAACAAGAGCTGTCCGAGTCGCTCGCTCCATGTCGCGAACGCAACCGACCGTGCCGTGGACAACAGGCCCGTACCGTCGACGATGTTGGGTTCGGTCCCGATGAGCCACGTGCCCACCGCGATGGCGTTCTTGATTACCGCGGAGATGAGCACGGTCTGCGCCGATGGATTTAGCAGCGCCTTGATTTCTGTCAGCAGCAGTTCGTAAGTGATGCCGCGTGGTCCGGTGTCGAACTGGTGCCCCTCGTCGTAGACCACCATGCCGACGTGCGCAACCAAGCTGGGCTCTTGCCTGAGCACATACAGCAGCTTCTCCGGTGTCAACACCATCAGATGGCGCGTTGTCGGCAACTCCTGACCAAGCAACTCCGCCAACTGGTCGACAAAGTCCAGTTGTAGGGCATCAGAAAGCTCGTTGACCTTGACGTCCTCGCTCTTGAACGCGTGACGGAGAGAAGTGGCAATCTCATGGCACAGGGCGCGGAACGGCGCGACAAGTACTGCGACCCGCGTGCGGTCGGCTAGGAATGCGCTGCGCAGAATGACTTCGACCGAGCGCGTCTTGCCCGCGCTCGTTGGCATCTGGACAACGCCGGACCTCCCAGCAAAGAGTCCGGCCTTACCAAGCAACTTCTGGGACGGCCAGAGTTCCTTGGGGAAGCCGGGACGACGAATAGCGTCCGCCCAAGAGGCAGCGCTCAAGCCGCTGAACCCGGGCATCAGTGTCCATGCAGAACCCGCCAAGCGCAGCTTAACCACCGCGGACGCGACCTCCGCGAGAACGACTTCCTGTGAGGTGCCGCTAGAGTAGGTCAAGCGACGGACCTCGTCCAGCAACTCGACGACTGGCTCGGGCGGCGTGCCGTCGTTGAAGTGGCCCATCAGGCGGATGGAAAGTTCGTAAAGCAGCCCAGTCAGCCAGTGCGCAGCCAAGCTTGGCGGCTGACGCCAGTCGGCCTGCAATGCCCAGACCGTCAACTGCTCAATCGCATTGGCACCGTCTGCCTGCAGTCGCCGCGCAAGTACCAAACTACTCCCTGGACGCTGGCCCAAGAAGTAGCTGGCGGATGCGAGCAGCGTGACATCCCGCGAAACCTCAGTGTCGAACCGGGAGTCCAGGTAGGCATCGAAGAAGCTCGCCGCGAAGCCGATATCGTCCAGCAGGTCGTCGGCCAACCCGCTCTGGACGTCATTGCCGTCGTTGAGCGCTGCCGACGCATCTACCAGTGTCCCAATAGCCAGTGGAAACAGGGCGGCGGGCTCTATCCCGTCCGGCACGGCGATGTGGGACTCTTCAGGCAGCCCAAGCTCGTACATCTTCCCCTTGGACCGAGTGATGCCGAAGTACCGACGACTATTGAACTCAGGCTTCATCGGCTGCTCGCTGGTACAAGGCGTGGGCCAGCGTCATCAGGTCTTTGCCCTTGACGGCAATCAGCCTCAGGTTGCCCGCGTTGTTGTGTTTGACAGTGGAAGTTCCCTTAATGCCATCGGCATCGAACGCCGTGCCGGAAACAATGGCAGCCGCCCCTGACAGTAGGCGGTATGGGCGGTCGACGGCATTCTGAAATCGCTCCACCACCAGCATCGACGCCCGCTCGCCCGAGACGTGCATGCGGCGCTTCATCGCAGCCAGTGTTTCCGCGGCTCGCAGATAGTCTTTACCCGAGTCATCGACCGCGTCTTGAAGACGGCCCTTGTACTTGCCGTCGCCGAGTTGAGCCTTTGCCTCGAAGGTCAACATCTCGTCGGTCGGCCTCGGCTGCCCAGCATCGGGACATTTGAACCCAACGATGTCGACGCCCTTCACCGACTCGTTTCGGCTTCCCTTCTCAGCGTACTTACCGCGCGGCACCCAATAGCCGAGGATGAACTCGACATAGTCGGAGACGAGAAGCTCTGCAAAGTCACCGGAACGGACGCCAGGCCCCGGCGGTGCGCTCTTGTCCGGGAAGACCAGTTCCAACAAGTACTCGGCCCGCGACTTGCCAGTGCCGGCACGCAAGATGTCGATGTCGCTGTCCGGGCAGTAGGCTTGGCGGAACCGGCTGGCCCACTCACTAAGGCAAGCTGCATCGGCATCCACGTCCAGGTCCAAAATCTCGCACTGTCCCCCGCCATTCAGCGTCAGCGGCTCGGCTAGCTTGAGGTGCTGAAGATAGGCGGGTTTGGCGTCTCGGTTTGAAGCGTAGGTCCGATTCGCTGCCGCCTCCGCCTCGTCAGCGCCGAACGGTTTTGTTGTATGCATCACTCAAAATCAGAAAGGAGAGGCTGCAGTTCCCGACGGAAAAGCAGCTTCTCTTCGACGTCAGGTTCCAGCTCAAGCACCACAACTTGTTCCCCTTGAAGCTCTAGAGGAGGCGCGGATGTTGTTGTGACGATGAACTGGAAGGGAACCGCGCCATCCTTTCCAAGCTGCTCGGCCGCCTCGGCTGAAGCGAGGAAAAACTCTCGGTACAGGAGCTCGCTCATGTCTGCCTCTCTCGGGCAGTCGTGAATCAGAAAGCCCGGGTGGTTGCTGGATGCCGACACCGCAGAGTCGAGCAAGCAAACGATGTCGCCGAGCAGTACCTCCAGTACCTGGTACGCCTCGCCGCCACGCGCCACTTCGAAGGGGCGGACCTCATGCCCTGGGACGAATCGCGCGTGTCCCGCGGCACCCAGCAGTCTGGTCGACACGGTGGCCGTCAGGGCCTTGAGGGCGTCGACTCGCGACGACTGCTGAGACCGTCGGGCTACCTCGGCCGCTCGAAGAGAGTCCAGTGCTGATTCGAACGCCTGAAGTTGCTTCCGCGCCTCGACGAGCTCGGTCGTGTCGCCGCCCTGGGACCTTTGGGTGTGCTTCAGCTGAAGCTCGTCCCAGGATTGCTTCAAGAACGTCCGCGCGCTCTCGCTGGTAGCGATGCGAACGTGCAGCCTGTGAAGTTCGGTCTTCTTCTTGGAGATGAGCTGCTGTTGGTTCGCAACCGCCTTCTCGGTCTTCTCGAACACAGTCATGCTGGCCTGATGGCGTGCAGCAAACAAGGAGGCGTCTGCCTGGGCCTGCCTTCCATCCTGGAAGCAGGTCATGTTGACGGCGCTCTTGTTCTTCTGGACGTACTCGCACGCGCTGAATTCGACATTCCCAGGGTCGCATCGCCCCTCCAGGCCAGCCAGCCGGTCTCGGACCTTGCTCAGCCGCTCGAAGTCGTCGCGCTTGGCGTCGACAAGGGCCTTGGCGATTTCCGTGTCAAGCTTTGCCAGGTCGCGGGCTTTGTTCAGCTCGTGCAGGCGCACCTGTTCTTCCGCCTGCACATCCTCCAACTGAGCCGCCTCGCGCTCCCATCGCTTCTCGTCCTGCTCGGCGGCCTGCAGGGCTGCTTGAACACGAGATTCCACTGACTCGCCGACTGTTGTCGCGAAGACAGGTTCGTCTTCTTCCGCCCGTACTCGCAGACGCATCTGACGGTCGGCGTGAGCCAACGCGTAGGCCGGCGCTCGTTCAAGCTCTGGGATGCGCTCCTTTGCCTGTTCGACCTGCTTCTGCTTGGCCTCGATGTCGCGCAGCAACTGGTCCAACTGTTGGTCCACGAGACCGAGCACCGAGCCGACCAGCAGCGGAGGGTCGCGCCGTGAGCGCTTGAAGCCAAGGCCTTCGCCCTCTCGCCAGTGGTAGAAGCCGTCGAAGCGGGTTCGCTGTTCCCGAATGCACCAGGCCAGCAGATGGCGCCATTCGAGCGGCTGATTCGTCCCGGGCAGTGAGCGGGCGGCAAGCCGGCCTATCGAGAACTGCTCCAATGCGCGGCCATAACCGTCGAAGTCGTTCGGCGCCGTGCCATCGAACAACCGGTCCAGCGTGTCGAATTGGGCGGCCAGGGAGTGGCTGTACAAGCCGTACGGTCGGAAGACCAGCCATGTGGCGCCATCCACGTGGACCTTCGCCGCCACTCCGCCTTTGGGAAAGCTGCCCGCTGCCTTGCTCCGCAGCGTGGCAATGGCCGGCGCATCGTCACCCAGCACGTACCTCAGCAACAAGCACAGCGAAGTCTTGCCGACGCCATGACCTGCGCTGGCCAACCCCGAAGCGTCGTTCGAGGCGGATTCCTTGGCCCAGACAATGTTCAGCCCGGTGTGCAGGTCGATGGTGCGCGTGAGCACCAACGGCTCACGGGATTCGACCAGCCACAGCGTTTCAACCCAAAGCCTGGGCTGCGTGCGGACCGGTTGACTTGCCTTGAGCCAGGTCGACATGGCGTCCTCTCACTGTGTGCCGGTGGCCTTGGGGCTGTCCGGTTGCGCCGCGCTGTTCGCAACGTCTGCAGCCACGCGCTGACCTTCGGCCCGCCACAAGAGCTGAGCAGCTTCGGGGTGCGTTGGCAGGTGGATGACATCGCCCGGTGACGCACCTGCGCCCCGCGTGTAGAAGGCCTCGCCGCCCCGGGTTGAACGCACTAGCACGTCAACGCCGGCAAGGCGCTGCACGATGGGCTGGACGCGGCTCAGGAGGGGCATCACGTCATTGATGCCCAGCGCCGACCGCAAAGACTCGAAGCGTGCGCCGTCTTCAGGGGTCAAGAAGTGCCCAGCCGCTGCCCACGTAGCCACCGCTGACTGGATGTCCGCTAGCGAACTGCCCTCCGTCCGCTCGGTGACAAGTGCAGTCACGAGTCCAGCCAGGCGGCCTTCTTCCGCATTGCGAATCATCCCGAGTTCGGAGTACGAAACCGGCGCTGGCTGTACTGCCGGCGACATGCTGGTTTGGTGGTCCCACGCCTCCAGAACCAATCTGCGCGTGCGGTACTCGCCGTAGGCGTCAACTTCGTTTTTCTTGAAAACTCGAAAGGTTTCGGTTGGGTAGTCTTCGCCCACGACGTCCTTCGGGTCGAGGATGAAGCACTGTTCTTCGCGGCTGAGGCCATAGAGGCCTGCGAAGTAGGCGTCCAGTTCGGCCCGCAGTCGGGCCCGACGTTCGTTGTCCCAGCCGAAGGGGTGGCCTTGCTCGAGGGCTGGTCGGGGGTCGTAGGCGGCGAGGTCTTGACCCCAGGCATCCAAATCCTGGGCGGTGTAGGTGAGCTCCAACACACGCGGGACGATGAAGGCAAGGTCTGCCTCGGAATAGCGGTCAGGCGGTAGCACCGGAAACTGCTTCAGATAGCCGTATGTCAGGTGAGTGCCGCCAACCTTGGTTCGCGCAACGTAGTCGAAGACGAGAGAGCACCAGTTGCCCAATAGCGCAGCACTGAGGGCTGGCGGCTGCTCTACAAAGAACAACGGCATCGTGTGCCCGACACCGGCCCGAGGCACTACCGATGCAATCACGGTGCGCTCGTCGGTGCTGCGACAGATGTCTCGCCAGCCCAGCAGCCACCGTGGACTTCGGGTGTCCATCCAGAGGTCCAGCAAAACACGCAGCGCCTCCGTCAATGCAGTCGTGCGCATGGTCGCGGCAAGGGTCGCAAGTTCGCTGTCGGCCAGTCGTGCGCTCTGGTTCTGAGCGGCCCACTTGGGAAAATCGGCCAGCGCCTTCTTGGTTGTCAAACCTTCGCCGCGGAGCACATCGTTCAGGCCAGGGAACCGGGCCTTGAGTTGCTCTTCGGTGCGGGCGATATGGGGATGGGCCTGTGTCGGTGTCCATCCGACTACTGCAGGTGCCGGTCCGGCCATGCGGTGGAATATCTCGCCGGCCACCCACTGGGCCAGTGCGAGCAGCAGGTCAACCAGAGCAGTGTCCAGGGAGACTGCATCCCCAGCATCTCGTGCGGCGTGCAGGGCCAGCCAGGCACGGGCTACCCGTGCAGGGACGCGGGCGATGCGTGCCAGCACCTCACGTTCGTCCACCCAGTAGCGCGGTCGCACCGTGCGGGTGGGGTCTGCCTTTTGCGTATCGCTGACGTCGGCGGTTTCCACCTCGCCCGCCGCGCCGCTGGCGGCGTCCACGTAGGTGGCCCAACGGTGGTCGAACTGGTGAATCATCTTGGCTTCGTACAGGGGAAGCCGCAGAGGCTGGTCAGCCGCTGCAGGCGCGTCGGCGAAAAGACCACTGTCGTTGGACATGTCCAACATGCGCTGGAAGGAGATGCCCCAAGGATTCACCTCAGCCCGCAATTGCTTGCCATCGTCATCGAACTGCGCCTCGGTGATGAGCACAGGCGCGGCACGGTACATCTTCTTAGTGAGCTCAGCGTCGCGCTCGCTGCGGAACACGGGGCAGGTGCGGGTATTCGGGTTGATGAGGGCGAATTCTTCCGGCGTCAACTGGAAGTGGCGGCGGTGGTCAGCCAGTTCGTCCACCTGCAGCGCGAAGAAGGCAAAGTCCGCTGATGGCACGGCGCCCAAGGTCAGGAGGCAGAACTTGAATCGCTGGTGTCCGATTTCGGAAAACAGCCCTGGGCCAGTTCGCAAGTCCAACAGGCTGACCAAGCGGCCCTGCGAGATTGCATCGAAGTAATACTTGGTCGAGTCATCGGTCGCGATGCCCGTCGGCACGATGAAGCCGGCTCTCCCGTATGGGGCTGTGCACTGCAGAAAGGTTTCGGCAAACAGCGCGTAGGTGTTGACGTCGCCCACGCCAGTGAGTGGGTAGCGTCGGCTGTCGTGCGCGTAGAGGCTGGCCGCCTCGGCACCCCGCCGCGCGGCGATGAAACTTCCATACAGCGCCATCTCGGCCCGGTTTGGCGGCGTCAGTCCCTCAAAGCGCTCCAGGTCCGGATTCACGCGATGCAGCAGTACGCCTTCACGCAGCCACTCGATGCGCTGGGCACGCTCGGCCTTGTTCTTGGCCATGGCCACCAGCGGGCTTCGCGTAGCAAAGAACTCCTCCTCCTGCAGCTTGATGCGCTCCCAGGGTGGGTTGCCCAGCATCACGCTAAAGCCGCCCTTCGCCGCCACCTGCGGGAAGGCCAGCCACCAGTGGAAGACGCTGTGCTGGCGGCACAGGGCCTGTGCGGCATCCTCCACCTGGGCCTGGGGTGCCTGGCCGCTGAGCACGGCCCACAAGTAGCCCGAGAGCGGCACCGTGTCGCCAACACCGGCCAGCTTGGGGGACAGAAAGGCGGCCACGTAGGTATCGGCCAGCCTCGCGAAGCTGCTCCGCTCCGCTTCGGCTTGCGCCGTGGTCCAAGCTTGGCGCTTGGCGGCCAGATGCTCGGGTGTGTCGTCGTCCAAAGTCTCGACGCTGACTGCTTTCGCGGCCAGGCCGGCCTGGGTCAGCAGGTCGCCGCCGGCAATCTGGCGCCAGCTCTTCAGGTCGGCCTTGTTCTGCTTTTTCAGCGCACTGGCCACAGCCTTGTCGTCACCCGATAGCGCGGTGTAGGCCTCGTCGGGAATACCGTCTTCCAGCACCTTCGGGTCCAGCACGCCCAGTAATGCATCACCTACACGCAGATGGTGGTCCACGAAGCTCAAAGGACGGTCAGGCGAGTACGCCTCCAGCCATAGCGCTGTCTTAGCCAGCTGGATGGCCATGGGGTTCTTGTCCACGCCGAAGATGCAGCGGCCCACCACGTCGCGCAGCGCGTGGCGGTAGTCCGAGGGCGTCGGGGCGCCGCCTTCGCGTTCTGCTGCGGCGCGGTGCAGCGCTACCTCATCGGCCAGGCGCCGCGCGGCCGATAGCAGGAAGTGACCGCTACCGCAGGCCGGGTCGCACACGGTCAGTGCCAGCAGCGCCCCAACCGGCTGCTCAGGGTTGGCCTTGACCGTCTGGGCGATGACCGGCTCCAGCGCGCTCCTGATGAGCTCCTGCACCAGGCTGTCGGGCGTGTAGTAGCTGCCGGTCAGCTTGCGGGTGTTGCCCTTGGTGCTGGCGTCGGCCTCGTCGTCGCCGACGAAGGCCAGCCGCGCTGTTGTGGGCGAGGCCAGACCTTGCAGGTCGGGCACGAGCTCTAGCAGGCTTTCGTAGACGCTGCCTAGTTCCTCGGGGCCCATGTCGCGATAGTTGACGCGCGAGAGGCCGCCGTCTGCACGGAACCAGCCGAGTTGGAACACCGCCGCCAAGAGGTGGCGGTTATCGAGTTGGGCGGCGTCAAGGCGCGGGCACTGGTCGGCATCGAACAGGCCGCCCAGCGCGGGCAGACCCAACGCGGGCTCACCGGTGCCCAGGGCACCGAAAGTGATGGTCAGCGCCTGCCACAGGTCGGCATGGCGGTCGTGCTGGCTGCGGCGCACGGCACGCTCGCGCAGCCAGGTGAGCGAGTAGCCGGACATGTAGCGGGCCTTGGCCTCGTCGCTGGCATCGGGGGCGAAGACCAAGCGCTCGCCGGTGCCCCGGTCGCGGCGGTCTTCCACCGTGGCCAAAAAAATGAGGCGGTAGACGAGGCGCAGCAGTTCTTCGAAGAAGGCCTGGCGGTCGTAGCCGTCCTGGGTGCTTTGCAATGCGGCGCGCAGGGCGCCGTTTGCCGGGTGCGAGAGGAAGCCCGTACCCAGCGCGCGCAATGCCTCTGCCACCTGATAGCGCAGCTTGCCACGCACCGTGACGCCGGCCTGCTGGCCTGCGGCACGCCAGCGCTCCCAGGGACAGTCGGTGGGGGCTGTCTCGGCGGCGCCGAAGCGTGAGGAATGGGCCAGCAGCCAGAAGGCGCTGAAGTCGGCCAGCAGCTCTTCGGTGAACAGGGCTTCGAGGTCGACCTCGATATAGGCAGGGCGCGTAAGGCTGGCGTTGTCGCGCAGGATGCGCAGCGTCAGACCGTTGCTGACGATGGCCCAGAGCGACGCATCGCTCGCGTTCAGCGCCTCCTGTGCCAGCATGAAGGGGCTGCGACGGCGGGTCTTGCCGGTGTCGGGATTGGTTTCCCCGAACCGCTCGGCGGCGCTATCCAGCGTTTGGTCGAAGCCAGTCAAGACCAGTGGCACACGTCCGTCGTTGCCTGCGTGCCCGATGGCGTACTGGTGGCCGGCGTTCTGGATGGCCGGGCAACGCGCAGCGTCATGGAAGTGCAGCACGTCGCGCAACAGCGGCAGCAGCCACTCGCGCACGGTGACGTCGTGGGGCTGAACGTCTTGGCGCTTGCGCAGGGCTTGGAAATCCTGCCACAGGGTGAGCGCAATCTTGAAGTCGCGGGCGATTTCGTCGCGCAGCTTCAGGCCCTTGGCGATGCGGTACTGGCCTTCGGTCTGCTCGGTGGCCCTGGGGTCTGCCAGCAGTGTCAGACGGGTCAGTTCCTCGGCGGGCAGGAGGCCGCCTTCGATGCGGATGGCTCGGTAGGCGAGCTGGTGGAGGGGCTTCTTGGCCATGGTCTCAGGCTCCCACGGCGGTAGAGGTGGCGCCGGTCATCTGACCAGCGTCAGGCAGCAGCACGTAAAGGCCCATCACATCGACCGGCAGGCTCGCCGTGACCTGATAGCTGCCGCGACCTTCGGCGGCTTCGCGCACGCGGCGGTGGTCGGCCAGCAGCGCCTGGGCGCGGGCTTTGGCCATGGCCTCGAGCTGGGGTTGCCAGTCCGGTAGAGCATCGAGGGCCGTCTGCAGTTGGCGGTCGCGAAGCGGTGCGGGCATGTTGCGGGTTGCTTCGGCGCCCAACAGTTGGCGGGTCATATCGGGGGCGAGTTCGGCGAAGGGTTCGGAGCCACTGGCGGCCACGGCGACCGCTTCCTCGCACATCAGCAGGCGCGTCTGGCTGCCATGGGTGACGGTGAGCTGATGGCGAATGCGCAGCAGCAGCACGGTAGTCTTGAGCGACACCCCCTGCACGAAGGCGGCGCCGGCGCGGGCGACCGCGGTGTCGTCGGCCGAAGGCGCGCCGTCGTCGAGGGCCTGTTCCAGCAACGTGTCGGCTAGCACGGACACCAGCGGGTGGGTGCGATGGACGAAGGTGGCGCCCTGCGCTGCGGGTTGGTGGAAGTCAATGCGCAATGTCTTGGCAAGACCTTCGGCAGCAAGGCGCTCGCACACGGCGGGCGGCAGGTGCTCCGTCAGCAGCTTGAAGTGCTGTTTGACGGGTTGCAGCGGTGCGCCGAGCTGCGCTGCGGCACGGGTGACGAAGCGCTCGACCTCGGCCTCGCCACCTAGTACAGCGGCGGACTTGCGCCATTCGGGCACCACGTCTTCCGGCTTCAGACGGCGCTGGGCAAAGATGCTGCGGTTCTGCTTGGCCTTCTCCTTGGCGCTCTGCCAGGCAAGGTCGATTTCTTTGGCGGGCTCACCGAAGAGGTCCAGCTGAGACTGGGCGTTGAGCGCACCCTTGCGCAGCAGGACGGCGTTCATCAGCGCTTGCGTGAGTTTGCCCTCGTTGTCGGGCATGGGCACCAGAACGCCGAGCTCCTTGCGGATGCTCTCCGCCTTGCGCAGGATGACCTGCAGTACGGCGCCATCGACGGGGTTGTCTTCACCGTACAGCATGGTGCTGCGCACTTCGCGGGCCTTCTGGCCGAAACGGTCCACGCGTCCTTCGCGCTGCTCGTGACGGGTCGGGTTCCAGCTGAGGTCGTAGTGCACGACTGCAGTGAACAGGCCCTGCAGGTTGATACCCTCGGACAGGCAGTCGGTAGCGACCAGCACGCGGGTTTCGCCATCGCCCAACTGTTCGACGGCGGCTTCGCGCTCGTTGGGCGTCAGCTCCCCGGTCACCGCCTTGATGGTGGTGGCCTTGAACTTCTCCTGCAGTGCCGCTGACAAGTAGTGCGCCGTGGCGATGTAGCGGCAGAAGACGACCGGCTGGAAGCCTTCCTTCAACAACAAGGCAAGGTGCTCTTGCAGCTTGGCTAGTTTGGGGTCGTTCTGTTGGCCGGCCAGCGCCGCAGCGCTGGTCATCAGCGCTTGCAGGCGCTGGCTGTCTTCGGTCTGGGCGCCAGGCTCGATGTCGTCGGTGGACAGTGCATCGTCGGTGCCGTCCAGCACGCGGTCGCTGGCCTGAGCCTCGAACTCCTCCAGGGACGTGGCTTGAGCGCCCTCGACCTCGCCCATCGCGCCCTGCAGCCGGGTTCGCAGTGCGTTGACGGCTGCAGCGGGTGACGACGAGATGCAGCGCAACAGGGCCAGCGCGGCCCACCAGTTCATGCGCTGTTCGCGCAGGCCTTGGCCTTCGGAGCGCTCGACCAGTTCGCGGGCGTAGGCCAGCACGTCATTGAAAAGCTGGCCCCAGGCCCCGGTCAGCTTGTAGGTGATTTCGGCGGACTTGCGTTCCGGGAACATCGAGGTGTCCTGCCATTCGGCGATGTCAGGCCGACGGCGCTGTACGAAGTGCCGCGAGAGGTCTTCGCGCAGGTCACTGCGCTGCCCGGCAGGCAAGTCCTTCAGCTGCGTGAAGTCGGTGCGCAGCAAGCCCAGCAGGTTGAAGAACGCCTCCTCGTCGCCGCTGTGCGGCGTGGCCGTCAGCAGCACCAGGTGCCGCGTTGCGTCGGCCGCTAGGCCTTTGAGCAGCTGGTAGCGCTGCTGACGGCCTTGGCCGGCCTGGGTGCAGGTGTGCGCCTCGTCGACGATGACGAACTCTGGGCAGAAGCGCTGGAAAGCCTCGCGCCGACGCTCGGACTTGATGTAGTCCAGGCTGACCACCGTGTAGGGGTGGGCATGAAACACCGAAGTGCCGGGCGGCAGGTCGCGCTCCAACCGGTCGGCGGTGTTGGAGCGCACCACCACAGCGGAGATGTGGAAGCGCTCGGCCAACTCTCGCTGCCACTGCTCGCACAGGTGCGGCGGGCACAGAACGGTCATACGCTGGACCTCGCCACGGTCGAGCAACTCGCGGGCGATGAGTGCGCCTTCGATGGTCTTGCCGATACCCACGTCATCCGCCACCAGCAAGCGCACGACGGGCTGCTTCAGGGCCATCAGCAAGGGCACGAGCTGGTAGGCGCGCGGCTCGACGGCGATATTGCCGAAGCTGCGGAAAGGGCCGGCGCCGCTGCGCAGCTTGAGCTGCAGGGCATCCAGGAGCAATTGGCTGGCCGAGTGGTTACGCGCCTGGGTGACCGAAGGCCAGGGGAACGTGGCCGGCTGGACGGGCTGGCGTTCTAGGGGCAGGTAGATGAGCGTCTCGTCGCGCTCACCACCGCCCAACGGCCGCAGCCGAAGCGTCTGCGTGTCCGACTCGGGAAGGACTATCCACTCACGGCCACGGGCCGCAACCAGGCTGCCCGGAAGGAATTCCGGCGTCGGAGCATTCATGTTTTGTCAACCCTTGCCCGGACCAAAGAGGTCGGCGTTGTTCTTGAAGATGTCGGGCCAGCTAACCTGCTCCTTTGGGAAGCGCACCACCAGGTAGCCCTGTTCGTCGAGGGCGCGGTCGATGGCAGCGTCCGCGACCTGCTGGGTCTCTGTCTCGTGATGAGGCCCGTCAATGAAGACGGCGAGATTCAGGTCGTCGTAGAAGAAGTCAGCGCAGGCATTGACGCCGGCGACGGTGTGCTGGCCGCGGTCAGGCTTGCGGTAGCCGTGCTTGTTGACGTGGTCCAGCCAGGCCTGCTCGAGCGTGCTGCCGGCGGTGCGGGCGAGCTCGGCGTCATGCTCCTGGGGGGCGCGACCTTGCGTGCCCTGGTGGGCCCGAGCGGCAGTCAGGCGACAGAGGATGTCCAGCAGCAAGCCACTGGCATCCTTGTCCTTGCGGTCGATGAGCGTGTGGTCGGGCTGGTTGTAGTACGACAGTAGGCAGCGATAGCAGCCGGCCTCGCACAGCGGCTTGCCATCGTGGTCCACCTCTTCAGTCAGTTGCTTGCGGGTCCATGGCTGACCAGCGGGCGGCGCCATGAAGTGCATGACCTCGAGCGCCTTGGCTGCGACGGCGGACAGTGCCTCCGGTTCAGTGGCCAGGCGTGTGAGCACGCCAGCGCCGCCTTCGGCTGCTTCGAACAGCAGGATGGACTGGCGGTTGTCACGCGTGGGTAGCGGCTCTGCCATCAGCTCGCTTTCTTCGAGCTGGTAGACCGCCTCTATGCCACGCTTGAGCGCGTACTGCAGGGTAGTCAGCGTCTCGGCTTCGAGCTCGCCCAGGCGGTAATGCGGCCGCACGATGAGGATGTTTCTGCGGTCTTCGACGTAGGGCACGATGCGCTGCGGTGGGGTCTTGTCCGGTGGCGCCTCGTTCTCGGTCTCCGTCTCTCCATTGCCGTCGTCGACGCCGCCGACCCAATGTCCGGTGACCGGGTTCATCATGAAGCCCTGGATGGACTTCTCCTTGCGGCGGCGCCAGCCGAAGTTCATGCGCCAGACCGTGGCAGCTGGGCCGTACTGCATCTCCAGCAGCGGGCCCTCGTCGTCCTCGACCACCGTCGTGACCATCTGCAGCTTTCCTTCGGCTTCGGCGAACTGCAGGGTGGTCTGCATTTCGTAGCCCTGCCGGACCCGCTCTTCCTCGTTGGCGGTGATGCGCTCGGCGCGCTTGGTCGAAACGTTCTCAATGCGGTAGAGGTTCTTGACCTCCTGCGCACCGGAGAGGGAGGCGCCGCAGGACACGCAGCGGTCGGCATCGCGCTGAGACCGGAAGTGGCCATAGCCGCAGGCCGGACACAGGCGGGCAACCTCGGTGGGCAGCTTCGCACCTTCGGTCACCTGGTCTTGGCCCGTGATGGTCAGCAGAGCCTTGGTGACGCGGTATTGGCTGCCCTCGTGGTAGATGAGGCTGTAGGGGCCGAACTCGCCCAGCGCCAGGAAGCGGGGGCGCGACAGGAAACTCTCGCGTCCAATGGAGCCGCGCCGTGCGGGCAGGTAGGCCAGCAGCGGCAGACGGGGGAAGTTGTAGCCCGGCAGGAAGCCCTGCGAGGCCAGGTAGCGGTAGGTGTAGAAGTCCGAGTTGAAGGCGCTGTCGCCGGCCAACAGCAGGTCACGCTGCTTGCGGGCCTCGTTGTGGCGCTGCTGGGCTTCGCGACGCTCGCGCTCTGAGGCGGCGGGGTTGTTCTCGATTTTGAAGTTCAGCTCAATGGCTTGCGCTGTGGCACGGTAGAGGTCGCGCCAGCGCTGCAGTGCGCCGCCGAACTCTTGATACGCCCGCTGGAAGACCGACTCGGCCCATTGGTCGCTGTACCAGGGTGCGTTTTGCGCCGTGAGCTCGTTGGCCAGCATGTCCAGAACCTTCAGGCCGCGCTGGTGTGCGCGCTTCTTCGCGTCGGGCTTGTCGAGGTCCGCCGCCATGTCTTCAGTGACTGGCAGCTTCTCGGGCTCGTTCATGTCGAGCAGGTCGCGGACGCTGTTGCCCAGCCGCTTGCCGGTCTCCGCCAACCAGATAGCGTGCATGTGGCTCTTGACCAATTCCAGATTGGCCAGGTCCAGCGTCGGTGCGTTGACCTGGCCATGCACCATGCGCACCGGGTCGCGGAAGTAGTACTGGTCGTGCGGGCTCTGCGATGCACAGTAGGTGATGACCAGGGCCGGCTGGCCTGCACGTCCGGCACGGCCGCTACGCTGGGCATAGTTGGCCGGCGTGGGCGGCACGTTTCGCATGTAGACGGTGTTCAGCGACGAGATGTCGACGCCGAGCTCCATCGTCGGTGAGCAGAACAGGACGGGCAACCATTCGAGTTCGGCGCCGTTCTTCTTACGCCACTCTTCGCGGTCTTTGTCGGTGTAGCGGAAGCGGGCTTCGCGCTCGAGCCGGTCGTCCTGCTCGACCTGGGCCGTGTGCTCGCGCGCCTCGAAATCGAAAAGCTGGTGCACGGGGCTGGCCAGCAGCCCGGCGACGTTGCGGTACAGGGTGCGGAAGAATTCGTTGTCTTCGGCCTGGCGCTGACTTTGACCTGAGCCGGCCTCCCACAGCAGCGAAGTGCCGTTGAGCTGCCAGCCGGTCAGGCCGACGTCGGTTTCCTCCTGCTTGACCAGCCCGTAGGACTCGGCGGCTTTGAGCAGCGCCGCGATGAGGTCGGGGTAGGTCTGGTCGTTAATGTGCTTGTAGTAGGGGTTGCCGCCGCCCCAAGTGCTGGCTTTGCGAAGGTCGCGACCCAAGCGCGAACGACTGGAGCCGATGACCAGGAAGTCTTCGATTTGCAGGCGACGGCCGCGGCGGTCGGTCTCTTCGCGCGGGCGGGAGGTGACGAACCAGCGGGCCGGCACGGGACGCTCGTCTTCCGTGAATCCCCAGGGCTCCCGCAGGTTGGCGTAACTCTGGGTGCGCAACTGCTCAAGTTCTGTGCGGTCCAGGTAGCGCGTGGCGATGCAAAGCCCCTGACGCATGAACTCGAACAGCGCACGCAGCACTTTGGCCCGCTCAGCCGGTGTCGCCGCCTGCAGAACCTTCGGCGCCTCGGCCCACTCCGCGGCGTCAGCCGCGAGGTCTTCGATGTCCTGGTAGCCGATGCGGACCAGACCCAACTGCTCGAGGTTGGGGTTGTTGAAGCGCCACCCGCGCCGCAGGTCGAAGTAGGTACGGTAGCCCAGGATGCCGCGCATGGCCTCCTGCACCTGCCGCCGTGTGTTGCCCTTGACCTCAGGCTGCTGCATGTACTCGGCGCGAACGGCCGGGTCATCGCGGTGGAAGCCCAATGCTTCGAAGACCGCGTTGGCCACCTCGCGCTCCGACAGCGCCTGGCCCCCACCTTTTTGCACGGCCGACAGCAGCGCGGCACGAGTCAGCAGTACCTGCAGGAAGTCGTTGAAGTGTCCTGCCTGCAGTGCGGCGTCCTGGCGGTTGTCGGAGAAGCCGAGCACCTTCTTGGCGTCGGCGGACAGCTGCTGGTCCTGCTCGTACAGATAGCGCAGCGCCGACAGCGTGAGCATCGTCGTGGCGGAGCTCCGGCCCTCACCTGACAGCGAGGTCAGCCGCAGAGCGTCCTTCCCGGATGAGGTGTGGGAGACCCCGCAGGCCAAGCAGAAGCGAAAGGCACCGGGTATGAACCAGGCCTGCAGGCCCTGTTCGGTCGTCGTGACCCCGTCGGGCCGGAGTTTGACGGGTTGCGGCATGAACTTGCGCTGGCCCGACTTGATGCGCCATTCACCATCGGCCCGCTCCTCCAGCCAGGTCTCCGGGTAACGTTCAAGAACTTCTGGCTCCCACAAACCGCGGCCGTCCGGCATCAGGAAGCCGAACTTGACAGCTTCGTCGTCGTGCTGCCGCTCGTCGATGCTGCGGACGTCAAAGCCCCGGCCCTCTGGGCCGTCGGTATCCCAGACCGGGATGTACTCCTGGCCGCAGTCGCGGCAGAAGTGCACGTGGTAATACCGCCGCTGCCGGGCATCGTCGCCGGAGACGAACTGCTGTCCGTCCAGCGTGATGGCCCGTTGGCCCGGCGCTTCAAGCGTCGTGTAGACCTTGCCTCCGCCAGCGATGAACTGGTGCAGCTTGAAGGCGAACAGGCTCTTGCCGGCGCCGTCCGTGACCGCGTAGGCGCGCAGCATGAACTGCTGCAGGTAGGCCAGGCAGGACTCGACAGACTCGCCAGAGGCCTCGTGCAACAACTGGGACGCATCTGCCAGCGTGCGCGGGCGCGCGCGGCGTGGCTTGTCGTCTTCATAGGTCAGCCCCAGGGTGAGCTCGACCCAGACCGACATTGGATGCGCGGCCATGGCCTCGAAGCCGAGGTCCATTGGCACGCCAGCGCGGATGGCTTCGCCGAGCTTGCTCCGCACGGTGTCGAGCGTCTGGCTTTCAGGCGTCGTACGGCGCAGCGTCTCGGTGATGACGTTGCGGTCCGCAATGGGCGTACCGAACAGGCGACGCGCCACCTTCGCCACCACGGCGTTGCGCTCCAGCTGCGTGCCTTCGGACGCCATGGTGGCCGATGTGCCTATGCAGATGAGCTCGTCCGACAAGGCTTCACGCACGCGCCGAACGAGCAGCGCGACGTCGGCGCCTTGGCGACCGCGGTAGGTGTGCAGCTCGTCGAGCACCAAGAAGCGCAGGCCCTTGGCGTTTCGCACTACGGCCTTGTCGAGGTCGTTCTGCCGGGTCATCAGCAGCTCGAGCATCATGAAGTTCGTGAGCAGGATGTCCGGCGGCGTCGCAGCCATTGCTTCCCGCTCTTCATCCGACTCTTGGCCCGTGTAGCGGCCGAAGCTCACGTCGCGGGTGGCCGGGTCAGAACCCAGGAACTTCTTGAGCTCTTCGAGTTGGGAGTTGGCCAGCGCGTTCATCGGATA
>Ga0247823_10001213_pt1 | contig 21501 bp, 19 predicted proteins | sample 13C_PalmiticAcid_2_FD_192426 | JGI IMG/M metagenome (GOLD analysis project Ga0247823, IMG submission 192426) | Soil microbial communities from agricultural site in Penn Yan, New York, United States - 13C_PalmiticAcid_Day30 | ecosystem: Environmental > Terrestrial > Soil > Agricultural land... | reverse complement strand
GCATCCAAGAAAGGGGAGTTGGCCGCCTTGAAGACAAGAGCGGATCTCGCGAACATCTCCGTCACCACTGCCTTGTCGCAAGCCCGCAGTGCCCATGCAGAAGCAGTGCGATTCAGTCAGGAGCGCGCGACGCAGTGGGCCCGAAGGGTGGCTGAGGTCGACAAGCGGATCGAATACATCGCCACCGAACCGCGTTCGCAGTTCATCTCGATCAACGGTACCGCATTGAGGCGAGGGGAGGCACCGCCAGATGCCGCCGCGTGGGAAGCACGTCGTGCAGAAAATCTGGCCGTGGCGAACGGTGAAAAGGAAAAGCTGCTGGCGGAGATCGAGGCCGAGAAGCAGAAGACTCAAGCCGCGATCGATACGGCCCTCAAGCAGATCGACGACGCGTCGACTTGGAGCGAGAAGTACGCACAGGAAATTCAGCAGATCTATCAAGCCGTGGCGAAAGAAGTGGACGCCTACTACAACAAGAGCCACACCCTCAAGGTCAAGACTGCCTTTCGATATCGTGAAGGCGGCAATGCCGAGCCTGTCTCCGCCTCATTGTTCATCGACGACCTCGCCGGAAGAAGCGCCACCCCCGTCTACCTGATGGATCCCAAACGCATGCGGGAATACCTCACCTACCTGACGAAGAACGGAATGGGGATGGATGCCCCCCAGCTGTTCGACGAGCGATTTCCGATTGAGCACATTAGCGGTCCTGAAGGCGGTTTCAGATACAAGCCTTCAAGATCTGCGACTTGAATCGTCCAAGGACGGCAGTTCCGCATCCCTCCCCAAAGGGGCAGGGAAGCTGAGTGTTTACAGCGCTCAGCTCATTTTTTTGGCTCAAAACAGGGATGTTCGTCTTCACTGCTACCGGGCGAGTCTGGGACTTGCGACGTAAAACCATTCCAAGTTCTTATCCGCACCCCGAGGGGCAGAGGTCAACGAAATTCGACAGTGTCACGCCCGCAAAGTTGGCTCCCGACCGCACGGCCTGGAGGGGCGGCATGGTCGTCTCGTCGTGGAAGGGGGCGGATTGAAGCTCCGCTATGGGCCGCTAGTTGCCCCGAATCTCTTGAGAGCACTTGTTGCAAATGTAGAGCTTGCGAGCCGAATCAACGAGCTTCCCTGCAGTGTTGCCTGCAACGCCCCCCGCTCCGGCGCCTAGAAGCGCGCCCATTATTCCGCCTGCGACTGCCCCAACGGCCGTTCCAACTACCGGGACGATGGAGCCAAGCACAGCACCAGCTGCGGCCCCGCTCCCCGCGCCAGCGTAACCACCAACTGCGCCGCCAGCGACGCCAACCACGGTCCCAGAAAACTCACCAGTGCTGGAAAGCGCTACGTACTTCGAAGTCTCACAGTGGGGGCATTCGGGAGGATTGGTCTGAGACATAGAGTTTTAAAGAGTTTTAGAAAGCTATTGCCGAATTGATATTCCGGCGTGCACCACGTTCCTTCGTGCGCGAAAGTTGTCGTGCATCGTGAGGCGTACCTTCCGCACCTTCCGTACCAAGTTACTGAGTCACCACATTGGTGGATGGAGGAGTCTGGCGTTGCAGCACCTTCTTCCAAGTGCTCCCGAAAACTGTCTTCTTGATGGCATCCATGGCGGGCCTGCTGGACTTGGGGACACCATCTACTGCTGCGTCCAACGCCAAGCAAAGCCGTACCTTGTGTGCTCGCAACTTTACCTCATCAGGTACGCCGGATCGGGTCCAGTAGTATTCCTCCAAGACCCGCAAGAGCTCGCCCTTTGCCTGATACGAGCATCGTCCTTTTCCGGTATCGCAGTTGGCGTACTTTCGTAGTTCCTTTGAGACCTCGTCGCGGCCTGTGAGGGTGGCCGTGGCGACGCCTGTCTTCAAGGTCGTCCAGTCATACTCAATGACTGTTTCGGCGGGCATTGAAATATCAACAACATCGGCGTAGGCAAGCAACTGAGGTCGAAGTTCGGCATGCTTGGCCTTCTCGAATCTTTGCGCATAGTCGATGGCTGCACTGACTCGCACGAGATCGCCGAACTTGGTGGCGCGATCACCCTTGCGGGTTTGAGTGTCCGCTCCATATTCGTAACCCTTCTTTGGCGTCGGAAGTTGAATATCCTTGCATCCGGCGTCCGCACCAAGCAGCGGTATGCTGTCCGAAGTGAAGCCAATGTTGCCGGCCGGATCTCGTTCAAAAGCCAGCGACCTGATGTAGATCGGGTCGTCGGCGAGGCTGCCTGTATTCAACTCCGTGAATGAACCAACAGGCTCTCGGTGCTCTTGCAAGAATCCGTCGTGTGTGTGGGCACTCACAAGAAAATGGAGAGAACGAGGATCGTTCAAGAGGCTGGACCAAGCCGCTTTTTGCTCAGCCGACCAGAAAAGAAACTTCCAGTCCTTTGCTGGGTGATGTGTGACAAGGAAGTACCTTGCACCTGTAGGTAGATTTCTTGTCAGCTCCACCGCCGCCCTCAGTTGTCGCGCCGACAAGGAGCCGGTCTCTCCAGCGAGTAGCTTCAGAGAAAATGGGCGCTCGTCGTAGTCTGAGCTGTCGAGAAGAACCGCGAAGATTGGCGTCGAGTCTTCCCTGGCCATGGGCATCTTGACGAGCTGGACAACATAGGACATCCAGGGCTCCTCTTTGGAGGAACGAGCGGACCAGCACATGTCTTTTTCTGGTGTGCACCCTTCCCATGTCCCGTTGAGCCCAGCCTGAACTCCGAGCTTCTCCATGTATGCCGCCACGAGGCGTTCCTTGGGCATCATGGTGAAGCGTCGGTCTTGACCGTTTTTCTTGTAGTGCCGTCCGGCATTGCACATGTTCGCCCAATATTCCTGAACATACGGCGCATTTTTTTCCGGGGGATAAATGTTCCCCGTGAGATAGCCATCATGATTGCCTGGCGCGAACAGCCAGCTTTTTGGACCAGGTGCTTGCTTCATGGAGGTCGTGAAAACGTTGGTGAAGAGCGACCACTCTGTTTCGCACGATAGGTCCATGGCATCGCCGGCGTGAATCACGAGGGGAAACTGCTTGGCACGCTCCAATGCATGCTGGAGGATATCTGCCGCGCCAATGACTACCTGTCCTGGGCGAATGGTGACGTCGACGAACTCGTCCCCAGCCAAGCTGAAATATCGGCTGGCAACGCCCCGACTTTCGTGAAATTGGGTGTCGGCGATCAGCGCAATTGGTTTGGTGAGCGCAGCCGAGTTGGAGGTTGCCGAAGGAGTGGTTGAGCCAGCGTCAGTTGAAACGCTCGCCGGATCACGCTCACTGGCTCGGCCTGCGGGGCCACAAGCCCACAAAGTACCTCCGGCAATGACAGCACAAAGGATTCTCCTCATGACCGCTCCTGTTGTTCTGATACCAATCTAGTGGGATGCTGTTCCTTCTACTCTTAGCGTATTCCCGCATGGAGTATTGAGGGAAAGCGGTACATTCCGCGTCAAAGACGGAGATGTCCATGCGGCGGGTTTCCATCCTGCGTTCCCTCGGAATAGCCCTGTCTCTATTGGGTTCGGCATGTGTCCACCTAACGATGCCTTCGGTCCCCGGCGGCTCGCTGGTAGTCAGCCTACCGTTTGCGGCTTCAGGGATTCGTGATGGCCGCGCTGAGTTCGCGGCACGCTTTTCTGAGGAGGTCGCGAATGGGGAGCGTGAGCGGTCCCTGTCCCAGTGGCTACACAACGCCAACTCGACGCCGATTGCGCAGCCTGCTGTATTCAGAAAATCCGGCCTGAGCGTCCTTGTTGTCCCGGGAATTTTTGGCGACTGTCTGGATGATCAAGCGTTGCCGTTCAGCGATGGAAAGGTGCGTGCGAGACCTAGAAACTATACCGAGGGCTACGCTCATTTTCTTGGGGAACTGGGTTCTGTGCGCGCAATTCAAGTGCGCGGCCGTGCATCCACTGAAGTCAACGCGAAAATCATCGCGCACGAAGTGCTGGTTGAAGCCGAGAAACCGAATGTGCGGGACATCCTGTTGATCTCCTATTCGAAAGGAGTGCCTGACACATTGGTTGCTTTGGATGCGCTTAGTCAAGAGGGGCGTCTACCTGCGAAGGTGCGAGGCTTCGTGTCGGTGTCTGGCGTTGTGATGGGCACACCGATCGCAGATCAGATGGAGTCACTTTACGAAGATTTGGCGACCAAGTTCGCTCCGCTCAATTGCACAGAATCAAGCGGGGGTGAAGTCGTGAGTCTGACCGTTCGCGAGCGAACTGCGTGGCTTTCGACACAAAAACTACCTGCAGGCATCGGGCTCTACTCGGTAGTCGCGTATTCCGAGCGGGCATCAATTGCTCCAGCGCTGACACCGTTCTATGAGGCCTTATCTTCCTTGGATCACAAGAATGACGGGCAAGTCATTGCCGGCTGGATGGTCCTTCCGAACTCAAAACTGCTTGCAGAAGTGAAATCCGACCACTGGACCTACGTGGTGGCTATGAGAAGAAGCCCAAGCGCCCTAGTGCGTGAGATGGCATCGTCGGCAGATTTTCCAAGAGATGCATTCTTCCGAGCGCTAGTGAAGACGGTGGTGACGGACCTTGGTCTTTAGCCGGTTGACTCGTGCCGAGCGCTCGCTTGATCGGAGGCAGCGAAGGCTTCTGGTCGGGCTGTTTTCTATGCTTGCGGCATGCGCTGTCGCAGGCTGCATGACCCCACCCATCCCAGCCAGCCTGCAGAGCCTTCCGATGGACGTAGGGACTCCTGAGGGCGGAAATGATTCCGTGCGTGTCCGCTACTTCGGGGTTTCGACGTTAATGTTCACCAGCGGCGGAAATTCCATCATGATCGATGGTTTCTTCAGTAGGCCGAGCTTATCGAAACTGTTACTGGGGCCGCTTAGGCCTGACATGGACCGTATCAAGGCAGCGCTGTCTGCGGGAGACATCTGGTTCGGGGACAAGGCACCCCGCAAGCAGGGTGTGAGCGACACAGCACTTCTGAAATCAATTCCCGGGAAGCTTTCAGTTGCTCGGATATTCGTCTCGCACTCACACTTCGATCACGCAATGGATGTTGGCGCGGTGGCCAAGCTCACGCGGGCGAGAATCTCGGGATCTTCCTCGACGCATCACATTGCTGAAGAGCAGGGCGTTTCTGACAAGGTGGACGTTCATGGCTCAAGGGCGGTTGTGGATGTTCCACCCTTTACGGTTCAAATGTTCGAAGTGGAACACGGCCCGACGCCGCAGATTCTGAGGTTTGAGGGCGCTCTTGATGGGCCGCTGGGTCCTGTTCCTAACATCGCTAGCTATCGCCAGGGCATCAACTATGCCTATTGGATATGCCATCCGACGGTCAGCCTGCTGGTGATACCAAGCGCAGACGCTTCAATTGAGCTACCTAGCGGCACGAAAGACGGTGTGGATGTCGTGTTCCTTGGTATTGGTCGACTGGGAAAAAAGGACAAGAACTACATCGAAGAATACTGGAGGAGAGCGGTTACAAATACTGGCGCTCGCTTGGTGATTCCCATCCACTGGGACGACTTCACGAGGGGGTTAGACTTGCCCTTAAGGCCATTGCCCGTTGTCGCGGACAACATGGCGTTCGCGATTGAGCAACTCCAAGGTATGGCGAAGAAAAATAAGTTTCCTGTTGAGATTCGGCTTCTTCCGCTCTTCGAGCCGGTATTGGTGCAGAGTAACAAGGCTGGCCCGCGCAGTTGTGATGCAACGATCCTCCACTAGGAGAAGACGGGGCGTTTCTCCCAGTATTGCATTCGGAAAATCTCTCACCACAGATCTCAAGCCGGGACGACTGGTCGCTTGCGCGGAGAGGTTCATGAAGAAAATCGTCCACCACAGAGAAGCAGTCCGCTGCGGCGGGCGGCGGATGAAGCAGGGGGCTCACGATAGCGTCAAGCGTATCCGGCGACTCATGATGCGCCACCGACCCACCCGCACCACGCGGTCCGGGCGAAGTGCGTTGTAGTTGCTCATGAAAGCTGCGAAGAGCCCCGATTTCGCTGCGCACATTGGCTTGGGAGGCTCGGGAATCAGCGTCGCCGACACCCCTGCTTGCGTGGAGAGTCCCGTCAGCCTTCGTGCAACGCGCTGATATGTCGCATCGAGCACCAGCAGCGGGGAGTCCAAGACGAGTTCCTTTGCGTTGCATTTTTTTGCTATGAGGACGACATCCGCCAGTTCGTCAAACTGGGAGTGCCGCCCTTTACCTGCGCGTGGCGTGCCCATATGCACAACGATGCGTCTATGAGTCACGATGTTGAGATGGAAAAGGCCTGAGGGGCGACTCAACGTGTGAAGTAGGGCCGAGTAAAAAAGCAGACTCAGCAGCGAAAAGGTTAGGACAGCGGGAGGCATTCCGGGCCAAACATACCCAAGGAGGAGAGGGCCGCCGCATGCTGCGAGCACCAGCCACAAGAGGTGAGGCCTGGTTCGGGCGATCAACGCGAAGAGGCGCTGCTGAAACTTCGAACTGTAGTAGGCGACAGCGATTGGGCGCAGCACCGACCAGATGAGCATGAGGATGTGTGAGCAAGTGCCAGAGATGGCGTATATAGCGAAATGTGCGATGTTCTTCATGACGATCCTGAAAGTCTACCTGCCAGGTATCGAAAGACTGCCCGCGAGCTCCGAAACGTGAGCAACTCACTGCCGTGTGGCCCAAAGGCTGGTGATCGACGCAGCGCCGTTGTAAGGGGCTGGGTCACGCCATGCTGGCCCAGCCGTCCGCCGGTTTCATACGTGTTTGGCGGACGTCTACGGAACAAGGCCGTTCTCCCCAAACCAGGAGGGACGCCTCTCGCATAGCGAAGGGCTGACGACGGCCCGCGGCGGCTCAGCCTGCAAAAGGTGACTCGCGCGAGTCGAACTCGGTTGGTGGAATTCGGGCTGGCGCCGGCGAGCTACTTTCGGATAGCCGCACTTCAATAGGTGGAGGGGGCTTCCGAGTCACTTGCAGGATTGGCGCGAGTTCGACGATGAGCGCGCGCTTGATCTCGCGAAGATCCGAGAACGAGTATTCGTGCTTCAGTAGCGACGCCAGAAGTTCTTCCTGCCTCGGCTGACCAAAGCAAAGTCGATATAGCGAGAGTATCCGAAGCATCTGCTGCAACCGGGACTGTTCAGCGCTGAAACCGACGGCGGGAACCAAGCGTTCCAGCTTCGGCGACTCGCCGTGCACGTACCACAGCGGTTCCAGGTCAGTGCCGGAGATTCGCTTGCTGGCGGCTTGTGTGAACAGGGCGCTCCAGACGTCCTGCGGGTGAACCACGTGCGGCGGCGGCTCGATGCTCTCGGCCAGACGCTGTCGCACCAGCAGCGACTTGTATCGGTTGACGCGGCCTTCGCGTTGCTCGATATCGATGGGGTTAGACGGCAGACTCCAATGCACCACGCGCCGACAGTACCAGTGAAAGTCTAGCCCTTCCTGCCCGACGGAGGTGGAGTTCAGCAGGAACGGCCAGAACGGCGAGTTGAAAGCGGCGCGCACGTTGACGACGCGGCTGATGCCCTTCTGGTCGGTGATGTTCTGGTTGCCTAGCGGCACGGCGACGTGGCAGTGGAAGGATCGGTCGAACTTCCTTGTGTCTCCGGACCGGTAAGGCAAGTGGCTTTGCGCCACGACGGTGGACGCGCCCGTACCCAAGGCCTGCACGAAGGCCTCGAGCAGTTCGTCCTGGGAGCCGCTTTGCCCGTGCAGCAGATGGAAATACTCGTCAAAGGTTGCCTGCAGGTTCCCTTGCGCGGCGTACTGTGGCAGCGCGATCCAGGGCTTGCCTTTGCCGCAAACGACCTGGATGGCGCGCTGCGATTCCCACCGGTTCATGCGGCCGAGGAAGGCGAGGGCGCAAGCCGTCGCCATCACCGCGTGCTGCGGCGTATCGGCGGGCAACACCGTCTGCAGCGAGCGAAGTGCACACACTGCCGGTCCCGCGATAGCCAGATCGACCAAGTAGTCGAGCAGGCCGTCGGGGATGCGCCCCAGATCCAGCTTCTGGTCGTTGACCCAGCGCTTGACTTGTTCTGTGTCGTTCTTCCGAGCCTGCGAAATCTGCTTGCTCTTGCCAACCTCCGCGAACCAGGACTCGCGGTTTACTGGGGCATCCAGAAGCAGGGGGGCCAGCACATACCAACGCACCCCCCGCTTTGTTTCGCCGCCGCCGTGACGTGCGACGAGCTTTTCCAAATCACTCCTCAAAGCGTTCCGCACACGCGACCGCAGCTGATCCAGGCTCTCTCCCGGGGCGAACTTGACCAACCTCGCGAGCCTGACACTCGGGTACACCAGACCGAACGCTGCCGACACCGATTTGGATTCAAATGAGAGCGGGCCGTGCTTTTGCGACCGTTCGCCGAAGTAGCGCTGGCGGGTGTTGCGGCCGGCTGCCAGCAAGCGCCGCTCGCATTCGTACGAAACCAGACTGCTCAGCGCGCGCGGCGCGATCACTAAGTGCGAGAACAGCAGCGTTTTACTGAAATGCTGCGTTCTTCCGAACGCGCCTTCGGGTTTGTAGTAAGGAACACTGGGCGGCACCCACAGCAACTGCTCAACGCCGGAAGGCAGGGCTGCAGCCAGGAGCTCACCGAACTTGGCGTTCGCAGGCTCGTCGGTCAGGTTGGCGTCGTAGCGGTCCAGGGCATCGGCCGGGATCCAGGCACTGTGCGAGGCCGCCAGCGCGGATGCCACGGGCCCCTGGCGGCGGTATTCCTGTAGTAGCTCGCGCACCGCATACGACCCCGAGAATGATAGGCACCACGGCGCGTTCTTGAACAGTTGCATCATGTCGATACCTACCGGCCGTTCAGACGCCGCTTTCAGCGTTTCGCCCAACCGATCAAGGGCCGTGTACTCGCGGATCTCCTGCGGCGTCGGCAGCACACCCTTGCGGCTGATCTCCATCAGCGCTCCCTGTTCCTCTCCGAGCAGTTGGTCGCGTTCGGTGCGGAACACGGTTTGCCGCAGCAGCGCCTCTAAGCGCCGCTTCGCTGCGTCATCCAGGCTGTCTGCCGTGATGGGGCCAGGAGGCAGGTCGAGCAGTTGTTCGAGCAGCTTTTCGCGTAGATTCTCATACTCCTGGAAGAATTCAGCGTCGGACCGCGTCAGGTAGCCGAACAGCTTCTGCAGATCGGCTGCGTGTGCCGAATCAGTCTCGTCTTCGCCGACGTACGTGAGGGCCTTGAACGGCGTGGCTGACAGCAGTAGCGTGTGATGGTCGCCTTCGCGGTGCAGCACCTTGCGGGCGATGGCTTGGTCTTCGCGCTGGGTGGTCTCGTTGTCGGGCTGTGGATCGAGAAGTTCCTTGAAGCGCTGGAACTCGTCCAAGATGAACAGATCGGCTTGCAGGTTGTCGACGCAGGCTTCGACGAACAGCGCGCGTACCTTGGCGCGCACGAACGAAATCAGGTCGGCTTGCGGGCGTGGCAGGCTAGGGCGCTGACGCAGTCGCACGGCGCTTTCTAGCAGTGTGCGCCATGAGCGCAGGTTAAGTTCAACCCCTTTCAAGGCCGTCTTGTGCTTGTCCGGCAGCACTGCCGCACCGCTTAGGCTGGAAAGGAAGCGTAGAAGCGAGCCGTCCACCAATTGCAGTGAGCTCCTCGCCACCTCGTAGGCGACGTGTTCCCAGCGCTGGACGCCCTTGCTAAAGAAAGCTTCTAGCAGTTCAGGGTTCGCGATGTATCGATCTCGCAGCAGGGCTTGCCACACGATGTAGCGCTCCATCGCGTTGCCGTGACCTTGGTTGAGCGTCAGTGAAGTACCCGGGGTGAGTGAGCAAATTTCCAGCAGGTGTTGCGTGCTGCCCGCCTCTTCGCGCGGGGCGAGTCCCAGTTCGGCCAACCGGCTAAAGGAGGGGGAGCGCATCCAGTGCTTCGCGTCGTCACGCTTGAAGGCCGCCAGTTTCCGCACGTTCTCTTGGGCCAGCGCTTGGTTCGAGCAGACATAGACAACACGCAGCGGCACTTTCATGTTGGCTTTCAGCCGGTCCAGCATCATGCGCGTGATGACGCCACGTGCCACCACAGTCTTACCGAGACCGACTTCGTCCGCCACCAGTAGGCGCGCCGCGGTCCGTTGCTGCAGCCGGTCCATGACCGTGTCGACCGTTGCCCGTTGGAAATCGGTAAGCTCGTCTAGCACCTGACCGAGAGCTTCCTTCGCCTCTTTCACTGTCCGGCCTCTCGCGTTACTTGTTCGAATGAGTGCAGCAGTTCGCGCAATCCCTCCGGCATGTCGATACCCTCACCGGCAACGCAAGCAGCGACTTCAATGGCGCGGCCGATGCGAGCCGGCGACCGGGCGGCAGCGCGCAACAGTTGTTCGTACAGCCCCCCGTTTCCGTCGAAGCCGAGAACAACACCGCCGTCGCCGCCCTTCTTCTCGCCGCGTAGCCACTTGCCTTTGGTCGCGCCGGGGTCCACCAGCAATTCCAGGTAGTTGAGCAGCCGCTGCGGCGTGGACACAACGTCGCGGAACACAGCTTGTCGCCGGGCTTCATGGACCGGAGATACCAAGTCTGTCTTGAGTGCGAAAGATTGCAATCGCGTGTGCGGCTGTGTTCGGGTGGACGTGACGTGGACTGTGACGAACGCGCTGACTTCGCAGAGCCGCACGCCTGTCCATTCAAGGCGTGGCGCGAGCTCCTGCTCCGAGGGGCGGCAAAGGAGTTCGACGGTGACCTCTATGCCCTTCGGTACAGTCGGCACCGAAGGGGCCTCGACCCGCACTATGTACGTATCGCCTGTGGCCATTGTTGCGGTCATGCACCATGCCGTGGCGACGATCTCGTGTATCAGCTTTCGAGCCACCGCTTCCTGCGCGGTTTCCAACGGCACTGGCTCAACGAACTCGTGTCGCACGATGAGGCGCGCGTCGAACCATTGCTGGACCACCGCTGATGCACCGCTCTCCCTCGCGGGCGCAGTCAAGCGCAACATGAATTCGGTGTTGCGTGGCGCGCCGATACCTTGGCCGAACGCCGCATTGGTCATGTTGGCCGATCCAATGTGCCAGACCGCTAGACGGTTCTGTGTGGCGATGATCATCTTGGCGTGCAGATCGTTGAGTCTGCGCTCGCCATCGTCGAATTGATCTTCGCCGTCGATGATGGCATCCGGAATGCTGTAACACTGCCAGCCCCTCAGTCGCTCTTTGCCCAGGCGGTTGAGTGTGTCGCTGCGGCTGACAAGCATTTTTCTTTCCTTGGGCGTACGTGCACTCAAGGAAAACAGGCGGCCGTCCGGGTCCGCGTCCACGAACGGCGAGACAACCAGCAATTCGTCGAAGTGGCCTTCCAGTTCCAGCGGCACCGAAGAGGGAGAGCCGGGCAGGAAGCGCGCTTCAGTGAAGGGATTCGGCACGTCCCAAGCCACGCGGGCGAGCGCTTCGCACCAGGTTTCGATGGCCGTAGACGTGTCGCCATCGGCCGGCAATTGACGCAGGAACGCAATCAACGGATCGTTGACGACGCGGGGCCGGCTATCCGGCATGCCGTCCAGCGACACGGCGACGTCCCAACTGCGGTCGAAAGTGAGGTTGCGCGACAGCACCATCAGTCGGAAACGCTCAGTGCCGCCTTCCAGCGGTGCGAAGCGTAGAAGCCACAGCTTGGGGTGAAAGGCCGAGAACGCGGTGGTGCCGATGACGGGCACAAGGTAGGGCTCCAATAGTGCGTATAGGCTGCTGTACTTAGACGGTACGTGCACGTTGGACACGTTGTGGAAGATCAATAGCCTCGACTTCAGGAGATCGATCGACTCCAGCAGCGCCAGCTTCTCTGCTTCAAGATCTCCCTCCAGCGTCTGGCCCAAGCTGAGGGCCAGTGTGGCGCACGATAGGGTTTCGAGGTCGAGCGAGTAGGTTGTTGCCAAGGCCGAGTGCAACTTGTATCCCAGCGGAGGATTGAGTTGCTCGCCGTAATCCACCCGCTTGGCGCCGGGGTCCATCATTTCAGCGCCTCGTGGATGTCGCGCAGCATGCGCTGAGCCGTACCCCACCGGAAGTCGAGCGCCGCCATGCCGAACCATTCGGCATTTCGCGGCAAGCCGTTTGTGCGCCGTAGTAGCGACCTGTTGTCCTTCGTGTCGAGGGCGCGGCGCGCAATCAGGGCTTCGAGCCGTGCAGGGGGCCAATCCTCGCTGATGGCCTGGTTCCACTGGCTAAGGAAGTCTTCACACTTCAGGCGGACCGGGTGATTGCTGAACGCCAACACGCTGGTCCACTCGGCAACAGCGCCGGGATGAAAGACGCGCTCCTTCTTGCACTTCGCACGCCATTCATCCCACTTGCGCAAAGTCACCTGCTTCAGCGGCTTGTGCTGCAGGCGGGCCGCCATCAGGCCGTTGAAGACGATGTGGGCACCTTCCACGAACAGGCTGAATCGCCACGCTTTCTCCACGAATTCCGTGCAACGTGGATCGAGCTGGGAGCTAGATCGAGCCCAGGCGGCGAACGACTCGAAATCTTCGCAGCGCAAAGCGGCTGGCACCTGCTTCGTTTGCAGCAACTGGCCGGTCACCGCAATGCCGCGCTCGCCGCCCATCTTGAAGCGGCTCGCCAGGAAAGTGGCTTCATCCCTAGTGAGGTCCAACGTCAAGCCTTTGCGCCAGCCGCCCTTGGAATCGGGCGGCCGCAGCACGTCGGTGGGCGAGTGCTCTTCATCGTCTAGCCCTTCATCGGTGGAAACTCGGTCGGCGAACTGCCCATCGGCGCCCCATTCGCGGCAGAACTCGGCCAACGACTGATCGCGGCGCACGATGCCGAATTTTCGCAAGCCGTTCCAGTAGGTAGAAGAGGGCCGGCGCTGCACGCCACCTTTTTCCACCACCGTGTGGCCTATGACGCCTTCGGGTTTCTGCCCAAGCGCTTGGTAACTGTCGACGAGATGCTGGGTGAGCTTGTTTTCTTGTTCGCGCAGGTAATTGGCTAGCGGTGTGCGCCGCCGCACGGCGGGCGTTTGGTCGGCCCAGTCCCGCAGGATCTTGGCAATCGCAAGAAAGTAGCGTGAGCGAGTCTGGATGGTGGAGAAGCCAGGGAACAGCAGTTCGGAATACAGGTCACGCAACTGGCCGATGCCCAGTTCGTCCAGCGTTGCCTTATCCTTGACCGCTGCGAGGACGGTGCGCATGCGCGCGCGATCCTCTGATGAAAAATCAATCCACCCCCAGTTACTCATCAGGGGATCGTGCCAGCCGAGTCTGGCGTGGTCAAGGTGACGACGGTCGGATAGCCGCCTTCGCTTCAACGATGCCACCTAGTTTGAAACGGTCGGCTAAGGGTCCAAATCGTAGGCCGAGTTCGAGGGAGCGATCGCAATGATTTGCGCCAATTGAGAAGCTCCCGTCGTTCACGCCTAGGCTGTAGAGAATCAGGTGGTCCACCTCAGCTCAGACGTGTCAAATGATCACGTCTTCCCCGGCATCATCCGTGATGCGGATCTCCCTGAAGCGTGCAGGCAGGCTCATGGTGCGGGCCACCAACGTGTTGAAGTTCTGCTTTTCGAAATCGGGTGCAATCAGCTGAGCGAGTGACCCCAGGGTCGGGGCGTAGGTTGTCCATTCAGTGGTCGTATGTACGAGCATCGCTCGTGCCTGAAGCACCGGTGTTTGCTTCTCCAAGTCCACCTGATAGGGTTCGTTGAGCAGGAAGTACATCTGAGTCGCCGGATCGCACCACAGGGTTTCATGGTCCTGGTTGGGGTAACTCATGCTGCTGAACATCTGGTGTGGATCACCACGAAATGCTTTCTTGGCACCAGTCAGGCGGCCTGGCCACACACGGGCGACGTCCATGAACATGAGTCGATGTGCGGCCTTGCGCAGGTTGTGCGCGCAGGATTCAAAGGATGCATAGGGTTCGGGATTGGACAAGCGAGTTCGGTCCTTGCGCACAATCAGGAACTTTCCGAGCGTGGGTGTGTACCGCCGGACCGTCAATGGCACAAAGTTCTCCCAAGGCTCCGAGAGTGGAACCTGGGCATGTAAGTGCCCGCGATAGCCTTGTCGATCTTTAGGGTCTATCCAAGATGCTGAGAGCGTGATGACCACACCCCGGCGATCGGCGCGATCGGTACTCCAGTCGCGCTCGAGAGACTTGAAGCTTGCCCAGCCTCGGGCCTGTGCCGCCAAATCCAGGGCCTTGTTCTGGCTCAAGTCTGGGTCAAGCCGGCGCATCTGTTTCACCTCTTGCTTAAGGCGTCGAGGCGAGGGTGGAGTTCGCGATGAAGAAGAGGTCAGAGCTCCCGCGGTGAGAGCAAGGGAGGGGGCCGAACGGGAAGAAGCAGGCGTACGCATGGGTTTCCTAAAGCCAGGCCGAAATCCGCTATCGGCCCATGGCGGTAGGTGTCCATGGGGTGGTGCTTGACCTTGAAGACGCTGCAGCGCGAATGGGCTGCGTTCCTATGGCGGATTAGGGTGCCGCGTCTGTGGCGAACTGGAGTATGCCGATCTTCGTGTAAGCGTGCAATCCCTCCGGTGCATCACGCTGATACATTGGATGGACTCACTTGGAGGCGAAGATGGCGGATCAAGGTTGGTGTCTTAGTGCTGCCGCAGACCGGATAGCAAGCCGTCGCGTGACAGGCGATTGCGAAGCGATCACCGGGCGCCCGGTCACCGACCACATTAAAAAAACGCCTTGAATCGCCCGGTGGCTGGCGACGCCTTTTCCACATTGCCGGCCGACCTGCGTGCCGAGCTGGCGGATGACTCACCGGTTGCGGCTCGCCGACGGCTCATGGTGGCTTGGGCCAAGGAGTCTGCGACCGGGCGTCTTGTCTACATTGGAGAGCTTCCTCGCGAACGTACGGGGCTCAAGTGCGCGTGCGAGTGCTACGGCTGTGGCGAGCAACTGGAAGCGGTGAATGCCGGCGTCGACCAGGCCATGCGCGCGCCGCACTTTCGCCACTTGCGCTACACGCCTACCAATAAATGCAGTCTGCTAGTCGCGCGCGCCGCGCTTTTGCACCGACTCGGGGAGGCTCGCATCGATCGCCTTCCTGCTCGCAAGCTTCGAGGAGAGGTCCGGGGCCTTTACGGCGGCTTCTACGTCCGAGAAAGCGTCATTGAGGAGCAGCTTGCACGGGTGGTTGCCACAGACATCGAAGACCAGATGACTGCGGTGCTGACGCTCATAGACGGTCGCCAAGTACTGGTGAGGCTATCGGGCAGCGTCGATGTGTCACCTGATGGCCATCGACTGCCGACTATCGTCATCGCCTCGGATGATCCCGCGGTTGCCAATATGAGTGCAGAGGAACTGCGCACTCGCATACAGCAACTGGTCTTGAATGGTCAGTGGGTCGGCCCCGAACTGGATGGAGGCGGGATGGCGCCGCAACTGCAGGCCCAGGCCTTAGCTGATGCTGTTGAGGCACTGGATGCCGTACCGATAGAGGCGGAGTCAGAGATTGGGCTCACACCGACCCGCGAGACCTTGCTGCATTGGACAGCCAAGGAACTGCTTCGCGAGTTGAAGAGCGTGGTTGTACCGGACATCGAGTTGCCGTGGGAGGACTGGATGTATGTTGCGGGCGTGACTCCGTTCGACCTCATGCAGGACGGGGGCGATGTGCCCCTCGAAGAGGTTCGCCTCGAGAAGCAACTCGGGCGAACTCGTCCGGACCTGCTCGCCGAAATGTATGGGGAACCAGAGGAGTATTTCTCAGGCCCGATTGCCATCGAGGTAACCGTTACTCATGCGATCGATCGAACTCGTCTTGAACGCATTCGCGCGGAAGACGTGGCCTGCCTGGAACTGGATCTCAGCGGGCTGCCGCGCGACACGACACGCACTCATCTCAAGGGGGTGTTGCAGTATGGAAAAGTTCCGACCTACTGGGTGCACCACCCCGCCTTCGATGCACGACGAGATAAGTTTTGGCAGCAGGTGCTAGATGCGAGTGACTCCCAGCTTGCGCACTGGTTTTCGGCAGACTTCCTCGTCGTCCACAGATACTTGGACAGCGGCCTCAATTGGGGGGCGTACACCGGTGAGCGAAATGAAGCCAAGCGGCGTCTGGCTGCGTTGGGCGTTGAATTGAACCGCCGAGGCTACCGCGGTGCGAAATTGACGGGAGACGATACTGAGTTGGTGCGCGTTCTCGGGCGCCTCTATTCCATTCGTGACAACAAGCCGATCTCTTACCGCATCACATCGCTTTGGCAGGTTGTGAATGCGATCATGACGGATAGGCAGCGGGCTCGCTCTCGAGGATACCACTTCCTCTTTCTGGTAGCGCTGAAAGCCTATGGCCGCCATTTTCCTGCGGACCAGCAAGAAAAAATAGACGCTTGGCGAGAACGAGCGCGACGCGGGATTGAGGAGCCTGGCGATATCTACTACCGTAGACGCGCGTACGATGAACTAGTAGCGCTGCTCTTCCCCGAAATGGGGCCAGGTCTGACTTGGTCCAGCAAAGGGCATCGCTAGACTGGTGGACACACCCGGGGCAGCCTGAAGCAAGTCAAGGCCAGTGAGAGCTAAGGCGCTGTCGATCAGATTGCTCTGAAGTCAGCGTGCGGCGATAGCGCTTCGGTTCCTACCGCACGCGGCGCATTCTCATTGCACCTGCTAGCCAAGACTTCGCCCAACCTATCTCGCCGTCGGAATAGTCGAAAATCACAAACCGAAACGGGTGCAAAAACGCCCGGTCTATACGAGGCTCAAAACTATCGAGCCAGTAGTTCGTCAGATGACTTTCCAGCTTCGAGTGCTGCCTTGAACCAAGCTGGGCGTGGGCCGCGTCCGCTCCACTCGTTGCCTTGGTCGTCGCGGAATTTTGGGGCGTTAGGCGCCGCGCTAGCCTTGCCTTTGCCCCGCCGCTTTGCCACGGAACGACCATTCGGCGCCACACGAGCAGTGGGTCTGCCGAACCCTAGGTCCGCGGCAGAAAATCCGTAGGCGGCGATTGCTTCCTTGATTCGCGCCAGAACGCCGGCAGCTTCCTTTTGACGGAGCTTGTCTGCTTCCTTTTGAAGTTCCTCGATCTGCTGCTGCACTTGGAGGTAGGTTTTTGCCATGGGAGTCAAATTTTTGGATGAAGAGGGGCGGAGCATAAGCGCAATTGGAGCTTCCGCCTTGTAAGTAATTACCGTTACCTCAATCGACGCAATGTTGCGAGGAGAACGCTATACAGATAGTCGATCAACGCCAAATCAGAGCGGGCGCTCCGGTGATAAACATCGTTCTTCCATGTTGCCTCACGCTGATGAGCGCGCGATCAAGCAAAAGATGCACGGCATTGTTGAAGCGTCCTGTCGAGAGCTCCGCGCGACACCAGTTCTTCAACTCCTTGCGTGAGACATATCCGATGCCATGGGCGAAGGCCGAGCGGATCGCCTGAGCGACGGCCTGGGCGTCGGCCTCGCACTGATCACCCGGTTGTCCAGATGCGAACATCAAGAAGAACTGATTCAGGTGCCAGAAGCCAATCTGCCGCGCCCGCTCCAGCACTCGAACATCCAACGGCCCTTCGTGGCCTTCGAAGCCATGAAGCGCGCAGGCGATGCGAGCGATGTGCTCGGCGGACTTTGCTCCTTGACCGCTGATGCTGTTCAAGATCTGGCCGGCAGCCAGGTGCTCCTGATTGTGGTTGTAGATCTCCATGAAAAGTCGCGCAGCCTCGGGTGAAAATCGGATCGCCTCACGTGGGCGTCCCGCTGCACGGCGCTCGGTCGATGCTCTGAGCAACTCTTTGACGCGGCGGCCGAACTGCTCGATGGCGAAGAAGGACTTCACCTGGTTGGGCAGCAAGAAACGAGACCCAAGGGTGGAGTGAGGCGCCGCGATCATGAGGCGTGCCGTGAAACCGCTGCCATGCGCATCCTTGCCCCTTTTATCCAGGTACTTCTGGAATGGAGTGGGCTGGCTACCCAGCAGTGAGGAGATTCGATAGTCGGCGATCACCTTGCGCCCGCTTGCGACACGTCCCTTCGTGCTCGCCGTGGAGTCCCATCCGAGATTCCAGAAGTCGTTGGATCGCCCCAGTTGTCCATTGAGTAGGCCCCCCGCCTCGGTCGTGACAACCATGATGCTTTGTGAGCCCGCGCCGATCACATCCTCGAGGGCCCCCGACGTTATGTTGTCGTGAATGATTTTGGGCTCCGCCGAACGCTTGGGGCGCCGGGTGACAAGCGTCCCATACTCTGATTTGATGTCCTCCATATCTTCGCCTTCAGCGGCGGCTTGCTCCATGCGTTTGGTGATCCAGCGCTCTTCAGCTTTCCACGCTGCTTGTTCCGCGAGATAGCGCGAGTGAGCGTCTTGCGACGTTTCGTCCAACTCCTGTTCGTATTCGCGGATCGGGCGGATGAAGGGGGCTGCGGCGGTGTCTTTCCCCTCGCCTGAGCCTGCAATGAGAAGGTAAAACTCAGAGCAGGGAGATGACTGGCAATCAGGCCGTTGGACATCCACGAGATCTTGCACGCAGACGTGCATCGCTGCCATCGCGCTGATCGCAATCATTTCAATTGCGACCCCCGTGTTCAGACAGTGCTCGTTGATCGCAGGGCCGAGGACCGGGCCAAGGGCATCAAGCGGGTAGCCTGAAGGGTTCGGGGGTGGTGCGGCTAAGGGTCTGGGGTAGTAGTGGCGTTGCAATCGATTGTCCTTTCTTGAGTAGGCAATCGGATGCTATGAACCCCTTTCCGCCTGAGCAAATGAATCAGCTGGCAAGCGAGCGCCAACCTGAGCTGTGGACATGGGGCGCCCGTTCTCGCTCAAGAAACACAGAAAAACTGCGTACCGGGAACTATCTCGACGCACGAAGCGTAAGGTTTTTTTGCCTGCCTTCTGGGGAGTCGAACTGTAGGGAGCTTGCATTTACTCAGAGGGGCTAGCTCTTGCACGCGACATCGCGTGGGCTGTCCGGTAGATTTCCAATCACCCAGCGAACTCGGTCGTTCAGCGTCTATCTCGACGAGAGGTCTTGATGCGGTGATCCAAGGGACATCAGCACTTGCTTATGCATTCTCCCGAGAGTATTTGCATAAAAGAGAGCGAGGACTTTAGGAATATATGTTATCGATTCAGTCAGTGCGATAAATGCCATCAACGTTATCGATGCGATCGATGTCACAAGTGCTCAAGTTCAACTAGTTACATAGGAAAAATTCGATCTCAAGCAGCCGTTGCGAAAAATCACCCATCACCCATCACCCATCACCCATCACCCATCACCCATCACTAAGGAAAGCACGCAGGACAAGTGGGTACGCGAACACCGTATCGGAGTTGATACCAAGGAATAGGAAGAACGTCATGCTCTCCGAAGAGCACCTCTACAAGCTCATGACGATGGGGGCGCCACATCGCTTCGTGATTGGTGATGACCCATCGAAGGTGCATGACACCGATGAGAATCGCATCGCTAAGAGCGTCAAGACACTCGCAAATCTCATCAAAAAGGTCGTTGATACTGAAGACAAATTGTTCTCTTTGAACGCGAAGAGAAAGGCGAGCGAACATATTCACACTACACACACGGGTGGTCGACTCGCGACTGCCATCGCCAAGCAACTTCCGCAACTGGAGGAGTACTTTCCTGATCACGCATACAACCGGTACATCGAATTGCTTCGAAAGCAAGTCCGGAAGCGACCTGAGCTAGAAGCGATCAAGCCACATCTGAAACTTGTGAGGGGAGCGCAAGCGATAGAAGTTTGGTCGCAACTCGATGCTCTTGTGAATGAGCTTCGTGAAGACGGAAGGTCCTCTAAGTTCAAGGCTGAGTTAGACGCTAGGCGGCGGCAGTGCGAGAAGAACCAGCAGTCCGCGGTGGCCTACATCGATGCCATCTTCAAGTATCGAGCATCCAAGAACGTGGTGATCCGGATTGACTTGGCAAATGGCTCGGAAACCTCTGATCGAAGGGGTATCACGATGTCTGTCGATGCCGAGCAGGCGAGGCGAGAACTCGACAAATTCTTGAGATACGTCAGAGAGCATTATCCGTTGACCGGATATTTGGGGACATTCGAATACGGGTTGATGACCGGCTATCACTTTCATCTCTTGATCTTCATCGACGGCCATCAGGCATTCAGGGCGAGCGCATTGGCCAAGCGCTTCGGAGAGTACTGGAAGAACGTCATCACGGAGGGGCGGGGAAGGTACTTCAACTGCAACGCGGCCTGGTACCAAGAAAAGGGCATCGGGATGGTCTGGCATGACGACTATTTCAAGCGACACCTTCTTCTTTCAGTGGTGCTCCCTTACCTGACAAAAATGGACTTCTGGTTGAAGTTCGAAGGGACCAAGAAGACTTTCTTCAAGGGCCTGATGCCCGAGGAAGTGATGCGTCCGGGGCGGCCCCGACGCACGAGGGCCCGATCCTCTTGGTGGTTGAGGCAACGAGTAAGAAACGGGGACGTATGTGATCAGAAGAGCGATGATCAGCAAGAGAACTTCGAGCGACTGCTTGGGCTTGTGAGGCAGGGAAGCGATGGAAATTCGTCAGCTAGTAGGTCGCTTTTCTGCATTGCAAGCACCTTTGATTGATCGGGCGTGGTGCGGTCTTTCTTCGATGCGCCGAGTTGCCGCAATGGAATCCTTGGCCAAGGTGCGGCAAGGCCATTCGGCTCGAGCGGTCTGTTCCACTGGTGCCCGGGGGAAGTCGCAACGTCAGTTGAAGGGCGCGTCGGCGGATCGACTGATGAAGGAAGTCTCCAGAAAGTACGCTTGATGATGCAGCTCAATTGCGATCCTTCCATTGAGCTCCTGCCCGTGCTTCTTTGCGACTCGCATGATAACTTTGGCATCTTTATTCCAAACATGGAGCGCCAAAATGGATTGCTGTGACTTTGAAGACTTTGATGACGAATGGGAGGCAATTTCGTGGATTGAGAAACTGGAGGAAGACGAATTCTTCCGGAGCTTGCACGGTTTTGAGACCGAGTGACATAGCGGCGAATGACCGTCGTTGTCATCGTCGGCCAGAGGCTTGTCAAGCGGGCCTGAGCCGATGGCACTTCGCCTGACGTATGCGGGCCTTGTTTTGGCTACTCGGCCGCGTCGAACGCGCCCTGAACGTGAGCGTCCAACTCTCCCACATTGCGTAACGCAGGCGCGGCGCTGACGAAGGTGTCCACCTATTTGATTGATGGGCACCTATGAATTCCAGATCCACTCCTCGTCGTCACCACGGTGCCGACTCAAGACCCAAGTCCTGGCTGCCTGCGAGTAGCCTGGTGCGTCGATATTCGCCGCGGCGCTTGCTTACGGACTGATCGCCACCGGACTGGCCGGCTGCATCAACAACGCGGGCACGATCAACTTCAATCAGTCCGACGCCACCTACACGTTCGCCACGGCCATCGCGGGCACCGGCACGGTCGTGCAGAACGCCAGCGGCGTCACCTTCCTGACCGGTGCAAACGCTTACTCGGGCGGCACGACTGTCAACGCCGGCCTGATCAACTTTGGCAACGCCGCCAACCTCGGCACCGGCAACATCACGCTGAACGGCGGTGGCCTGCAATGGGCGGCGGCGAACACCACGGACATCCCCGGCCGGTTGAGTGCGCTGGGTGTGAACGGCGGCACCTTCGACAC
>Ga0247823_10001212_pt1 | contig 21510 bp, 15 predicted proteins | sample 13C_PalmiticAcid_2_FD_192426 | JGI IMG/M metagenome (GOLD analysis project Ga0247823, IMG submission 192426) | Soil microbial communities from agricultural site in Penn Yan, New York, United States - 13C_PalmiticAcid_Day30 | ecosystem: Environmental > Terrestrial > Soil > Agricultural land... | reverse complement strand
GCTTCATCTTCGTTCCTTCGTCACTACGACGAAGCCCAAATCCTCCTTAAATCACAACCTCAAATCTGTGCCATTAGCGCTGACGGGGAACAAGCTGCGGCACAAGGACGCGGCGGCGGGCACGGAAACATGGGGGCCGGACCGCCCATGTCGCCTCCCCGGCAGATTGGAATGTCCGGCCCGGATCGAAGCACGCTCGGCCGCGATATCGGCGATCTGCGTGGTCAGCACGGTCGCGATGTCGCGCAGGAGCAGCGGAGTCGCGAGATGCAGCAGCAAAGAGCGTTGGAACGCCGGGCTGATGCAGCCGAGCGCGGTGCACTGGCACGCAGCTATCGCGGCGCCGGTCTGGACGATGCCACGGTAAAGGCGCTTCGAAAGGGCGACGACGCTGCATGGAAAGCCGATCGGGACGCCTATCGCGCCAAATTCAGGTTCGATCGCGATGCTTGGCAAGATGCGCGCGACATGTGGCGCGCCCAACATCCTCGCGGCACGGAAACCGACTGGCGGACTGCGCGCGACAGCTGGCTCAACGACCGCGCCGGGTGGCAATCACGGAGAGGCGCCTGGATCAAGCAACAACGCGAATGGGCAGAAGCTCAGCCGGATCGCTAATTGAAGATAAAGTCATGCAAAAAGGCCCCGCTGTGGTGGTAGCGGGGCCTTTCCGATCCCGAACGCGAGATGTGGGGCACGTCGGGACGGGCCAACATATCGGGCGAGGTCAATCGGTCAATCGCGCCATCAAGAATGGCCGCTAACGGACTGACAGCTTTTTTATCGAAGACGTCGAAAGCTGCCGTTCGATTTGTCGCATTGATAATCGAGGAGCACCGCCCTGGCCAAGGGCGCGCTGCGGCATTTGCGCCATGCGGTAGGGGTGGGAAACTTTGCCCACATGACATGCGTCCGTCGCCTTGGAGCTCGAAAGGGTGCCAATTAGAGACAGAAGTGAACCCAATTCGGATCGCATTGGCGATCATGCCTCCAACTGGCGCAATTTCGACCCTCGCGGATGCAATGCACCGTTAGGCATGCTACTGAGTTAGAAATAAAAAGTGGAGACGTAGTGACGATGCAGACCGTTTTGGTATGCGACGATGATGAGTTGTTGGTCGAACTTCTTAGCCACAGGCTTGGCAGCCGTGGTTACAGCGTTGTCATTGCGAGCGACGGCGGCGCGGCGGTGGAGCAGGCGACCAAGTGTAAACCCGATGCGATCGTGCTGGACATGATGATGCCCGTGCTCGACGGGCAGCAAGTATTGCGTCGCCTGAAAGCAGATGCAGCCACGGCTGGCATTCCCATTGTCATGCTAACCGCGCGGCGACAGGAGCGGGATATCGTCGGTGCTCTCGAACTTGGTGCCGATGATTATCTGGTGAAACCCTTCATACCGGAAGAATTGATGAGCCGACTGGCTCGACTAATGGCAATGCGACGGTGATACGGCCCCTTATCCTCACTTTAGCGCTCGGCCTCGCTATACCGGCAGAGGCACAGGTGGCCGCGCGCAACGATTATGACCAGGCCGTCAAAGCCCGGTTTGCAGGCGAACCGGCGCGCGCAGTCGCGCTGCTCGAGCCGCTAGTCGCCGCCGATCCCCAAAACAGCGATGCACAGGTACAATTGGGTCTGGCCCGCCTTGCATTGGGGCAGCTCGATGCGGCCGAGTTGGCGTTCGAGGCCGCGCTCGACATCGCCCCCGACTATACCGATGCGCGGATAGGCCTCGCCCGGATAGCCCAGCGGCGAGGCGATCGTGCCGCAGCGCTGCGCGCGCTGGATGAGTCGGGCGCGGACAATCTGGAAATCACCGAACTTCGCCGCCAGCTTGCCGATGCTCCATCCGAACCGCGCTGGCAGCTCGATATGGACGCCGCATACAGCTGGCTGAATGGCCCGCAGCCCGACTGGCGCGAGCTTGCAATTCAACTCCGCCGCTCCGGCGCCGCAGCCACGGTCGGAGCACGGATCGAATATGCCAGGCGCTTCGACCGCAACGATGTCTATGGCGAAGCCCAGCTCGATTATCGATTGTCTGACGGCGCAAGAGTATATGCGACGCTGGGAGGCACGCCTGATGCCGACTTCCGCCCGGAATGGCAACTGGCTCTCGGCGGCTCGCTGCGCATCAACGGCGGCCCCGATGCGACGATATTGACGCTTGATGGCCGTCAGGCCCGTTTTGCCGTCGGCGACGTCCAGAGCCTGACGCCCGGTATCGAACAATATATTGGCGGACGCTTTTGGCTTACGGGCCGCTGGATCAACCTCTTCGACGAACGCGGCACGCATCGTTCGGGCTATTTGGTGCGCGGTGATATCCAGGCCAGCGATCCCCTCCGTCTGTTCGCGGGTTACAGTGACGCGCCCGATACCGACGAGGGCGTCGTCGTCGATGTTCGAAGCCTTTTCGGCGGGCTCTCGCTCGATTTCGGACGTCGCCATATATTACGCTTGGCCGTGGCGCACGACGATCGAGAAACCGGAGCTGACCGAACGCAGCTGACATTGGGCTTCGGGCTGCGCTTCTGACGATGCTGCGCCTGATCTGGGACTTGTCATTGCTCCTCGCCGGTCTGGCACTTGTGGTGATCGTTTCGCTTGTTGTCCTTCGCGCACTATCAACCTCGAGCCGCAATCGGCTGCTCGCCTCGCGGCGCCGGCTCGCGCCCCTGCTTCTTGACGGCGATGCTGCGCCAGGCAGAGGCATCGACGACATAGCGGATTCGGTTGTGACGCAACTGACCCTCGACCTAATCCAGCTTGTCCGCGGTGCGGAGCGAACGCAGTTTATCCTCAAAGCAGCGGAACTCGGGGTGCCCGAGCGCCTCAGACGTCAGCTCCGCTCCTTTTCACGGCGGCGGCGCATGACCGCCGTCCAGGGCCTCGCGCTGTTCGACGATCCGGCATCGCGCGCCGCATTGATGGACGCGCTCGGTGATCGCGACGACGATATCAAGCTCGCGGCAGCGGTGGCTCTGGCGCGCGGCGAGACACGGCCCGGACTGGATGAACTGGTCGCCAGGCTTGGACTTCACGACGAGCGATCCTCGTTGCTGACGATCAGCCTGTTTCGTCATTATGCCGACTATGCCCCGGACGAGGTCCAGGAGCTTGTACTCGATCTCGACCTACCGCTTTCCGTTCGCTTGGCCGCGATTGAGGCGTTGGCGAATACCGGCGATTATCGGCTCGTTCCAGCCATTGTGAAACTCGGCCTTCGCGCGCCCGAACATAGCGAGGAATTGCCGCGCTACCTGCACGCGCTTGGAAGAATTGGACATCCCGCCGCGCGCGAGGCCGTACTCGCGGGACTCGCCAGCAGTTCGATGCCTGCGCGCGTGGCGGCAGCTGGGGCGGCGGGACGGATTGCGCTGCAGGAAAGCGCGGATCAATTGGTCGTTTTGCTCGGCGCGCCCGAATGGTGGGTGCGTTTCCGCGCCGCCGAGGCCCTGCTTCAGCTGGGCGATGCCGGGGTTGCGCATTTGCGCGAGGTCGCTGAGCATGGTGATGAACCGGCGCGCGAAGCCGCCACAACGATGCTCGCAGAGCGCGGAATCGCGCCATGATCGAGATGCCGGTTTGGTTATTCCGCGTCGCCGAAATCGTGACACTGTTCGTGATCGCATGCGGGCTGGTGCAGATATTATTCTATATCGCTCAGCTGATATTCGCCGCCATCGCTCTCCATCGCCGACCGGCCTACGCTTCTACCAGCGTCTTATGGGATCGCTTCGCTGACATCGCGCCCTCGATTGCGATCGTCGCTCCCGCCTATAATGAGGAACTCTCCATCATCGAGAGCGTCGAGGCTTTGCTCGCGCTTCATTATCCCGATTTCGAAGTCATCGTAGTCAATGATGGATCGAAAGATGCGACGCTCCGGGTGCTGATCGATCATTATTCGATGCGGCCCGTCGCACGCTATCACGACCGGGCGCTCGCCCATCAGCGCATAAGAGGCCTTTATGCGGCGCCCGAGCGACCGCGCCTCTTCCTTGTCGACAAGGAGAATGGCGGCAAGGCTGACGCGATGAATGCCGGCATTAATGTGGCCCGCACGCCGATCGTGTGCGTGATCGACGCCGACACCCTGCTCGAACCCGACGCGCTGATGCGCGCGGTGCGCCCCTTCATCGAAGATCCGGCGCGCACGGTCGCTGTTGGGGGCACGATCCGCATTGCCAACGGCTGCCACGTCGAAGGGGGGCGCGTGCTCGAAGCGCGTCTTCCCCGCAACTTTTTTGCCCTCGTACAGGTCGTCGAATATCTGCGCGCCTTCCTGATGGCGCGGCTCGGCCTCAGCGAGATGCAGTCTCTCATGATCATCTCGGGCGCGTTCGGCCTGTTCCGCCGCAACAGCGTGATCGATGTCGGCGGGTTCAGCGCCGATACGGTCGGCGAGGATATGGAACTCGTCGTCAAGCTCCACCGCCGGATGCGCGATTTGAAGCGACCGTACCGGATCGTCTATATTCCCGAACCGGTCAGTTGGACCGAGGCGCCCGAAACGATGTCTATTCTCGGTAATCAGCGCGCGCGTTGGCAACGCGGGTCGCTCGAGACGTTCCGAACCCACAAGGACATGTTTCTCAATCCCCGCTATGGCCGGATCGGCTTTATCGGTTTCAGCCAGGTCTTCATGGTTGACGTGATCGGTCCGCTCGTCGAGGTCGCCGGCTATCTACTCGTTCCACCTTTATGGATGCTGGGGCTTATTTCGCTCGATTATCTGCTCGCCTTTCTCGCGGTCATCTTCACCTTTGGAATCTTCATCAGCGTTGCGACGCTGATCCTTGAGGAAGTGCAGCTTCGGCGGCTACCGCGCGCCCGCGATCTCGCGATCCTCACCGCTGTCGCGGTTCTCGAGAATTTCGGCTACCGCCAGCTCAACAATTTCTGGCGACTACGCGGCTGGTGGCAGTTCCTGCGGAAGAAACAGGGCTGGGGCCATATGGTCCGCAAGGGATTTCAGCGGTCCTGACGCAAAGCGTTCAGGCGATCGAGCAGTTGCCCCGCAAGTAGTTCGAGCTCGTCAGGCGACGCTCCTGCATCGATCGCTTCCTCAACCGAGCGGGCGGCATCGCCGATCGCAGAATAGCCGAACATGCCGGCTCGCCCCGCGAGACTGTGACACGGTTCGGACAGTTCCGTCCAGGCGCGTCGAGCGAGGCACGCTTCGATCAGGTCGATGCTCGCGATAGCCTGATCTGCGAAGCGCGCCGCCAATGCGGCGAGGCGCTCGTCAATCTCGCTCATCAAGGAAACTCCGCACCTGGCCGGCAAGCGTCATCGGGTCGAACGGTTTGGCGATCACCCCACATGCACCGAGAGCACGCAATTGAGCTACTTCCTGCTGCTGGGTGCGAGCCGTAATGAAAACGACCGGAATCGCAGAGGTGGCGAGATCATCCCTGAGCAAGCCTAGCACTGCGGGGCCATCAAGTTCGGGCATCATCACATCGAGCAGAATGAAAGCGGGGCTCCAATCGCGCGCGACAGCTATTCCTTCGCGACCCGATCCGCAGGTCCGGACGGTAAAATCGGGATCCAATTCGAGCGCCATCTGCGCAATTTCGCGAATGTCGGCCTCATCGTCGATGTAGAGAATCCGTTGGCTCATTTCGATTTCTCCCGGCCTTCCCGCGCTGCGTCGACCCGCTCGAGCGTTTCGCGAACCAACAGCTCAAGACTGGCCCGCGATTTGACCAACACTAGATCGACATCTTCGACCGCGCAGTCGATCTCCTGCGCAGTGAAAAGAATGATCGGGATAGCGCCGAACCGCTTGCGCAAGGGCATGGCAAGATCGGTCCCGCATCCGTCCAGCATTCCCACGTCGAGGATCGCGCCGTCATATATGTTGCGGCCAACCAGCGCGCGCGATTCAGCCACGCTCGGCGTCGAATGCACATGGGCCTTGCCCTCGAACATGCCGGCAACGACGGCCAGCATATCCGGATCGTCATCGACGTGGAGAATGGTCGGCAGCGAACGGTCGCGCGAGTTGATTTGTTCAATTCGTTCTTTTGGGCTCGAACTCGGCAGTTCGGCTGACGGAAGGTCGACATGAAAGGTCGTGCCTTTTCCCTCGTCGCTTTCGAAGCTAACAGATCCGCCGAGCCGGACGATGATTTCCCGTACGATGCTCAGCCCCAACCCGGTTCCGCCTTTTTGCCGCGAGTCCGAGGCGTCGGCCTGTGCGAATTTGCCAAAAATCCTGTTGCGAAAGGCCTCCGGAATACCAGTCCCGCGATCGGTGATGCTGACACGGGCGCGCCGATCCAGCGCTGACACCCGCACGCTCACGGCCTCGCCTCGCGGTGAAAATTTGACGGCGTTGGAAAGCAGGTTCGACACCACCTGCATCAGCCGGTCTTCGTCCGCCAGTACCGCCGTCTCCGAAGCAAAAGGCTCGATGTGAATGAACACGTCAAATTCCTGAGCGAACCCTGCCATCTGGCGCGCGGCTTCCTCAAGGATTGGGGCGAGCGCCAGCGGCCGAACGTTGAACTGCATACGCCCGGCTTCGATTTTTTCGATATCGAGAATGTCGTTGATGAGCCGGACCAGCCGCACTGCGTTGCTGTGAGCGATCTCGATCAGGCGCGCCACCTTCGGTGACACCTCGCCGACGGCGCCGCCGCTGATAAGCCCGAGCGACCCCGCGATGGAGGTCAGCGGCGTCCGCAGTTCGTGACTCACGGTCGCGACAAATTCGCTTTTCATCTGCTCGACCTCGCGCCGCTCGCTAATGTCGCGGATCACAGCAAGAAACAGCGTCGCGTCCATTAGATGCACGGGGCTGACGGACACCTCGAGGGGAAAGCTCGTGCCATCGCTTCGCCGCCCGACGATTTCCTGAATCTGCCCGGGGTTCGCTTCTCGATTCGCCGTGAGGCGGCGAAGGAAAGTTTCGATCTGCCCACGGTCCGGCGCGATCTCGAACAGCGAACCGATGTCTCGGCGAAGCAGCGATTCCGGCGCTACCCCGAACATCGCCGCCGCTGTCGGATTCAAGCTCTCGATGCTGCCGCTCGGATTGAGCACGATCATGCCATCCTTGGCGCTATCGAAAATCGCTTCCTGCCGGGCGGCGAGATTCTGCGCGCGGCGGTATGCCCTTTGTCGGGCAAGCTGGCTTCGCGCAATGAAGAAGGCCGAGAGGGCAAGCAATATTATTAGGCCTACCAGCAGGATAAACGTGCGTTGCCTGAGATTCGCGCGAGCCGCATCGGCGATTATAGTATTTTCGCGAAGCTGTTCCCGCTCAATCTCAGAAATCTTCGCAACGAGTGTGCGGATTCGGTCCATTGAATCCTTGCCCTCGCCACTCGCGATGAGGCGTTCGGCTACGGCACGTTGCCCGGCTTCGACCATGTCAATCGTCCGTGAGACAAACTGGCGTTTTTCAGCCGACGCGCGACGAAGCTCTGCGATGTGCCTTGACTGACCTTCGCCCGCGCGCTTGGCAAAGGCTTCCAGATTGGCTTCGATACGTTCCTCCGCATCCCGATATGGCTGAAGGAATTGCGGGTTGCCGGTGATAACATAACCCCGCTGACCGAGTTCGATATCCAGATGGCGGGTCAGAACCGCCTGTAAAGCAGCTCTTGCATCGTAGGACTCGGAGACATCCTGCCGCAGACGCGCATTCTGCTCAAAGCCACGATCGACGTCGATCGCGAGGAAAAGCAGGACAAGAAGCGCTCCGGCGCAAGTGCCGATAAGCAGACCATTCGTCAAAATGGCACGATGCCAACCGGACATTCTTATATCCATTCTGCCCTCATGGTCCTGCCGCCGGAATAGTGGTTAGATAGCAGGGCAGCTCACGACTCGCACCCTTCAAGTCATAGAACATCGAACCCTTCTATAAGAGGATATGTTCCGGAAGCGCCTGCGATTCCCGGCGATGATTGGCCGAGTGGAGACGGTCCGCTTTCAGCACCGTTCCGGTCGAAGCTGCCTGACATCGCTGCAAGGGGCCTAAGCAAATTAGCGGCGTTGGATTCGGATTCGGATTATACATGAAGACCGGTTTCGCACGGTTGCAAAAGCGATCCGATTCGGGGGATGCCATGAAAGCCGTTCTACCTTGCGCTGCAATGCTGGCCTCGTTGGGCCTCGCGGTGAGCACCGCGCCGTCGACTACCGCGCAGGAAACAGGTCATCACCAACACGATGCGCCCGCCGCGTTGGGAGACGTGAACTTCCCTGTGTCCTGTACCCCGCAAGCGCAGGCCAAATTCAACACATTGGTCGCCCTCCTCTATTCCTTCTACTGGGAAAAGATCGATGGCGCGGCGAACGATGTGCTCGTCGCCGATCCGAGCTGCGCGATGGCGTATTGGGCGAAAGCGGTGGCGAGCATCGACAATGCGCTCGGATCACCGCCGACACCGAAGCAGGAGGAGCAAGGCTGGGCGGCCGTACAGGCCGCGCATCGGCTGGGCGGCGGCAAGACACCGCGCGAGCGTGATTATATCGCGGCCGTCGAAAGCCTGTTCAAGGATCGAGCGAGCGTTCCCTTCTCCGAGCGCGCCAAGACCTACGAGAAGGCGCTCGAACAAATCCATCTCCGCTACCCCGCGGACTCGGAGGCCGCTGTCCTTTATGGCTTCTGGCTACAGGTCACGGCCGACCGCAACGACCAGACATACGCTCAGCAACTCAAGAGCGCGCAGATTCTTGAAAAAATCTTCGCCAAACAGCCGAACCATCCGGGTGTTGCGCATTTCATCATCCATGCTTACGACTTCCCGCCAATCGCCGAGCATGGGCTCGATGCCGCGCGGCGCTATGCCGCGATTGCCCCGGATTCTCCGCACGCGCTGCATATGCCCTCGCACATCTTCTCCCGTACCGGGCAGTGGCAGGATTCGATCGACACCAACGCCCGTTCCTACGCCGCGTCGAAGACCGATCGCGATGCCTATCATGCGATGGACTATCTGGTTTACGCTTCGCTCCAGCTCGCACGCGACGCCGATGCGCTGAAATGGGTCGAGTTCGTGAACGCAGCGCCCAAGCCCGACGAGGACGCTCGCCAGATTGCCTATGCCGCAGCGGCAATTCCGGCACGATATGCTCTCGAACGCGGTGATTGGGTAGCCGCTGCGGCGCTCATGCTGAAGCCCGACCCCACACAGTTCAGCTGGAACCGGTTTCCGGAAGGCGAAGCGGTCAACGCCTATGCGCGCGGGCTGGGCGCCGCGCGGGGCGGCGACGTTCCGGCAGCGAAGGCCGAGGTCGCGCGGCTTGCCAGGTTGCGAGCGACGATGGTTGCGCAGAAAAAGGACTATTGGGCCGAGCAGGCAGACATCCAGAGCGGCGCGATAGCGGCTTGGATCGCTCGCGCGGAAGGCCGCAACGCCGACGCGCTGCGGCTCATGCGCGAAACCGCCGACCGGGAAGACAAGACCGAGGAACACATCATGATGCCCGGCCGCGTGATCCCCGTGCGCGAAATGCTCGGCGAATTGCTCTTCGGCTTAAAGCAGCCCAGTGAAGCGCTTGCGGCTTTCGAACGGGTGCTGACCAACGACCCCAATCGGTTCAGGGCCATTTACGGCGCCGCGCGAGCCGCTGAACTCTCAAAGCACCGCAATAAGGCGGACGGGTATTACAGACAGTTGCTCACCCAAGCCGGAACGACTTCCGAGCGACCGGAAATCACACGCGCAAGAGCCGCTATTATCAGATGACCATTGAGCGTCTCTGGCCGGTTGAAGACTGTCTGCTTCCGAGCTCAGGTCGGCGAAAGCAGACGAAGCCGCGCAGCAGCTACAAGAACGTCACAAGGAAAATGGCGGCAAGGCGCATGCCAGCCCCAGCCATTTGAGAAAGCGTCCCGATTCCGAAAAGCCTGGAATCGGGACGCTTCGTTATCAAAATGTCTTCGCGATACGAACGCCCCATTTGCGAGGCTCGCTCGCCCGTCCGCGCATAAGGGTGGCGCCGGTTACCGGATCGCGCACATTCATAACGGAATCCAGCGTGGCGCCGAACTTGGACCTGTAGCTGAGATCGTTCGTGAGCTTCTCGCCGAACAAGGCGACCGTAAAGCTGCGATTAGGACTGGTGAGTGTGATACGACCGCCGAAGAGGGTCTGGCTCGGCACCCGGCTTTGCGGATTAAGGTCGATCGTCGTATACATGCCTGACGCGAAACTCATATCGCCGCGCTGACTGAGGCTGAAACCGCCAATGACGGGCCCGGTGTTGTATTCGGCACCAAGATTGCCCTGCCATTTCGGCGCATAGGTCGTGGTACGCCCGGTCAAATCCTGAACGCGCGGGCACGAATTGGCTGCGCCCGTACATCCCGGAAGCCCGGGAGCCGTCGGGTTCGAGGTGAATTTGGAATCGAGATAGGCAACACTGAAATCGAAGCTGAAATGGTCACTCGGCCGGAACTGACTTTCGAGTTCGATACCCTGGGCCCGAACGCTTCCCGAATTGCGGATGAAGAAACTCGTGCCGTCGTACGAACGCTCCTGAAAGCCATCGAGCGTGGTGCGGTAGGCGGTCAGATTGAGCAGGAAGCGGCGGTCGAACCAGGTCGACTTCATACCGACTTCCCAGTTGTCGGAGGTTTCGGGCTTGAAGATGCGGTTGAGGCCCTGCGTCTGGGTACCGCCTGCCGAATTGAAGCCGCCCGCCTTGTAGCCCGTCGAATAGCTCATGAAGGCATTGACGTCCGGCGTCACGCGCCGACAACCGCGACAGTGCTCGAGCCCCGACCGGAAAGGCGGCGGCGTCGTTCCAGACAGGCGCGGCGATGTTTTCTCGTGGCGGCACGAGCAGGGCCAAGCGGAACTGATCAGGGCCACCGGCCTCCTTCCGTCCCAAGAGACCGCGCGCCGGACCTCGTCCGCTTCGAATCGCGTCGTTGGAACCGCGTTCCATATTCCCCGGCAGAAGAATTGCGCCTCGGTACGAAATAGGATTCTTCCTATCTTTCCTACAGCATTTGTTCCTCTTACGTTCCACATCGAATCGGCTTCCCCTCCATTAACCCGCCGATTCGAAAGAGGATCACCATGACCATTTCGACTTTTGTCTTTTCGAACGCCATCGGCCCTTATGCGCCCTTCCAAACCGATGGCGGCGTGACCGCGCATGATTTTACCATCTCGGGTCCGGGGGCGACCTTTGACGGCACCTATCTCCAACTGCCGGCGGGCACTTACCTGACCGCAGGGATGGCGGGAATCGCCCTGCCGACCGATGCCGACCCGGCGAAAACCCAGACACCCGAAGAATTCACGCTCGAATATGTCGGCATCCTGCCGGCCACCGACAGCGCGCTCGTCTCGCTCTATGATTATAACGATGGCGAGGTTTCGCTTTACGCGCATTGGGACACCGGCCGCCTACGCGCCAATTTCGAACGCAACGGCACCAGAGCGCAGATCGACAGCGTCGGCGGTCTTTCGATGACCACCGAGGAACGCGTCGGACTGCGTTATGTCGATAACCCGTCGGGGGCGGGCGGCACGATCACCTTCCTGCGGAACGGCGCCGCCTTGGGGGCGAGCCAGACGCTGGCGTTCAAGCCGCGGATCACCCCCGATGCGACGCTCGAATGCAACGCATCGCTGGGCAACACGACAAACAGCGGCGCGCAAAAGGTCCGCGAAATCATACTCACCCTCGGAACGCAGGACACCAATCCTCCCGGCGGGGGCGACGGCACCTTCACCGTTTATGGCGAGCCCGGAACACGTTTTCCGCTCGACATCCCGGTTTCGGGCAGCGCCGCGACCTATGCCGTGACGATCCCGTCGGGGCTGGCCGTGCAGGAACGCGTCGCGTCGAACATACTCGTCGACCGGACGTCCGCATACGCCTTCCCGAACACCGGACCGAATTTCGTTCCGACGCAGACCAATGACGGGGTCACAGCCAATTCGCTGGTCACGGTCGGCTCGGGCGCAACCTTCGACGGCACTTATCTGAAGCTGCCTGCGGGAACCTACCTGACCGCGGGGTCGCTCGGGATCAGCCTGCCGACCAGCTCGGATCCGGCAAAAACCCAGACGCCCGTCATGATCGAGCTCGAATTCACGGGTATCCTGCCCGCGGTATCGAGCCCCCTCGTCTCGTTGTTCGACTATGATAGCGGCGAATTTTCGCTGAACAGCCATTGGGACACGGGACGCCTGCGCCTGACGATGCAGCGCGACGCGCAGAGCATCCAGATCGACAGCATCGGCGGACTGTCGACCACGGCGCAGGAAAAGCTCGGCGTGCGTTACGACGACAATCCGACCGGCGCCGGCGGCACGGTCACCTTCCTGCGCAACGGCGCGCCCTTTGGCCCGAGCCAGGCGGTGGCGTTCAAGCCGCGGATCACCCCCGATGCCGAACTCGAGCATAACGCCTCGCTCGGCAACACGACCAATTCGGTCGCGCAGAAGATCGCCAACCTGTCGGTGAAGATCAAGACGGTGGGGCAATCCTATGCCTTCGAGCCCGTGACGTCGGGAACGATCTCGGCCGCGCGGCTCGAAACGCTCCATGTCGATGCGACCGGCGTATCGTCGCCGCAGGCGGCGAAGACCATCTCGGTGACCCCGGCAGGCGGCACGGCCTTTACGGTCGATGTGATCGTCGGCCCGGTCGCCGTGGCGGCGGGGCAAGCCTACCGCGCGGTGCTCGAAAACTGGAGCAGCGGCAGCCGCGTCGACAATCCGCAAGCGCTGGTTATGACGCGCCCGTCGCGCCAGAATTGCCAGTTCGAGGACAGCTTCCTGCGCGCCAATCAGGCGCCGTGGATGGAGTGCCTTCCCGAAGGCCCGGTGCCGACGATCGGCGGCATCGCCTATTATTGCGAGGCGATCCGTTCGGGCAGCTATGTCCAGTTCCAGTTCGGCTACGACTGGACGGCGGTGGTGATGCCCGACAATCCGTTCGGCGACCCGACCGGCAAGGACAGCTATATGGTGCCGCACAAGTGGCGCATCGAGGATCAGTCGGGCAATGTGCTGGCGACGGTACAGCGTCCCGATGGCGGGCCGCTCAACGGCACCGACATCCCGCGGATTTTCTCGGGCAGCTATGACGGCAACGGCGCCGCGATCACCAATGCGACGAACAAATGGTATCCGCACGGCACCGTCCGGTCGGGGGTGATCTGGCGTTCGGGGACGCCGGCGGCTTATGACCAGCCCACGATCGACGCCAATCTGCCGCGTTACGACGCTTCGGTTCCCTATGGGGCGCATACCCATTTTTCGAGCAACGGCTTCGATGTCCGTCTGTTCGGATCGGACGGGTTCAACGGCTTCGGCAACACGCGGGCCATGCCGTACCAGCCGACGAACTATGCGACGCTCGTTCCGCAGGCGGGGGTGACGAACGATCCCTACAAGGGCTCGCTCTACTCGGCCTCGTCGCTCGCGGCGGTCGCCTCGACCTGGCTGCGCTATACGCCGTTCAACCAGTGCGGCCGCTCGCCGATCACAGGTCCGGGCGGGGTGCGCGACGACCGCTGCGCGATCGCCGAACCGGTTGCGGCCTATATGCACGACGTCGCCTCGCTGCGTCCGCACGACGGCACGGCGCGCGCGCAGATCGCGATCGATTATCTGACCGCCTATGCCAGCGATCCGTTCCATTGTTTCGAGGGCGGGCGCAACGTGCCGCTGTTCAAGGGGGCGAATGCGGTTCGCGATATCGGGCTGCGTGACCATTATTATGGCTATGGATCGGGTTCGCGCCCCGCGAACAAATCCTATTACCTCCAGGGCGGCCGCCAATATAATATGGCGGACAGCTACGATCCCTGGTCGTCGAAGGTGCCCTATGGCGGGGTCGCGGCGGACAAGCCCTATTTCGGGACCAACGAGATCGACCTGCCGCACGCCCACCAATTCCCGCATTGGGGGTCGCTGCTGTGGAAATCGCCCGAATTCGCCTTCCTCGGGCACAAGCTGAGCGATCAGGCGCGGCTTTACGAGAACTGGATTCTCTCCAGCCCGTTCGGCGATCCGAACCTGTTCGCCGAACGCGGAGCGGCGTGGCAGTTCCTGCACGCCGCGCTGATCTGGAAAACCGCTTCGCGCAATTCCGATCGTCTCTATTCGCGCGACGAAATACTGAGCTTTGTGGTGCAGGATTTCGAGACGTTCAGCGCGGCGCATAAAAGCTCGAACCCGGGGTTCGACAATCCACCGTCCAACGTGATGGTCGGCGGCGAGGTCGATGATGCGCGGGCGATCTATGCCGCCACCCACCGCTTCGGTGTGTGCGGGCTGCACGATGGCGACATCGCCCAGCACGACTTCTACATCGGATATTGGCTGACGGCGCTCGGGATCGCCGAGCGGATCGGCTTCAACGCCGCCGTGCGGGCGCGGTCGGCGACGGCGGGCGCGGTGATCGACTGGCTGATCGCCAAGCATCGTCAGCGCATTGTCGGCCGTATCAATGCCGCGGCCAACACCGACTGCGGCACGGGTACGCCCTATCTGCTGAGGATCTGGAGCCGCACCAGCCTGACCGCAGCCGGCGGCAACGTCGCCAGCCTTCCGCAGGGCTATGCGAACCTTGCGGCGGTCAATGGCACCAATGCGTCGTGGGACGTGTTCCAGGAAGGCGGGAGCGTCGGCACCCGTGACGGACAGGCGATGGATCAGCTGATCGCCGGGCCATCGATCCTCAAAAACCAGCTCGGCCAGTCGGGAACCGACCTCGACCAGTCGGCGACCACCGCGGCAAGCTGGCGCAGCCAGAAGGTCACGCAGCAGAATCTGCTCGGTCCGAACGGCGCGGGAACGACCTGGTTCCGCTATCTTCAGGTCGTGCACAATCCAGCGATTTCCTGATGACCTGGATCGCATGAGGGACGCGTCGGCCCCATTCGGCCCGGACTGATTGCCAAGCTTAAGGGGCGGATCGTCATTGACGTTCCGCCCCTCTTTTTAGGCATTTTCGGACCAAATGCGATCGAGCGACAAACTGCAGGCTACAATGCGGCCTGTTTGACCGGAATTGGCTCGACATTTCGCTCAACATTAACCTTATCTTGAACCGCCGCCATTAGTGGCAAACCGCTGATAGACCGAAAGATTGTCCATGACAGTGCGCCTGATCCTTCTGATCCTCGCAAGCGTAAGCCTCTCCGCACTTGCGCAGCTTGCACTCAAGATCGGGACCACCGCCGCCGCCGGCGGCCGATCGACGGGTATCGGCGGAGAGATTGGCGGCCTGGCACAATCGCCGATGATCATCCTGGGCCTCGGCCTCTACGGCATCGGAGCGCTGCTCTGGCTTTTCGTCCTCGGCCGCGCCCCGCTGTCGCTGGCCTATCCCTTCGTCGGGATCGGCTTCATCCTGACGATGCTCGCGGGCGCCTTCTGCCTGAACGAAAGCATCAGCGTCGCCCGCGTTGCGGGGACTCTGCTGATCGCCATCGGCTGCGTGCTGGTCGCGCGCTCGGCGTAATCCCATGACTCCACCGACCCCAAATTTTCGGCCCTCGACACTGGAGCTGTCACCGCGAGCCTGCTCGGCGCTGCTCGCCGCGATCGTCCTTTTCGCCGTGGCGCTGAGAGTGACGGGCGCATGGGTCCTGAAGCAACCACTCGAAAGCGATTCGCTCGCCTATTTCACGATGGCCCAAGGCCTCGCCGAACGCGGCGAGCTCGCGGATATGTACGGCCAGAAGGCTTTCTATAGCGCCGGCTACCCCTTGCTGCTGGCCCCCTTTTTCAAGGCATTGGGCAGTTCGGTCGGCGCGGCGATAGCGGTCAATCTGCTTTTGTGCGCGGTCAGCATCGGGTTGATCTACAGGCTCACGATCGCGCTGTCCGGACATCGCGGCGCGGGCCTGATCGCCGCCGCCGTCTATGCATTGTGGTTTCCCGGCCTCTGGAATGCGACGATGCTGGCAAAGGAAAATCTCTCGACCCCCTTGCTGCTTGGCATTGCCCTGTGCGCGATCGGGATCGCACGCGGCGAACGCCCGGCGGGTACCGCGCTGGTCGCCGGCCTGTTATGGGGCGCGGCGCTGGTCACGGGCGGCTCGGCGCTGCTGCTCTGCTTCGGCGTTGCGGTCGCCCTGCTGATGCTTTGGCGCGCGCGGGACAGCTTTGCGCCCGCTTTTGCCGCGGGTCTGTGCTTCATCGTCGGCGCCGCGGTGATGCTCGCGCCCTGGCTCTATGCGACCAGCCAGATGGTCGGCCGCCCGGTCCTCACCACCAACGCCGCGTTCAACCTGTATCTCGGCAACAACCCCGCCGCGACAGGCAAGTTCGTGAGCATCGCCGACACGCCGCTGGCAAAGGATTGGGACGCCACGCGCCTGCGCCTTGGCGAGGTCGGCAATGCCGACCGCCTGCAAGCCGAAGCGCTCGACTGGATCCAAACAAATCCCGGCATGGCGGCGGAATTGGCCGCATTCAAACTCGCCTATTTCTGGCAACCCAATCTTCCCGACGCGAACGACTTCGCGGCCTCGAAGGCCATTGCCTCGATCCGGCTCTTCGAGGTTGCGCAATATGGCCTGATCCTGCTGATCGGTCTGCTCGCCTTTCGTTCCCGCCGGATCGCTAGCGACGGCAAATGGATTTTTGCCGCCATTATCGCCGGCTTCTGGCTGATCCACGCCGCCGCCTATATCATCACCCGCTACCGCGATCCGGCGATTCCGCTGCTGATCATCATGGCAGCCATCCCGGTCGCGGCCTGGATCGAGCGGCTTCCGGCGCGAAGGGCCCTACGCAATGCTGCATGAACAACCTGACCGCGCACCCCGCCCCGCCACCGAGCCCGTGCCGCTGTTCGTCGACGTCGACGGGACGCTGACGCGCGCGGATATCTCGCTCGAAAGCTTCGTGCGGATCGGGCGATCGGGCATGGCCGCGCTGATCGCGCTGCTGGTAGGGCTGGTCGGGGGCCGCGCCGTCGCCAAGACGATGGCGGCGCGGCGCGACCGCATCGATGCCGCGCGACTGCCCTACCGGCCAGAGGTGCTCCTTCTCATCGAGCAGGCCAAAGCCGAAGGCCGTCCCGTGATCCTCGCGAGCGCAAGCCATTGGCGGCACATCCGCCGCATCGCCGATCATCTGACGCTCTCGGATCCAGTCATTGCAACGCGCGGCCGCTCCAATCTGAAAGGAGCCGCCAAGCTGGCCGCCATCCGCACGCGCATCGGTCCCGAGACGCCGTTCGACTATGTGGGCGACAGCCGCGCCGACAATTGCCTGTGGCGCGAAGCGCGGCGCGGCTGGTCCGTCGGCCATGTCCCACCGCGATCAGCGGTCGAACGCCTCGGCGACCCGCGCCCCAGCCCGGCCCGGGCCATCATCAAGGCCATGCGGCCTCACCAATGGGCGAAAAACGCGCTGGTGATCGTTCCCGCGCTGACGTCGGGCGAATTCACGAAACCCGCTGTATTGCTCACGGCGGTGGCGGCGGCGTTGCTCATGTCGCTGATAGCCTCGTCGATCTATTTGCTGAACGACCTGCTCGATATCGACTCCGATCGCGCGCATCGTACCAAATGGAAACGGCCGCTTGCCCATGGTGATCTCCCGATCCCCGCCGCGCTCGGCCTATCCCTGCTTCTCGCGGCCGCGGGGCTTGCCGGGGGATGGTTGCTCGGTGGTTCCGAGCTGACCTTCTGGCTCCTGGCCTATATGGCGATCACGACCGCCTATTCGTTCCGGCTGAAGGCGGTGATGGTCGGCGACGCCATCATCCTCGCCTCGCTCTACACGATCCGGATCTGGATCGGCGCGATCGCGATCGGCGTGGCACTCAGCTTCTGGCTGTTGCTCTTCTCGGTTTTCCTGTTCCTGAGCCTCGCCTATCTGAAACGCTATGTCGAGATGCGCGACGCGATCGAACCGGAACGCCTGCTGAGCGGGCGCGGCTATGTCGGCGGCGACCTTGACGTGGTGATGATGTCCGGGATCTCGGCCGGAATGGTTGCGATCCTCGTGCTCGCTCTGTTTGCGCACGACCCGGAAACGGCCGAACATTATGCGCTGCCCGAAATGCTGTGGCTGCTCTGCCTGCCGCTGATCTACTGGCTCAACCGCATCTGGATGATGGCGCGGCGCGGTGAGGTGGAGGGCGACCCGGTGGCCTTCGCAATAAAGGACAGGCGAAGTCTGTTCGTCGGCGTCGTTATGGCCTGCGTTTTCCTGGCTGCCCTCTACGGACCGGCCGCCATCCAGATGATCGCCGAGTGAGAGCGCGGAATCGGGCCGGGACTCAGGGGAGTTCGGACGCCTGCTTGATCAACAGCGTATCGAACCCGCGGCTGTAGGCTATCGCATAGCCCGGCAAGCGGGGAACGCTCTTGCTATCGAGCCCCGCGATCCACAAAGCGCCGAAATCCGCCTGTGCCATGCTTCGCATTCGCTCGCCAAGCACATGCCTGTCCGGCGCGCCTCCGGGGCAGCGGACCGGAATGTCCTGCGAGCCGTCGAACCAGCGGGCGCGATCCGATGGTTGCCGGATCGTCATCACGTCCGACCCGGGGATCTGGAACAGCGTATTGCTGAAAGCGTCGCGCCGCGTGATCGCATAGGCGCCGAGCTTGCGGTCCGGGGTCAATATCCAGCTATCGCACCCTGCTTCCGCCGACAGGAATCCAAGCCGGCTGCCTCGTGGTACCTCGTCGAGCAGGACCAGCCTCTTTTGCAGCGAGCGATCAGCCTGCCACCATTGCACCGATGTCCACCCTGCGCGCAACACGAACAGGCTGGCGCCCAGCATGATCAGCAGCCGTTCGCGTTCGGGCCTTTCAGCGGGGCGGATCGCCATGACCATCACCATCATCGCCACCGGGGCCAGGCGCAGGTCCGCACCCCAGCTTCCCAAAACCGTCGTCGGCAACAAAAGCGTCGCGAACAGCAGCAATCCGCCGCCGGCAGCAAGACGAGGCTCCAGCCGGCGCCCGCTCGCCCACAAGAACGCAAGGACCGCGCCGAGGCAGACGCTCGTAGTCATCGCGAGGTCGAATGGCATCGACAGGCCTTTGAGCGCCGTGACAAAATTCATGGCCTTCGCCTGCAAGAGGTGAGGAGCATACCAGAACAGGCGGCCACCGCCTTCGCCGCGCCAGACCAGGAGCGGAACGAGCGGCAAAATCAACGGCACAGCGCGCAAGGCGCGATGCACCAGATCGCGCCAGCTTCGCACCATCGCCAATTCTGCGCCGGCGACAAGGAGGAGAAGGATCGCCCACCCCATGATATGGGCGGTCCATACCGCGACGGCGCCGAGACCGAAGGCAAGCGACGTATAAAGGCTCGCCCGCCGGTTGGCATACCACGCCGCCGCGACAAGCAGCGCCAGCGCCACGGACAGGCAATAGTTGAGGAAACCGAACAAAAAGGGCTGCGCGAAAGCGAATGGCAGCGCGAGCACTGCTCCCCCCGTCACACGGCCGTGCGCGGAACGGGACAACAAGAGGATGCCAGCGACGGTTAGCGGAGCGATCAGGGCGCTCACGATCCGCGTGGCGGACTCCACCCCAAGCCAGGGCGAAAGCGCCAAGACCGGAAGATCGACACCAAGATTGCCGACCCAGCGCCAGTCGACGATGAAATATCGATCGAGTGCCGTTCCCTGCCCGATCGCCGCGAAAATATGGTGGCGCGCGAGATGATTGGGGTAATCCGATGCTCCGGGCACTGTAACGACTAACATCGGCAGAGCGGCGAGAAGGACGAGCAGCACCGCGCACGAGAGCGGGAACCCTTTTTTACGGGTCACCATCCCGCCGCATTCCTTCCGGCAAAGACCTCTATTTCGTTTGCGCAAATTGTCCCGCTACCAGAAAGCGGTTCAAGCTGATGGCTCGATCGCATACCGATCGAGACCGACCTCGCGCAGCAAAAAGCCTCTCGCTGTCCCGCAAGCATCTCGAATTATGTCCCCCTAGCATACACTTGGCCCGGGCGTTCCAGGCCGACCACGCCAGCATGATAAACGCCGATCTGAAAAATTAAAATTTTTCCCGAACAGGGACCTAGGTCGTAATCCAAGGTCGTATCGACGAACTGCCGCTCGCTGGCGCGGATCGGAGCCCATAATCGCTGATGGCCGCAAGCAGACCGACCCCTATTGATACTAGATGTCAAAAAGCGGCCGTTCACCTTTGGGCGCGATTACCGCCCTACCCGCGCCTGAAGCGCCGCAGGATAGCGCGCTCCCTGGACCTCGACCGCGGCAAGTGCCTGCTCGATGCGGGCGAGATCGTCGTGTGCGAGCTCGACGCTCGCGCCGCCGAGGTTCTCCTCCAGCCGATGTAGCTTGGTTGTTCCGGGTATCGGCACGATCCACGGCCGCTGTGCCAGAAGCCATGCGATCGCGATCTGCGCCGATGTGACATCCTTGGAACGCGCGATCTCGCCTATCAGGTCGACGAGCGCTTGGTTCGCCCTTAGCGCTTCGGGCGAGAAGCGCGGGACGACATGACGAAAATCATCGTCGGCGAAGGTCGTGTTCGCGTCGATCTTGCCGGTAAGGAAGCCCTTGCCGAGCGGACTGAAGGGTACGAAGCCGATCCCGAGTTCCCCGAGCAGGGGCAATATTTCGTGTTCAGGCTCGCGCCACCAGAGTGAATATTCGCTCTGGAGCGCCGCAACCGGCTGCACCGCATGCGCGCGGCGGATCGAATCGGCGCCGGCTTCCGAAAGCCCGAAATGCCGAACCTTCCCCTCTGCGATCAAGTCTTTCACCGTGCCCGCGACCTCTTCCATCGGAACGTCGGGATCGACGCGGTGCTGATAGAAGAGATCGATCCGGTCGGTCCGCAGTCGTTGCAAGGCTTCGTCGGCGACCTGACGGATGCGCTCAGGTCGGCTGTCGAGGCCTTGCGTCACATCGCCGTTCCTGAAACCGAACTTGGTCGCGATGACGACATCGTCGCGCACGGGCGCCAGCGCCTCGCCGACAACTTCCTCATTGACCCCGGGGCCATAGGCTTCGGCGGTGTCGAAGAAGGTCACGCCGCGCTCATGCGCCGCACGGATCAGCTTGATGGCGTCGCCGCGATCGGTGGCGGGTCCATATCCATAGCTGAGGCCCATGCAACCGAGACCGATCGCCGAAACCGACAGGCCGCTGCGGCCGAGTTCACGCGTCTGCATAATCATACTCCTTGAAATAGACCGTTCAGCGGGCCGATCCGCGATATTGCGCGTCGCTGACCTGTTCCATCCATGCGACCGACTGCCCGTCCTGCGCTTCCGCGATCGCGACATGCGCCATGCCGTCAGTCGCGCTCGCGCCATGCCAATGCTTCACCCCCGGCGGGATCCAGACGGCGTCGCCCACACTGATCTGCTGCACCGGGCCGCCCCAATGCTGGACGAGCCCGCTGCCCTCGGTAACGATCAGCGTCTGACCGAGGGGATGGCTGTGCCAGGCAGTGCGCGCGCCGGGCGCAAAGGTCACGATGCCGCCGCCGGCACGTGCCGGCATCGGGTGCTGGAAGCGCGTATCGACCTGCACGGCTCCGGTGAAATTGTCGGC
>Ga0247823_10001210_pt1 | contig 21517 bp, 22 predicted proteins | sample 13C_PalmiticAcid_2_FD_192426 | JGI IMG/M metagenome (GOLD analysis project Ga0247823, IMG submission 192426) | Soil microbial communities from agricultural site in Penn Yan, New York, United States - 13C_PalmiticAcid_Day30 | ecosystem: Environmental > Terrestrial > Soil > Agricultural land... | reverse complement strand
GACACCCGCCGCGTCGGGTCGGCGGAAGGCGCTCCTGGCAGCGGGCGCGGCCGTGTTGGTCGTCTTGGCTGTGGTCGGTGGCTTCTTCGTCTTCAAGCCCGATGGCGTGCCCAGCGCGGACAGCTGCGCGACCAAGGGCGCAGCTGACGACAAGGGCTTCACCGAGTGCCTCCGGCAGCTCGCGGGCGACGTCCCGGACAAGAACACCTGCACCGCGGCGGAGGGGACCGTCTCCTGCGCGCTGCCCGACTCCTACCAGGTCAACTACGTCCACGCGGGGTCGATGGACGACGTGGGCAAGGTCTGGGCCGAGGAACTGGGCCAGGTGTCCGATGGCGAGCACGTCGTGGCGGACTGGCGGGGCAACGGGTACGACGGCAGGCTACGCGCGGGGGTCAAGGGTGACACCGGGGTGCTGGTGTTCACCGTCAAGGACCGCCCGCTCGTCGGCACGCTGACGGCAAAGGGCGACGACCTGAGCCCGGACAAGCTCGCCGACTTCTTCGCCGCCAACGTCCAGCCCGGGACCTGATCTAGTGTCGAGACCCGGCCAACGTCACGAGTCACACCACTAGCGCCTGCGGTTGCGGTAGGCGATGAGGCCGACGACGACGGCGGCCAGGCACGCGGCGATGGACGCCACGGTCAGCAGCGTGTCCTCGACGGCTGTCGGGTTCTCGATGGCGAAGGTGAGCACGGGTCCGAGTCTGCCAGTCCCTAGTGGTCACGACCGGAGGTTCGCCGGGGGTCTCGACGGCCCAGCTTCCCGCTGGCCGCACGGCCGGAAGGTCCTCGTACTGGTTGTACGTGGGCCTTCCGGCCGTGCGGCCAGCGGGAAGCTGGGCCGTCGAGACCCCCGACGAACCTCCGGTCGTAACCACTAGTGGTGTGGCCTATGGCGTTGGCTGGGTATCGGCGTGTCCACGGCGTCGCTGCCAAGGCGCGGGGACGGCGCTCGTACTGGGTGTACTTGGCCGTTCCCGCAACGCGGGCAGCGGCGTCGTGGGCATGTCGAGACCCGGTCGACGTCATGGGTCGCACCACTAGACTGGCGGCGATGCGTATCACCGCTTTCCGCACCCGGCTCGCCGAGGAGTTCGGCGCCTCGCTGGCCGACACCATCGCCCACGACCACGTCTTCAGCGCGCTCGGCGACCGCACGGTCGACCAGGCGCTGGACGCCGGGCTGCCCACCAAGGAGATCTGGCAGGCGGTGTGCGAGGCCTTCGAGGTGCCGGTCGACCGGCGCTGACCGGCGGGCGCCGGGAACCTACACCATCGGCGTGTCACTCCACCGTCTCGAACAAACGTTCGCTACGATGCTGTCCACATCGGGTCCGCTTGTCCACAGACCGGCGGTGCGTGCGGAGAAACGTCGGCCCTTGCCCGTAGCGTCGGCGCCGTGAGTACGAAACAGTCGAAAGTCAACCGAGGTGGAACCAAGATGGCACCAGCACCCGATCGGGATAAGGCGCTAGAGCTGGCCCTTGCCCAGATCGACAAGAACTTCGGCAAGGGCTCGGTGATGCGCCTCGGTGACGAGGGCCGGGCCCCGATCGCGGTCATCCCGACCGGCTCCATCGCCCTGGACGTGGCGTTGGGGATCGGCGGTCTGCCGCGGGGCCGGGTTGTCGAGATCTACGGTCCAGAGTCCTCCGGTAAGACGACGGTCGCCCTGCACGCGGTCGCCAACGCCCAGCGCGCGGGCGGTATCGCCGCCTTCATCGACGCCGAGCACGCGCTCGACCCGGAGTACGCCAAGAACCTCGGCGTCGACACCGACGCGCTGCTGGTCTCCCAGCCGGACACCGGTGAGCAGGCGCTGGAGATCGCGGACATGCTGATCCGCTCCGGCGCGCTCGACATCCTGGTCATCGACTCCGTGGCGGCGCTCGTGCCGCGCGCGGAGATCGAGGGCGAGATGGGCGACAACCACGTCGGCCTGCAGGCCCGGCTGATGAGCCAGGCGCTGCGCAAGATGACCGGCGCGATGAGCAACTCGGGCACCACGGCGATCTTCATCAACCAGCTCCGCGAGAAGATCGGCGTCATGTTCGGCTCGCCGGAGACGACGACCGGCGGCAAGGCGCTGAAGTTCTATGCCTCGATCCGCCTCGACGTGCGCCGCATCGAGACCCTCAAGGACGGCGGCGAGCCGGTCGGCAACCGCACCCGGGTCAAGGTCGTGAAGAACAAGGTGGCCCCGCCCTTCAAGCAGGCCGAGTTCGACATCCTCTACGGCAAGGGCGTCAGCCGCGAGGGTTCGCTGATCGACATGGGTGTCGAGCACGGCATCCTGCGCAAGTCGGGTGCCTGGTACACCTACGAGGGCGACCAGTTGGGACAGGGCAAGGAGAACGCCCGCAAGTTCCTGCTGGAGAACCCGGACGTCGCCGACGAGATCGAGAAGCGGATCAAGGACAAGCTCGGCATCGGAGCCAAGCTGGACGCCGACGAGACCGCCCCGGCGCCCGTCGAGTTCTAAGTGTCGGAACGCAAGTACACGCGTAGGACCCGGGAGGACTCGCCTCCCGGGGAATCGCGTCCCACCACCGACGACCCGGCGGCCAAGGCACGGGAGATCTGCTATCGCCTGCTGGCGGCCCGCGCCCGCACCCGCCAGGAACTCGAGGACGCCTTGCGCCGCAAGGAGATCCCTGAGGACGTCGCCCAGGCCGTGCTCGGCAAGTTCGCCGCCATCGGCCTGATCGACGACTCGGCCTTCGCCGAGAGCTGGGTCCGCGCCCGCCACACCCACCAGGGGCTGGGCAGGCGCGCCCTGGCCACGGAACTGCGCCGCAAGGGCGTCGCCGACGAACTCGTCGCCGAAGCCGTCGACGCGGTGGACGGCGAGGCGGAAGAGGATCGGGCCCGCCAACTCGTCCGCAAGAAGCTGCGGACGATGGGCGGCTTGGAGGAACAGGTCAAGATCCGCCGCCTGGTCGGGATGCTGGCCCGCAAGGGCTACGCCGAGGGCATGGCGTTCCGCGTGGTCCGCGATGAGCTGCGGTCGGCGGGCGACGAGGGGGACCTGATCGACGGCGGCTTGTTCGGTTGACGCCGAAGATCGATCTGTAACCGGCGGTCACAGGTTTACCTGAGGATTACTCGCGAGTATCTTTCAGGTTTTGATCCCTGTGCTCGTGAGGAGGAACCGTGCTCCGTCCTCGACCAACAGCCCGCAACCTGACCGTCCTGCTCGCTGTGGGCCTGGCCGCCGTTCTGTCCGCTCTCCCCGGCCAAGCCGCGGAGAGCCCGCCCGGTGCCGATGTCAACGCCGTCGGCACGCCGTTCAGCGGCACCCGTCCCGACGGGACCGTGTCCGGTTTCCTCGATGCCCACTCTCACGTCTTCTCCAATGTGGCCTTCGGTGGCGACGTCGTCTGCGGCAAGCCATTCGACCCGGCGGGCCCGCAGGCGGCGCTGGTCGACTGTGCCGACCACTTCCCGAACGGTGAGCTCGCCTGGTTCGAGAACTTCACCAAGACCGGCTCCCCGGTCGGCACGCACGATCCGGTCGGCTATCCGACCTTCAAGGACTGGCCGGCCCACAATTCCCTTACCCACCAACAGGCGTACTACAAGTGGATCGAGCGGTCGTGGCGCGGCGGCCTCCGACTGATGGTCAACCACCTGGTGGCCAACCGGCAGCTGTGCGACCTCTATCCGATCAAGAACCAGCCCTGCGGCGAGATGGACATCATCCGCCTGCAGGCCAAGCTGATGACCGATCTGCAGACCTTCATCGACACCGAGAACGGCGGGCCGGGCAAGGGCTGGCTGCGGGTCGTCCGCAGTCAAAGTGAGGCGCGGCAGACGATCGAGCAGGGCAAGCTCGCCGTCATGCTCGGGATCGAGACCTCGGAACCGTTCGGGTGCAGGCAGATCCTCGGCGTCGCGCAATGCTCCAAAGCGGACATCGACCGCGGACTCGACGAGATGTACGCGCTCGGTGTGCGGACGATGTTCGTCTGCCACAAGTACGACAACGCCTTGTGCGGTGTCCGGTTCGACTCCGGTGTGGCCGGTATCGCGGTCAACGCGGCCAACTTCCTTGGCACAGGGCAGTTCTGGGACGCGCGGACCTGTACGACCGACTACACCGACAACACCCTCGCCGCGGCGGGGACCATCCCGGACCCGCTCAAGCCGCTGGTGCCGCTGCCGGTCTACCCGCCCGCGCCGCACTGCAACACTCGTGGGCTGACCGACCTCGGTGAGCACATGGTCAAGGGGCTGATGGCTCGCGGCATGATGGTCGAACTCGACCACATGAGCGTCAAGGCCGCCGACCGCACCCTCGACCTGCTCGAGGAGGCGCGCTACCCGGGCGTGGTGTCCTCGCACAGCTGGTCCGACCCGAAGTACTTCCCGCGCATCTACGCGCTCGGCGGCACGGTCGCCCAGTACGGGCACTCGGCGGAGTCCTTCGTCCACGAGTGGCAGCGCGGCGAGGCCTACCGCGACGAGCACGGCATCAACGGCTACGGCTTCGGCATCGACGTCAACGGCCTCGGCGGGCTGCCCGGGCCGCGCGCGGGCGGGGTCACCTACCCGTTCCGGTCCGCCGACGGCTCGGTGACGCTGGACCGGGAGACGATGGGCCAGCGGACCTGGGACTACACCAAGGACGGCATGGCCCACTACGGCCTGATGCCGGACTGGATCGAGGACATCCGCAAGGTGGCCGGGGACGAGATCGTCCAGGACCTCGTCGGCGGCGCCGAGTCGTATCTGCGCATGTGGCGGGCGACGGAGGCGTTCCGCGCCCCGGCCAACCTGGCCCGCGGGATGCCCGCCTCGGCCAGTTCGGCGGAGTGGAACCCGTTCTACGACTTCCGCGCCCCGAAGGCCGTCGACGGCGACCTGGGCAGCCGTTGGGCGAGCGGGTGGTCGGACAACCAGTGGCTGCGCGTCGACCTGGGCTCGTCCAGGCAGGTCAGCCGGGTGGCACTGCGCTGGGAGGCGGCCTACGCGGCGGCATATCGCGTCGAGGTGTCCGATGACGGCACCAACTGGCGCACGGTGGCCACTGTGAGTGAGGGTGCGGGCGGTCTCGAGGTGGTCTCTTTCCCGCCGACGTCGGCCAGGCACGTGAAATTCCAGGGCGTGCGGCGAGCCTCGAGCTACGGCTACTCGCTCTACGAGTTGTCCGTCTACTGACTGAGCGGGAACCGTTGCGCCGCAACGGTTCCCGCTATTCGGATACTGTTCGAGGCATCCTCCGTGTGCCTGAAATCACACCCCGATATGCTCCTCCGTAGTGGGTCGGCGACCCGCCGGTTCGTCCCTTGTGGTACTTGTCACATCTGCTGTCGGCAGGCAAAGTCGGCAACGAGCGGGGACCCGGGCGAGCACCACCTTCCCGGGACCGCGAATGGACCGGCGTACGGAGGTGCGTACATGTCGAGCACGGAGATCAGTGAGCTGCAGCGAACCATCGGCCAGCTGCGGCAGTGTGTCGCCGCGCTGCGGGGACGCTACGGCGACATCCCGGCGGTGCGCAGGCTCGTCAACGACATCGAGCGACTCGACATCGACTCGAGCGAGTTCAGCGGCACCCCGAGCACGCCGGTGCCGCGCAACTCGGTCGAGGCCGAGGTCGTCGTCATCCCGGACACCCCGTACGACCCAGCCCTCTGGCAGGGCGCTGACGACGAAGGCGTCGGCGGCTACCAGCGCTAGCAGCACACGTTCCCACCACTTCTCAGCGACGAGGAAACGATGACGTCAGGCGTCAACGCCCCCACCCGGGCGCGCATCTCAGCGCGCACCTTGCGCACGGACAAGTGGTGGAAGCCGCCACTGCTGACCGTCCTCGGTCTGGCAACGTTCGTGCTCTACGCGGGCGGTCGCTCGTTTATGGGCAAGTGGTACTGGGTCGAGGACTACGGATACCTGACGCCGTTCTACTCGCCGTGTCTGAGCGAGTCGTGCCTGCCGGGATCCAGCCACTTCGGCACTCCGCTCCCGGAGCTGCCCGGCTGGATCCCGCTGGGCTTCGTGGCCCTGCCGTTCCTGCTGGGCTTCCGGCTGACTTGCTACTACTACCGCAAGGCCTACTACCGCTCGGTCTGGCAGTCGCCGACGGCCTGCGCGGTCGCCGAGCCGCACGCCAAGTACTCCGGTGAGACCAAGCTGCCGCTGGTGCTGCAGAACTTCCACCGGTACTTCTTCTACGTGGCCATGGTCGTCTCGGTGATCAACACCTATGACGCTGTCGTCGCCTTCACCCACGGGTTCGGTCTGGGCAACGTGGTCCTGACCGTCAACGTGGTGCTGCTGTGGGCGTACACGCTCTCGTGCCACTCCTGCCGCCACATCGCGGGCGGGCGGCTCAAGCACTTCTCGAAGCACCCCGTGCGCTACCGCGCCTGGACGGTGATCTCCAAGCTCAACGTCCGCCACATGCAGTTGGCGTGGACGACTCTCGCGACGCTGATGCTGACCGACCTCTACGTCATGTTGGTCGCCAGCGGCGCCATCTCCGACCTGCGGTTCATCTGAGCGACCGCCACCCCACCGTAACTTCGAGAGGATCAATGTGAGTCAGGTCGAACGTCATTCCTATGACGTCGTCGTCGTCGGAGCTGGCGGCGCGGGTCTCCGCGCGGTGATCGAGGCCCGCCAGCGCGGGTTCAGCGTGGCCGTGGTGTGCAAGTCGCTGTTCGGCAAGGCCCACACCGTGATGGCCGAGGGCGGCTGCGCGGCGTCGATGGGCAACGCGAACGAGAACGACAACTGGCAGGTCCACTTCCGCGACACGATGCGCGGCGGCAAGTTCCTCAACAACTGGCGCATGGCCGAACTGCACGCCAGGGAGGCGCCGGACCGCGTCTGGGAGCTGGAGACCTACGGTGCGCTGTTCGACCGCACCAAGGACGGCAAGATCAGCCAGCGCAACTTCGGCGGCCACACGTACCCGCGGCTCGCGCACGTCGGCGACCGCACCGGCCTCGAGCTGATCCGCACGATGCAGCAGAAGATCGTCTCGCTGCAGCAGGAGGACTTCGCCGAGCACGGTGACTACGAGGCCAAGATCAAGGTCTTCGCCGAGGTCACGATCACCGAGCTGCTGAAGGAGGACGGCCGGATCGCGGGCGCCTTCGGCTACTACCGCGAGACCGGCCGGTTCGTCCTGTTCGAGGCCCCGGCGGTCGTGCTGGCCACCGGCGGCATCGGCAAGTCGTTCAAGGTCACGTCGAACTCCTGGGAGTACACCGGCGACGGCCACGCGCTGGCCATGCGCGCGGGCGCGACGCTCATCAACATGGAGTTCGTCCAGTTCCACCCGACCGGCATGGTCTGGCCGCCCAGCGTCAAGGGCATCCTGGTCACCGAGGGCGTGCGTGGCGACGGCGGCGTGCTGAAGAACTCCGACGGCAAGCGGTTCATGTTCGAGTACGTCCCGGACGTGTTCAAGGGCCAGTACGCCGAGAGCGAGGACGAGGCCGACCGCTGGTACACCGACCAGGAGAAGAACCGCCGCACCCCGGACCTGCTGCCCCGTGACGAGGTCGCCCGCGCGATCAACTCCGAGGTGAAGGCGGGTCGTGGGTCACCGCACGGCGGCGTGTTCCTCGACATCGCGAGCAGGCTGCCCGCCGAGGAGATCCGCAAGCGGCTGCCGTCGATGTACCACCAGTTCAAGGAACTGGCCGATGTGGACATCACCGCCGAGCCGATGGAAGTCGGCCCGACGTGCCACTACGTGATGGGCGGCATCGAGGTCGACCCCGACACGGCGTCGGCGAGCGTTCCCGGCCTGTTCGCGGCGGGGGAGTGCTCGGGCGGTATGCACGGCTCCAACCGCCTCGGCGGCAACTCGCTGTCGGACCTGCTGGTCTTCGGCAGGCGCGCGGGCCTCGGCGCGGCGTCCTATGTGGAGTCGCTGGAGACCCGCCCGGCGGTCGCGCAGTCCGATGTGGACGCGGCGGCGGAGATGGCGCTGTCGCCATTCGACCCGCCGAGCGAGGGTGTCGAGGAGAACCCGTACACCCTGCACACCGAGCTGCAGCAGTCGATGAACGACCTGGTCGGCATCATCCGCAAGGCCGAGGAGGTCGAGGCGGCGCTGGAGAAGCTGGCCGAGATCCGCGGTCGCATCCACAACGTCACCGTCGAGGGCCACCGGCAGTTCAACCCGGGCTGGCACCTGGCGATCGACCTGCGCAACATGCTGATGGTCAGCGAGTGTGTCGCCCGCGCGGCGCTGCTGCGCACCGAGAGCCGCGGCGGCCACACCCGCGACGACCACCCGCAGCTCGACTCGACCTGGCGCAACACCCTGCTGGTGTGCAGCGCGAAGGCGAGCACCGAGGTCGTGCCCGCCATCGAGGTCACGCCCAAGGAGCAGGAGCCGATGCGGCCGGACCTGCTGGAGCTCTTCGAGCTGCCGGAGCTGGAGAAGTACTACACCGACGGCGAGCTGGCGACGCACCCCGGAAGGACGGCCTGAGGTGGCCTACAAGGCGAAGTTCAAGGTCTGGCGGGGCACCGACCAGGACGGTGAGCTGCACGACTACCTGATCGAGGTGAACGAGGGCGAGGTCGTCCTCGACATCATCCACCGCCTGCAGGCCACCGAGGCGCCGGATCTGGCGGTCCGCTGGAACTGCAAGGCGGGCAAGTGCGGCTCGTGCTCGGCGGAGATCAACGGCATGCCGAAGCTGCTGTGCATGACCCGGATGTCGACCTTCACCGAGGACGAGACCATCACGGTCACCCCGCTGCGCACGTTCCCGGTGATCCGCGACCTGGTGTGCGACGTGTCCTTCAACTACCAGAAGGCGCGCGAGATCCCGTCGTTCACCCCGCCGCCGGGGTTGAAGCCGGGTGAGTACCGGATGCAGCAGGTCGACGTGGAGCGCTCGCAGGAGTTCCGCAAGTGCATCGAGTGCTTCCTGTGTCAGAACACCTGCCACGTCATCCGCGACCATGAGGAGAACAAGGAGAGTTTCGCCGGTCCCCGGTTCCTCATGCGCATCGCCGAGTTGGAGATGCACCCGCTCGACGTGGCCGACCGGACCCGGGACGCGCAGGACGAGCACGGACTGGGTCTCTGCAACATCACCAAGTGCTGCACCGAGGTGTGCCCCGAGCACATCAAGATCACCGACAACGCGCTCATCCCGATGAAGGAGCGCGTCGCCGACCGCAAGTACGACCCGGTGGTCTGGCTGGGCAACAAGCTGTTCAAGCGCTCGAAGGCGTGAGGTCACGGTCCTCCGGGAGTCGTACGCGGCTCCCGGAGGCCAGGCCCACCTGGGCCACCGTGATGCCCGCCAGCATCACCACCGCCCCGGCGAGCTGGATCGGGGTCAGGCGCTCTCCGAGCAGGAGCGCGGCCAGCACACCGCCGATCACGATCTCCAACGACGCCATCAGGCTCGCGGCGGCGGGCGAGATCGTCCGCTGCGCCCCGACGGTCAGCAGCATTCCCAGCGCCATGCTCACCACCCCGACCCACAGCAGCATCCCCACCTCGTCGGCGCCGATCCGGTCGAACGGGAACCGCTCCAGCGGCAGCAGCACGACCGTGCCCAGCCCGGCGCCCCAGGTGGCCATGACGATCGGGTCGTGGGAGCGCAGGCCGTGTTCGGTCAGCAGGAACCTGGCCGCGTAGGTGACCGCGCTGATCAGCGCGAGCAGCAGACCGATGCCGCTGAGTCCCGCCCCCGCCCACACCTGGCTGATGAGCGCGAGGCCGACCAGCGTGGCCGCGATGCCCACCCACAGCGCGCCGGGGAGCCGCTGACCCCGGCCGAACCGGACCCACAGGGCGATGAACACCGGGGCCAGGTACTCGATCAGCAGCGTGATCCCGACCGGCATCCAGGTCAGCGCGGCGACGAACACCACGTGGTTTACGGCCAGGGTGACTACGCCGTAGACCGCGACCAGCCACCACTGCGAGCGGGGGATCGACAGCTTCCGTCGCGTCGCCAGCGCGACGAGCAGCAGGCACACCGCGCCGATTCCCATCCGACCCTGGATCACGTTCACCGGCGACAGCGCCGAGTCGGCCAGGATCTTCAAGCCCGGCGCCCCGGCGCCCATGGCGAGCGCACTACCCGCACCCAGGATCATCCCACGTCTCATGCCGGCGACGGTAACCCGGCGACCGGTGGTCGCGATTGAAAGTTTTCCCAGGTAGGCGCAAGATTATTGCGTGCTTAGTCTGGATGAGACGGACCACCGTCTGCTCGCCTTGCTGCAGCAGGACTCTGGGCGGACCCTCGCCGAGTTCGGCGAGCTGGTCTCGCTGTCCCCAAGCGCGGTCCAGCGCCGCATCGACCGCTACCGGCGGGCGGGGCTGATCGACCGCGAGATCGCCGTGCTCGACCCCGGAAAGGTCGACGCGCTCATCGCGGTCTGCTTGGTGAGTTTCGCCAAGGAGTCCAAGGCGCTGCACGCCGCGTTCCGCCGCAAGCTGCTCGCCGCCCCGGAGGTCCAGCAGCTCTACAGCGTGTCCGGCGACACCGATTACGTCGTCGTGCTGGCGTCGACCGGGATGGCGCACCACCGCGAGGCCGCCGAGCGTCTGTTCACCGACGCGCCCAACATCCAGCGCTACAGCACGATGTTCGTCCTCGACCCGGTCCGCGCGAGCCTGTCCTTGCCCACGGAACGCTGATGGCCGCCTCCTACGAGAAGACGGCCATCAGCGAGCCATGGCGTCACATCACGCCGCCCGCGCCTTCGCCGGTGAGAACGTTGGCGGGGAGCACGGCGGCGCCGTCATCGGTCTTGAGGGTCTTCTTGCCGCGGCTGAGCCTGCGCTCGACGTACACGGCGAGCCTGCCCAGCGCGTAGTTGACCAGGATGAAGATGACCGCGATGACCAGATACGTCTGGATCGGATTGCCGAGGACCTGCACGATCTGGCCCGCGACGCGGACGGTCTCCTCGTAGCTGATGATGAAGCCCAACGACGTGTCCTTGAGGACGACGACGAGTTGGCTGATCAGCGCGGGGAGCATCGCCCGGAACGCCTGCGGCAGCAGCACCAGCCGCAGCGTCTGGCCACGGGTGAGGCCCAGTGACTCGGCGGCCTCCTTCTGGCCGCGCGGCAGCGAGTTGATGCCCGCGCGGACGATCTCGGCGATGACGACCGAGTTGTAGAGCGTCAGACCGATGACCAGGAACCACAGTGGCTCCAGGTCGACGCCGTACTCCGGCAGCACCCGGGCCACGAAGAAGATCATGATGACGACCGGGATACCGCGCAGCAGCTCGATCAGCCCGACCACCGCCCAGCGGTACCACGGCGCCGCCGTGACCCGGGTGACCGCGAGCACCGTGCCGATGACCAGTGAGAACACCACAGCGAGCGCGGCTGCCACCAGCGTGGCCGTCAGTGCTTCGCCCAACCGCTGCCAGACAAGCTCGAAGTCCTTGTTGGTGGGGTCGAACAGCGGCGACCACTTGGCCTCGTCGAACTGCTTCTGCTTGTCCAGCTGTCGATAGACCAGGTACAGCACCGCCAGCACGCCGATGCCTGCCAGGACGCTGAAGAACAGCACCCGGCGCTTGGCTTTGGGGCCTGGCGCGTCGTAGAGGACCGAGGTGCTCATCGGGCGATCGCCACCTTCCGCTCCAGCCAGCCGAGGAACAGGCCGCCGGGGATAGTGATCAGCAGGTAGGCGATGACGACACCGGTCAGCACCGGCAGCGCGGCCTCGCCGCGCGCGCTGGTCAGCGTGTCCGACACGGCGAACAGCTCGCCGCCGACGCCGAACGCGCCGACGATGGCCGAGTTCTTGATCATCGCGATGATGACGCTGCCCAGCGGCGGCACGACCGTGCGCAGCGCCTGCGGCAGGATCACGCTGGAGAGCGACTGGCTGAACGTCAGCCCGACCGCCCGCGCGGCCTCGGCCTGTCCGGCGGGCACCGAGTTGATACCGCTGCGCACCGCCTCGCAGACGAACGCCGAGGTGTAGAGCACCAGGCCCGCCACGCCGAACCAGAAGTAGGCGCCGTTGATGCCCAGTTCCGGCAGACCGAAGGCGCAGAAGAACAGCACCACGGTCAGCGGGCAGTTCCGGAAGACGTTGACCCACGACGTGCCGATCCAGCGCAGCGGCGGCACCGGCGACACCCGGAACGCGGCCATGACCGTGCCGAGCACCAGCGAGCCGACGATGGCGTACGCGCAGATGAGCAGGGTCTTGAGGAACCCGTCCCGGTACAGGTCGAAATTGTCGAGAATGACGTTCACATCAGACTCCCGATTGTGGCTCGGGGCGCCTGCTGTGCGCAGGCGCCCCGAGCGCGGGTCAGTCGACTAGCTGCAGGCGGCCGTGGTCGGCAGCTTCGGGGTGTCCGGCGAAACCTTGCCGGCGGTGTCCTTCCACGCCTTCTCGTACGCGGCGGCGTTGTCGTTCAGCGTCTTGTTGATGAACTCGCAGAACTTGACGTCGCCCTTCTTGATGCCGATGCCGTACGGCTCCTTGGTGAAGGCCTTGCCGACGAGCTTGAACTCGCCCTTCGAGGCGTCGACCAGACCGAGCAGGATGACGTTGTCGGTGGTGACGGCCTGCACCTGGCCCGTGCGCAGGGCGTCGGCGCACTTGGAGTACACGTCGAACAGCACGATGTTCGCGGCGTCGACGTAGGTCTTGATCTTCTCGGCCGGGGTGGAGCCGGTGACCGAGCAGACCTTGGCGTTGGCCGCCTTGAGCGCGTCCGGCCCGGTGATGGCCGAGTCGTCCTTCTTGACCATCAGGTCCTGGCCCGCCTCGTAGTACGGGCCCGCGAAGGTGATGCGCTGCTTGCGGGTTTCGTTGATCGTGTAGGTCGCGACGACGAAGTCGACCTTGCCCTGCTCGATGACCTCTTCGCGGACCTTCGAGGGGGTCTCGACGAACTCGATCTTGTCGGCGGACACGCCGAGCTTGGACGCGATCAGCTTCGCGATCTCGACGTCGAAGCCCGCGGGCTTGCCGTCGAGGCCCTTGAGGCCGAACAGCGGCTGGTCGAACTTCGTGCCGACCTTGACGCTGCCCGCCTTCTGCAGCTTCTCCATCGTCGTGCCCGCGTCGAACTTCGCCGCGGTCTCGACGGGCGGGTTGGTGCCCGTCCCGGTGTCTGACTTACCGCACGCGGTCATCGAGAGTGCGAGAGCGGCGGTCACGGTGCCAACCACAAGGCCCCGGAATCGCATGTCGTGCTCCTTCGGTTTCGATCCGGCCGCTATCCGGCCGAACACTCGGGGGACTGCCTAGTGCGTCAGGATCTTGCCAAGGAAGTCCTTGGCGCGCGCGGATTTGGGCGCGGTGAAGAATTCATCAGGGGTGGTGTCCTCGACGACCTCGCCGTCGGACATGAAGATCACCCGATGGGCGGCCTTGCGCGCGAAGCCCATCTCGTGCGTGACGACCAGCATGGTCATGCCCTCGCCGGCCAGCGAGGTCATCACGTCGAGCACTTCCTGGACCATCTCCGGGTCCAGCGCGGAAGTCGGCTCGTCGAAGAGCATGACCTTGGGCTTCATCGCCAGCGCGCGGGCGATGGCCGCGCGCTGCTGCTGGCCGCCGGAGAGCTGGGCGGGGTACTTGTCGGCCTGGTTGGCGATCCCCACTCGTTCGAGCAGTTCCATCGCGGTCTTGCGGGCCTCTGTGGCGGACAGTTTGCGCACCTTGATGGGCGCGAGGGTGACGTTCTCGGCGATCGTCTTGTGGGCGAAGAGGTTGAACGACTGGAACACCATGCCGACCTCGGCGCGCAGCTGCGCGAGCTGCTTGCCCTCGGCGGGCAGCGGCCTGCCGTCGACCTCGATGACGCCGGAGTTGATGGGCTCCAGTCGGTTGATGGCCCGGCAGAGCGTCGACTTGCCCGATCCAGAAGGCCCGAGCACGACCACGACCTGGCCTTTGGGCACCTCGAGGGTGATGTCCTTGAGGACATGCAGGGACCCGAAGTACTTGTCGACCCCCTCCATCCGGATCATCGCTGGGGCGGGGTTCGAGGCGGTCATTGAGTCCTCCACGAGCGCGTTCGTGTGACAGTGCGGTGGGTCGGCGGGCACGCGATGGCGGGAAACCTACTCCGGCCCACGTCGATATCCATGCCGCTTGAGCAACACTTAGGGTCTCAACTCTGTCACACAAGCGCCTGCTGAACCGGAGGACACGCGTGCGAGTGCTGCTCGTGGAAGACGACGACCGGGTCGCGGAGGCGCTGATCCCGGCCCTGGTGCGCCGCGGCCTGACGATCAAGCGCCTCGCGGGCGGCACCGGCGTGCTCGACGTCGTGCCGGAGGTCGACGTCGTCCTGCTCGACCTCGGTCTGCCCGACATGGACGGGATCGTCCTCTGTCGACAGATCCGCGCCGCGAGCGACGTCGCGGTGATCGTGGTGTCCGCCCGAGGCGAGGTCGACGACCGCATCTTGGGTCTGCGCGCGGGCGCCGACGACTATCTGGTGAAGCCATACGACGTCGACGAACTTGTCGCCCGCGTGCACGCCGTGCGCAGGCGCAAGTCGCCGGTCCCCGGTGCGCCGGGTCTGGCTGGTGTCACTGAAGTGGGTGACGTGCGGGTCGACCTGGACCGGCATGAGGTCACTGTGGACGGAGCCGCGGTCGCGTTGTCCCGCAAGGAGTTCCATGTTCTCGCGTTGATCGTCGGCGCGCAGGGCTCGGTGTGCACACGCGAGCAGATCCTCGCGGAGGTGTGGGGCCGGGCGGGCTCGGCGGAGAACCGCTCGCTCGACGTGCACGTGGCCACCCTGCGAACCAAACTCGGCAGGCCCGCGCTGATCGAGACGGTGCGCGGGGTCGGCTACCGCCTGGCCAACCAACCAGGCAGACTCACCTGAGCCACCTGGGGAGGTAGTTCGTGCGGACGCGGCTGTTGGGCATGGTGTGGTTCCTCGTCGCCCTGTTGGTGTTCGGGCTCGGGGTGCCGCTGGCGTTGTCGGTGGCCGGTGCCGAGCAGCAGGGGCTGTTCCTCGACCGGCTGACCGACACGACCCGGTTCGCGTCGATGGCCCAGCGCCCGCTCACCGACGCGCGGCCGGAGTCGCTGCGCGAGGAACTGCAGCGCTACGCCGAGCTGTACGGCATCGACGTGGTCATCGTGGACGCCGACCGCAACCCGGCGGTCAGTTCGGGGCGGGCAGGCGGTCCCGTGCCGGTCGACCTCGCCGACGCCGAGATCCGGGAGCTGATCGACGCGGCGTTGGCGGGCAGGCGCCCGGAGCCGGGGCCGCTGCTGCTGCCGTGGGACGCCGAGCCGCTGGTACTCGCCGGACCGGTACTGGTGGACGGTGAGGTGCGCGGCGCGGTGGTGTCGGTGTCGCCGACCGACCGCAGCCGGTCGCGGATGCTGTGGTGGTGGCTGCTGATCGCCGCGGGCGGGGTGCTCGCGTTCGGGTTGGCGCTGATGCTGGCCGTACCGGTCATCCAGTGGATCCTGCGCCCGGTCCGCCGACTCGACGAGGCAACCGGGTCGCTTGTCGCCGCGGTGGTGAGCGGGCGGGAAGCTGAGCGGGTCGGCGGCGCCCACGGGCCACCTGAGCTGCGAAAACTCGGCACGTCGTTCGACCGGATGGCGGCCAGCGTCGGCGACACCCTCGCCGCGCAGCGCGCCTTCGTCGCCGACGCGTCGCACCAGCTGCGCAACCCGCTGACCGCGCTCAAGCTGCGGCTGGTGAACCTCGAGGGCCACGTCGACGCCGAGGCTGAGACCCACCGGGTCGCCGCGTCGGCCGAGGCCGACCGGCTCAACCAGATCCTCGACGAACTGCTGTCGATGGCCAGGGCCGAGAGCGCGGGTGGCGAACTCGTGCCGACTGATGTCGACACCGTGGTCGCCGAGCGCGTCGCCGACTGGCGGGTCGTGGCCTTGTCCAGGGACATCGCGCTGAACTGCGACGGCGCCGCGGGCGACACCTGGGCGATGTCCCCGCCCCGCGGCGTCGACGGCATCCTCGACGCGCTGCTGGACAACGCGCTGAAGTTCACCGGGTCGGGCAGCGCGGTCGAGGTGACCGTCGACCTGGCGGGCGACTGGGTCCGGCTCTCGGTGCGCGACCACGGGCCGGGGCTCAAGGTCGAGGAACTCGAGCGGGCGACCGACCGGTTCTGGCGCAGCCACAGCCACCAGAACGTTCCGGGATCCGGACTCGGGCTGGCGATCGTCAGCCGGATCGTGGCCAAGGCGGGCGGCGACCTGCGGCTCGACCTACCCGAGGGCGGTGGCCTGCGGGTGACCGTCGACCTGCCCGCCGACCGGATCTGACGCTCAGGCCTTCTGGTCGCGGAAGTACCGCATCGCGCCAGGGTGCAGCGGGATCGGGTCGGTCTCGATGGCCGAGTGGACGTCGATGGACAGCGCGGCCCGGTTGGCCTTGATCAGGTCGTCCTGCGCGGCAAAGAGGCCGCTGACCAGCGCCTCAGCGACGTCGTCCGGCAACGCGTCGGTGACAAGCAGGAAGTTCGGCACGGCCAGGGTGGTCACCGGCCCGCCCGCCAGGTTGTAGGTCGTCACCGGGATCGACGCGGTGTTGTAGACCGGGTACTGGTTGCGCATCGCGGGCATGTCGTCGGTGAGGTCCAGCAGTCGCAGCGGCACGACCGCGGCGAGGTCGGTGATGGCCCGCGTCGGCAGGCCGCCGGACCAGAAGAAGGCGTCGACCTCGCCGCGTTTGAACGCCGCGACGGCGTCGGTGAGCCCAAGGTCGCGCGTGGTCAGCGCGCCGGGGGCGTCGAGGCCGGAGATGGCCAGCAGCCGGTCGGCGATGAAGGCGACACCCGACTCGGGCGCCCCGATCGCGACCCGCGTGCCGCGCAGGCCCGCCAGGCTATGGATCGGACCGTCACCGCGGACCACGACGTGCAGGTAGTCGTCGTAGATACGGGCCAGCGCGCGCGGGTGGCGTGGGCCGGTCGTGGGCCGCGCGGCCACGTCGGCGGCGCTGAAGGCGATGTCGGCCTCGCCCGCGCACAGCTTGCGCAGGTTCTCCGGCGAGCCGCTCGTCGCCAGCACCTCGGGGCGGTCGATACCAAGCTGCGTCTGCCAGGAACCGGCCAGCGACACCGAGAGGGTGTGATAAACCCCGGACGGCACACCGGCCGCGATGCGCAGCCGCACACCCGTGAACTCGCTGTCGCATCCGGTGAGCAGACCCGCGATGCTGACCAGCGCGAGCAGGATGCCGCCGACTCGGGTCCGTGCCATGCGCCGATGGTGCCAGAAGCCTGCCTTCGGCGGGGCGCCGACGGCCGCGTACCCTCGGACAGCGAGATGAGCGCGCGTACCTATGAAGTCCGCACCTATGGGTGCCAGATGAACGTCCACGACTCCGAGCGGCTTTCCGGGCTGTTGGAGGACGCGGGCTACGTCGCCGCCGACCGTGGTCGGGTGGCCGATGTCGTCGTGTTCAACACCTGCGCGGTGCGGGAGAACGCCGACAACAAGCTGTACGGCAACCTAGGCCACTTGGCGCCCGCGAAGACCGAGAACCCCGGCATGCAGATCGCCGTCGGCGGCTGCCTCGCGCAGAAGGACCGCGGCGAGATCCTGCGCCGGGCCCCGTGGGTCGACGTCGTGTTCGGCACCCACAACATCGGCTCACTGCCCGCGCTGCTCGACCGCGCCCGGCACAACCAGCGCGCCGAGGTGGAGATCCTGGAGTCGCTGGAGGTCTTCCCCTCCACGCTGCCCGCCCGCCGCGACTCCGCGCACTCCGGCTGGGTATCGATCTCGGTCGGCTGTAACAACACGTGCACGTTCTGCATCGTCCCGTCGCTGCGCGGCACCGAGCGCGACCGCAGGCCAGGCGACGTCCTCGCCGAGGTCCAGGCGCTGGTCGCCGAGGGCGTCCTCGAGGTGACCCTGCTCGGTCAGAACGTGAACTCCTACGGCGTCGAGTTCGGCGACCGGTTCGCCTTCGGCAAGCTGCTGCGCGCCTGCGGCGAGATCGACGGCCTGGAGCGGGTCCGGTTCACATCGCCGCACCCGAAGGACTTCACCGATGACGTCATCGCCGCCATGGCCGAGACGCCCAACGTCTGCCACCAGCTGCACATGCCGATGCAGTCCGGGTCGGACAAGATGCTGCGCGACATGCGCCGCTCGTACCGGTCGGCCCGCTACCTCTCGATCATCGAGAAGGTCCGCGCGGCGATGCCGGACGCGGCGATCACCACCGACATCATCGTCGGCTTCCCCGGCGAGACCGAGGAGGACTTCCAGGCCACCCTGGACGTGGTCCGGCAGTCCCGCTTCGCCAGCGCGTTCACCTTTCAGTACTCCAAGCGCCCCGGCACGCCCGCGGCGACTATGGAGGGTCAGGTCCCCAAGAAGGTCGTGCAGGAGCGCTACGACCGGCTGATCGAGCTGCAGGAAGAGATCTCCTGGGAGCTCAACAAGGAACTCGTCGGCCGCACGGTCGAGGTCGTCGTCGCGACGGGGGAGGGGCGCAAGGACGCCGACACCCGGCGGATGAGCGGCCGCGCGAGGGACAACCGGCTCGTCCACTTCTCGCCGGAGGGCGCCGAGCCGCGCCCCGGCGACGTGGTCGAGACCGTGATCACCTACGCCGCGCCGCACCACCTGGTCGCCGACGGACCCGTCGTGTCCCACCGCCGCACGCGCGCGGGGGACAACCACGAGGCGGGGATCCGGCCGAAGACCACCGGGGTCGGCCTCGGTCTGCCCGCCTTCGGTGTTCCCGCCCCGCTTCCCGAGTCGACAGGCTGCGCGACCTCATGACCGAAGAAGACGTGACCGGCCTGCGCCGCGAGATCGACGCGGTCGAGCACAAGATGTCCCGCACCGTCGAACTGGGTGCGCGCGCCGTGATCATCTCGGTGGCGGTGTTCGTGCTGATCATCGGCTATCTGCTGCCGTGGATGGGTTCGGCGGCGGGCTGGGAAGTGCTGCTGCACCAAGGCGACGCGGCGGGCAAGGCGGGCATGGTCCCGCGCCTGTTCGCCGCCACTTCCCTGGCCTTCGGCGTAGGCGCGTCGGCCTTGGCGCTGATCACGCGGCGCTGGGGACTGACGTGGGTCTGCGCGCTCGGCTCCTGGTTCGCCTCCGTCGACGGCCTGCTGGCGATCTGGACCCGGCAGTCCGCCGACGGTCTTGCCTCACCGGGTCCCGGGATCGGGCTGATCATCAGCGAGATCGCGATGGTGACCCTGGGCGTGCTCTGGTTCCGGACGGCTTGGTCGCGGGACTAGGCACTGTCCTGCAAGTCCGGCACGCGCTATCCGCGCCGGGGCGGCCCCTGGCCGCACGGCCGGAAAGCTCAAGTACGCCCAGTACGAGCGGCTTCCCGCCCGCGCGCCCAGGAACCACCCGGATCACGGATCCCGCGCACCGGACTCGCAGGACAGCGCCTAGACCGAATCCCACCACGCCTGGTCGAGTTCACCGCTGGCCACGAATTCCGCCGGGCCGGTGAGGGTGCTGGAGTCCGCGGTGACCGTGACCCTGACCGTGCCGCCGGGGATGTGGACGGTCAGTGCGCCTTCACCGCCTAGAGCCGCCGCGGCGGCGGCCACCGTGCCGGTGCCACAGGAGCGGGTCTCCCCGACGCCGCGCTCGTGCACCCGCATCCGGATCTCGTCGGGCGCCTCGCGGACGATGAACTCGATGTTGACCCCGGCCGGGAAGACGGACTTGTCGAAGCCGGGCTGCGTCTTCAGGTCGAGGTCGTCGAGGCTGACACCGTCGAGGACGCACGCCAGGTGCGGGTTGCCGACGTCGATGCCGACGCCCGAGTAGGACCGGCCCGCGACCGTGGTGGTCGACTCGCCCAGCCTGCGCACCGGCCCCATGTCGACGGTGACCGAGCCGTCGGCGTTCACAACCACCGGACGGAGACCCGCGCGGGAGCCGACGGGGAACTCGTCGGCGTCCACCAGGCCCGCGTCGCGTAGGTAGCGGGCGAAGACGCGCACGCCGTTGCCGCACATCTCCGCGATCGAGCCGTCGGCGTTGCGGTAGTCCATGAACCACACGTCGCCATCGATCCCAGCGGGCGCGTCGGGCAGCGCTTTGGTGCGCACGACCCGGAGAACACCGTCGGCGCCGAGGCCGCGTTGCCGGTCGCACAGGGCCTGGACCCGGCTTTCGGTCAGGTCCAGTTCGCCGTCGGGGTCGGGCAGGATCACGAAGTCGTTCTGCGTGCCGTGTCCCTTGAGAAATGCGAGTGCCACAGGTCCAAGGCTACCGGTCGAGGAGAGCCGCGGCGGCCTCGACCAAGTCCGGCCTGGCCGCGTCGAGCCAGGTCACCCGCTTGTCGCGGCGGAACCAAGATCGTTGTCTGCGGACGAACCGCCGCGTCGCCCGCGCGGTCTCGGCCGCCGCGGCGACGAGGTCGTGGTCGCCGTCGAACTCGGTGAGGACCTGCTGGTACCCCAGCGCCCGGGACGCGGTGCGGCCTTCGCGCAGCCCCTGGTTCTCCAACTCGCGCACCTCGTCGGCTAGCCCTTGGGCGAACATGCGGTCCACCCGCAGGTCCACCCGCTCGTCCAGGGCGGCGGGGTCGCGGTCCAGACCGATGAGGACCATGCCGTAGCGGGCCGGGCCGGGCTTGGGCAGCGTCGCCGAGAAGGGCCTGCCGGTCAGCTCGATGACCTCCAGCGCCCGCACGATCCGCCTGCCGTTGGTGGGCAGGATCGAGGCGGCCGCGACCGGGTCGGCGACCTGAAGCCGCTGGTAGAGGCGGTCCGGACCGTGGCGGTCGAGCTCGGACTCCAGATTCAGCCGGATGTCGGGATCGGTGCCGGGGAAGTCGAGGTCATCGATGACGGCTTGGACATAGAGCCCAGACCCGCCGACCAGCACGGGCACCCGGTCGCGACCGATGAGTTCCTCGATGGTCGCCCGCGCGTGCCGCTGGTAGGCGGCCACCGAGGCCGTCTCCCGCACGTCGAGGACATCGAGTTGGTGGTGGGGGATGCCACGACGCTCCTCGAGGGTGATCTTGGCGGTGCCGATGTCCATACCCCGGTAGAGCTGCATGGCGTCGGCGTTGATCACCTCGCCGCCCAGCCGCTCGGCCAGCGCGACCCCCAGGTCGGACTTGCCGGTGGCGGTCGGCCCGACCACCGCGACCGCGAGCGTCACGCGGGCTCCCACACGGCGAAGTGGTAGGCCACACCGAACGGGACCATCAGGTTCGACTCGACACACCGCCACGGCCGTCCGTCCGCGGCGACAGCGCCCGCGAGCACCTGCCACGGCGCCCGGCCGACCGCGCCCAGTTCGTCGGCCAGGTCGGGATCAAGGGCGCCTAGCGCCTCTAGGTCTACTCGGGCGAGCGCGTCGGCCACAGCGTCATCGAAGGCCTCCGCGCGGGGATCGGGCCTGCCGACGGCGCGCTCACCGTGTCGATGAGAGCCGTCACCGAGGACCAGCAGCGCCGTGTCGTAGAGCCGAGCCCCCCACTCGCGACAGTCGGCAGGGGACAGATCGGGCGGGACAAGGTCGACCGCGATCTCGTCGGCGCCGACCTGCTCCCGCAGCCAGCCCGCCACGAGCGCGGGCAGTGGCATGTC
>Ga0247823_10001209_pt1 | contig 21519 bp, 18 predicted proteins | sample 13C_PalmiticAcid_2_FD_192426 | JGI IMG/M metagenome (GOLD analysis project Ga0247823, IMG submission 192426) | Soil microbial communities from agricultural site in Penn Yan, New York, United States - 13C_PalmiticAcid_Day30 | ecosystem: Environmental > Terrestrial > Soil > Agricultural land... | reverse complement strand
ACATCACCGGCCTGATCCGCGACAAGGACGGCCAGAAGATGTCCAAATCCAAGGGCAACGTTCTGGATCCGCTCGACATCATCGACGGCATCTCGCTGGAGGATCTGGTCGCCAAGCGCACCCGCGGATTGATGCAGCCGAAGATGGCCGAGAAGATCGAAAAGGCCACCCGCAAGGAATTCCCGGACGGCATCGCCCAACACGGCGCCGACGCGCTGCGTTTCACCATCGCCGCGCTGGCCACCCACGGCCGCGACATCAAGTTCGATCTCGGCCGCGCCGAGGGCTACAAGAACTTCTGCAACAAGCTGTGGAACGCCAGCCGCTTCGTGCTGATGAACACCACCGACTTCTCCCTTCCCCCGCAAGCGGGGACCGGTACCTCTGCCCTTCCCCCGCAAGCGGGGGAAGGTGCCCGCAGGGCGGATGGGGGCAACGTGGCCGATGGACGCACCGCAATCCCCGCTCCCGTCACCGACGCCGAGAAGTGGATCCTTGCCCGTCTCGCCAAGGTGACGGCCGAAGCCGAAACCCATTTCGCCAACTACCGCTTCGACCTGCTGGCGCAATCCCTGTACGAATTCGCCTGGAACGAGTTCTGCGACTGGTTCGTCGAACTGTCCAAGCCGGCGCTCAACGGCGACGACGCCGCGGCCGCCGCCAGCACCCGCCACACCCTGCTGCACGTGCTGGAGTCGCTGCTGCGCCTGCTGCACCCGCTGATCCCGTTCGTCACCGAGGAGTTGTGGCAGCAAGTGGCGCCGCGCCTGGGCATCACCGGCGCGACCCTCTCGCTGCGCGCCTATCCGACCTCCGCGGATTTCGCCGGCCAGGATTTCGGCGTCGCCGAAACCGACGTGGAATGGCTGAAGACCATGGTCTCGGCGTTGCGCCGCGTGCGCAGCGAACTGAATGTCGCCCCGTCCCGCAGCGTGCGTCTGCTGCTGCAGGGCGGCGGCGAACAGGATCGGGCGCGGGTGGAGCGCCATGCGCCATCGCTGTCGTTCCTGCTGAAGCTGGAAGCCATCGAATGGCTGGCCGCGGACGCTTCGGCCCCCGCGTCCGCCGCCGCCGTGGTCGGCGAACTGAAGCTGCTGGTGCCGCTGGAAGGATTGGTCGATCTGGATGCGGAGCGCAGCCGCCTGGACAAGGAGATCAAGCGCGTGGAAGGCGAGATCGGCAAGTGCAACGGCAAGCTGGGCAACGCCACCTTCGTGCAGAACGCGCCGGCGGCGGTCGTCGAACAGGAACGCCAGCGCCTGACCGAATGGACCCACCAGCTCACCGCCCTGCGGGAGCAGCGCGCCAAGCTGTGATCCGCGCCGGGTGGGCCCAGGCCCACCCTACAGCGGCGGCATCTTCTCGATGTCGTCGGCGACCAGTTCGATCGCCATCACCAGCGCGTCCTCGCGGCCATCACGCGCGGGGTAATAGCGCGGCCGGCGGCCGATCTCGTTGAAACCCTCGCTGTGATACAGCCGGATGGCGCCGAGGTTGGACGGACGCACCTCCAGGAATACCCGGCCGGCCTGCAGATCGCCCGCCTGTTTCACCAGCGCGCGCAGCAGATGGCGGCCCAGGCCACGACCCTGTCGCTCGGGCGCCACGCAGACGTTGAGGATATGCGCCTCGTCGGCGGCGACGCTGATCAGGCCGTAGCCGATCACCAGGCCATGCTCGACCATCACCCAGGCCGGATAGCCCGCCTTGAGGCAGTCGCGGAAGATGCCGCGGGTCCAGGGAAACGGATAGGCGCGCTGTTCGATCGCCAGCACCGCGTCGAGGTCGCCATCGCGCATCGGCCGCAACGAGGCCGACGATGCGATGACCGGATCGACGCTGACCGCGCTCATTGCGCGGCGGGCCGGCGCAGCGCCCGCAACCGCGGCCACAACGCGCGCTTGGCGGCCGGATTGCCCCGCAGTTCGGAGGAGGCCGGCCATTGCGCGAAGATCTCGGCGGCCCCTTCCGCGTTCGGATTGCAGCCCGACGCGCGGATCAGCGCGAAGTGCAGGCGGTCCGGCAGCCGCGAGCCGGGACGCGAACGCGGCGGCGCGGCGCGCGGGCGCTCGGGGGATGGCGAGGATTCGGCATCGAGGGTCGGTGCAACCCGCGTCGCCGCCGGCTCGCGACTCGCCGAAGGCTTGGGATGCTCCGCGCGCGGCATTGTGTCCGGCGCCGGGGCTCGTTCGGCGGCGCCCAGGGGGCTTTCCGCCAGCTCCGGCTCCGCGGGTGCCGACGCACCGGTCACCCAGACCGTGTAGCCCAGCGCCGCCAGCCAGCCCTGCTGCTCCGGGGACCAGGGCGTCTGCGCCGACAGGCTCACGTCCGCGCCTCCCCGCGGCGCGCCCGCTGCCACAGCCAGTAGCCCGGGCCGGACAGCGCGTAGCACACGCCCACCGCGAACAGCACCCGCGGCAGATCGATGAACAGGATCGCGATCACCACCGCGACCAGGAACAGGCCCACGAACGGGACGCGGTCCGCGCGGGCACCGCCTTCACCACTGCCCTTGAAGCTCCAGAAACGGATCCGGCTGACCATCAGCAACGCCGCCAGGATGGTCACCGCCAGCGCCACGTAGCGCAGTTCGTCGCCATTCCAGCCCAGGCTGCCGTCGGCGAACGCCCAGACGAAGGACATCATCAATCCGGCCGCCGCGGGACTGGCGAGGCCGACGAACCAGCGCTTGTCCACGGTGCCGACCTGTGTGTTGAAACGCGCCAGCCGCAGGGCCGCGCAGGCCGCGTACAGGAACGCCACCGCCCAGCCCACCCGGCCCATCGCCGCGCTGTCGAGCTTCAGCGCCGACAGCGACCAGTGGTACATCACCAGCGCCGGCGCCAGGCCGAAGCTGACCAGATCGGCCAGCGAGTCGTACTGCACCCCGAATGCGCTGCTGGTTCCGGTGAGGCGGGCCACCCGGCCGTCGATGCCATCCATCAGGCCCGCCACGAACACCGCGATGGCGGCGTTGACGAACTGCCCGTCGGCGGCGGCGATGATCGCGTAGAAGCCCGCGAACAGCCCGGCGGTGGTGAACAGGTTCGGCAACAGATAGATGCCGCGGGAACGCGGCGGCGGCTTGATTTCGTCCATGCGTCCCAGTTTAGCCCAAGCCCCCCCGCCTCCGGCTTGCCAGGCTGGCGGGGGGATGCTGCAATCCGGTTTCTGACGTTTCCGCCTGGAGCCGACCGTGCGCGCATCGCCCCGACTGTCCACCGGCCTTCTGCTGGCCTTGGCCGCGGTCAGCCTGCCGTGCCTGGCCACCCCGGTCTACCAGTGGAAGGACGCCAAGGGCGTGACCCACTATTCCGACAAGCCGCCGGCGGGAGAGCAGTACCAGGACCGCCGCATCGCGCCGCGCGGGGAACCCATCCCCCAGACCGACGATGCCGCGGGCAAGTCCGTCGAGCACCCGCAATGCGCCACCGCGCGCAGGAATCTGGAAATCCTGCGCAACAGCGGGCCCGTGGCGCAGGCGGGCGTGGACGGCAAGCCGGGACAGGCGATGGACGATACCCAGCGGGCCAACCAGCTGGCGCTGGCCCAGGCGGCCGAAAAGGCGTACTGCGCTCCGCCCGCCAACTGATTCCGCCGCGCGCTCCGCGGCCCCGCCTATCGCTTGAAACCTCCCGCCGCCCCGCGCGCGGGCGCGGGCTGCGCAAGGCTGGCAGAATAGAGCGCTCATTCCCCCGAACAACCGAATCTCGATGCGCCTGTCGCAATTCCATCTCCGCACCACCAAGGAAACCCCGGCCGACGCCGAACTCGTCAGCCACCAGCTGATGCTGCGCGCCGGCATGATCCGCAAGCTGGCCGCCGGCCTGTACACCTGGTCCCCGCTGGGCCTGCGGGTGCTGCGCAAGGTGGAAACCGTGGTCCGCGAGGAAATGAACCGCGCCGGCGCCATCGAAATGGTGATGCCGACCATCCAGCCGCGCGAGCTGTGGGACGAGAGCGGACGCTGGGACAAGTTCGGTGATCAGCTGCTCAAGCTCGAGGATCGCAAGGAACAGGAGTTCTGCTACAGCCCCACCGCGGAAGAGGCGGTCACCGACTTCGCCCGGCAGGAGCTGAACAGCTACAAGCAGCTGCCGGTGAACTTCTACCAGATCCAGACCAAGTTCCGTGACGAGATCCGGCCGCGCTTCGGGGTGATGCGCGCGCGCGAATTCATCATGAAGGACGCCTACTCGTTCCACCTGACCGACGAGGATCTGGTGCGCGAGTACCGCAACATGCATTCGGCCTACACGCGCATCTTCACCCGCCTGGGGCTGGACTTCCGCGCGGTGCAGGCGGACAGCGGCGCCATCGGCGGCGACGCCTCGCAGGAATTCCACGTGCTGGCCGAATCCGGCGAGGACGCGCTCGCCTTCTCCACCGGTTCGGACTACGCCGCCAACGTGGAGGCCGCGCAGGCCGCGGCACCCGGACCGCGGCCGGCCGCGGCGGAAAACTTCCACAAGGTCGCCACGCCCACCCAGAAGACCTGCGAGGACGTGGCCGCGCTGATGGGCATCGCCTTGCAGCGCACGGTCAAGTCGGTTGCGCTGATGACCGAGGGCGGCTTCGTGCTGGCGCTGGTGCGCGGCGATCACGCCGTCAACGAAATCAAACTGGCCAAGGTCGCCGGCATGGCGGACTACCGCCTGGCCAGCGAAGCGGAAATCCTCACCCACCTGGGCAGCGAGCCGGGTTTCCTCGGCCCGATCAATCCACGCCAGGCGATCCGCGTCATCGCCGATCGCGACGTCGCGGCCATGGCCGACTTCGTGGTCGGTGCCAACGAAGCCGGCTTCCATCTCGCCGGTGTGAACTGGGACCGCGATCTGCCCGAACCGGAAACCGTCGCCGACATCCGCAACGTCGTCGCGGGCGAGACCGCGGCCGATGGCGGCCAGATCCGGCTGGCGCGCGGCATCGAGGTCGGCCACGTGTTCCAGTTGGGCCGCAAGTACAGCGAAGCGATGCAGTTCACCGTGCTGGATGAAAGCGGCAAGGCCGCCATCCCGGCAATGGGCTGCTATGGCATCGGCGTCACCCGCATCGTCGCCGCGGCAATCGAACAGAACCACGATGCCAACGGCATCGTCTGGCCCGCGCCGATGGCGCCCTGGTCGGTGGCGGTCTGCGTGATCAATCCCAAGAACGATCCCGCGGTCACCCAGGCGGCCAACGAATTGCTGGCGGAACTGATCGGCGACGGCGTCGACGCGGTGCTGGATGATCGTGGCCTGCGCCCGGGCGCGATGTTCGCCGACATCGAATTGATCGGCATTCCACATCGCGTGGTCGTATCCGAACGCGGCCTGGCCGCCGGGACTTACGAATATCGCTTCCGCAAAGCCAGCGAAGCGGAAAATCTCGACAAATCGGAACTGATTCGCCGCCTCGCGGGCTGAACGATAATCCGGACGACGGTCGGGGCGGATATATGTCGACTCGCTGACATTATTCGCCCCGATTTGTTTCTGGAAAGCCTCATGGCCTAAGATGCGACTCCGCCATGGATAGGTGATATTCCCAATCCATCCTCCGGAGAACTCGATGTCGATTGATTTGCGTGGCCTGTCGGCCAAAGAACTGGGCACCCTGATCGAAAAGGCCCGCCAACAGCAGACCAAGCTGGCCAAGCGCACCCCCATTGCGACCATCCGCAGCAAGATCACCAAGTTCGCCAAGGCCGAGGGCTACACGATCGAGGAACTGTTCGGCGCTCCGGGCAAGGCTCCCCCGGCACGTGGCCGCAAGGCTGCCGCCAAATCCACCTCGCGCGCCGGCCGCAAGCTCGGCAAGGTGGCGCCGAAGTACCGCAATCCCGCCAATCCCAAGGAAACCTGGACCGGCCGCGGCAAGCAGCCGCGCTGGCTGGCGGCGGCGACCGCCAAGGGCAAGAAAGTCGAGGATTTCCTGATCAAGAAGAAATAAATCTTCGCGAACGGAAAGCCAAGGAACGCCACGGAACTGCCTCCGTGGCGTTTTTTTTTTCGCGGTGGAAACACCCGGTTGAAACCGGGAGCCGGGAGCCGGGCGTCCTCCGCGTGTTCAGAGATTCTTGCGCGCCGATACCACCAGATTGCCGAACAGCAAGCCCGCAATCAGCGCCATCACGATGTTGGTCACGCCCAGCACGGCGGACTGGCCGACGCCCACGTCCTGCTGCTGGACCAGCGTCATCAATCCGCGCAGGCTGGCGCTGCCGGGCACCAGCATCAGGATGCCGGGGACGCGGATCAACGCGCCGGGACGGTTGGCCCAACGCGCGAACGCGTTGCCGGCGGCGGTCAACACCAGCGCCGACAGGAAGATGCCCACCGGCGCTCCCCACGCCTCGCCCGCGAAGCGCGAGATGCCATAACCGGCGAACGCCGCGGCCATCACCCACGGATAATCGCGCCGATGGGCCTTGAACAGGACCGCGAACGCGTACGCCGCCAGCACCATCGACGACCATTCCACCCACTCCGGCTGCGGGCGCGACGCGCGCACTTCCGGATACAGGCCGACCAGTTCCGCCAGGGTGACCGCGATCAGGCTGCCGACGGTCAACTTGAGGATGGTCGCCATCGCCCCCGCGAAACGGGCCACGCCGGAAACCAGATGCTGACTGGTCAGTTCGTTGACCGAATTGGTCAGCGCCATGCCGGGCAGCAGCACGATCAACGACGCGATGATGACGGTGTTGAGATTGAGCGGCGCGATGAAGTTGGCGACCAGGATGGCGACGAAGCCCGCCAGCAGCGCGGACAACGCATCGCTGGCTTCCTTCATCTGCGGCCGCCGCGCGATGACGTGGCCGAGCAGGCCAATCAACAGGCCGATCAGTCCGGCGGTCGCAATATCCAGCCACGGCAGCCGCCACAGGCCGGCGACCGCGCCCGACGCCAGACCGGAGGCCAGCACCTGCATCGCCCGCCAACGCGCGCTGGGCTTGCGGTCCAGCGAGCGCAGCGCGGTATGCCCTTCGGCCACGCTCATCCGCCCCGCCACGACGTCCTCGGCAATCCGATCCGCCTCGCTCAGTTTGTGCAGATCATTCTCGCCCGGCGCCAGCCGGATCACCCGGGTGGTGTCGCTGGCGCCCAACGGCCGTGACGGATCATTGAAGCTCAGGATCAATCCGGTCGGATTCGACCACGGCTCGCAATCCAGCCCGAGCCGCTGCGACAGCGCCGCCACCGCCGCCTCCAGGCGCTGGGCGGTGGTGCCGTAGCTGTGCAGGCGGCTGGCAATCTCGCAGACGAAGGCGATGCGCTGGGCGTAGGTGGCGGAGGCCGGGTTCTCTGTCATTTCGCAAACGTTGGACCCGGCATCGCCGGGTGATGGGCCTTGAAGGGTATTGCGTAAACTGATCGCGGTCGGCGCAGCATAAAGGTGGACGTTGAGTATTGGTATCGGTGAAGGCCTCGCCCTTGGCAGCGCGGCGGCCTGGGCGGTCGGCGTGATCCTGGCGCGCCAGTTGGGCGCGACCTTGCCACCGCTGGCGCTCAACCTGATGAAGAACGGCCTGGTGCTGGCCCTGCTGGCGCCCGTGGTGCTGTTCCTGCACGCCGGACAGTGGCCGCAGATGCCGGCGCGCGACATCGCCCTCGTGCTGGCCAGTGGCGTGCTTGGCATCGCCATCGCCGACACCCTGTATTTCCGCGCGCTCAACGAACTGGGCGCCGGTCGCATGGGCGTCATCGGCAATCTCTACAGCCCGCTGGTGCTGGTGATGGGCTTCCTGTGGCTCGACGAACGCCTGGGCGCGCGCCAATGGCTGGGCTTCGGCCTGGTGGGACTGGGTGTGCTGCTGGTCAGCCGTCCACCCAGCGAATGGCGGACACAGCCGGCCCACACTTTGCGCGGCGTGCTGATCGGCATGGGCGCGATTGCCCTGATGGCGATCGCGATCGTCATGGTCAAGCGGATCCTGGAAGAACAGCCGCTGTTGTGGATCACCCTGCTCCGCCTCGCCGGCGCGGTCGGCGGCCTGCTGCTGATCGCGGCGTGGCCGGCCATGCGCCGCCATCGCGCCTTCGACGCGCGGCAGGTCCCGTGGCGCCGCCTGATCCTGGCCGCGCTGATCGGCCAGGGCCTGTCGATGGTGTTCTGGCTTGGGGGGTACAAGTACACGTCGGCCTCCGTGGCCGCCATCCTCAACGAGTCCGCATCGGTGTTCCTGGTCATCCTGGCGGCGCTGTGGCTGCGCGAGCCGCTGGGCCGGCGCGGCGTGGTCGGCGTCCTGCTCACGTTCAGCGGCATAGCCTGTATGCTGCTGGGCCGAGCGACGCCATGACCCGAACCGACGCACGCCCGCAGTTCCAATCCGACCCCTCCGAACCCTCGCGGGTGCGGCTGGAAGGCGATTGGACGCTCGCCACCGCCCTGGCGGTGGCCGATCGTCTGCGCGAGATTCCCGAAGGGGTGGCCGAACTCGATGCCACCGGCATCGCCCGCATCGATTCGGCCGGCGTATTGCAGCTGCTTCGCTTCGCCAGCCGTCGCAAACTGTCGGCGGAGGCATTGCTGTTCCGCCAGGATCACCAGGCACTGGTGTCCACCATCGAGGATGTCGCCGACGACCGTCCGCCGCGCAAGCGCGACTACGGTTTCCTGGCCGCGCTGTCGCGCCTCGGCGAACGGGTCAGCGAGAACGGGCACGAGATCGTCGCCCTGCTCAGTTTCACCGGCGAGAATCTGGTCAAGCTCGCGCGGATGGTGAAGGAACCGCGCCGCTTCCGCGCCATCGCCACCGTTTCGCACATGGAGCAGGTCGGCCTGGACGCGGTGCCGCTGGTCATCCTGCTGTCGTACATGGTGGGCGCGGTGATCGCGTTCCTGGGTTCGACCGTGCTGCGCGATTTCGGCGCCGAGATCTTCGTGGTCGAACTGGTCAGCATCGCCTTCCTGCGCGAGTTCGCGGTGCTGATGACCGCCATCGTGCTGGCCGGACGCACCGCATCGGCGTTCACCGCGCAGATCGGCGCGATGAAGAGCCGCGAGGAAATCGACGCCATCCGCACCCTCGGCCTGGATCCCGTGGATCTGCTGGTGATTCCGCGCCTGATCGCGTTGCTGGTGACCCTGCCGCTGCTGACCTTCATCTCGATGATGGCGGGCCTGGCCGGCGGCGTCACCGTGGGCGCCTTCGACCTGGGCATCCCGCCGCAGATGTACCTCGCCCGCATGCACGACACCATGGAGATACGGCATTTCCTGGTCGGCCTGTCCAAGGCGCCGATCTTCGCGCTGGTGATCGGCCTGATCGGCTGCCTGCAGGGCCTGCAGGTGACCGGAACCGCGCAATCGGTCGGCGATCGCACCACCTCCAGCGTGGTGCAGACGATCTCGCTGGTCATCATCCTCGACGCGCTGGCCGCGTTGTGGTTCATGCACATGGGCTGGTAAGCGATGGCTTCAGGCGACGACAACGCGATCATCCGGATCCGCGGGCTGGTCAACCGGTTCGGCGAACAGGTCGTGCACGATGGTCTGGATCTGGATGTGCGGCGCGGCGAAATCCTGGGCGTGGTCGGCGGCTCGGGTACCGGCAAGTCGGTGCTGATGCGGGCCATCCTCGGCCTGCGCCGCCCGCAGGCCGGCAGCATCCACGTGCTCGACACCGACGCCCTGTCCGAGGAGCCGCAGGCCCGCCTGCACATCGAACGCAATACCGGCGTGCTGTTCCAGGATGGCGCCCTGTTCTCCTCGCTGACCGTGGGCGAGAACGTGCAGGTGCCGTTGAAGGAACACCACGGCGAGCTGCCCGACAGTTGGCGTTATGAACTGGCGCTGCTGAAGATCAAGCTGGCCGGCCTGCCGGCCGACGCGCTCAACAAGCTGCCGGCTCAGCTGTCCGGCGGCATGCGCAAACGCGCCGGCCTGGCCCGCGCCTTGGCGCTGGATCCGCCACTGCTGTTCCTGGACGAACCCACCGCCGGACTCGACCCGATCGGCGCGGCCGCCTTCGACCGCCTGATCAAGACCCTTCAGGAAGCGCTGGGCTTGACGGTGTTCCTCATCACCCACGATCTGGACACCCTGTACGCTATCTGCGACCGGGTCGCGGTGCTGGCCGATCGCAAGGTCGTCATCACCGCGCCGCTGGCGGAGGTGGAGCGTTTCGACCATCCCTGGGTCCAGGAGTATTTCCACGGTCCCCGGGCGCGGGCGGCCCGCGGCGAGCCCGAACAAGAGGAAGTCTGAAAGATGGAAACCCGAGCCAACTACGTCCTCATCGGGGCCTTCACCCTGGTCACCGCGATGGCCCTGCTGCTGTTCGGCCTGTGGGCGGCGAAGTATTCCTCCGAGCGCACCTGGCAGCAGTACCAGATCGTGTTCCGCGAAGCGGTGACCGGCCTGTCGGTCGGCAGCCCGGTGCAGTACAACGGCATCGCGGTGGGCTCGATCACCAAGCTGTCGCTGGCCCCCAACGATCCGCGCCAGGTGGTGGCGCTGATCCGGGTGGAATCCTCCACCCCGATCAAGACCGACACCCGCGCCAAGCTGGCCATCACCAGCCTGACCGGCCCCACCATCATCCAGCTCAGCGGCGGTACGCCACAGGCGCCCGCGCTGACCTCGGTGGACAAGCGCGAAGCACCGATCATCCAGACCGCGCCCTCCGCGCTGCAGAACATCACCGATACGGCCAACCGCATCGTCGAGCGCCTGGACGAAGTGCTGAGCGACAAGAACGTGGCCAGCATCACCGCCACCCTGCAGAACCTGGAAAACATCAGTGGCTCGCTGGCCAACCGCGACCAAGGTCTGCAATCGCTGATCGTCAGCGCGCGCGACGCCGCGCAGAAACTCGACGCCACCCTGACCACCACCAACGGCGCCATCGAACGCATCGATCAGAACCTGGTGCGTCAGTTGCCGCCATTGCTCAACAAGCTGGACGCCACGCTCGCCAAGCTGGATTCCGCCGCCGGCAACGCCGACGCCATCCTGGGCGAGAACCGCGCGGCCATCAACAGCTTCGCCAACGATGGCCTGGGCCAGCTCGGCCCGACCCTGACCGAACTGCGCGGCCTGGTCCGCGACCTGCGTCGCGTCAGCGATCGGCTGGAAGGCAATCCCACCCGCTACCTGCTCGGCCGCGACGCACCCAAGGAGTTCGAACCCAAATGAAGGCGCTGCGCATTCCCCTCATCCTGTCGCTGGCCGCGCTGGCCGGCTGCTCTTCGATCCTGGGCAGCGGCCCGCGCGAACCCACCACCATCTATGCGCCGGAAGTGCGCGTGGCGGTCGATCCCGGCTGGCCGGCCGTGAACTGGTCGCTGGTCATCGCCAAGCCCACCGCCGCGCGCGTGGTCGACAGCCCGCGCATCTCGGTGCGTCCGACCCCCGGCGAACTGCAGGTCTACAAGGGCGCGTCATGGTCGCAGCCGGCGACCGAACTGCTGCAGGACGCGGTCCAGCGCACCCTGGAAGACTCCGGACGGATTCCCGCCGTCTCCAGCGCCGACGCCGGCATCCTGGGCGATTACCGCCTGGTGATGGACGTGCGTCGCTTCGAGGCGGATTACGCCGGGCAGGCGGCTCCGGCGGCGACCATCGAGGTCAACGCCAAGCTGGTCCAGAACCGCAGCCAGCGGGTGGTCGCCTCGCGCACGTTCCTGCAGGCCCGGCCGGCCGCCACCACCGACATAGCACAGGTGGCCGTCGCGTTCGAACAGGCGCTGTCGGCGCTGACCGGCGATGTCACCGGATGGGTGCTGGCGAGCGGCCAGGCCGACGCCAGCCGGCGCTGAGCCGGGACAACGGTCCGATGCGCGCCTTCGTCAGCGGCGCGCGGAACGGGGCTGAATCCAGCGAAAGGTCAGGTTGATGCGTTCGCCGATCGGCCGCGCGGTGCGCGGCAGCGCATGCCGGTAATGCCGCTGGGTTTCGCCCGCCATCAGCAGCAGGCTGCCATGCGGCAGATCCAGCGCCAGGCGTGTCTCCGGGCGATCACGGTGCTTCAACAGGAAGCGTCGCGACGCCCCCAGGCTGATCGAGGCAATCGCCGGCGCGTCGCCGAGTTCCGGCTCATCGTCGCTGTGCCAGCCCATCGCATCGCGCCCGTCGCGGTAGCGGTTGGCCAGGACGCTGTTGAACGGCACGTCCAGCGCCTGCCGCAGGCGATCGGCCAGCCCTTTCAATCCCGGATGCCACGGATGCGGTGCGAACAGCGCGCCGGAGTAGCGGTAGCGCGCTTCCGGCTCGCCCATCCAGCAACTCAATCGCGGAGAATCCACTTCGCGGCCGAACAGGCGGATGCGGTGCACTTCCCAGGGCAAATCGGCCCGCAGGCCGGCGAACAGGGCATCGGCTTCCGCCGGCGCCAGCCATTGCGGCCACAGGCGCAGGCGCGCGCCCGGCAGGTCAATCATTCCATCCGGCAGCAACGGCAGGGGTATGGTCATCGCGCGCCATGCTCGCGGATTTGCCCCACCCCGCGCAAACCCCGAAAATAGCGGCAGCCTAACGCCACGAGGAAGCCCAGCCATGTCCGAAGCCGAACGCGATGTCATGGAGTACGACGTCGTCACCGTCGGTGCCGGTCCCGCGGGCCTGGCCTTCGCCATCCGCCTGAAACAGCTGAACCCGGAGATCTCGGTCTGCGTGATCGAGAAGGCCAGCACGGTGGGCGCGCAGATCCTGTCCGGCGCGGTGATTGAACCGGCGCCGCTCGACGCCCTGCTGCCCGGCTGGCGCGACAACCCGCCGCCGGTCTGCGTGCCGGCGAAGGATGACGAGTTCTGGTTTCTCAACAAGACCGGCGGCCGCAAGGCCCCCATCGTGCCGCCCGGCATGCGCAACCACGGCAATTTCATCGTCAGCCTCGGCGCCATGTGCGCGTGGCTGGCGCCGCAGGCCGAGGCGCTGGGCGTGGAAATCTATCCCGGCTTCGCCGCCGCCGAGACCCTGCATGACGAAAGCGGCAAGGTGGTCGGCGTGCGCATTGGCGACATGGGCGTGGCCAGGGACGGTTCGCACAAGCCCGGCTACACCCAGGGCATCGACATCCGCGCCAAGGTCACCGTGCTGGCCGAGGGCGCGCGCGGCCACCTGACCAAGCGACTGGTCAAGCGCTTCGGCCTGGACAAGGACAGCGACCCGCAGGGCTATTCGATCGGCATCAAGGAGCTGTGGCAGGTGCCGGAAGGACGCGTCAGTCCCGGCAAGATCGTGCACACCATGGGCTGGCCCGCGGACGGCAAAATTTACGGCGGCAGCTTCCTCTACCACCTGGACAACAATCAGATCGCGCTGGGTTACGTCAGCGGACTGGACTACACCGATCCCGAATACAAGCCGTGGGAGGCCTTCCAGCAATGGAAGAACCACCCGCTGATCAAGCCGCTGCTGGAAGGCGGCAACATTCTGTCCGCCGGTGCGCGCGCCATCGTGACCGGTGGCTGGCAATCGCTGCCCAAGGTGGAGATGCCGGGCGCGCTGCTGATCGGCGACACGGCCGGCCTGCTCAACGTGCCCAAGATCAAGGGCACCCACCAGGCCATCCGCAGCGGCATGCTCGCCGCCGAGCACCTTGCCGGCAACGGCCTGGAACCGACCGGCTTCGACGCCCGCCTGCGCGCTTCCGATGCGATGAAGGAACTGAAACAGGTCCGCAACATCAAGCCCGGCTTCAAGAAGGGCATGTGGTTCGGCCTGCTCAACGCCGCCTGGGAAACCGCAACCGGCGGACTCTCGCCGTGGACGCTCAAGGTCAAGCCGGACTGGTCGTCACTGGACCGGATCGGCCAGCACGAGGAACCCCGCCGCGACTACGTCGAACGGACCCTCGCCCCCCGCGATCGCCTGCAGGGCGTCTACTACGCAGCCACCGAACACGACGAGGATCAGCCCGTCCACCTCAAGGTCGCCGACACCTCGATCTGCGTCACCCGCTGCGCCGAGGAATACGACAATCCCTGCACCCGCTTCTGCCCCGCCGGCGTCTATGAAATCGTCGATGACACCATGCCGGACGGCAGCAGCGGCAAGCGCCTGCAAATCAACGCCGCCAACTGCGTGCACTGCAAGACCTGCGACATCAAGGACCCCTACGAGATCATCACCTGGGTAACCCCGGAAGGTGGCTCGGGGCCGAACTACCAGAATCTGTAAAGCACGTGACCATCCCTCTTTCCCGTCCCCTGCGCACCGGATTGTTCTATGCGCTCAGAACGGCGTTCAGACTGGTCCCCATGCCGGTCGCGACCCGCGACCGGCTGAGGCAGCGGTTTCTGGATCGGCATGCCGACCTGGTTCCTCCCCCTCCCCGGGGACAGGCAGCCACCGGAACAGGCATCCACCGTCCTCTTGTCCGCTCCGACGAAAGGGCAATCGGCTACGTCCCCTATCGCCAGGACACGCTACCCGATCCGTTGCCGGCGACCCTCGTTGCGTTCTATCTCCCGCAATTCCACACCATTCCCGAGAATGACGAATGGTGGGGCAAGGGCTTCACCGAATGGCGCAACGTGGCCCGCGCACTGCCTCAGTTCGAGGGTCACCACCAGCCCAGGCTGCCTGGCGATCTCGGCTTCTATGACCTGCGCAATCCCGAGGTCATGCGTGAGCAGGCGCGTCTCGCCCGCGAATACGGTATCAGCGCCTTCTGCTTCTATTTCTACTGGTTTGGCGGCAAGACCTTGCTGGAAACGCCGCTGCGCAACTGGCTGGACGACAAGACCATCGATCTCCAGTTCTGCCTCTGCTGGGCCAATGAAAAATGGAGCCGCACCTGGGATGGACGCGGTGACGAGATCCTGATCGACCAGCAGCACAGTCCCGAAGACGACATCGCCTTCATCGCCCATGTCGCGGAGTACATGCGCGATCCGCGATACCTGCGGGTGGACGGCAAACCCATGCTGCTGGTCTATCGTCCGGGGCTGTTTCCGGACATGAAGGCGACGGCTGGGCGCTGGCGCCACTGGTGTGCGGAAAATGGTATTGGCGACATACATCTGGCCTACGTGCAGAGCTTCGAGCGCCCGGAAGCCCATGGCATGGGTTTCGATTCCGCCGTCGAGTTTCCGCCGAATCTTGGAAAGTCCCTTTCGATCTCGCGGGACCAGGCCCTTCTCAATGAAGCCTACGCTGGAGATGTGCTTGATTGGCGCTCAATGGCCAACTCCTTTCAGCAGCCTCGAAAGAGAAACTACTGGATTCACCCGGGGGTGAACCCTGCCTGGGACAACGAATCCCGCAGGCCTGGTCGAGGTCGTACTTTTCTCCACTCTTCACATCGCCTCTACGCCAGCTGGCTCCGGCATGCGGTTGACCTTGCCCATGAGCAGGCACCCACTTCTCCACTCGTATTCATCAACGCCTGGAACGAATGGGCGGAAGGGGCGACTCTTGAACCCGATATGCTTTGGGGGTTCGCCAATCTCGAGGCGACACGGCGCGTCCTGAAACCTGGCCCGACGCGCGGAGCAAAAGATAGCAATGTCCACCACGTCATCATCCACGCTTGGTACCTGGATGTTCTGGAAGAGATCCTGCAGAAGCTCAAGGCCTGCGATCTCACTTGGAAACTTGTGATCACTTCACCGGAACAGCTCATGATTTCCGTCAGTCGATTGATTTCAGACTACGGATTCGAGGCGGAACTCATCCCGGTCGAGAACAGGGGGCGCGACATTCTGCCCTTCCTGAGCCTGGCAAATCGCCTGCTCGACGACGGCATTGATGTCGTACTCAAACTTCATACCAAACGCTCCCCCCATCGGGGTGACGGCGCTCACTGGCTGCACGAGCTCCTTGAGCGCCTTTTGGGCGGGGACCGCCCGGCCCAAATCACTAAAGCGTTCGATGCCCACCCCGAACTGGGATTGGTTGGTGCAGAAGGACATATCCTTCCGGTAGGCGACTACATGGGTGCAAACGCCGAAACAGTGTCGCGATTGCAGAAGGCCATGGGGCTCTTTCCCTCTTCTGATCCCCTGTTCGTTTCCGGAAGCATGTTCTGGGTCAGGTTGCAATCGTTACGTCCTCTCCTGGATGTACCTCTGAAGCAGTCAGAATTCGAGAATGAAGCAGGTCAGGTTGACGGAACGTTGTCGCACGCGGTGGAGCGCATCTTCGGCACCTGTGTGCAGGCAAATGGGTTTCAGGTGACGAGCGCGGCTGCCGTTTGCGGAGTTCCCGAGGTTACGCCGAAAAACTATCGGTTCGCGCATCGGAGTGCCCCTCAATCCTTCTCCGAATAGGAGAATGTGTACCTTTCCGCTAGGATGGCCCGACTCATCATCGGGACGAGAAGCCGCCTGACGCGATCGGAGTAGCGGCGTTATCTTGTCGCCCCCGATCACTTCCTGCACGCAAATTTGCTCCGGATCCGGATTCATGAATTCACGAATTCTCTTCATCTCCAGAAAATGGCCACCTGCTGTCGGGGGCATGGAGACATATGCTGTTGAACTGGCCATTGGCCTGGCAGAGCATGCGGAGCTGCGGAAGCTGGTCCTTGCGGGACAGCGGGACGGCCGTCCTCCTGGCCTGTTCGCCTACGGAATTTTCCTGCTGAAGTCGATGCTTTTCTGTCTGTTTCAAGGTCGCCGGTATGACCGGGTCATTTTCGGCGACCTGATACTGTTTCCCGCCGCACTTGTTCATCGTCTCGTCAATCCCAGCGCCAAGCGCCTTGTAGTCGTCTACGGTCTCGATCTTGTTTTTCATCGGCGCCGGGGGTTACTGCCTTCGCTCTACGGAATCTTCTTCGCCTGCTTTCGCCGCTGTCGCTCTTGCTTCAGCGCAATCATTGCGATTTCCCGGCACACGGCCAGTCTGGCTCGTGCAGAGGGACTCAAAGATGTGTCCGTCATAACACCCTGCCTCCCCAGCAGGAGTTTCCCGCAAGCCTCCTCTCCGACTTCCCTGCCAACCGCTTGGAAGGACCGCGCGCAGGGAATTCGTCTTCTCTATTTCGGTCGCCTCGTCCCAAGAAAGGGGGCTCTCTGGTTTGCACAGAACGTCCTTCCCCGGCTCCCCGAAGAGTTTGAATTCTTCGTGGTTGGCGGATCCAGCGACGCACGCTACATGCAAATGCTGAACACGTGCCCTCGCACGCATTGCCTTGGCAGAATGCCCGCGCCCGAACTTGCAGCAATGATCCAGACAGCGAACCTGGTGGTCATGCCCAACATACATACCCCTGACAGCATTGACGTGGAGGGATTCGGGCTCGTGGCGATAGAAACCTCCGCCCAGGGCGCACGCTTGTTGGCGTCACGAATCGATGGCATCAGCGATGCGGTCATCGATGGAACGACAGGGACGTTGGTTTCCGCGGGAAACGCCGAGGAATGGACGTCCTCGGTCGAAAAGCTGTGCAGCGACGCAGCCATCGGAATAGGGCCTACGCCGGACTCGATATCCGAATCCACCCGCAACAGTTTTTCCAGTGCAAAACAAGCTCACGCGTTCCTCAAGCTTCTTGATATGGAAGGAGACACAAATGGCGAGCGAAAATAGCGCCGGTCCACCCGCGGAGAGAGAACGGCTCGCCCATGCGGTTCTGGATGAGCCCAGCAGAATACTGAAGGCGATGAAGATCGTTGATCTACTTGGGCGGGAACGCTTCCTGCAAGCCAAACGAATCCTGGAAATAGGCTGCGGTTCCGGAGTTATCGCCAGCACGTTATCCAAACTTGGGAATCCGAACGTTGAAGTCCAGGCAGTGGATGTGGAAGACAACAGGATTGTCTACGATGGGTATGGCTTCACTCTCGTGGATGGGACAACGCTTCCATTCGAACCAGGTACGTTCGATATCGTCATCAGTAACCACGTCATAGAGCACGTCGGCGAACGGGACGCGCAGTTGCATCATCTTCTTGAGATATCCCGTGTAATGACTGAATCCGGGTGCGTATACCTTGCGGTTCCGAACAAATGGCGATTGATCGAGCCGCACTATCGCCTTCCCTTGCTGAGTTGGCTACCGCTCGGTGCCGCTGACACTTATCTTCGAATCGCCGGAAAGGCGGATCACTATGATTGCATTCCATTGAGCGCGAGGAGTGCAGAGCGACTTTTTGTGGACGCAGGTCTCCGATTCCAGAACCTTACGCTTGACGCCGTCTACGCAACGCTGAGGATCGAATTCGCTGACTCCAAGCTGGGACATGCGTTGGGGCGGACTCCCCGCGCACTCGCACGCCTTTCCGCTCCCATTATCTCAACCCTCATTTACAAGCTTGAGAGTACCGCCGCGTGAAACGGACTGCATCCTTGCTTGGCCTTCTGATTGGAATTGTCTGTCTGGCTCTGTTCGTACGCACGGCGGCAAATCATTGGGAAGCCTTCCTGGCATTGAGGCTGGAAGAGGATGTCGTTCTGTATCTTCTGCTTGCTGCAGCGGCTTACTTGCTCACCTATCTCGTGAGTTCCCGCGCTTGGCAACTCTCGCTGCGAACCCAGGATGTTCGATTCCCGTATCTTGATTCATTGAAGATACTGCTCGTAGCCCAGATCGGAAAATACATCCCAGGCAATATCGGCCAGCATATCGGACGAGTCGTTCTCGCCAAGAGGGCCGGGATAGATCCAAGTGCATGTATTTCCAGCATGCTGGTAGAGACGATGTTGCTGTTGATTACGGCTGCCTGCTGTTCTCTCGCAGCGTTTGACCTCTTTCTTTCCGCGTATTCGCAACATGAAGGCTTGATCCGCAGGAATGTACTTTGGGTATTGCTTGCGTCAGTGCTTGCGATTTCAATTGCGGTCATTTTTCCGTCACTGAGACGCTGGATCGCAGGCCACATCATTCGCCAATCTTCCCTTCTTTCTCGGGGCGGTGCGCTGCTGTCCTCTCGAATCCTGCTTGCGCATGGATTGAGCCTCGTGCTCGGCGCCCTAGCACTCTGGCTTGCGGTACGGGCCGCATCGCCGCTTCATTCCTCCACATTCTCTTTTGAGATACTCGGGATCTATTCCGTCGCATGGTTGATGGGATTCGTTGTCCCGGGCGCCCCCGCAGGCCTGGGAATCCGCGAGGCCCTGCTGGTACTTGGCCTGTCGCCTCTTGTCGGTATCCAGGCTGCGACCACCAGTACTGCGTTGTTCCGGGTAACCACAGTCCTGGGGGACGGGTTCGCCTTCTGCCTGGGTCTTGCGATGCGCCGGCAAACGGCATCAGAACCGTCTAGCTGAGCACCGACGACGCGGCATCAACATGGCGATGCATCGTATCGCCGTGATGGACTATCCGACTTCCGGTTGCACTTCCTGAAAGAGTAACGCTCGGCTTTACATGGGGAGGCGGCGCCCGGCTTCGCATAGACCGCTATTCCCACAATTGCCACTGGCGCATGGGCGGGGAAAAGCGATTTGCTTTGCATAAAGAAAAACGGCCCGCTACTGCGGGCCGTTTTTCTCAGTTGTTCAATGGACGCTTGCCTTTAGGGGACAACCGACCATCGCAGGTCGCTAACCCGAGGTGCCGCCACCGCCCCGGAAGCTGCCCCTCCCTGCCAAATGAGGTTGTCTCCCGTTACCGAGTTGCGCCAGAAAATATCCCACTTACCGTCGCCGTCGAAATCTCCGGTCGTGGCGACCTGCCAACTGGTAGCCAGCTCACTGTCGGTAGGCTTCGTAGTCGAACCGGACCACCAGATCGAGTTTCTACCCGAAGCATTACGCCACAGGACATCGGACCTCCCGTCACCATTGAAGTCACCGGTCGCAACGACTTGCCAGCCAACCGACGCCTTGCTGCTCACCGCTCCGGCAGGCCTGCCCGCCAACCAGATCGAGTTTAGACCAGTGGAAGGCTGCCTCCAGAACACGTCGTGGTTGCCATCACCATTGAAGTCGCCGGTGCCCACTACCACCCAGGTAACCGCGGCAGTACTGCTGGTGGCACCTGTCGGAACCCCGGCCCACCATATCGAGTTCTGGCCATTCTTCGGATTACGCCAGAAGACGTCCGTCTTGCCGTCCCGATTGAAGTCTCCCGCTCCAACGACCTCCCAATCCTTTCCTGCGCTGCTGGCCTGGGCACCGGTAGGTACTCCCGCCAGCCAGATGGAGTTGAGCCCCCGTTGGGTATCACGCCAGAAAATGTCGGACTTCCCGTCACCGTTGAAGTCACCGGTGGCAACAACCTTCCAAGCTGCGGCGGTAGAGCTAGCGGCTGCTCCCGTGGGACTGGCCGACCACCAAATCGAATTTCCATTTGTCTGAGAATGACGCCAAAGCACGTCGGAAGTGCCATCGCCGTTGAAGTCGTTGTTCAGGCCTCGCTGGAAAGGAACCACCGTCGCACGGAACTGCGCCACCACCGGAATCGTCTGATTCAGGCTGCGCGCATTGTCCGCCGTGTTCGCCACGCCACAGGGTCCCGGGGTGGTTTCACCGCAGGTCGTGATGTTCGGATTGGAGAACAGGCGATACGGAGTCTGACCGACGTCGCCGTAGGCCATGATCGTGTAGAAATTGCCGGCGGTGTTCTTGTAGCCGTAGGAATACGGATAGCGGCCGGGGATGTTGTTGGAATTGGCCTGATCGTGTGCGGAACCCAGCAGGTGACCGACTTCGTGTACCAGACTCTCTGGCGCGCAGTAGTAACTGTTGCCGTCGGAACCCAGATCGTCACCGAAACTGATGACGCCATATCCCCAACCGGCATGCTGCGCCGGAGTCACCGTCGCGCCCCGGGCGCCGATCAGCCAGGCGATGCCGCACCCTTGATGCTCGGGCTGCTGGAAGCCGCGCACAAGCAGTGCGACGTCGGCACCATACTGGTCACGCGCGGTACGCAGGGGCGTCAGCGTCGATGGAATGGCGACGTTGCTTTCGCCGTTGCTGCCGGTGAGTTCATACAAAGCCGTCTGGTTTGCATTGCTGTCCGTATAGGAGACCTCCTGGGCATTCACCAGCCGCAGGTAGCCATTGACCTTACTGTTGCTGAGGCCCTGGTTTGCCACCTGGAACAGGAACGCCAGCGCCGTCGTCGCGGATTGCTGGTCAAGAGCCGCCTGGTTGCGGAACCCGGCCGTGTAGCCCACCGCGACATCGATCGTATTGCCGCCAACGGGCGGCGCTGCCGCCGCGACCGCATTCTGTGCAACCTGCGCCTTGGCCGCCAACGCCTGGTTCATCGCCGCATCGACCAAGGCACTAGCTTCGGGGATGACCATGTCGGTGTGGCCGACATTGGGCGACCTGACCTTGGTCGGGTCCATCTGGACTGCATAAAGCCCAGTACCGTTCGTCCGGATGCTCAGCGGCGGCTTTCCATTGCCTTGGGGAATGGAAGCGAACACGGCCTTCTCACCGAAGGTGATGATGGCTTCCTGCATCGGATCGCCGCCTTCGACACGGCCCACCCAGGTCCAGTTGCCGTCGATGCTCTCGTCGTGGCGCTCGTAGTTGAGCTTGACCTCGCTGCCGTCGGGCATCGGTACCGTCATGTGGCCGGTCACGACGCCTTTCAGGGCGTGGTCTTCGCTCATGCTCACCGGGTAATAGGTAAAAGCGCCTTCGCGCTTCACCGGCTTGCCCTGGTTCTGATAGGCCATCAGC
>Ga0247823_10001207_pt1 | contig 21539 bp, 25 predicted proteins | sample 13C_PalmiticAcid_2_FD_192426 | JGI IMG/M metagenome (GOLD analysis project Ga0247823, IMG submission 192426) | Soil microbial communities from agricultural site in Penn Yan, New York, United States - 13C_PalmiticAcid_Day30 | ecosystem: Environmental > Terrestrial > Soil > Agricultural land... | reverse complement strand
TCTCGGACAAGCCCGGCCGCGGCATCGCGGTGATCGGCGACGGATCGATGAGCGCGGGCATGGCCTATGAGGCGATGAACAATGCCGAGCAGGCGGGCAATCGCCTGATCGTCATCCTCAACGACAACGACATGTCGATCGCGCCGCCCGTGGGCGGCCTCTCGGCCTATCTGGCACGCGTCGTCTCCTCGTCCGAATATCTCGGCCTGCGCAGCCTCGCGAGCAAGGTGGTGCGCAAGCTGTCGCGCCGCGTCCATTCCGCCGCGTCGAAGGCGGAGGAATATACCCGCGGCATGGTCACCGGGGGCACGCTCTTCGAGGAGCTGGGCTTCTATTATGTCGGCCCGATCGACGGCCACAATCTCGACCATCTGATCCCGGTGCTCGAGAATGTCCGCGATGCCAAGGAAGGCCCGGTGCTGGTCCATGTCGTGACCAAGAAGGGCAAGGGCTATGCCCCGGCCGAGAACAGCGCCGACAAATATCATGGCGTCCAGAAGTTCGACGTCATCACCGGCACGCAGGTCAAGGCACCCCCTGGGCCGCCCGCCTATCAGAATGTGTTCGGCGAGACGCTGGCGAAGCTCGCCGAGACCGATCCGAAGATCTGCGCGATCACCGCGGCGATGCCCTCGGGCACCGGGGTGGACAAGTTCGCCAAGGCGCATCCCGATCGCGCCTTCGATGTCGGCATCGCCGAACAGCATGCCGTCACCTTCGCCGCCGGCCTCGCCGCACAGGGCATGCGGCCCTTCTGCGCCATCTATTCGACCTTCCTTCAGCGCGCGTACGATCAGGTCGTCCACGACGTCGCGATCCAGAACCTGCCGGTCCGCTTCGCGATCGATCGCGCGGGCCTGGTCGGCGCGGACGGCGCGACCCATGCGGGCAGCTTCGACGTCACCTATCTCGCGACCCTGCCCAATTTCGTGGTGATGGCCGCCGCGGACGAGGCGGAACTGGTGCATATGACCCGCACCGCCGCGGAATATGACGCCGGCCCGATCGCGCTCCGCTATCCGCGCGGCAATGGCGTCGGTGTGAAGCTGCCCGAGCCCGAGCTGCTCGAGATCGGCAAGGGCCGCGTGGTGCGGGAAGGCAAGAAGGTCGCGATCCTCTCGCTCGGCACCCGGCTCGCCGAAGCGCTCAAGGCCGCCGACATGCTCGAAGCCAAGGGGCTGTCGACCACCGTCGCCGACCTGCGCTTCGCCAAGCCGCTGGACGAGGCGCTGATCCGCCGGCTGCTCACCACGCATGAGGTCGCGGTGACGATCGAGGAGAACGCCGTCGGCGGGCTCGGCGCGCATGTGCTGACGATGGCGAGCGATGCCGGCCTGATCGACAATGGCCTGAAGCTGCGCACGATGCGCCTGCCCGACATCTTCCAGGATCAGGACAAGCCCGAAGCGCAATATGACGAGGCTGGCCTGAACGCGCCCAATATCGTCGATACGGTGCTCAAGGCGCTGCGCTGGAACGAGGCCACGGCCGAAGGCGGCGCGCGGGCCTGAAGCGCGTCTCAACGCAAATAAAAAGGCCCGGACGGCATCGCCGCCCGGACCTTCGCTCGGGATTTCCTGGCGCCTGGGAGAGCCTAGGTCGAACCCAGATAATGCCGCTGGGCCGCATCGGTCGCGTTGACCGCCAGCAACGTGTGCTGTTCCACCCGCCGCGGCCGCGCGCGCCGGTCGCTTGCAGCGTCGAGCACGCGGTCGAGCAGCCGCTGCCCTTCCTGCCACCAGCCCAGATCGCTGTCGGCGTTGAGATGCCCCTGCGCACCCGCGTCCACGAACACGCTGCCCCAGTTGGCGGCAAGGTTGCGGGCATGGTCGATATGCACCCACGGATCGTCGGTGCTTGCGACCAGGATCGAGGGGAAGGGCAGGGGTTTCGCGGGCGAGGGGGCAAAGGCGCGCAGCGCCGGATGCTCCCCGCCATCGACATCGGCCGGCGCCACCAGCAGCGCGCCGGCGACCGGCCAGCCATAGGGTTGCCCGGCCAGCTCCGCCCACCAGGCGACGGCCAGACAGCCCAGGCTGTGCGCGGCGAGCACCACCGGTGCCTGCGCCTCGCGGATCGCCTGATCCAGCTTGGTCACCCAGCTGTTGCGATGCGGGGTGCTCCACATGCCGAGCTCCACCCGGCGGGTATCAGGGCGCGATTCCTCCCACAGGCTCTGCCAGTGCGAGGGTCCCGAACTGCCCAGACCCGGAACGGTCAGGACGATCGGCGAATTCACGTCATGGGGCGAGAAAATGGACATGCCCGTTTCTCCAGATGACGACTCCATGGGACTCATCTTATTCCTATCGATAAGATAGGCAATAAACATTGCGTTGAACGGCGCGAAGCATGCGACGACGTGCGCGACCGGCCCCGGCTTGACCGCCGGAGCGGTGCGCGCGATGCCGGAGCGAGGGGGACGGCGGATGCGCAACCGGGGCGTGAGCAATCCTGAGCGCAACATGGCGATCTGCGGCGTGGTCGGCGTCGCCGGCATCGTCGCGGTGGCGGCTGGCGCGCTGGAGATGCAGGCGCTGGGACACGAAACCGGGCGCACCGCGGTGCTGATCGCGCTGGGGCTGTTCGGGGGCATCCTTGGCATTGCCTTCTGCTTCAACTTCTGGCGCGCCGCGCGCATCTTTCGCGACATGCGCAGCGGCCGGACCGCGATCGCGCGCTGGACTCTGCCGCCGCCTGAGTTCGACCGTTTCCGCGAGATCGACCGCCGCTTCGCCGAACGCGAGGAGGGCAATGACTACAAGGTACCGCGCACAACTCCGCCCGATGGGGTTGAGGTGATCTTCTCCGAGGACGGTGTACTGGTCGGCGGCGTTTTCTTTGGCCTGGCGACCACCGGGATCGGGCGGTTCGGCAGCGTCCGTTGGATCGGGTCGGATCCGCCGATGATCGAGTTCGGCACGGTACTGACCACCGCGACCCATCTCGGCGTTGCCCGCATCCACCACATCCACGGCACGCTGCGCGTCCCGGTCGCGGTGTCGGCGGCGCAACAGGGCGACCATGTCGCGCGCCGCTTCCGCGACGTCATCGAACGGCGGGTGATCGTGAAGCCGCATTTCTGGACCGGGCGATTGCGCGCAGGTCTGTGGATTGCCGGTGTATGCGCCAGCTTCGCCGCAACCGGCTTCGCCTTGCGGGAGCGTAATCAGGAGCTCGCCAACATCCCGCCCGTTCAGGCCGGTTCGAACAGCGTTTCCATCCGGTCGTAGCTTGCCGCCATGCCATGCTCCATGCCCGATGCCAGCATCGCCGTGCGCGTTTCGTTGTCGGGCAGCGTCATGCGCATCGTCATCAGCGTGCCCGCACCATCGGCCTCGAAGCGCGTTTCGACGCGGTTGTCGGGCGTCGGGTCGGGCAGGTGCATCCGCTCGACATGCACGATGCGGCTGAACGGGGTCAGCTCGACATATTCGCCCGTCAGGTGGAATCCGGCGCCATTGCCGTCGCTCCATTCGTAGCGGATCTGGCCGCCGGGCTGCGCATCGCTGATGCAGACCGGCATCGTCCAGCCGTCCGGCCCGAGCATCCACTGCTGGATCAGCGCCGGTTCGGTATGCGCGCGATAGACCTGCTCGGACGATGCGGCGAAGCGCCGCGTCACCACCACCTGCGTGTCGCCCTCGGTCCGGATATCAAAGCTTCCCATGCGTCTTCTCCTCATCATCGTTCATGGCAGCGAGGACCGCGTCGAGGCGGTCGTAATTTGCGGAAAGCGCCTTGCGCAGCATCGACAGCCACGCCTCGATTCCCTCGAGCGCGTCGGGGGCAAGCCGGCACGGCCGTTTCGTCCCCTCCACGCGCCGCACGATCAGGCCCGCACCCTCGAGCACCTTCAGGTGCCGCGAGATCGCCGGCTGGCTCATCGCAAAGGGCCGGGCGAGCTCCATCACCGTCGCTTCACCGACCGCCAGCCGCGCCACGATCGCGCGGCGGGTCGGATCGGCAAGCGCCGCAAAGCTGGTGTCGAGATTGATCATAACACCCTCACTATATAACGAATCAGTTATATATAGGTCCGCGCAATGTCAAGCCGGCGAGCGCGGCCTGCGGATTCCGGTGTAACGATGGCAGGAAAGCGGGTTGGCGCGCCCGGCAGGATTCGAACCTGCGGCCCCAAGCTTAGAAGGCTCGTGCTCTATCCAACTGAGCTACGGGCGCGCGCTGGCCAACGCGCTAGCGTGGCCGGGTCACGCGTTAGCGCGGATTGCGTGGGTGGGGAACCGCGATCATAGTCCGGTGCTCAGCAAAAGGGGCGGGCGATGAGCGACGAGGCGGCACCGGTACGGATCAATGCGGGCCAGGTCGCGGGAGGACATTTCCGCTACTATGATTTCGTCATGGCGGCGTTTTGCGTCGTCCTCGTGCTCTCCAACGTGGTGGGGGCAGCGAAGGTCGCGACGCTCGGTGGACTGACCTTCGGCGCCGGCATCCTCTTCTTCCCCCTCTCCTATGTCCTCGGCGACGTCCTCACCGAAATCTACGGCTACGCCCGCGCCCGCCGCGTGATCTGGGCCGGGTTCGGTGCGACCGTGTTCGCGGCGATCATGTGTTGGGTCATCGTCATCATGCCCCCGGCGCCGGGCTGGAAGGGGCAGGAGGTGTATGAGGCCGCGTTCGGGCAGGTCTGGCGCATCGTTGGCGCATCGGTGATCGCCTTCTGGGCGGGCGAGTTCGTCAACTCCTATGTCCTCGCGCGGATGAAGATCCTGACCGCGGGCAGGCATCTGTGGAGCCGCACGATCGGCTCGACGGTGTTCGGCCAGGGTGTCGACAGCCTGATCTTCTATCCGCTCGCGTTCCTCGGCGTCTGGACGACGGAGCAGGTGGTGACGGTCATGATCACCAACTGGGGTCTCAAGGTGCTGTGGGAAGTGGTGCTCACCCCGGTCACCTATGCCGTGGTCGGCTTCCTCAAGCGGCGCGAGGGCGTGGACGTGTTCGACGAAGGCACCGACTTCACCCCGTTCCGCACGCGCGTCTGAATGAAGGCCCCGATCTGAATGAAGGACAGCGTGCTCCAGACGGCCAAGTTCTGGCTCGTCGATTCGACCGGCCTCGCCAAGGATGCGCTGCACGTCCATGTCGGGCTGATCGTCTTCTTTGCCGCGGCGCTGCTGTTCCGCTGGCCGCTGCGCAGCTGGAAGCCATGGGCCGCTGCGCTTGCCGTGACGCTGGCGGGGGAGGCGTGGGACCTGTGGGATTCATTCCATGAGGGGCGGCGCATCCTGCTCTGGGCCAATTGGAAGGATGTGTGGAACACGATGCTCTGGCCGAGCGCGATCCTGCTGCTCGCGCGCGGCACGCGATTGTTCGGCACCGGGCGGCGTTGATAACCAGATAGGTTCTCAATGCGCGCCGGCTCGCGGCTGGAATCGTACCGGCGCATGGAAGATGTGCATCCCGCTACCTTTCAGCCTCCCGCCCGGAAACGGTGGTCCGGGGCAGGGCTGCCGCCCTCAGGGGTGACCGGCGGGACTTGCACCCGCTAGCACCGGAGTCACAGACCGGCCGCGCACTGGATTGCGTTCGGCCACACCTGAAGGCGGCAGGAAAACTTAGATTGTCGAGTGATTTGGTCAGGGCGGCAGGATTTGAACCTGCAACCTCCCGCCTCCAAAGCGGGCGCTCTAACGCGCTTGAGCTACGCCCTGATCGACGGGCGCAGTTGGGCGACCGTCAATGTCGACAGTGAAACGGTCGCGGTCGCGCAAAGAGGTTCGCAGTGAACATATGCTGCATATGGCAGCATCAAAGGGGCTGTGCAAGTGCCTATTTGGTGATTTGTTCGCGCTTGGTGAGTTTTGACGGATCGCAAAGCGCGCTGCGCTGCGCGGGTGTAGCTATCGGGCAGCAAGGAGACTCACGATGCAGATGCCCGTTCACGCACAGGCGTTCGCCAACGCCGTTCCGCTTCGCCGCAATCGCGGCGAGCATGTCTTCGACCTTCATCCCGCGCTCCACATCGCGCTGTTCGGCGGTTTCTTCGCCTATCTCGGCATCATGTGGGCCGCGTTCGGGGAGAAGGGGCTGGTGATCCCGTTCGCGATCTTTGCGGTCTTTCTCGCCGCTGCCTTCATCGTTCCCGGCTGGTGGGCGCGCGTCGCGCCCGGCGAAGGCCGCAAGCCGGGCTGGAGCGAATTCATGGCCGAGGGTGTGGCGTGCGAGACCGGCCGGCTCGGTGCAGGCGGCGCCATGGTCCAGATCCTGATCATGCCCGTGATGCTGATCGGCTGGGGGCTGTTCCTCGCCGCGGTCCGCGCGCTGGTCTGATCGGCGGCAGCCGGGTTGCAATGTTGGAATCCGCCTGTTGCAATCCCGCCGCTGGAACTGCCAGCCGCTCTTTGAACCTGTCGATCCCCGAAATTGACGGACGCGCGGGAAAATCCGCCATCCGTGTCAACTTTCCCTCAAGAGGGTGTCAACTTCGTCAGGTGCGCCGTGCGCGCTGGCAGTGTGACTTTTGGGACTTTTGCCGGTCAGGCGGCGAAGGTCTCGAGCGCGGCGCGATCCAGTACCATGATCCCGTGGCTGCCCTCGCGCCGGATCGTGCCTTCCTTTTCGAACGCGGTCAGCGAGCGGCTCACCGTCTCGATCGTGATGCCCAGCAGTTGGGCCATCTCGCCGCGGGTCAGCGGCAGCTCGAATGCGGTCTCGTCATGGCAGGGCGCCGGGCTGGCCGCGCGCGAGAAGGCGAGGATGAGTGCTGCGACCCGCCCCCTGGCCTGACGCTTCGAGATGAGGTCGATCAGCGCCCGGCTTTCGTCCAGTTCCCGGCCCAACTCGCTCAACAATCGTCCGGCCAGCGCCGGTCGCGTGTCGCGCAGCGCCTCGAACTGGCTGCGCGGGAACAGGCAGGCCTCGCTGTCGGTCAGCGCGGTGACGTGCAGCGTCGCGGCGGGCGCGAACATCTGGCCCAGCATCCCGGCCGGATGCACCAGCGCGACGATCCGTTCGGTGCCGTCGCGGTCGATGCTGGACATTTTCGCCGCGCCGCGGGTGAGGGTGGCGCAGACCGTGTTGGGATCGCCCGCCGCGACGATCGTCTCGCCGCGGGCATAGCGGCGATGCGTTCCGATCCGCGCCAGTTCGGCGCGGTCTTCGGGCGACAGGACCGAACAGACGGCGCGGTCGGCGACCGGGCAGGTCGCACAGACGATGCCGCCCGCATGGGCCATCTCAGGAAACCGCTTCGAGCAGCCCTTCGAACAGGCGCCGGCCGTCGGTGCCGCCGTGCGCGGACTCGATCTTGCGTTCGGGGTGCGGCATCATGCCGAGCACGTTGCCGCCGGCATTGACGATGCCCGCGATCTGGCGCGCGCTGCCGTTGACCTCCTCGCCATAGCGGAAGGCGACGCGGCCTTCGCCCTCGAGCCGGTCGAGCGTCTCGCGGTCGGCGAAGTAATTGCCGTCATGATGCGCCACCGGGACCGACAGCGTCTCGCCCGCGGCGTAGCGGCTGGTGAAGATCGTCTGGCTGTTGTCGACCGTCAGCGCGACGTCGCGGCACACGAAGTTGAGGCCTTCGTTGCGCATCAGTGCGCCCGGCAGCAGCCCGGTCTCGGTCAGCACCTGGAAGCCGTTGCAGATACCGATCACCGGCGTTCCGCGCTCGGCCGCGGCGACCACCGCCTTCACCACCGGTGACCGTGCGGCGATCGCGCCGCAGCGCAGATAATCGCCATAGGAGAAGCCGCCGGGCAGGGCGATCAGGCCAAGGCCGTCGGGCAGCTCGCTCTCGCCATGCCACACCATGTGCGGCTTGGTGCCGGTCACGCTCTCGATCGCCACCGCGAGATCGCGGTCGCAGTTGGAGCCCGGAAAGACGATGACCGCGGACTTCATTGCTTCTCTACCCGGTAGTTTTCGATCACGGTGTTGGCGAGCAGCTTCTGGCACATCGCGTCGATGTCCGCGTCGCTGGTGCCGTCGGCCACGTCGAGTTCGATCAGCTTGCCGACGCGGGCCTCGCCCACGCCCGAGAAACCGAGCGAGGCGAGCGCATGCTCGATCGCCTTGCCCTGCGGGTCGAGCACGCCGTTCTTGAGGGTGACGACGATGCGCAGCTTCATGGATTTTGCCTCCGGGGATTTGCCGCGCCCTATGGGCCGGGTAGCTCGCGGGTTCAAGCCCGGTGTTCGGCTTTGCCGAACCGGTGCCGCAACCGAACAAGAATCCACGGCTTCATCGGTCATTTACTTGCGCGTGCGACGCTCGGCGATGCCGAGTCGCGGCCGCGGGGGCGTGACCGGGGGGAGTGCGTGTAATGGCGTTTCTTGCGATCGCCCTGTTCGTGGTGCTGATGGCGTTCGGTCGCGACTATTTCGGCTGGACCGACCCGCATGGGATGACGACGATGGCGCTGATCTGCGCCTTCGTCTTCGGGGTCATCGCCGGGCTGAAAGCCAAGGGGTAGCGCGCCGCAGGCGGCCGGGGCTTATTTGCCCCGGCGCTTGCGGTGGCTTTCGAGGTCGAGCACTGCCGAGTCGGCGCCTTCGGGCATCAGGCCGAGCCGACGCGCGACTTCCTGATAGGCTTCGACTTCGCCGCCGAGATCGCGGCGGAAGCGATCCTTGTCGAGCTTTTCGCCGCTGACCATGTCCCACAGCCGGCAGCCGTCGGGGCTGATCTCGTCCGCCAGGATGATGCGGCTATAGTCGTTGTCGAAAATCCGCCCGAATTCGAGTTTGAAGTCGACCAGGCGAATGCCGATCCCGGCGAACAGGCCCGACATGAAGTCGTTCACCCGGATCGCCATGTCAGCCATGTCGTGCAGCTCTTCCTGGCTCGCCCAGCCGAAGCACAGGATGTGCTCGTCGGTGACCATCGGATCGCCCAGCGCATCGTCCTTGAAATAATATTCGACGATGGTGCGGGGAAGCTGCGTGCCTTCCTCGATCCCCAGCTTCTTCGACAGCGATCCGGCAGCGACGTTGCGCACCACGACCTCGATCGGAACGATCTCGACCTGGCGGATCAGCTGCTCGCGCATGTTGAGGCGGCGGATGAAGTGAGTCGGGATGCCGATATTGCCGAGCAGCGTGAAGATATGCTCGCTGATGCGGTTGTTGAGCACGCCCTTGCCGTTGATCGTGCCCTTTTTCTGGGCGTTGAACGCGGTCGCATCGTCCTTGAAATACTGGATCAGCGTGCCGGGTTCGGGGCCTTCATAGAGGATCTTGGCCTTGCCCTCGTAGATCTGGCGGCGGCGTGCCATCGTAGTCGCAGTCCTTCAGAAACACGGTGCCCCGGCGGCGCTTGGGTTCGCGCGGACGCCGGGGCTTCAGGCGGGAGCCTATATCGAAACACGGCTCCCGGCGCAATCAATCGCTGGACGCTGCTGCGACCACCGTTTCCGCGGCTTTGGGACGCCGCAGGCGAGGGCGAAGCTGCCGCCAGACGAGCAGGCCGGCCAGCAGTACCAGCAGAGGTGGCCCAAGCACGGCGATCGCGCCGAGCACAAAGGCGAGCGTCGCCTGCGCCGATGCGGCAAGCAGGTCGAGCGAGCTGGTGAGCGGCGCCCCTGCATCGAATCCGCGAATGGCGCGGCCCGAACGATAGTCGAAGACCATCGGCGTGTTGGCGAGCGATTCGCGCTGCTCGCTGGTGGCGCTGCGCCCCGCCTCGATCTGCTGGGCGATCGCGGCGCGCTGCTGCTGAAGCTCGGTGCGTTCGCTTGCGGGAAGGCCCGGGCGGGCGAGTTGCCGGTCGATCCGGGCCAGTTCCTCCTGCGCGCGAGCGCGCTCGGCGGCAATGCGGCTGATCTCCGCGCCCGCGTCGGTTCCGGTAATCTCGGCCTCGATCAGCGTGCCTTCTGCCTTCTGGATCGCGGCGATCCCTTCCTTGCCGAACTGACGGGCGAGGGTGGGGTCGAGCCTGAACGCCAGCATCGCGACGATCCGCCCCTCGCCGAGCAGCTGGTAGCGCAACCCGGTGATGCGGCACCGCGCAATGCCGAGCTTCTCGCATGCCGCGGCATGCTCCTCCTGCGCGGCGGAGATCCGCTCGGCCGGGAGCGAGAAGGCATAGTGATAGTTGAAGGCGACGCCCGGTGCCGCGGTGACCGCAACTCCTGCCGGTGCCGAGGCGGTATCCTCGAGCAGTGCCTCAGCAGGCACCGCGGCGGATTGCTCGCGTGCGGCGGGCCTTGCCTGCTGAGATCCGCTGCCTTCCTCCGGTGCCCTGCCGCACCCCGCAATCGCCAATGCCAGCACCAGAAGTGCCGAACCCGATGTCCACCGCATGAAGCTAGCTCCCTCTCCAGTGATGTCGTTCGTCGCTCAGAATGCACGACTCATCGCGCATTGATAGAACATCACATTAGAGGGTATTGGACAATGCCCTTTTTTCGCCACATTTAATCGATGACCCGTGGCTATGGATCATTGGTACGTCTGGCGGCCCCGCCAGGGTCAGCCGATATAGTAGGTCCGCTTGCGCGCTTCCTCGCTCCGGTCGGGGGGCACGGCGCGGAAGAAGATGCGGGCCAACGCTTTGCCGATGCGGCCGAAGCCGCGGTCGATCCCGTTGCTCAAGACCTGATGGTTCTCCGCCCAGAAGCGGTCGGCATATGCTTCGCGCATTGTCTTGCTCCCAATGTTCGATGGCTTGCTGTCGGAATGAGAATGGCGAATTCCGTTACGAAGAACCAACAAAAGGATCGACGAGACCTATCATCACAGCTTATAGATTGACCATGCGCCAGCTTCCTCCACTCGCCGCTGTCCGCGTTTTCGAAGCCGCGGCCCGGCGCGGCAACTTCACGCGCGCGGCCCAAGAGCTGGGGATGACGCAGGCGGCGGTGAGCAATCAGGTGAAGCTGCTCGAGGAGCGGCTTGGGATCGCCTTGTTCCGCAAGAATGGTCGCGGTGTCGTCCTGACCCCGATGGGAGAACGCATTGCGCCCCAGGTAAGCGCGGCGCTGGACGGCCTGGCCGAGGCGTTTGCCACGGCCCGTGCCGAGGATGAGGCGGTGATGACCATCTCGGCACCCGGCACCTTCTCGACCAACTGGCTAGCGAGGCGGCTGGGCAGCTTTCAGGTCGCCCAGCCTGAGCTGGCCGTACGCGTGCTCGTCACCGACACGATCATCGATCTCGCCAACAGCGATGCTGATGTCGCGATTCGCGGCGCGCATGGGCCCTGGCCGGGACTGGTATCGCATTTCCTGATGCGGATGCCCTTCACGGTGATGGCGAGCCCGGACTTTCTCGCGGCGCATCCGCCGATCCGCACCCCCGGCGACCTGCTTGGCCTGCCGCGCGTGTCGCCCGACGACAATTGGTGGGAGCTCTGGTTCGAATCAGTGTTCGGCGACGCGGTGGTGGCGTCGCAACCGGGCGTCGACTTCCAGTCGCAAGTGCATATCGGCAATGCCGCGGTTGCTGGGCATGGCCTTGCGATGCTCTCTCCGCCGATGTGGTTGTCGACCATCGCAGAGGGACGGCTGGTGCAGGTGCTTCCGCAAATGGTCTATTACAAGAACAGCTTCTGGCTGGTCTATCCCGAGGCCAAGCGCAACCTGCCCAAAATCCGCGCCTTTCGCGACTGGCTGCTCGCCGACGTGCGGGCATCGCTGGGCGACGACCCCTATGGCGCGCTGGTACCGCCTTCAAACAAGCCGTGACGCCCCTCGCAAGGGCGGAATAGCCCTGCTATCGACTCCAGATGTCCACCGACCTTTCCGACCCGTTTGACCAGATCGTCGATGCCCCGTTCGATAGCGCGCTGAGCGAACGCTACCTCGTCTACGCCATGTCGACGATCACCGCGCGATCGCTTCCCGATGTGCGCGACGGGTTGAAGCCGGTGCATCGCCGCCTGCTCTGGGCGATGCGGTTGCTGCGTCTCGATCCGAGCCAGGGCTACAAGAAATGCGCCCGCGTTGTTGGCGACGTGATCGGCAAATATCACCCGCATGGCGACCAGTCGGTCTATGACGCGATGGTCCGCCTCGCCCAGACCTTTGCGTTGCGCTACCCGCTCGTCGACGGGCAGGGCAATTTCGGCAATATCGACGGCGATAATGCCGCCGCCTATCGCTATACGGAAGCGCGGCTGACCCAGGTCGCGATCGACCTGATGGACGGGCTCGACGAGGACGCGGTCGAGTTCAAGCCGACCTATAATGGCGAGGAGAACGAGCCCGAGCTGTTCCCGGGCCTGTTCCCCAACCTGCTCGCCAATGGTGCCGCCGGCATTGCGGTTGGCATGGCGACGAGCATCCCGCCGCACAATGCCGCGGAGCTGATCGACGCCGCGATCCTGCTGATCGGTCAGCCCGATGCGGATGACGCGCAAATCCTGGAGCTGGTGAAGGGGCCGGATTTCCCGACCGGCGGTATTGTCGTCGACAGCCCCGCCGCGATCCGCGAATCCTATGTCACCGGCCGCGGTGGCTTTCGCGTCCGCGCCAAATGGGCGCTGGAGGATCAGGGGCGTGGTACCTGGCAGATCGTCGTCACCGAAATCCCCTATGGGGTCCAGAAGGGCAAGCTGATCGAGCAGATCGCGAGCCTGATCAACGACAAGAAGCTGCCGATTCTGGCCGATGTCCGCGACGAATCCGATGCGGAGATCCGCATCGTGCTCGAACCGCGCGCGCGCACTGTCGATCCCGATACGCTGATCGAGAGCCTGTTCCGCCTCTCCGACCTCGAGACGCGCGTACCGCTCAACCTCAACGTACTCGATCACACGCGCACGCCGCGGGTGATGAGCCTCAAGCAGGCGCTGTCGGCCTGGGTCGATCACCAGTTCATCGTGTTGCGCCGCCGGTCCGAGCATCGTCTGGCCAAGATCGCGGACCGGATGGAGCTGCTCGAGGGCTATATCATCGCCTATCTCAACCTCGACCGGGTGATCCAGATCATCCGCACCGAGGACGAGCCCAAGCCGGTGATGATGGCCGAGTTCGGGCTGACCGACCGCCAGGCCGAGGCGATCCTCAACATGCGCTTGCGCGCGTTGCGCAAGCTCGAGGAGATGGAGCTGCGCAAGGAGCGCGAGGCGCTGGCCAAGGAACAGGCCGAACTGGAAGCCCTGTTGTCGAGCGACGCGCGCCAGCGCACGCGGATGAAGCGCGACCTCACCAAGATCCGCGACCGCTATGGTCCGGAGACCGTACTGGGCGCGCGGCGGACCTTGGTGGCCGAAGCCGCGCCGGCGCGTGAAATCCCGCTCGAGGCGATGATCGAGCGCGAACCGATCACCGTGATCCTTTCGCAGCGCGGCTGGATCCGCGCGATGAAGGGGCATGCCGAGCTGGCCAGCGCCGAGACGGCCAAGTTCAAGGAAGGCGACGGCCCGTTCATCGCCTTCCACGCGCAGACCACGGACAAGCTGCTGCTCGCGGCGGAGAATGGCCGTTTCTACACGCTGGCGGCGGACAAGCTGCCCGGCGGACGCGGGTTTGGCGAGCCAGTGCGGCTGCTGATCGACCTCGACGGCGGAACCGGCATCGTCAGCCTGTCGCCTGCCAGTGCGTCGGCGAAGCTGATGGTCGCGGCGAGCGACGGCCGCGGCTTCCTGGTCAAGACCGAGGACGTGATTGCCGAGACGCGCAAGGGCAAGCAGGTGATGACGCCGCGCACCGGCGCGCACCTCAAGCTGGTCAGGCCAGTGAAGCCGGAGGACGACTATGTCGCGGCGATCGGCGACAACCGCAAGCTGGTGGTGTTCCCGATGACCGAGCTGGCCGAGCTGGCGCGCGGGCAGGGTGTGCAGCTACAGCGCTATCGCGACGGTGGGCTGAGCGATGCAGTCACATTCCGCTTCGCCGACGGGCTCTCCTGGCGGATGGGGGGCGAGCAGGGACGGACGCGCAGCGAGACCGACCTTGCGCCCTGGCGCGCCGCGCGCGGTGCCGCGGGCCGCATGCCGCCCATGGGCTTTCCGCGCGATAACCGCTTCTGAAACGGATGCTTTCGGCGGAGGGCCTTTAGCGGCTCTTAACCAAATCGCGGTAGCGCTGCACGGTGATGCTGCTGTCCCGCCGAAGCAAGGACAAGTCCATGCGCCCCTCCGTCCCGGCCGAGGGCAACGAGGCGCGCCTGCTCGGCCCCAGCGGCGCAGCACAGATTCTCAACATGCTTCCCGTTCCCGCGGCCGTGGTCGAATGGAAGGACGGGGCGTTCGCCTTCGAGACGGTCAACCGCCCGTTCCGCCTTGCGGGGCTGGGCACGATCGCCGACCAGTCGCCGCTGATCCGCCTGCTGGGCGGGCGGATCGCCGGGTTCATCGATTCCGACACGACCGAGCAGGAATTCGACTGGGAGTTGGGCGATGCGGTCGATTGCCGCCGCTTCCGCGTCAAGCTTGCCCGGCGTGCGGCGAGCAAGAGCAGCGGACGCTGCCTGGTGACGCTGATCGATCAGACTTCCGAACTGCGCACCGAACGCAGCCTGCGCCGCGAGATGCTGAGCGACAGCCTGACCGGCCTGCCCAACCGCGCCGGCTTTGCCGAGCGGCTGGAGGAGGAGATCGAGCGCGGCGGGATGAGCGAGTTCGCGGTCCTTGTCATCAATCTCGACCGGTTCAGCCGCGTCAACGCCTGCATGGGCGGCCTGTCGGGCGACGAGCTGCTGATTTCGGTCGCGCGGCGCGTGAAAGGGGCGCTCCGCGCGCACGACGTGCTGGCGCGTACCGGCGGGGATGAGTTTGCGATCCAGCTCGCGCTGGACGAGGGGACGAGCGATGCGTTCCACGTCGCAAAACGCATTCAGAACGCGCTGACAACGCCCTTCCGCCTTTCCGATTTCGAGATCCGCGTCGATTGTTCGATCGGCATCGCGGTGGGCGACGAGACGGTCGCCGACGCCGAAGAGCTGATCCGCCACGCCCAGTTCGCGATGAAACGCGCCAAGAAGAGCGGGCGCACCGAGCTCTATCAAACGCTCGCGCTCGATCTCGCACGCCAGCAGTTCAGCATCGAGACCGAACTGCGCCGTGCGATCGACAATGGTGCGCTTTCGCTGAGCTTCCAGCCGATTTGCGACCTTGCCACCGGCCGGATCGTCTCGTTCGAGGCGCTGGCGCGTTGGACGACCGAAAGCGGGATGGTGGTGCCGCCCAGCGACTTCATCCCCGTGGCAGAGGAATCGGGGCTGATCGTCCCGCTCGGCCGCTGGGCGATGCACGAAGCGGCGCGCGCCGTCGCGCAATGGGATGCGCTCGCGGGCCGGGATTGCGAGGTCAATGTCGCGGTCAATTTGTCGGCAATCCAGCTTCAGCGTGACCAGATCGCGCCGATGGTCGAGGCCGCACTCGCGGCCAATGGCGTGGACGGCCGCCGGATCACGCTCGAACTCACCGAAAGCGCGCTGGTCACCGATCCCGATCATATCGCCCGGACGATGCACGCGCTCAAGGCGCTCGGCACCACGCTGGCGATGGACGATTTCGGCACCGGCTATTCGAACCTCGCCTATCTGCAGAAGCTGCCGATCGACGTACTCAAGATCGACCGCAGCTTCGTCACCGGCATGCTCGCCGACCGCGACAAGATCGCGATCGTGCGCGCGATTTTGAGTCTCGCCCAGGCGCTCGGAATGCGGACCACGGCGGAAGGCGTCGAGACCAACGAGCTTGCCCAGACGCTCGCGGCGCTCGGCTGCACCTATGGGCAGGGCTATCTCTATGCGCGGCCGCTGCCGCGCGACGAGGCTTACGCGTTGCTGTCGCGTGACAGCGATTCGGCGACCACCGCATCGGCGATCTGACCTAAACGGTCGTCCCCGGGAAAGCCCTCGGCAATCCAGTAATCCTCGATCCGGCGCAGGGCCTTGGCGACCTCCGGACCCTTTGACAAACCGCGCCCGATCAGCGCGCCGCCGCTGAGCGGCAAGCGAGGCGGTGCCCAGCCCGTGACATCGCGCGCGCCATCGGCATCGCCCGCCAGCAACAACCGGTCGGCGGCGCGATCGGGCCGATGCGATAGGCGAGCGCCAGCGGCCCTTCGGCGAAATCGGCGCGAATGGCGCTGGCCAGCGCCTGACGCTCGGCATTGGACAATTTGAGCCGCGCGCCGACCGCTTCGTTCGCAGCAGGATCGGGCGGGAGGATGGTGGCGAGGCGGCGGATCGGATCGGGGGCAAGGCCGGCTGCAGACTCGTGCCCGGCGAGCGTCGCGAGCCGATCGACGCCGTGCATGTCGATTTCCGGCACCACGGGCTTCAGAATGTCGCGCTCGACCATCAGTCGAAGCACGCGGACCGCATCGGGCGCGACGACCAGCTTGAGCAACTCGTCGCGAATCCGCTCCCGCGAGAGCGCCATCAGATCGTTGGCGCGGGCGGTGCAGGCCGCCAGCGCTTCCGCATCGGGCGTGTCGCCGAACCGGGCGAGGAAACGGAAGAAGCGCAGGATGCGTAAATGATCTTCCGCGATGCGTTGCAACGGATCGCCGATGAAGCGGATATGCCGTTTCTCGAGATCGGCGAGCCCGCCGAAATAGTCGAAGATCTCGCCCGTCAGCGGATCGGCATAGAGCGCGTTGATCGTGAAATCGCGGCGCGCCGCATCCTCGCGCCAGTCGTCGGTGAAGGCGACGGTGGCGCGGCGCCCATCGGTCGAAACGTCGCGGCGCAGCGTCGTCACCTCGACCACCGTACCGCTGCTGACCGCGGTGATCGTGCCATGCGCGATGCCGGTGGGGATCGCCTTGATCCCGGCACCTTCGAGCAGGTCGACGACCTGTTCGGGCGCATGGGGTGTCGCCACGTCGACATCGGTGACGGGCAGGCCGAGCAGCGTATCGCGTACCGCGCCGCCGACGAACCGGGCATTGCCCGGCCCCAGCGTCGCGGCGAGCCGGTCGAGGCCGGGCTGGTGCCGCCAGGGGGCGTCGGGAAGGGTCATCGCATCCACCTCAGGCGCCGCGAGAGATTGACCAGCATCGCTGCGGTCGCGCCCCAGATGCGGTAGTCCTGCCATGCGATCTCATAATAATGCCGGTCACGTCCCTGCCATTCGACGCTGGTTTCGACATGGTTCGCGGGGTCGAGCACGAAGTCCAGCGGAACCTCGAACACTGCCGCCACCTCGGCGGGTTCGGGTATGAAGACCAGGTCGGGCGCGATCACGCCGACCACGGGCTGCACCTCGAAGCCGGTGATGGTGCGATAGGAGTCGGCTTCCCCGACCAGCTCGACCGCGTGCGGGGAAAGCCCGATCTCCTCGCGCGCTTCGCGCAACGCCGCGGCGGTCGCATTGGCATCGCCGGGATCGATACGGCCGCCGGGAAACGCAATCTGCCCGGCATGGCGGCGCAGCGAATCGGTGCGCTGGGTCAGGATCACGCCCGGCGAGGGGCGGTTGGTGACCGCGACCAGCACTGCTGCGGGAGTCGGCACGCCGTCGCTCTCCGGCGTCACGTCGCGCAGGTCGCCCGAAAGCAGCACGGGCGCGTGCTCTGCCGCGAGCGCGGCGCGAAGACGCTCAGCCAGCGTCATGCCGGCTCGATCGGGAAGAAGGTGCCGCGGCTCCAGATGCCGGGCGGGTTCGAGCCATTGTCGAGCGCGAGCGCGGCGATCTCATAGTAGAGCGCCCGCGCGATCAGCGCTTCAAGTCCGGCGCGGACATGGAGATAGGGGTGGGGGCCGTCAGCATGTTCCTCGAAGCGGATCGCGTGATCCGGGCCGGCCGGGATCAGGTCGCCGGTGTTGAGCCGGAAGGCGATTTCCGCATCCGCATCCGCGCCCTCAACCTTCATCTCGACCGCGACGAAGGGGGCATCCTCGACATCGATGTCGAGCTTTTCGACCGGGGTCACCAGCACATGGCTGCCGTCCGGCTCGCGGCGCAGGATGGTGGAGAAGAGCCGCACCATCGCCGGGCGGCCGATCGGCGACCCCTGATGGTACCAGGTGCCGTCGCGCGCGATCCGCATGTCGCTATGCCCGCAATGCTCGGGATTCCAGCTGGCGACCGGCGGCAGTTTCTGTTCGTCCGCCAGCCGAGCGATCTCCGCAAGGGAGAGGCTGGCGAGATCGGGTTGGGACGGCATCGGCATTGGCATGCCGTTAGGCGCTTTTACGCGCCGGGGTAAAGAGTCAGCGCGGTCCGACGATCCCGGCACGGTCTGGCGCACCGTTGCGGGCGAGCAGGCGGTGTTGCTCGAACGGACCGGGCAGACGCCACCGGCTCGTCGCCTGCGCATCGAAGCCGAACTGGGCATAATATTCGGGGTCGCCGATCAGCATCAGCGCTTCGCGATCCGCCATCTCGATCGCCTTCCACATCAGCGCGCGGCCGATGCCGATATTCTGGCGTGCGGGCGAAACCGCGACCGGCCCCACCATCACTATCGGGATATGGCCCCCCTCATCGGCGGTGAGCGCGACGGGCCAGCACTGGATACTGCCGACCAGCGCGCCATCTTCGACCGCGGCGAAGCTGAGGGTGGGAATCGGGTCCATGCCCAGGCGCACGCGATAGGCGGTGCGGCCATGGCGATCCGCGCCGAACGCCGCGTCGAGCAGCGATTCGACCTCCTCAGCGGGTACATCGGCAAGCGGGACCAGGTGGAACAAGCGGCAAACTCCAGTACGCCCGGGGGTGGACGCCGGGGGCGCGCGCCTTTAGCCGCGATACTTCACGGACTCAAAGCGATTCCGATCGGAGACCCGCGATGAAGCTCTATGACGCGCCCTGGGCGCCGAGTCCGCGCCGCGTGCGCATCTTCCTCGCCGAAAAGGGCATCGAGGTGCCGCGCGAGCCGATCAACCTGCGCGGTGGCGAGCAGCTTGGCGATGCCTATCTGCAGATCAATCCGCGCGGCGCGGTCCCCGCGCTCGAGCTCGACGATGGCGAGGTGCTGTGCGAATCGGCGGCGATCTGCCGTTACTTCGAGGCGCTGCACCCCGAGCCGCCGCTGTTCGGGATCAGCGCAATCGAGATTGGGCGCATCGAAAGCTGGACCCGCCGGATCGAGGGCGATGGTTATGCGGCTGCAGTCTATGTGCTGCGCAACACGGTACCGGCGTTCAAGGACCGGGCGATTCCCGATGCGGCACTCGCCGTCGTGCAGATACCCGAACTCGCGGAGCGTGGTGCCCAGATGTGGGACGGGTTCACCCAGGCACTCGACCGGCGGCTGGCGGATCGGGAATGGATCGCCGGTGGCGGATACAGCTTTGCCGACATCACTGCGCTGGTGACGATCGATTTCGCGCGCGCGGCGAAACTGGCGGTGCCCGAGCGGCTGGTTCATCTTGGCCGCTGGTATGCCGAGGCGTCGGCGCGGCCGAGCGCATCGGCGTAGGGACTTTCCGCCGCCGCGGGTTCTGCTATGGGCGCGGCTTCCTTCCGGAAGGCATGGTTTCTTGCACGATCTTCTCCAGCTCCAGGTCCGCGATTTCGAGGTTCAGGTTCTCACCGGCATCTATTCCGAAGAGACCCACCTGCCGCAGCCGCTGCGCATTTCGATCACCGTCGACATGGTGCCGCCCGCGCATTTCGCGCCCAACACGCCGCTCAGCGCGTCGAAGAGCTATATCGATCTGAAGCATGCGGCGTCCGCAGCGCTGCCGGAGGGCGTGCATTTCACGCTGATCGAGGGTGTCGCGGATCACATCGCCGACACGCTGTTCGCCGGCGACGCACGCGTCCAGCGCGTCCAGGTCGAAATCGTCAAGCTGGCCATCGCCGAGGCAGACGAGAAGATCGGCATCACCCTTGTCCGCCACCGGCGCTAGGCTTCTTGCTTGGCGGCACCGGCCCGCAGCAGCCTCAGGCGCTCGGGAACAGCGCGCTAGCGGCGGACCTGCACCAGCCGGAGTTCGATCGATTGCCCCGGCGCGGGCAGCGGATTGCGGGTGTCGGTGATCCAGGCGAGCTGGCCCTGACCGTCAAGAATACGCGCCGACACCGCATAGCTGCGCCGCGGCTCGATCCTGACCGAGTCATAGCTGAGCGAAAAGGTGAGCGGGACCTGGTTGCCTTTGGTGTTGATTTCGGTCTGGGCGATGGTGACCGAAGGGGCGTCCATCAGCGACACGTCGCTGACCGTCACGATCAGCCGCGAATCGGCCGGAAGGGCGATCCGCTCGCGATAGGTGGCGGTGCCGGTCAGCGTAACCGCGCCCGGCTGGGGCGTGGTGGCGCAGGCGGCAAGGCTCATCAGCAGGGGGACGATCGGCAAGATGCGCATGGCTCCATCTCCTCTCCAGCCCGCCGATCAGGGACGGCAGGGGCCGAGCTGCTGTAGCACGAACCGGTAGTCTTCGCGCGCAAGTCCGGCATTGGCCGACTCTTCGCTGGCGGTGCTTGTCGGCGGCAGCGCCCGCGGAAGGCCGCAGGCGAGGCGATACCAGAGCAACGTGTCGCGGGGCGGCGGCGCGGCGGCGTCATCGACCACCTCGCCCAGCGCGACGGCCCAGCGGCGCTGTTCGCCGGGGCGGCGCAGGATCGAGAGCGAGATGGGCGCGCCTGTCGCAGTCTGGACGAAGATCTGGGTCTCACCCTCACCCGGCAAGGTGCCGGGGACATGGAAGGCATTGCCGAGGCCGGTGATTGCGGGCGGCGCATCGGGCGCCACCATTTCCTGCACCACCCGGCGCGTGAGCGCATCGAGATCCGCCGACCAGTCGCGCTGCGAATCGAGCGTGGTGAGCTGGACCATCGATGCCTGCCCCGTAACGGGACGGGTGAACAGCAGGACGCGGCGCTTGTTGAGCTTGGGAAGCTTTCCGCGGGCGTCGAGCGGGACATCGACGACATAGCCGACCCGCGTCGGCATGGCGCCGGGCGCGCGAATCAGCGCCAGAACATCGGCCTCGACGTAGAAGCGAACGCGGCCCGGAGCGACGTTCGCGGCCTCGGCCCCCTTGATTCGCGCGGCGCTCCGGACCTGCGCATCGAGCAGAACGGGGGAGTCCAGCACCAGATCCGCAATCTCCGCATAGGGCGGAGCGATCGTTGCGGACTGCGCAACGGTCTGTGCGGAGGCGGACATTAACAATTGCGGCGAAGTTGCGGCAATCGCGGCGGAAAGCGAAATGAAACGGGTCCGGAACATGGCGAGCAGGCTAGGCGATTATGGTAGCGCCATACAGAAATATTTCTGCCACGCGCGGATTATACGTTTATTGCGTCCGACAAAGCGTTTGCGTCACGCAAATCGCCGCGATAGGACTCGCGCCTCTGCCGGTGGTCGTATGACGACCGCACGGTCGAGCCACGCCGATAAAGATGCCAAGGTGCCGGGCAACGGCGCGGCCGAATGAAGGAGTTAAGTTGCTGAATGGCCTACGCAGATCGTGATGTAGGAGGCAGCCGTGTCGTCGCGAGTGTGATCGTGGCGATCATTCTGGCGGCATTGGGTTACGTGTTCGTAACCGGCCTCGCTTACAAATTTGTCAAAGAAAAGGTGGAGAAGATGGACGTCTTCGACATCGAAGAGCCACCGCCTCCCCCGGAGGAGGTGCCGCCTCCGCCTCCGCCGCCCGACACGCCGGTTCCGCCGCCGCCGACCACGGTCGTCGTGCCGCCCGCCGTCGTTCCGGTGCAGAGTCAAGCAC
>Ga0247823_10001206_pt1 | contig 21539 bp, 22 predicted proteins | sample 13C_PalmiticAcid_2_FD_192426 | JGI IMG/M metagenome (GOLD analysis project Ga0247823, IMG submission 192426) | Soil microbial communities from agricultural site in Penn Yan, New York, United States - 13C_PalmiticAcid_Day30 | ecosystem: Environmental > Terrestrial > Soil > Agricultural land... | reverse complement strand
GCCATCAGCTTTCTAAACCATGTTCTGGCGCCCGGAAAACTACAATTCAAGGATGCTTGCCCAACGCACCCTCAAATCCCTGACCAAGGCCGTCGGTGTCGGCCTGCACAGCGGTCAGCGGGTGGAGTTGACGTTGCGGCCGGCCGCGCCCGACACCGGCATCGTGTTCCGTCGGGTGGACCTGTCCGCGCCGGTGGAGATTCCGGTCAACGCCATGGCGGTGACCGACACCCGCCTGGCCTCCACCATTTCCAACGGTGGCGTGAAGGTGCACACCATCGAGCACCTCATGAGCGCCTGCGCCGGCCTGGGTCTGGACAACCTCTACGTGGACATCACGGCCGAGGAAGTGCCCATTCTGGACGGCTCTTCGGCCTCTTTCGTCTACCTGCTGCAGAGCGCCGGCATCGTGATGCAGAACGCGCCCAAGCGCTTCATCCGCGTCGTCAAACCGGTGGAAGTGCGCGAAGGCGAGGGCCGCACGCTCAAGTGGGCGCGCCTCGATCCCTTCCACGGCTACAAACTCGCGTTCGAGATCGAGTTCAACCACCCGGCCGTGAACTCCACCGGCCAGCGCGTGGAGTTCGACTTCGGCAGCGGCCAGTACGCGCGCGAGATCGCGCGCGCCCGCACCTTCGGCTTCACCCGCGACGTGGAAATGATGCGCTCCAACGGCCTGGCCATGGGCGGCGGGCTGGACAACGCCATCGTGATGGACGACGTCAAGGTGCTCAACGCCGACGGCCTGCGCTACCAGGACGAGTTCGTCAAGCACAAGATCCTCGACGCCATGGGCGACCTCTACATCGTCGGCAAGCCGCTGCTCGCGGCCTACAGCGCCTTCCGCAGCGGCCACGCGATGAACAACCAGCTGCTGCGAGCGCTGCTGGAACGGCCCGATGCCTACGAGATCGTGAGCTTCGAGCACGAGCGCGAAGCCCCGCAAGGCTTCGCCCAGCTCGCGCCGGCCTGGTGATCGGCGGCGCCACCCATGCTGCTGTTCCGCTGGACCGTGATGCTGCTGCTGCTCGCAGCCGGCGTGTGCTTTGCCTTCTACATCGGCACCGGCCAGGCGCGCTACCGCCAATGGGGCATCGTGATCCTGAAATGGACCGTCATCGCCGCCCTGGGCTTCTTCGGCGTGCTCATCCTGGAACGCCTGCTGTAAGCCGACCGCCGCTCAGTGCGGTGGCGGCTCGGACACCGGCCGCACGAAGGCGCTGAAGAGCTGCAGCTCGCTGGTGTTGATCAGGCCGATCTTCATTTCCACTTCCAGCTCGCGGCCTTGCCGGTCCAGCACCGTGCGCCGCAGCAGCCGGCCCGTGAAGGGCGCCTGGCCCGTGGTGTGGAAATGCGCCAGTGCCTTGACGAAAGCGATGTGGTAGCGCTCGGGCAGGATGGTGTCGGCCAGCGACTCGCCGCGCACTTCCTGGCGCGTCCAGCCGAACATGTCTTCGGCCGCCGCGTTCCAGTCGGTGATGCAGCCGTCGAAGTCGATGCCGATGAAGGCCTCCTGCGCGCTGTCGATCACGGACTGCACACGCTCCTCGTTGGCGCGCAGGTCGTCCACGGTCTCGCGCAGTTCGGCGGTGCGCTCGCTCACGCGCCGCTCCAGCGCGGCATGGTTCTGGCGCAGCGCGGCTTCGTTGGCCTGCAGGCCTTTCACCAGGGAGTTGAAGGCATTGCCGAGCATCGCGACTTCCCGGTAGGCGCCGGTGGTGGGCGCCTTCACCGCGTAACCGGCCTCGATGCCGCGCGCCACATCGGTCAGGTCGAGCAGGGGTCGCGTGATCAGGCGCGCCACCAGCCAGCCCAGCAGGGAGAACAGCAGCGCCGCCACCATGCCGCCGAGCAGCATGCGCCGGTGCAGCTGGTTCACCGGCGCGTAGGCCTCGTCCAGGGTCTGGCGCACCAGCACGCGCCAGCCCAGGCCGGGGTACGCATTGAAGCCGTTGTCGCGGGTGTGGCCCACGAGGTACTTCTGGCCATCGGGCCAGGTCTCCGTCGCATGGCCCGACTCGCCCCGGCCTGCGGCTTCCACACTCGCCAGCTTCAGCGCCGTGCCCTGCAGGTCCTTGGGGCCGAGCAGCACCGCGCCGTTGGTCGAGACGATCAGCAGATCGACGCTGCGGTGGCGGCTCACGGGGGCGAAGATCGCCTCCTGGATCTCGCTGGCCCATTGCCACGACAGGTGCACGCCCAGCACCCCGGTGACCTGGCCGGCGGCGTCGGTCAGCGGGAAGGCGATGTCGACGAAGCGCTGCGGCTCGCTGCCCGTGGGGCCCAGCAGCTGGGCCAGTGGCGGGGCGTCGTGCACGTCGCCCATGGGCTGGCCATTCAAGGCCTTGCGGAACCAGGGCTGCGCCGACACATCCGCGCCTTCGAGCATGCCGCGCGTGGCGGTGCGCACCACGCCCGCGGTGTCGGTCACGCCGATCCAGGCGTAGTGCGGGTAACTTCTCTGCAGGGCTTCGATCTCCCGGCGAATGGTGTCGATGTCGCTGGGGCCGCTCAGGCGCTGGGCGATCAGGCGCACCTCGCGGTAGCGCGCGAACATGGCGCGGTCCAGCCGGCTCGCCGTCTGCTGCGCCAGCTCGGTCAGGTTGGCACCGATGGCTTCGCGCACCTGGAAGCTCGCGGCGCGGTCGCTGAACAGCGTCAGGCTCAAGGTGAGCAGCAGCGACAGCGCGGTGAAGGCCAGGGCGAGCCATGCCTTCAGGCTGAGACGGCGCAGCGGCGAGGAACCCTCCATGGCCATCAGTACACCCGCCCAGCCTTGTAGGTGGCGTGGGTGCGCGCCTGCTGGGTGGAGACCTTGCTGATCGCTGCGAGGGTGCGGCTCACCTGGGCGTGGGTGATGGCCAGGCCGAGCGCGTCGGCCGCGTCCTTGCCGGGCAGGCCGGGCAGGCGCAGCAGGCGCTTGACCATTTCCTGCATCTGCGGCTTGCCGGCCCGGCCACTGCCGGCCACGGCCTTTTTCAACTGCAGCGCGGTGTACTCGGCCACCTCCAGCTGATTGGCCACGAGGGCGGTGAGGCAGGCGCCGCGCGCCTGGCCCAGCAACAGCGTGGCCTGGGGGTTGACGTTGACGAACACGATTTCACAGACCGACACCTGGGGCTGGTAGCGCGTCACCACCTCGGTGATGCCGTCGAACAGGATCTTGAGCCGCTCGGGCAGCAGGGCGCCGTCCTTCGGGCTGGTCTGGATGGTGCCGCTGGCGACGTAGTGCAGGGCGGCGCCTTCGGTGTCGATCACGCCGAAGCCGGTGCACTGCAGGCCGGGGTCGATGCCAAGGATGCGCATGTCAGTGAGGTCTCAGAGGTCGAAGGTCCAGCGCACCGAGTGGAAGAACACGGGTGCGGCGAAACACAGGGCGTCCACGCGGTCGAGCAGGCCGCTGGCGCCGGTGACCGAGCGGCCCGCCAGGCCCCAGTGGGTCACGCCGCGGTCGCGCTTGATGGCCTTCATGACGAGGTGGCCGAAGCTGCCGGCCGCGCAGGCGACCAGGGCCATGGCCAGCGCGGGCAGCGGTTTGAACGGGGTGAAGCCCGACAGCACGGCGCCGAGCAGGCCACCGGCGGCCAGACCCAGGGCCCAGCTGCGCCAGTGGAAGCTGTTGCTGATGGCAGGGGCCACGGGTCGGCGCAGGCCGCGCGCGGCCAGGTGCTGCACCAGCATGCAGGTCTGCACCACCAGCACGAGGAAGAACACGAGGAAGGCGGTCTTGCCGGCGAAGCCCTTGAAGTTGAGCAGCAGCAGCGCGGGCACGTGGCTCATGCCGTACACGCAGACCATGATGCCCCACTGCAGCTTGGCGTTGCGCTCCAGGAAGCGCTGCGGGTCGTTGCCCAGCGCGCTCACGGCGGGAATGGCGAGGAACACGTAGACCGGGATGAACACGGTGAACAGGTTGAAGCGCTCGGTCCAGACCAGCGCGTACTGCAGCGGCAGCACGATGAAGAAGGCCAGCACCAGGCTGCGGTGATCGCTGCGGCGGGTGGGCGAGAGGCTGATGAACTCGCGCAGGATGAAGAACGAGACCAGGCCGAACAGCACGATGGCGAAGCCCTCGCCCATGACCCAGCCGACCCAGAACACCAGCATCATCATCCAGGAGCTGCGCAGCAGCGCCTGGTTGTCCTGCAGGCGCAGGGCGCGCTCGCCGCTGGCGTCCTCGTCGCCCGAGCGGCGCTCGCGCAGCGACAGCAGCACGCCCACGCCGCTGGCGATCAGCAGCAGGCCGAACAGCACGACGAAGGCCAGGCTGACCTGCTGGTCGGGGGTGAGGCTGCGCAGGAAGGAGGTCATGGGGTCAGACGTCTCTCAGGGCCATGACGGCCTCGCGCGCGCGTTTCAGGAAATCGGCGCGGGGTTCTTCGGCGCCCAGCACCAGCGGCTCGCCGAAGGTGACCGAGCACAGCACCGGCACCGGCACCACCTCGCCCTTGGGGATGACGCGCTGCACGTTGTGGATCCAGGCCGGTACCAGCACCACGCCGGGAAAGCGCTGCGCCAGGTTGTACAGGCCCGACTTGAAAGGCTGGGGGTCTTCCTCGTGGCCCCGCGTGCCTTCGGGGAAGAGGATCAGCGAGTCACCGTTCTCCAGGGCCTGGGCCAGGGGCGCCAGCGGGTCCTCATCGCCCTTGCGCTCGCGCTCCACGTACACGGCGTTGAACACCTCGGTGGTGATCCAGCGCTTGAAGCGCGAGGCGGTCCAGTAGTCTTTGGCGGCGATCGGGCGGGTGATGCTGCGCAGCTCCTGCGGAAGCGCCGCCCAGATCAGCACGAGGTCGGCATGGCTCTGGTGGTTGGCGAAGTAGATGCGCTGCTCGGCCTTGGGCGGGCAGCCGTACCAGCGCGCCTGCGCGCCGGTGAGCAGGCGCACCAGGCCGAGCAGGAACACGCTCATGAGGCTGGCGCGCAGGTTCATGGCAGTGCGACTCCGCCCATGCGGGCCACGATGGTGCCGGTGCGCCGGGCCAGGTAGGCCGAGCCCTGGCGGGTCTCGAAGAACTTGGGCGAGGGCAGCATCACCGCGAGCCGTGCCGCCTCGTGCGCGCTGAGCTTGCTGGCCGGCTTGTTGAAGTAGCGCTGTGAAGCGGCTTCGGCACCGAAGATGCCTTCGCCCCATTCCACGCTGTTGAGGTAGATCTCCAGAATGCGGCGTTTGTCGAGCAGGGCTTCGAGCATCAGCGTGAGCACCAGCTCCTGGCCCTTGCGCAGCAGCTGGCGTTCGCCGGAGAGCAGCAGGTTCTTGGCCAGTTGCTGCGTGATGGTCGAGCCGCCGACCACCTTGGGTTCGCGCGCGGGCTGGGCGGGCTGGCGCGCGGCGCGTTTGTCGGCCTGTTGCTGGCGGCGTTCGTTCTTCTGCCAGGCGCCTTCGATGGCGCCCCAGTCCACGCCCCGGTGATCGGCGAAGCCGGCGTCTTCCGAGGCGATCACGGCGCGCTTGAGGTGGGGGCTGATTTGCGCATCGGCCACCCAGCGGTGCGACCAGCGCCAGTCCTTGTCACTCTGCAGGCTCTCGCCCGCGATGCGCCAGGCCTCGGAGCGCATGAAGGCGGTGCTGGTGGGGTCGACCGCCACCATGAGCGCGATGCGCGCGAGGAAGAACAGTTGCAGGGCCAGCCCTGCCAGGATCAGCCACAACAACCAGCGTCCGAGCGACCTCATGCGGGGTGGACCTTATTGGCCTGAGAGCTGGGTCTGCAGCGTCTCGTCGCGGGTGAAGCGAAAGCGCGAGACGACCACGATCTGGTCGGCCTGGCGGCGCATGGCTTCGTTGAAGCGACCGAACGACAGGCTGCGCACGATGGCCTGGGCGCGGCGGTCGAGCTGGCTGATGCCCGAGGGCTGCACGACTTCCGTGTCGAGCACGGTGCCGTTGTGGTTCACCGTGATGACCATGGTCAGTTCGCCGTAGAGCTTGCGGCCGCCGGCCTCGGGGAAGTTGGAGGTGCCCCGGTCCTCGATCTTGCGGCGCAGCTCGTCGTAGTAGATGGCGTAGACCGCCTCGCGCGTGGCCGGGCTGATGTAGCGCTTCTTCGGGCGGGCGTTTTCCTCGTTGATGCGCTTTTCGATCTCGGCCAGGATCTTCACCAGCGCGCGGCGCTTCTGCTCGCGCTCGGACGAGGCCTGGCTGGGGTTGACCGACTCGGGGTCGGGCGGCGGCATCCTGGCGAGTTCGCGGCGCACCTGGGCCAGAAGGCGGTTCTGCTGTTCGCGCAGCACCTCGATCGTGCGCTCGTCTTCCTCGTGGGCATCGCCGATGCGGGCCACGGTGGCAGGCGGCAGCGGCGAGGTGGCGCGCCCGCGTTCGGCTTCGCCACCACCGGCCAGCGAGGTCTGAGCGATGGCCGTGGCCTTGTCGGGCCGCTCGTTGCCGCGCGCGTTGACGAGGATGACTTCCAGCGGCGTGTCCTGGAACACGCGGTTGAAGCGCTCAGGGTCCACGAAGCGCACCGTGAGCAAAGCGGCATGGACGGCGACCGACAGCCCCAGCGCCAGTTGCAGCGTGCTCAGCTTCTTGAAATAGGACAGGGCGGACGGCTTCACTCGGGCATTATCCGTGCTGGGTGTCGCCTGGGCCTCAATCCCCCGCCGGGCCGGGCGTTTGGGGCGGCTGGGCGGCGATTTCACCGTCGGTTTCGTTGACGTCGATGGCCAGGGCCAGCGGCGCGGCCAGCGCCTCCTCGTCCTCGGCGTCGTCGCCCGCGGTCTCGCCCGCACCGTCCACCGGCAGGTCCAGCCGTTCGATGACGGTGCCGTGGATGTCGAGCGTGATGTCGTCGATCTCACCCAGCCTCACGCGCACGTGGGCGCCGCGCGGCAGGCCTTCGGCCCCCAGCACCGGCAGCACCAGGGGCAGGGTGTCGGCGCGCACCAGGTTGTCCTTGATCAGGGTGGCGGTGACTTCGGTGATGCCTTCCTGGCGCAGGTACTGCAGCGTCCAGTAGCGCTCCATGCCGTTCTGGAAGCCGTTGTAGGCGGTGTACGCGGCGTCGAAGGCGCTGATGACGGAGAACAGGTTGGCGTCCTTGGGCTTGAACGGCGCGGCGAGCGCGGCCGTCTTGCCGTGGCGCGCGCAGGCAATGATCTGCCACTGGTTGACCAGGTCCACGTAGCGGCGCAGGGGCGAGGTGCTCCAGGCGTAGCTCTTGACGCCGATGCCGGCGTGCGGCTGGGCCTTGGTGCCCATGCGCACCTTGATGCCCGGCTGCAGGCTGGCCTGGCTGCGGTAGATGCCGGGCACGCCGCACTCGGCCAGCCAGTTGCCCCAGGTGCTGTTGGCCAGGATCATGGCCTCGGCCACCATCAGGTCCAGCGGCGCGCCGCGCTTGCGGGTGCCGATGACCACCCGTTCGTTGCCCTGCGGTTCGTCGCCGCTCACGCCTTCGAGGCGGAAGGTGTAGTCCGGGCGGGTGAAGTTCTCGGGCTTGCCGCGCACCACTTCGCGCTGGGCCTTGAGGTGCAGCGCCAGCCGGAACAGGAACGCCAGCGAGGGCTGCAGCGCCGCGATGTCGGCCGGGGCGTCGGTGGCCGGTTCGCCCGCGAGCCAGGCCTCGGTGATCACCGTGTCGAGCTGGTCGTGCCGCAGGTTGAGCGCGATCGGCACGCGCTCCAGCGCGGTGCGGCTGTCGGTGACGGCCAGGGTGGCTTCGTCGAAGCTCACGTACAGGGACACGGCGGGACAGTCGCGCCCGGCCATGAGCGTGTAGGCCTGCACCACGTCGTCGGGCAGCATGGTGATCTTGTGGCCGGGCATGTAGACGGTGGACAGGCGCGTGCGCGCCACCTGGTCGACGGGGCCTTCCGGCACGATGGCCAGGCCCGGTGCCGCGATGTGGATGCCCAGCGTGACGCTGCCACTGCCCAGGCCTTGCAGCGAGAGCGCGTCGTCGATCTCGGTGGTCTGCGAGTCGTCGATGGAGAAGGCCTGCACCGGCGCCAGGGGCAGTTCCTCGGCGATCGCCGGGGCCTGCAGCGCGGGGAAGCCCGTGCCTTTGGGGAACTGGTCGAACAGGAAACGCTGCCAGTGGAACTGGTAGGCGCTGCTGATGGCGCCCGCGTTTTGCAGCAGGGTCAGCGGCGCGGTCTGGCTGGTGCGCGCGGCTTCCACCACGGCCTTGTACTCGGGGGCGTTCTTGTCCGGCCGGAACAGGATCTTGTAGAGCTGCTGTCGCACCGGGGCCGGGCAGCTGCCACTGGCGAGTTCCGCCGCCCAGGCCTCGATCTGGGCCTGCACCTGTTTCTTCTTCTCGATCGCGGCCAGGGCCTGCGCGAGGATGTCGGCCGGTGCCTTCTTGTAGCGGCCCTTGCCGGCGCGGCGGAAGTAGTGCGGGGCGCCCTGCAGGCAGACCAGGGCGGCCACCTGCTCGGTCACGCCGGCGTTGTCGCTGAAGTACTCGTGGGCCAGGTCCACGAACCCGAATTCGTCTTCGGGCGCGAATTCGTAGGCCAGTTCGAGTTCCATGGTCTCGGCCAGGGCCGTGGCCGCGGTCATCAGCTGGCCGGGCGCGGGTTTTTCGAAGCGCAGCAGCGCGTTGGCGGCCTTGACCTTGACCCGTTTGCCGGATTCGAGCTCGACTTGCAGGGAATTTTCGGCTTCGGACAGGAGGCGGCCGGTCAACAGCTTGCCGGCGTCATCAAACAGAATGTGCATGGGCCCGATTCTCCCATGGGGCCATCACAGGCCCAGGAAATGGAACAGGTCGTCGATGTGGGCATCGAAGTCGCTGATGGCATGGTCGCCGCCTTCCAGCAGGCGGGTCGTGCCGCCGGCGCAGAAGGCCTGCATCTCGCGCCAGTCCAGCACCTCGTCGCCCTTGGCCACGATGGCGAACTGGCGCTCAGGGGTGGCCGGGTGCCGGGGGGCCAGGCGCGCGATGTCGTCCTGCTGTTGCTGCAGCTCCCCCATGAACGACGGATCGACGACGAAGCGCGCCTGCGGGTCGTGCCAGGCGGTCTGTTCACCGATGTAATGCACGAGGTCGCGCGCGGGAAACACCGCCGGGTTGAGCAGCACCGACCGGCGGCAGCCGGTCTGCAGCGCCAGCCAGCGCGCGTAGAAACCGCCCAGCGAGGAGCCGACCACCGCCATGGTGTCGCGCGGCCAGTCCTGCACGCCCTTCATGACCATTTCCATGGCTTCGCGCGGCGAGGGAGGCAGCTGCGGGCACCACCAGACCACCTCGGGGTGCCGCGCCGCCCTGCGCGCGGCGACTTTTTGCGCTTTCATCGATTGCGGCGACGAACGAAAACCATGCAGGTACAACAGGTGGGTGGTGGCGGGTGTCATGGCCGAAGGATAATCGGGGCCTGACATGGCCGCCGTCTTCGACAAACCCACCCTGCTGCAGCGCATTGCCCCGATCTTCCAGGGCTTTGACGGCTGGCTGCTGTTCGCCATCCTGCTGATGGCCGGCGCCGGCCTGATCACCATGTATTCGGTGGGCTTCGACCACGGCACACGTTTCGCGGCCCACAGCCGCAACATGCTGCTGGCCGTGGGCCTGATGTTCCTGGTGTCGCAGGTGCCGCCTCAGCGGCTGATGACGCTGGCCGTGCCGCTCTACACCCTGGGGGTGATGCTGCTGCTGGGCGTGGAGCTGTTCGGCATCATGCGCAAGGGCTCGCAGCGCTGGCTGGACATCGGCGTCACCGTCATCCAGCCCAGCGAACTCATGAAGATCGCCATGCCGCTGATGCTGGCCTGGTGGTTCCACCGCCGCGAAGGCCAGCTCAAGCCGCTGGATTTCGTGGCGGCCGGCATCCTGCTCATCATGCCGGTGGCGCTCATCCTCAAGCAGCCCGACCTGGGCACCTCGCTGCTGGTGATGTCCTCGGGGCTGGCCGTCATCTTCTTCGCTGGCTTGAGCTGGAAGCTGATCCTGCCGCCGGTGGTGCTGGGCGTGATCGGTGTGGTGACCCTGATCGCCATGGAGCCCCAGATGTGCGCGGCGGGCGTGGACTGGCAGATCCTGCACGAGTACCAGCGCCAGCGCGTGTGCACGCTGCTCGACCCCTCGAAGGACCCGCTGGGCAAGGGCTTTCACATCATCCAGGGCATGATCGCCATCGGCTCGGGTGGCATCTGGGGCAAGGGCTTCATGCAGGGCACGCAGACCCACCTCGAGTTCATTCCCGAGCGCACCACCGACTTCATCTTTGCCGCCTTCTCCGAAGAATTCGGTCTCATGGGCGTGCTGGGCCTCATGTGCGGTTTCGTCTTCCTGATCGTGCGCGGCCTGCTGATCGCGGTGGAGGCACCGACCCAGTTTTCCCGGCTGGTGGCGGCCGCGGTCACGCTCAACGTGTTCGTCTATGCCTTTGTGAACATGGGCATGGTCAGCGGCATCCTGCCGGTGGTGGGCGTGCCGCTGCCCTTCGTGAGCTATGGCGGCACCGCCATGGTGACGCTGGGCGTCGGCCTGGGCATCCTGATGTCGATCGCCAAGTCCAAGCGCCTGATGCAGTCCTAGAGACCCTGACGGCCGCGCGCGGCACCGGGGTTCTTACAATGGGCCGATGATTTCACGCGAACCCACCCTGGCCCGTCTGGCCACCGCCCAAAGCCTGTTGCTCGAACCGTTCGGGCTGAGCCCCACGCACCTGCAGCGCGCGCTCGGCGAGATCATGTCGCACGGCGTGGACGACGCCGACCTGTACTTCCAGACCACGCGCAGCGAGGGCTGGAGCCTGGAAGAGGGCATTGTCAAGACCGGCAGCTTCAGCATCGACCAGGGCGTCGGCGTGCGCGCGGTCAGCGGTGAAAAGACGGCGTTCGCCTATTCGGATGACCTGTCCTGGGACTCGCTGATCGACGCGGCCCACACGGTGCGCTCGATCTCCGCCCAGGGCCAGGGCCGCAAGGTGCGCGTGCCGGCCGTGAAAGTGTCCAAGTCGCGTTCGCTCTACCCGGGCCTGGACCCGATCGCCACGCTCGACAGCACCGCCAAGGTCGCGCTGCTGGAAAAAGTGGAGCGCATGGCCAAGGCCAAGGACCCGCGGGTGAAGCAGGTCATGGCCGGCCTGGCGAGCGAGTACGACGTGGTGCTGGTGGCGCGCGCCGATGGCACCCTGGCGGCCGACGTGCGCCCGCTCATCCGCCTGTCGGTGACGGTGATCGCCGAGCAGTCCGGCCGGCGCGAAGCCGGCTCCTCGGGCGGCGGCGGTCGCTTTGGCCTGGCCTATTTCGACGACGCGATGGTGCAGTCCTATGTGGACGAGGCTGTGTCCTACGCGCTCACCAACCTCGACGCGCGCCCCGCACCGGCCGGCGAGATGGTGGTGGTGCTGGGCTCGGGCTGGCCCGGCATCCTGCTGCACGAGGCCGTGGGCCACGGGCTGGAAGGCGATTTCAACCGCAAGGGCTCCAGCGCCTTCGCCGGCCGCATCGGCCAGCGCGTGGCCGCCAAGGGCGTGACCGTGCTCGACGACGGCACCATCGCCGACCGCCGGGGCTCGCTCAATGTGGACGACGAGGGCCACACCTCGCAGCGCAACGTGCTGATCGAGGACGGCATCCTGCGCGGCTACATCCAGGACGCGATGAACGCCCGCCTGATGGGCGTGAAACCCACAGGCAACGGTCGGCGCGAGAGCTACGCCCACGTGCCCATGCCGCGCATGACCAACACCTACATGCTGGGCGGCGACAAGGCCCCCGAGGAAATCGTGGCCAGCATCAAGAAGGGCCTGTACGCCACCAACTTCGGCGGTGGCCAGGTCGACATCACCAGCGGCAAGTTCGTGTTCTCGGCCAGCCAGGCCTACTGGGTGGAGAACGGTCAGATCCAGTACCCGGTCAAGGGCGCCACGCTGGTGGGCAACGGGCCGGACGCGCTGACCCGCGTGAGCATGATCGGCAACGACATGAAGCTCGACAGCGGCGTGGGCACCTGCGGCAAGGAAGGCCAGAGCGTGCCCGTGGGCGTGGGCCAGCCGACGCTGCGCATCGACGGCCTGACGGTCGGCGGAACGGCCTGAAACGGCGCTGTGCTACATTTCGAACCCATGTCTTCGCGCTTCGCCTTTTTTGCTTTTTACTTTTGGTTCTCAGTCCCCGGCGGACGAGAGGCGAAGCTGTAAGCGCATCACCGAATCTCGAAAAAACCGCCGGAGCCCCAAGCCCGGCGGTTTTTTTTCGCCCTTTCGAAACCTTTTTTGATTCAACCCCACTCAGGAGCCTCGTGATGACCGCCAAGAACGCCCCCGCCAGCAGCGACGCCTGGCAAGCCCGTCCTGTCGACAAAACCAGTCAGACCGATGACGAACGCATCAAGGACATCACCGTGTTGCCCCCTCCTGAGCACCTGATCCGCTTCTTCCCCATCGGCGGTACGCCGGTGGAGACCCTGATCACCCAGACCCGCCAGCGCATCCACCGCATCCTGCATGGGCAGGACGATCGCCTGCTGGTCGTGATCGGCCCGTGCTCCATCCACGACCCGGCCGCCGCAGTCGACTACGCGCGCCGCCTCAAGCCGCTGCGCGAGAAGTACGCCGATACGCTGGAGATCGTGATGCGGGTCTATTTCGAAAAGCCGCGCACCACGGTGGGCTGGAAGGGCCTGATCAACGACCCCTACCTGGACGAGAGCTACCGCATCGACGAAGGCCTGCGCATCGCGCGCCAGCTGCTGATCGAGATCAACCGCCTGGGCCTGCCCGCCGGCAGCGAGTTCCTCGACGTGATCTCGCCGCAGTACATCGGTGACCTGATCGCCTGGGGTGCGATCGGCGCGCGCACCACCGAGAGCCAGGTCCACCGCGAGCTGGCCTCCGGCCTCTCGGCGCCGATCGGCTTCAAGAACGGCACCGACGGCAACATCAAGATCGCCACCGACGCCATCCAGGCGGCCTCGCGCGGCCACCACTTCCTGTCCGTGCACAAGAACGGTCAGGTGGCGATTGTGCAGACCAACGGCAACAAGGACTGCCACGTCATCCTGCGCGGTGGCAAGGCGCCCAACTACGACGCGGCCAGCGTGGCGGCGTCGGTGAAGGAGCTGGAAGCCGCCAAGCTGCCGCCGCGCCTGATGGTGGACTGCAGCCACGCCAACAGCAGCAAGCAGCACGAGAAGCAGCTCGAAGTGGCGCGCGACATCGCAGGCCAGATCGTGGGCGGCTCGCGCAGCATCTTCGGCGTGATGATCGAAAGCCACATCGAGGCCGGCGCACAGAAGTTCACCCCGGGCAAGGACGAGGTGGGCGCGCTCAAGTACGGCCAGAGCATCACCGACGCCTGCCTGGGCTGGGACGACTCGCTGCAGGCGCTCGACATCCTGTCGCAGGCGGTGCAGACCGCGCGGGGCCGCTGAGCGCTGCACGGGGTTTCTCGGGGTGGATCGCGCGCAGCGCGCGGTCCACAATGGGGCGAACGACCGATCAGGAGAACCCGACATGCGCAGCCAAGTCACCGTGAGCTGGAGCGACACCGCTTCCTACCCGTTCGACCTCGAAGAGGTGCAGCCGATGCCGCACGACCACGCGCGCGCCTGGCTCGACGAACAGTTCACCACGCTGGGCTGTGACCCGATCCGGCCCACCGGCAAGGTGCTGACGGCCGACAAGATCCTGTGCGTGGCAGAAGCCGCTGGCGAAGGGCATTTCCGGGACGCGGCCCACCGCCCCTGGGCCGTGGCCTTCGCGCGGGCCGCGAGCGCGGCGCTGGCCAAGCCGGTCGTCTCGATCGACGTGCCGAAGCACGTTCTCACGTACTGAGCTTCAGGCGGCCAGGGCCTTGAGCAGGCGGTCGTGCACACCGCCGAAGCCACCGTTGCTCATGCAGACGATGTGGTCGCCGGCTTGGGCGGCCGCCGTGACCTGGGCCACGAGCTCGTCGATGTTGCGGCCGACCTGAGCCCGCGCGCCCATGGGGGCGAGCGCTTCCGCCGCGTCCCAGTCCAGCCCGCCCGAATGGCAGAACGCGAGGTCCGCCGCCTCCAGGCTCCACGGCAGCTGGGACTTCATCGTGCCCAGTTTCATGGTGTTGCTGCGCGGCTCGAACACCGCCAGGATGCGACCGCGCGGCTGGCCGAGCCTGCGCTGCAGCCCGTCGAGCGTGGTGCGGATGGCGGTGGGGTGGTGGGCGAAGTCGTCATAGACCGTGATCGCACCGCCCGCGCGAGGCACCGTGCCCCGCACCTCCATGCGGCGGCGCACGTTCTCGAAGCTGCTCAGGGCGCGCGCCGCATCCGCCGGGGCCACGCCCACGTGTTCGGCCGCCGCGATGGCGGCCAGGCCATTGAGTTGGTTGTGGACGCCGGTGAGCGCCCACTCCACCCGACCGACCGGCTGACCCTGGTGCAGCACGTCGAAGGCGTGGGGTTCACCGCGGGCGGTGAAATCGCTCACCGCCGCGCCGAAGCTGCGCAACTCGCTCCAGAGGCCCTTGTGGAGCACGCGCTCCAGGCTTTCCTCCAGGCCGTTGACGACCACGCGGCCATTGCCCGGCACGGTGCGGATCAGGTGGTGGAACTGGCGTTCGATCGCGGCGAGGTCGTCGAAGATGTCGGCGTGGTCGAACTCGAGGTTGTTCAGGATCGCCGTGCGGGGCCGGTAGTGCACGAACTTGCTGCGCTTGTCGAAGAACGCGGTGTCGTACTCGTCGGCTTCGATGGTGAAGGTCTTGCCCTGGCCCAGGCGGGCCGACACGCCGAAATTCATCGGCACGCCGCCGATCAGGAAACCGGGTTGCAGGCCGTTGGCTTCCAGGATCCAGGTGAGCATGCCGGTGGTGGTGGTCTTGCCATGGGTGCCCGCGACGGCCATCACATGGCGGCCTTGCAGCACGTGTTCGGCCAGCCACTGCGGGCCGCTGGTGTAGGCGGCGCCGCTGTCCATGATGGCTTCCATCAGCGGGAACTTGGGTGTGCCGTCCGCCTGGCGGGCCCGGCTGACCACGTTGCCCACGACGAACATGTCGGGTTGCAGGGCCAGCTGGTCGGCGCCGAAGCCTTCGATGAGGTCGATGCCCAGCGCCCGCAACTGGTCGCTCATGGGGGGATAGACGCCGGCGTCGCAGCCGGTCACGCGGTGGCCGGCTTCGCGGGCCAGGGCAGCGACGCCGCCCATGAAGGTGCCGCAGATGCCCAGAATATGAATGTGCATCCCGGGATTCTAGGCGGCGCACCCACCGGGTTTGCGGGTATGGGCCGCGCGCGCCATGGGGGCTGCCGTCAGCGGGCACAATCCTCCCATGGACGCCAGCCGAGACGACACCGCCCAAGAAATCGCCGCCGTGGCCGCCCGACTGGTGGTCGAGGAGGGCCTGGAATACGCCGCCGCCAAGCGCCGCGCGGTCAAGCAGCTTGGCCTGCCGGCCCGCACGCCGCTGCCCGACAACGCGACGCTGGATGCCGCGGTGCGCGAAGACATTGCCGTTTTCTGCCCCGAGACCCAGGCCGTCGAGCTGCGCGCGCTGCGCGAACTCGCCCTGTTGTGGATGGACCGCCTGCAGGCCTTTCGGCCCCACCTGGGCGGCGCGGTCTGGCACGGCATGGCCACCCGGCACAGCGACATCTACCTTCAGTTGTTCTGTGAGGACCCCAAGGCACCTGAATGGACGCTGCTCGACCACCGCGTCGAGTACCACCCGGGCACGGTCAACGGCTGGCGCGGTGAACCCGTGGAGGCCCTGACGCTGCGCGTGCGCAGCGAGGCGCTGGGCCAGTGGGTGCTGGTGCACCTGATGGTGCACGACCTCGATGACCTGCGCGGTGCCCTCAAGCCCGATGCCCAGGGGCGCAAGCCGCGAGGTGATGTGGTGGCCCTGCGCCGGATGCTGGCTGGGGAGGTGGCGGCATGAGCCTGCAGCGCAGAACCCTCTGGATGGCCGGTGTGGCGGTGGTCGCTGGCGGTGCCGGCGCGCTGCTGGCCACGCGGCGCTTTCAGCTCCACCCGGTGGTGAGCGAAGCCGAGGCCGCGTTCTGGGCCGGGTCGTTCGACGGGCCGAACGGCGAAGCCGTGCGGATGAGCGACTTCCGCGGCAAACCTTTGCTGGTGAATTTCTGGGCCACCTGGTGCCCGCCGTGCGTCGAGGAACTGCCCATGCTGAACCAGTTCCACGCGGCGCAGGCCCCCAAGGGCTGGCAGGTGCTGGGACTGGCGGTCGATCAGCCGAGCGCGGTGCGCAGTTTCATGCAGAAGCTGCCGCTGAACTTCCCGGTGGGCATGGCGGGCTTCGCGGGCACCGAACTCAGCCGCAGCCTGGGCAACGCCACGGGCGCCCTGCCATTCAGTGTCGTGTTCGGGGCCGATGGCAGCTTGCTGCACCGCAAGCTCGGCAAGGTGTCCGACACCGACTTGGCTCAGTGGGCCGAGTTGGGCTGACCTTTCGTCAATCCACTCGAACTCGGCGAGAAAAAGAGGTAAATTCGTCGTTTTCACAGAAACGACTCATTGGGCCATGGCGCGCCCATGGGTTCAAGACCCTCCACCGGGCAGGGTCGGGACGCCGGTCCGTTCGTGTACACTGCGGCACCCCGGCGGGTTGATGGCCTCCAATTTCGTAGGAATTGAGTGCTTTTAGATCAACTTGACCGAACTTCGTTGGAGAAATCATGGATTTGAGAAAACTGAAGACACTGATCGACCTCGTGTCCGAGTCGAACGTGTCCGAGCTGGAAATCACCGAGGCCGAAGGCAAGGTGCGCATCGTCAAGAGCGCACCGGTGGTGGCCGCCGCCCCCGTGACCTACAGCATGGCCCCCGCGCCCGTGTCTCCCCCCGTCATGCCCGCTGTCGAGGTGACGCCGGCCGCTTCGGCCGCCGCCGCCCCCGCGGCGCCGGCAGGTCATGCGGTGAAGTCGCCCATGGTGGGCACGTTCTACCGTGCTTCCAGCCCTGGCGCGAAGGCCTTCGTCGAGATCGGCGACACCATCAAGGAAGGCGAGACGATCTGCATCGTTGAAGCCATGAAGATCCTCAACGAGATCGAGGCCGACAAGTCCGGTACCGTGACCCAGATCCTGGTGGAGAACGGCCAGGCAGTGGAATACGGACAGCCCATGTTCGTGATCGAATAAAAGAAGGCCCCGAGCCCATGTTCAAGAAAATCCTGATTGCCAACCGGGGGGAGATCGCGCTGCGCATCCAGCGCGCCTGCCGGGAGATGGGCATCAAGGCAGTGATGGTGTATTCCGAGGCCGACCGCGATGCCAAGTACGTGCGTCTGGCCGACGAGGCGGTCTGCATCGGTCCGGCATCGAGCACGCACAGCTACCTCAACATGCCGGCCATCATTTCGGCGGCCGAAGTGACCGATGCCGAAGCCATTCACCCTGGCTACGGCTTCCTGTCGGAGAACGCCGATTTCGCCGAGCGCGTCGAGCGCAGCGGTTTCACCTTCATTGGTCCCACGCCCGAGTCCATCCGCACGATGGGTGACAAGGTGTCGGCCAAGCAGGCCATGATCCGCGCGGGCGTGCCTTGCGTGCCCGGGTCCGAAGGCGCCTTGCCCGACGATCCGGTGGTGATCAAGCGCACCGCCAAGGCGGTGGGCTACCCGGTGATCATCAAGGCCGCTGGCGGCGGCGGCGGGCGCGGCATGCGCGTGGTGCACACCGAGGCGGCCCTGCTGCACGCGGTGCAGACCACCAAGGCAGAAGCCGGTGCGGCCTTCGGCAACCCCGAGGTCTACATGGAGAAGTTTCTCCAGAACCCGCGCCACATCGAGATCCAGATCCTGGCCGACCAGCACCGCAACGCGGTGTACCTCGGCGAGCGCGACTGCTCCATGCAGCGCCGCCACCAGAAGGTGATCGAGGAAGCGCCCGCACCAGGCATCCCGCGCCGCCTGATCGAGAAGATCGGCGAGCGCTGCGCGGCGGCCTGCAAGAAGATCGGCTACCGCGGCGCCGGCACCTTCGAGTTCCTGTTCGAGAACGGCGAGTTCTACTTCATTGAAATGAACACCCGCGTGCAGGTCGAGCACCCGGTGACCGAGTGGATTTCGGGCGTGGACATCGTGCGCACCCAGATCGCGGTGGCCGCCGGTGAGAAGCTGCCGTTCACGCAGCGCCAGATCGAGTTGCGCGGCCACGCCATCGAGTGCCGCATCAACGCCGAGGACGCCTACAAGTTCACGCCGTCGCCCGGTCGCATCACGACTTGGCACGCGCCGGGTGGCCCCGGCGTGCGCGTGGACTCCCACGTCTACACGAACTACTTCGTGCCGCCGAACTACGACTCGATGATCGGCAAGATCATCGTGCATGGCGACACGCGGGAGCAGGCCCTGGCGCGCATGCGCACGGCGCTGGCCGAGACCGTGATCGAAGGCATCAACACCAACATCCCGCTGCACCGCGAGCTGATGGTGGACGCGAACTTCGTGACCGGCGGCACCAACATCCACTACCTGGAAGAGTGGCTGTCCCAACGTGAGCGCTGAAGCCTTCCAACTGACCCAGCCGCCGGCTGGGTCTCTTTTTGAGCTGGTGCTGCTGGTGCCCGAGGCGGCCGTGGACGACGTGGGCGATGCCCTGGTCGCGCTGGACGCCCTCAGCGTGTCGGTGGAAGACGCGGACGCGATGACCGACGCCGAGTCGGCGCTGTTCGGCGAGCCCGGCATGCCGCCGCCCAAGGAGGGCTGGCAGCGTTCGCGCGTGGTGGCGCTGTTTCCCACGGACGCTGCCGCGCGAGAAGCCGCGCGCCTGCTGGCGGCCCAGGACTTCTTTGACGGCTGCGTGGTGCAGGGCGTGCGCGCCGTGCCCGATCAGGACTGGGTGCGGTTGACGCAATCGCAGTTCGAGCCGGTCGAGATCACCCCCAGCTTCTGGATCGTGCCGACCTGGCACGAACCACCCACCGCGGCGCAGCAGGTGATCCGGCTCGACCCCGGTCTGGCTTTCGGCACCGGCACCCACCCGACGACCCGCATGTGCCTGCGCTGGACCGCGCAACACGGTCCGGTGGGACCGCGCGTGCTGGACTACGGCTGTGGTTCGGGCATCCTGGCGATCGGTGCGGCCAAGTTCGGCGCGCGCGAGATCGTGGCGGTGGATATCGATCCGGCGGCGGTCGAGTCGACCCGGCTCAACGCCGAAGCCAACCACGCGGTGCTGTCCGCCGGCTTGCCCGACCTGGCGAGCGGCGAGCACGACCTGGTGTTGGCCAACATCCTGGCCACGCCCTTGAAAGTGCTGGCCCCCTTGTTGTGCTCGCACGTGCGCGCCGGCGGCCACCTGGTGCTCGCGGGCATTCTGGCGCGCCAGGCCGACGAGTTGATCGAGGCCTACGCGCCGTGGGTGACGTTGCGGGTCAGCGACGAAGAGGATGGCTGGATCCTCATGACCGCCGTCAAGGCCTGAGGCGCTTCGCCGCGCCCGCGATAATCGGCGCATGAGTTTCACCACCCGTTGCCCCTCGTGCGGAACGATGTTCAAGGTCGTCGCCGACCAATTGAAGATCTCCGAGGGCTGGGTGCGTTGCGGCCATTGCGCCGACGTGTTCGATGCCACGCTGTACCTGCAGCCATGGATTCCACCGGGTGAAGAGGCGAGCGCACCCGACGAGGTGGTGGCGCAGAGACCCGAGCCTGAGCGCGCACCGGAACCGGTGTCTGCGCAGCCATTCGACGCCGAACTCGAGGCCGAGCTGGCGGCCGAATTGCAGGCCAGACCGCAGGGCGATTCCTCGTGGCCGACAGAGACGGCCGAGTCACCTGCCGAGCTGGACTGGGCAGCCGCCGAGGCTGTCGCAGACGAGCGTGGAGTCGATACCTTGCCGCCTCCCTTCGTCGACGCTCCGAAAGCGGAGGCCCGGTCCGATGAGCCGGAATCCGATTTTCATGCCGAACTGGAGCGCTTTGCCGCCAGCTTGGGCCGTCTGAAGGCCGAAGCGAGCACGACCACCGATTCTGGGGACGTGGTGGAAGCGGTCGCCCCAGATGAGGATGCCGTGCCCGAGGCCCCGCGTCCGCAGGATGCGGGCGGGCTGGACGTCCCGCTCAGCGACCTGGGTGCTCCGGAGCCGGTGCCCGGGTTCGTGCGCCAGGCGCAGCGGCAGGCCTTCTGGGCTTCCCGCGGCGTGCGCGCCGCGTTGTCGTTGCTCATACTGATGCTGGCGGTGCTGCTGTCCGGGCAATGGGCTTTGCGGGAGCGGGATCGCCTGGCCGCCTGGCGGCCCGATCTGCAGCCCCTCCTGCAGCGGGTGTGCGAGCCCCTGGGCTGCACGGTGGCGCCCGTGCGCCGCATCGATGCCATCGTCATCGACAGCACCTCGCTCGTGCGCCGCATTGGCAACTTCTATTCCTTTGACCTCGTGCTCAAGAACACGGCCTCCATGGCGCTGGCCGTGCCCGCGCTCGAACTGAGTCTCACGGACATCGGTGACGAGGTGATCGCGCGCCGTGTGCTCCTGCCCGAGGAATGGCCCGATGCGCCGGCGCTGTTGCCGGCCCATGGCTCGGTCAACGTGAGTTTTCGACTGTCACTCGTGCTGGGTGACGCCACGCCCATGGCCGGCTACCGCGCCCTGGTTTTTTACCCCTGATCTGGAAAATTCTTCATGTCCATCCTGGTTTGCGGCTCGCTCGCGTTCGACACCATCATGACTTTCGAGGGCCGCTTCGCCGAGCAGATCCTTCCGAGCCAGCTGCACATTCTCAACGTGTCGTTCCTGGTGCCGGGCCTGCGCCGCGAGTACGGCGGGTGCGCGGGCAACATCGCCTACGGCCTGCGCCAGCTGGGCGCCGACGCCGTGCCGCTGGCGATGCTGGGCAACGACGGTAGCGAGTACCTGGATCGGCTGCGCGCGCTGGGGGTGGACACGCGCCACGTGTCGTCCTCGGCCGACAGCTACACCGCTCAGGCCATGATCATGACCGATCGCGACAACAACCAGATCACCGCCTTCCACCCGGGGGCGATGTCATCGGCGCACGACAACCCGGTGCCCCGGCGCGACGACCTCACGGTGGCCATCATTTCTCCCGATGGCCGCGATGCCATGCTCACGCACGCGCGCCAGCTGCACGACGCCGGTGTGCCGTTCGTGTTCGATCCGGGCCAGGGCCTGCCCATGTTCAACGGCGAGGAGCTGCGGCAGTTCATCGAACTGGCCAGCTGGGTCACGCTCAACGACTACGAAGCCCAGATGCTGTGCGACCGCACCGGCCTCACGCTCGATGCCATCGCGGCGCAGGTGCGCGGGCTCATCGTGACCCTGGGTGCCGAGGGCTGTGACGTCTGGGAAGGCGGGGCGGCCAAGGTGCGGGTGGCCGGTCTGCCGGCGGCCACGGTGGTGGATCCGACCGGTTGCGGCGACGCGTTCCGCGCGGCGCTGTTGCACGGTCTGGAGCAGGGGTGGTCGCTCCAGCGTTGCGCCGAACTGGGCAACCGCATGGGCGCGGTGAAGATCGCCAGCCGGGGTGGCCAGAACTACACGCTCTGAGTCCGGGCGCCGGGCATGAAAAAAGCCCGGCGCTTTCGCGCCGGGCTTGCAGGTCATCTCAACGAGAATCTCAGGGCTTGCTGGACGTGGGGAACGGCCACGCAGCCTGAGGGTTGAGCTTCGTCTGCGCCGCAGGA
>Ga0247823_10001205_pt1 | contig 21552 bp, 19 predicted proteins | sample 13C_PalmiticAcid_2_FD_192426 | JGI IMG/M metagenome (GOLD analysis project Ga0247823, IMG submission 192426) | Soil microbial communities from agricultural site in Penn Yan, New York, United States - 13C_PalmiticAcid_Day30 | ecosystem: Environmental > Terrestrial > Soil > Agricultural land... | reverse complement strand
CGTATGTCGTCTGCGACGGGCAGGTGCTCGTCAGCGGCGACGTGGCGACCGTGCTCCGCGACCCCGTCGCCCAGGAACGCTACTTCGGCAACCGCTTCGACGCCGACTCGATCATCGAAGAGAAAGCCCACTTCAAACCCCGCCGGGCCGCGTGACGCAGGAGTACAGGCTTTAGCCTGCTCAGTCGTCTCGCGAACAGCACCACCCTGAAGGGTGGAATTCTACGTCCCCGCATTCACTGTGTTCATCGTCAGATCCACCCCGATCTTCACGATCGACTCAACGGCATCGGCCGCCTTCCACACGGCCTGTTCGAGAACCTCCTTGTCCTCCGGGCGGACCTTCGCGAGGACGTAATCCGCCGCGTCCATCTGCCCGGGCGGGCGGTCGATTCCGATCCGCAGACGTGCGAACTCCGTCGTTCCGAGCTGGTCGATCGTGTTCTGCAGTCCCTTCTGGCCGCCGGCCGATCCGCTCTTGCGCAGCCGCAACTTCCCGGTCGGCAGGTTCAGGTCGTCGCAGATGACGACGAGATCCGCCGCCGCGAGCTTGTAGAAGGCCAGGATCTGCTGGATCGCCCGGCCGCTGAGATTCATGTAGGTGATCGGGCAGGCAAGCAGCGTTTTTTCGCCCGCGATGTTGGCTTCCCACAGCTCCGACTCGAAGCGGAGCCTCGACGTCCCGGCGTTCGTCCGCTTGACGAGTTCGGCGATAACGTCGTACCCGACGTTGTGACGGGTGCCGGCATATTTGCGACCGGGGTTACCGAGTCCGACAATCAGTTTCAAAGGAACCTCGTAGGGCCGGCTGTGCCGGCCAGTACAATCGCTTGACCCCGTCCTCCGCCGGTCCAGCCGGCCGTACAGTGATATGACACCCGCCCAGTTTCGCAAGCTCGCGCAGTCGCAGCCGGAAATCGTCGAGGGTTCTCACATGGGAACGACCGATTTCCGGGCCAACGGCCGGATCGTTGCCACCGTCGGCGCGCCGGACGCCGCCTGGGGGATGCTGAAGCTGACGCTTGAACAGCAAGCGATGGTCTGTGAATCGCAGCCGAAGGTGTTCGAGCCGTGCCAAGGAGGCTGGGGCCGGATGGGTTACACGGGCGTGAAGTTGGCGGCCGCGCGCGTTCCCCAGGTTCGCGAGGTCCTGCTCCTGGCGATTCAGAATTCGATGGAGAAGCCGACGGCGAAGGGCCGGAAGAAGAGTTCGAGCCGGACCACCGGGCGCAAGCGTGGTTCGGGATCCTCGGACACAAAATGACCCCGACAAGATTTGTCCAACAGAGGTTCCGGGAAAGGCGTTACACCGTTGCCTCAACTCGGTGCTATGACAACGTCAATGACGCAACCTTCCTCGGTGCTAAATACGCTTTGGACGCCCTGGTGGACCTGGAATCGTGAATCAGCCGCGCTTGGCGACTGGGTTTACCGGTGCTTCAATCTCTTCGAGGCCGCAGCCTGGTTCGTCTTTGCGTTCCTGGTTCTTGATCGCTGGCGCAGGAATCGAACGGCACGGATCGAAATCGCCTACAGCGTTTCCTTCGCGATCTTCGGGCTGACGGACATTGCCGAGGCCTGGCAACAATCGCTTCCCTTGCTGCTGATCAAAGGCGTCGTGCTGGTCGTGCTGCTGACCTTGCGATCGTGGGTGCGGACGAACTGCTATCCGACGGCACGATTGTATTAGGCCGATGGCATCCCGGCCGTGCGCGGGTGCCGGCGGTCTCCACGACTGCACGGCCCTTGGAGCAGCACGCAGAGCCGTGCGCGCGTCCTACTTCTTGCTCGCGTGCTCAACCGGAACCGTCATCGGTCCCGACAGCGCATTCTCGCCGAACAGCCGCAGCACCAGGTGGTTCACTTTCGAGCCCCGGATCGTCGCCTCGTGCAGCAGGAACATCGGCACGGCGATGAAGAACGGGATGAGGTAGTAGATGACGCGGTAGATCAGGAGCGCCACGAGGACGGCGTCCTTCCGCGATTCATGGGTCAGCGACACGATCACGATGTCGAACACTCCGACGCCGCCCGGCGCGTGCGTCGTCACCACCGCCACCCAGGCCAGCATGTAGATCGCCAGGAAGCGCGTGTACGTCAGGTCCGGATCCTCCGGCAGCAGGACATACAGGCAGCCCGCGGCCACCGCGAAGTCGACCGCCGCCACCAGCACCTGCAGGATCGACATCCGCAGGCCAGGCAACTTGATCTTGTGCCCCTGAACAGACACAGGAGTGCGCCACAGACCTGCGATCGCGAAGTACACGCACGTCAGGCCGATGAGGATCCACCCGAGCGGCCGGATCGTGGCCGGCAGTCCCGTGCTGGCGACGACTTCGGCCGGGATCTCGAACGGGGCGACGACGAACAGGATGCCGCCGAGGGCGAACACCCCCAGCCAGAAGGTGATACCGACGGTCACGAGGAGACGCATGATCTCGACGGTCGACAACCCCCAGGAGGAGTACATCCGGTACCGGACGGACGTCCCCCCCAGCAGGGCCCCCAGCGTGTAGCTGATCGCAAAGCCGACGAACGACCCGAACGCGATCTTCTTCACCGGCAGCGGATGCTCGATCGAGCGGACGGCGAGAAAGTCGTAGCCGACGAGGACGATGTAGCTCAGCAGCGTGAGCCCGGCGGCTTCCCACAGGGCGGCCGCGGGGATGTCGCGCCAGGCTTCCTTGATGCTGTGCCAGCTGTACTCACGCAGCTGCTTGTACAGAAGCCAGCAGCAGCCGACCGTCACCGCCAGGATGAGGATCGGGGCCAGACGATGGAGGAAACGCTTCATGCCGCACGTTGGAACACACCGGATCACCGCACGGGAGTTTTCCCACACACCGCGGCGCGTGAAGCATCGGGAACCCGGCTGGCCGATCTTGCGCCGTTCGCGCCGATCCGCCAGAGTTCCCGCTCCACGAACCAAGGAGTCTATCGCAATCGACAACCCGCGAAAGGGCGTGCCGCAGACGATTTCGCCCCAAGTCTGTATGCTCAATCCGCGTCCACCGTCTCTGTTCCGCGCCTCCTGTTGACGGAATCCGCTATGACACGGGCCCTGCGTCTGTTCGCGGTTGTTCTGCTTTTCGTCCTGGTCTCGAACACCAGCTTCGCCCAGACCACCGCCCGCTGCGGGCAGGGGTGGCTGGAAACGGTCAACGGCCTGCCGGTTCTGCACCTCAAGGGAACGCCCTATGAAATGGGCTACCAGCATGGGGCGCTGCTGAAGGAGCATGTCCGGGGCAATCTCGACCGGATCCTGAATGTCGAGGGGGCGAAATCGCTGGTGAAGTTCGGGCCGCTGGAGGTCAAGCCGCGGGACGCCATCCAGTCGATCATCGAAATCCAGAAGCCGTTCGTTCCAGAGCGGTTCGTCGAGGAGATCGCAGGCCTGGCCGCCGGGGCCGGCATCAAGCCGGAAGAAGCCCGCGTCGCGAACTTCATCCCCGAGATGTTCCACTGCAGCGGGTTCGCCATCATGAACTCGGCCACGAAGGACGGCACGCTGTACCACGGCCGCGTGCTCGACTACGCGATCGACTGGGGCCTGCAGGATCACGCCGTGGTGATCGTCGCCGAACCAACCGGCAGCATTCCGTTCGTGAACGTCTCGTACGCCGGTTTCGTCGGCTGCGTGACGGGCATGAACGCCGAGCATGTCTCGATCGGCGAAATGGGGGGCGGGGGACTCGGCCACTGGAGCGGAATGCCGATGGCCTTCCTCGTCCGCGACGCCCTCGAACGGGGCCAGACCATTGATGACGTCCTCAAGATCTACCGCGAGACACCCCGCACCTGCGAGTACTTCTACGTCGTCGCTGACGGCAAGACGAACCGGGCGGTCGGAATGGAAGCGTCCTGGAGCGTGATGACGGTCATCGAGCCGGGCAAGTCCGATCCGCGTCTGCCGCGGCCGGTGAAGGATTGCGCCCTACTGTCGGCCGGCGACCGGTACGACGAACTCGTCAACCGCGTCGAAAAGGGACACGGAACCTTCACGGCCGAGACGGCGTTGCGGCTCATGGATCGCGGCGTGGCGATGAAGTCGAACCTGCACAACGTACTGTTCGAGCCGAAGTCGACGAAGTTCTGGGTGTCGAACGCATCGACCGACAAGAAGCCGGCGGCGGAGCAGCCGTATCACGCCTACCAGCTGGATGAGCTGCTCAAGCGGACGCCCGACATGGCGGCGCCGGAGCTGCCGATGGTGGCCCGGGCGGGCGGGTGACGCTCACGGCCCAGGGGCAATGCAGATCCGGCCCAGGTTCATCCACCTCGCTGCAGGGGGCGCGGTTCGCCAACGTTGAGCGAGTACTCCATAGCGTCGTGGATGGCCTCAGGAAACCAGCGAACTCTGGCAATCCAGGGTGCAATCCATTTCGGGCGCCGCAGTTCGATCGCCAAGGCGCTCCGCCGCCAGCGCCACATTCGCAAGGCGAAGAGTGCAACCGCCACGAGCGTGATCTGCCAGAACTGAAAGAAGAACTCGAAAACGGCGCCGACCGCCACCAGCCCGATCAACTGCCAGGCCCAGCCGGTCGCCTTCGAAGGCCGTTGCGATTCGAATTCCGCGGCGCACTGATCACAGAGGAGAATCGGAATCTCCGTCGCTTCGATCACGTCTTCCGCCTTCCCGACCACCGCGTGAAGGCCTGTCAGGCCGAGCCGAAACCCGCCGTCGTCCGCAATGCTTCTCTCGCGGAGTTCGCTGAACAGAATCGGAACTTCCGTCGTTGCTTCTGCCCTACAGGCCACACAGAGCCCGTTGAACGGAGGCATCCGCTCGTCGATCGCCCGCTGAATCTTGCCGATGGGAGGAAGTGTCGGAAACGGATCGCCGGAGAGCGTGCGCAGCGTCATCAGATCAGGGACGCGAAACGATCGCCGACAACCCGGGCAAGTCGCCTCGAGCCCGCATTGGTGGATGCCGACACGAACTTTGCGTTCGCACTCGCACTCGACTTCAAAGATCTCAGTCGCCATCGCTTTCGCCCGCAGAAACAATAGACGCGGGCAGCATACGAGACAGTGACTCGGCCGCCAATGCGATGGGTCAGCGGCGGCATCTACGGACTTCGCTTCAGCACCACAACAAGGTCATCACAGCCTTCTCCCTCGCCGAACGTCTTCCCGCCGTCGCTCTTGCCGTTCTCGCCGACTCCGTAGATCACCAGCCGGTCCGCTTCGCGCACCAGCCGGAACGGCGAGCCTGAATGAGGATCGTCAACCGGCGGCAGGGTCACCCCCGAAGACGCCGCATACACCTGGATCGCCTCATCGAGAGCGTCCGAGCCGGCGAGGTCATTGCCAGCCGATCGCGAGAAGAGTTCGGCCGCGAACGCGGCGTGCAGCAGCCGGGATCTGGCGATCTGCCTGGCCTCGGCGTTGTTGCACTGCAGGTACGCGGCTGCGAAATGGTGGGTGATGGAGGCTTTCGCAATCGAACCGACGGCGTCCGCTCCGCCGAGGAAGAAGGCTGCCGTGACCTGCCCGATGTCATCGGGGTTTCTGCCGTCGACGAACTGATCCTGGGCCGCCTGCAGCGCGGCCTTGCGGGCGAGGTACTCAGATTCGCCGAACGCAGCGGCGATGCTGTCGTGGTACCGATTGGTGTAGGCCAGCGACTCGTTGACGTCACCCAGGCGGAGCATCATCGACTGGAACGACTCCCGGGCCTTGCTGAAATCGATCTGCAGCGTCGCCTCCTCGGCCGCCCCTCCGGACGTCGAAAGCATCTTGATATCGCCGATGAGCTCCTTCGGCCGGATGCGGCCGGACCGGATGGCAAGCGTCAGGTCGAGCGTGCTGTAGCGCTCGCCGATCAGCCACTTTCGTTCCTGAGCATCACAGTCGAGTAGCGGCGCGAGCTCTCTCCACCGTCTCGCAAGTTCCTCAGGGGTCGAGTTGCGGTCGGCAATGACGGCCTCGGTGGGAATTCGGGCGACCGACGACGTCGCCAGGCCGACCAACGTGCCGATTACGAACGGTGAATGCCGCAGATGCTTCGAAATGCGGTAGACCGTGAGAACATCCTGCCACGCGTCCTCGTCCCGACCCTCGCCGAGCGCCAGAAATGCTCTCGCGGTGAAGAGGCGGGCGGCATCGCGCGTCTGTTGAACGTGCGGCAGGAGGACGTGCGCCATCGTTTCGCCATCGCTTCCGGCGATCAGCGGGGCGTATTCTTTCGGCCGACGGGCCGCCTCGGCGATCCGCGTCATCGCCGCTTGATTGCTGTTCACCCAGGCCGCCATCAGCGGCAGCTCGTCCGACTTCCAGGCCCGGGTCGTGGCCGCGTCGAGTTCCGCATTGGCTTTCGTGCGGTCCGTGCCGTCCGGGCAGTAAGGCGTCCACGGAATGGAGCAGGCCCGCTCGAAGCCGGGACAGGTCACCAGCTTTTCGAAGAACTGATCGCCGAGGTGGGTTCGCGGCAGGGTCTCGCAGAAGGCCGTCCAGAAGTTGTCGGCCGGGGCAACATCCCTGGCGAGCCGTTCGTTCAGGGCCGCGATGTAATCAGGAGTGCCCAGGTCGTTCAGGGGCGACTGGATGACGGTGGTGTCGTCGCCGAGGCGCAGACCCTCAACCCGGTGTCCCGTCTTCTTTTCTCCCGCCTGGCCGATCGTTGCAGCCGCCGCGCACAGACCACCACAGATCCATTGCCTGAACATGATCGTCGCCCTGTGAAAAGCCGTCGATTTTCAACGGCTCGTCTACGCGGGAAACGTGCATTCGCGTTGGCGCTTTCCGGCAGAATTCCGGCCTCCGGGGAGACTTCACTGCATCATGTTGTACTTCTTCATCTTGTTGTAGAGCGTCACCCGGCTGATCCCCAGCTCTTTCGCCGTCATCGTCCGGCTGTTGTGGTTCTTGGACAGCGTCTGCTCGATGATGTCCCGCTCGGTCACGGCCACCTGCCGGCCCAGCGACGGTTCACGGCCCAGGCCGCGGCTCCCCAGCTGCACGGAAGGATCGTTCCCGGGACCGAACTGGCCGGCCAGGATGTGCGGGGGCAGATGCTCGGCCGTGAGGATTCCCTCGCGGCAGTAGATCACCGCCCGCTGAATCACGTGCTCGAGTTCGCGGACGTTGCCCGGCCAGGGATAGTCGACGAGGGCGTCGAACATCGCTTCATCAACGTGGCGGATTGTCACCCCGTGCTTCTGCTGGAAGCGGGTGATGAACTTCTTCGCCAGCGGCACGACGTCGACCTTCCGCTTCCGCAGCGGCGGCAGATCGAACTTCAGCATGTTGAGGCGATAGTACAGGTCGGGCCGGAACCGCCCCTGCTCGACCAGCGGCTGCAGGTCGAGGTTCGAGGCGACGACCAGCCGGGCCTGCGACTTGTACGTCCGATTGGAGCCGACCGGCTCAAACTCACCCGTCTCGATGACCCGCAGCAGCTTGACCTGCTGTTCGGGGCCCAGGACGTCGATTTCATCGAGCAGCACGGTCCCCCGCCCGGCCGCGAGGAACTTGCCGTCCTTGTCAGCGTGGGCGCTCGTAAACGCTCCCTTCACGTGACCGAACAGTTCGCTTTCGAGCAGCTCGCGAGGGAGTGCTCCGCATGCGACGTGCAGGAACGGCTCATCGCGACGCGGCGAGCTCTCGTGAATGAGGCTCGACAGGTAGGTCTTGCCGGCCCCCGTTTCGCCGATGAGCAGAATCGTCACATCATGCGAGGCGGCGATCGCCAGGTCATCCAGCATCCGCCTCAGATGGGGCGAGTTCGTTTCAAAGCCGGCCGCGATGCTGTTGACCGGTTCCGGCACGGCCGGGGCTGGAGCGGGCAGCATGGCGCGGACATGTCCCGCCAGCATCAGCACCGCCTGCGGACCGGTGCGGACGAGCGGCATGCCGCTCGTGGCCGCGCGGCGTTCGAGAACCTCGGGACAGAACAGGTCGGCCAGCAGGATCACTTCTCCGGCCTCGACACACTCGGCCAGCTGCGAGAGCAGCCGGTCGTCCGCGTGCCCGCCGTGGAGCGTCTGGCGGACATCGAGGACCACCACGACGGCTTTCCGCTCGGACATCAGCGTCAGCACGCGGGCCGCGTCGCGAACGATGATCGGTTCGCAGGAGTCACCCAGTTCCGCCTGCAGCTGGACGGCGAGATCGGAATCGGCAGTGGCCAGGAGGACCATTGGCGGAGTCATGGGGAAGGCTCGGGCAGGCGGCAAGGGTGCAGAAACAAGGTGGTTCGGCCGCTCCCGGGTGGAGTCTCACGCTCGGGAGTGACCGCAAGTCGCCTGATTCAAAGCGCGTGCCCATGTTCACGAGTTGAAACGGCGGAGGTGTTCAATCGCCTGAATCCTTGATGAACACGGTGTTTGCGGAATCTGTCGCCCGCGGGCTGTGGCCGGTTGTCGCCGTTGCTTTTCGGAAACGTGTTGCATTCCGGCGACATTCATGCAATTGTTATGCACATGCACACTGTCGCGACGGTTCCCGGATCGCGAAACGGTCGACATACTGCGCTGCCCGACCGTTTCCCGCCTGCTCCAAAGCCGATGACTCCCCTCCTGCGTACCGATATCCCTGGCCGACCTGTCCGCCGCGGGAAAGTGCGCGACGTTTACGATTTCGGCGACTACCTGCTCCTCGTCGCCACCGATCGCATCAGCGCCTTCGACTGGGTCCTCCCCAGCGGCATCCCCGACAAGGGCCGCGTCCTGACCCAGATCTCCCAGTTCTGGTTCGAACGCCTGAAGACGTCGCATCACCTCATCAGTTCCAACGTCAACGACCTGCCGTTGCCGACTGGCGTCGACCGCGAGGCGCTCGCCGGCCGCAGCATGATCGTCCGCAAGACGCAGGTCGCCCCGATCGAATGCGTCGTCCGGGGTTACCTCTCCGGCTCCGGCTGGAAGGAATACCAGCAGAACGGGGCCGTCTGCGGCGTGAAGCTCCCCCCGGGCCTCAAGGAAAGCGACCGCCTCCCCGAACCGATCTTCACGCCCGCCATCAAGGCCGAAACCGGGCATGACGAGAACGTGTCGTTCGAGACGACCTGCAACATCGTCGGCCACGACGTCGCGAAAAAACTTCGCGACATGAGCCTCGACCTCTACGCCCAGGGAGCGGCCTACGCCCTCGGGAAGGGCATCATCATCGCCGACACCAAGTTCGAATTCGGCCGCGTCGAAGGGGAAATGATCCTCATTGATGAGGTGCTGACCCCCGACAGCTCACGTTTCTGGCCGAAAGATTCGTATGAGCCGGGCCGGGCCCAGGCGTCGTACGACAAGCAGTTCGTTCGCGACTGGCTCGAAACCCAGCCCTGGGACAAGAACAGCCCGCCCCCGGAACTCCCGGCCGACGTCATCCAGCGGACCCGTGAAAAGTACATCGAGGCTTACGAAGTCCTGACCGGTAAGCAGTTTCCCTGGAAGTAGCGTCGCCATTTAGCCGGGCCGCCTGCGGCCCGCCCAGAAGATGTCATTGAAATTAACCAACGTCCGCAAAGCGTTCCGCGAACCCGGCGGCGGCACGCTCCCCGTGCTCAACATCGACCAGTTCCTGCTCGCCCAGGGCGAACAGGTCGCCCTCGTCGGCCAGAGCGGCGGCGGCAAGACCACGCTGCTCAACGTGATCTCCGGCATCACCGCGGCCGACTCCGGTTCCGTCCTGATTGACGGCATTGAAATCACCCGGCTCTCCGAACCGGCCCGCGACCGGTTCCGCGCCGAACGGATCGGCATCGTGTTCCAGACGTTCAACCTGCTCCCCGCCTTCACGGCCCTGGAGAACGTCCTGCTGGGGATGAGCTTCTCGGGCAAGGCCGACCGGGCGTTCGCGAAATCGCTGCTCGACCAGGTCGGATTGTCGCACCGCCTGAACCACCGGCCGCCGCAGATGTCGGTCGGTGAGCAGCAGCGTGTGGCCGTCGCGCGGGCCCTCGGCAACAAGCCGCGGCTGATGCTGGCGGATGAACCGACCGCCAACGTCGACCCTGCCAACCAGGACAAGGTCCTGACGCTGCTGCGGCAGGGCTGCCAGAACCTGAACATCTCGCTGCTCCTCGTCACGCATTCGACGGAAGCCGCGTCGCAGTTTGCCCGCGTCGATCGACTGGCCGATTTCAACAAGCCGGGAGCCGCGGCATGAACCTGTTTTCCATCGCACTCAAAAGCATCCGCCAGCGGGCCCTGTCGTCGTCGCTGACAGCCTTGAGCGTCGCCCTCGGCGTCGCCCTGATGATCTCCGTCCTGATCGTCAACGGCGTGATTGCCCAGATGTTCAACCAGACGGGGACCGGCTACGACCTCGTCATCGGCCCCCGCGGCAGCCGGTTCCAGCTGATCCTCAGTACGATCTACCGCATCGACCGGCCGATCGAGAACCTCCCCTGGCGGTTCTATCAAGAGATCCTGAAACGGCCCGAAGTCGAGAAGGCCATCCCGATTGCGCTCGGCGATCTCACGGAAGTCGGGCAGTTTCCGATCGTCGGCACCACCACCGAGTACCTCACGACCCCCTACGGCGGCGACGGCAAGCGATTCCGCATGATGGGGGACGGTAAGGTCATGGCCGGCCCCTGGGATGCCGTGATCGGCAGCGACGTGGCGGTGACGAACAACTGGAAGGTTGGCGACGAGTTCCGCATGATCCACGGTGGGCAGGATGACCACGTGCATGATGAACGGTTCACGATCACCGGCGTCCTCGATCGCACCAACACGCCCAACGATCGCAGCGTGTTCGTGAACCTCGAAGGCTTCCTGTCACTTGGCGGCCACGAGAAACCACTCGTCGAAGCGATCCAGTCCGAGTCGGCCTTCTTCGGCGAGAAGATCGACGATCTGCAGCAGAAATACGCCAAGGAGATCGCGGCCGAGGCCGATGCCCGGGCCCGCGGTGTCCACTACCACCCTGGCGGCGTCGTTCCGGACGTGCAGCGGCAGATCACGTCGATCGTCGTCGTGTGTAAAGGGGGCGACGACTTTCCCGCACGCGGCGCGAATTCCATGAGTCTTCAGACATTCCTGCGCAAGGGTTATCGGGCCGACGCCGCGAATCCCGTCATGGTGATGAAAGAACTGATGGACGGGCTGCTTGCCAATGTGCGGCTCGCCGTCCTCGTTCTGACGGGCCTGATCATCGTCGTCTCGGGGATCGGCATTTTCGTCAGCATCTACAACTCGATGTCCGACCGCCGCCGCGAGATCGGCATCATGCGGGCCCTCGGGGCGCGGCGGCAGACCGTCTTCTCGATGGTCCTCGTCGAATCGCTGGTGCTCTGCGTCGGCGGCGGGCTGCTCGGGATCCTGCTCGGTCACGGACTGGTCGTCGTCGGCTCGCCGATCGTGGCCGCCCGCAGCGGCCTCGTCATCAACCCGGCCTTCTTCGACCCGATGGAGTTCGTGATCGTGCCGGTAATGGTGGCCATGGCGACTCTGGTCGGGTTCCTGCCCGCCCTCACCGCCTACCGCACCGACGTGGCCCAGGCCCTGTCGAACTGATCCCGGCCGTGGCACGGGCTTCCAGCCCGTGCGACCGGCTTGAGTGCAGAGCCCCGTCTTGAACCGAGTGTGCCACTGGCTCCGCCAGTGCGATGGAGGTTGTGACCGTCACGTCAGATGCACTGGCAAAGCCAGTGGCACCCAGACCGGATTCTTCCCACGATCGGCCGCCGCATCGACTCCGCCACGGCCAGGATGGCCGTGCCACCCGCCCCAAAGAAAAAGGCCCGGGTCGCATTCAGCGAACCGGGCCTTTGTGAATTCAACCGCCAGATCAGGCGGCGACCTTCTGGATGGCGCCCGTCGAGGCGGCGACGATCTCGTCGAACACCGTCGGGTTATGAATCGCCAGTTCCGACAGGATCTTGCGGTTCAGGTCGATCTGGGCCAGCTTCAGGCCATGCATGAACTGCGAGTAGCGGAGACCGCGGATCATGCAGGCGGCGTTGATACGGGTGATCCACAGGGCGCGGAAGTCACGCTTGCGGGCGCGGCGGTCGCGGAAGGCGTACGCCCGCGAACGCCGGACGTGTTCCTGCACTGTCCGCCACAGCGTTCCCCGTCCGCCAACGCTTCCCTTGGCTTCCCGGAAAATGCGGTTCTTCTTCCGCCGCGTCGCCTTGCCGTACTTAATACGCATTTCGCACCTGACTCTGTTCGCTGATTCAATTCGCGGTGTCCGGTCGCGGCCTCACAACAGGCCCGGCGCACCGGTTCGCGTGCAAATGTTCGCTGAGTTCCACCGTCCGGCCCGTGGGCCGACTGAAGATTCGCCTGCTGACGCGGGCTTTCGCCCGATCAGGCACCCGGCCGAAGAGCTTCGATGATCACCTTGGCGGTGACGCCGCTCACAACGCCGTCCTGGCGGAGATGCCGCTTACGCTTCGAGGTCTTCGGCCCGAGGATGTGGCCGCGATTGGCTTTGCGATGCTTCGCCTTGCCAGAAGCGGTCACTTTGAATCGCTTCGAGATCCCCTTGTGTGTCTTCTGCCGTGGCATGGTTCCGCCGTCGATCGTCCGGACGCAAAGTCGAAAGGGTCAGAGTATAAGCGGAGAGTGTCGGTTGTTTCCAGCAAGATTTGAAGAGGATTTTTCGGGGGTCAGGCGGCCTGCCGTCCGGAGGTGACGCCCGGCCGCGTGCCGGCGGTCCGGCGGTCTGCTATGGTCAAACGGCTCCGTTGGCCCTGAATGACCGCAATGTCCGACGACGTGCTTCTGCCCCTGCGCGAAATGCTGACGGAGGTCCTTCCGCGCAATCCGTTCTGGCGACAGCGGTTGCAGGGCCTGAGCATCGATTCTCTCAAGACCCCCGAAGACCTCCGCCGCCTGCCGTTCCTCGCCAAATCCGAGCTGGTCGCCGATCAGGAGGCACACCCCCCTTACGGCTCCAACCTGACCTACCCCCCCACCGGGTACAGCCGGCTCCACCAGACCTCCGGCACCACCGGCCGGCCGCTACGCTGCCTGGATACCCCCGACAGCTGGCAATGGGTGCTCAGCTGCTGGGAGCAGACATACGGCCTGATCGGCATTCGGCCGGACGACGTCTTCGCCTTTCCGTTCTCGTTCGGGCCATTTCTCGGATTCTGGGCCGCCTTCGAAGGGGCCCAGAGAATCGGCCGGATGTGCCTGGCCGGCGGCGGGCTCTCCTCTGAAGCCCGCCTGCGGATGATCGAGGAGAACTCGGCGACCGTCATCTGCTGCACGCCAACCTACGCGCTGCGGCTCGCCGAAGTCGCCGCCGCCATGGGAATGGACCTGGTACAGGGAACCGTCCGGGCGATCGTCGTGGCGGGCGAGCCGGGGGGAAATGTTCCGGCCATCCGCAACCGGATCGAAGCGGCCTGGGGGGCGACGGTGTTCGATCACTGGGGCATGACCGAAGTCGGTCCCCTGGCGATCGAACCCGCGGACGGCCGGGGCGGCCTGCTAATGCTCCCCGGCAAGTGCCTCGCGGAAGTGATCGACCCCGTCACCGGCCAGCCCCAGACCCCCGGCGAGCTGGGTGAGCTCGTCGTCACCAATCTTGGCCGCTGGGGCGGTCCGGTGATCCGCTACCGGACCGGCGACCTCGTTCGCGAGCGTCCGGGAAGTCCGCCGCTCTCCCCATACCTCGAAGGAGGCGTGCTGGGACGGACGGATGACATGTTCATCGTCCGCGGGAACAACGTCTTTCCAACCAGCGTCGAGGCGGTGCTGCGGGAGTTTGACGACGTTGTCGAATACCGCATGACGCTCCGCCGCCAGCGCGCGATGCCGCATCTCGTCATCGAGATGGAACCGCGTGTCGAGTGCGCCGACGTCGCCGGGCTGTGCGAGCGGATCCATCGCCGCGTGAAAGACCGCCTGAACTTCCAGCCGGAGATCGTGGCCGTCCCGGTGGGATCGCTCCCGCGGTTTGAACTCAAGGGACGCCGGTTCGTGCGCGAGTAACACGCGCCCGGGTTTAACCCGGCGCGGTTCAGGGGGACTGAGCAGGCTCGCGCCGCAGCAGAAAAGTCCCCCGGTTCCCCTCGTGCCGCAGCAGGATCCTGTCCCGGCTGCACTCGCGGATTTCGAACCGCACCTGGGTTCCCCAGTCCGGGCGGCCCGTCAGCTGGACCATCAACGGGACAATGACCCGGGCCGCAAAGCTCAGGTACGACGGCACGCGCGACCCGCAGATCAGGACGTTCGATTTCACGCGCCACGAAGACGGCAGTGACATGTACAAGTGGGACGTTGCGAGGTTTGAGAGCCGGCCATCGTCATGAAGCTCGACCTGGCCGAGCAACCTCGGCTCGTTCACTTCGAGGACCAGCTCCCACGTCCCGACGAACCTCGGATCCGTCCGCGGCCACAGCCACCAGACTCCCATCGCGAACATCGACACCACCGCGATCAGCCAGCGTCGGCGGCAATGCGGTGATGTCACGAGAGTCGCCATTGGCCCGCGGCCTGCCCGGTGGCTACTGCAGCGGCTCGAGAACTTTTCCAATCCGGTAACCCGCTTCGACGACGCGGCGCTCGGAGACCTTCCCGCCCCGCTTGAGGTAATCCTCGGACAGCGTGCAGGCACCGCTGTCAGCCGCGGCGCCGCTCATGTCGAGCGTCTTCAGGAAGGTCAGGATCTCGGCGTCGTAGACGTACTCCTTCGCCAGCTCGTGGCTCTCGACCAGCCAGCCCCGTGAGTCGAGACTCGCCGTCGCCACATCGCCGACCTGGGCGAACTGCGGATCGGCCAGCAGCTTGATGGCCCGGTTCCTCATCTCGGCCACCTCGCCGCGCGAGCCGAGAAAGCTGTCCCACAGCGAGTGCAGGTTCTTCTGCTGCACGGTCTTCACCAAGTTGCCGCCGCGGTCCCCTTCTCCCAGGTTCGGGAAGAGTCGCTGCGAGAACATGGCCGTCGAGTGGCAGGGCTGATGGATGTCGCCGATCACATGGAACAGCCAGCAGAAGGCGACAGCCCGGTCGGGCGCGGGAGCCGCCGGATCAAGTGCCGTCGCCTGGGCCAGCGCGATCGCCTGCAGCGCGTTGAGCTGGTTCGGATGGTCGACCTTCGCCGGAACCTTCGATTCCATGTTGAGCGTCAGCTTCGGTTCCATCGCCGCCTTGTCGGCCTCGGTCAGGAACAGCGGAAAGTCCTGGTAGTGCCACGGGCCATGGTGGTACTTCTCACGGTCGGCCCCTTTGAAATCGCGGGCCAGATCGGGCCAGACCGAGCATTGCTGCACGATCCACTCCCCTTCCAGCTCCGGGGGTACGCTCTTCATCTTCGACTGGAAGTCCTGCTCGAACCGCGGGTGCTGCCGCAGGATGGTGACGAGCGTCTGCTGCTGCGCCGGCGTGAGACGACGATACGCGATCGAAGCGATGATCTTGTGGCCGCAGTCCCACCAGGCGTGAGTGAACGACGAGGCCAGGACGGCGATGACGACGACCGCGCAGCGCACAATCGTCACACTTCGAACCCGAACGGAGGGAATGACTCGGCACGCGACCACGAGGCTTCTCCAGAGATCGCCAGGCCGACCTGGCAGCGAGCGAATCACGTCGGCCGGCAGGCTGGAAATCGTAACGATTCGGCCGCCCTGCGGCATCCGGCGCCAATCATTTCACGGCCTGATGAAGACCGTGTTCAGAAGCCGTGCATCAAAGCCGTTTTTGCGTCAGACTCACCCCCCAACGACCCGGCCGGTTTGCTCTCGATCACGCCGGGATCCACGATGACGGCTCCTCCGTCGGTTTCTCTTCGAACAGCTGAAGAATCCATGCGTCTGCGATCACTCTGCGTGGCCTGCCTCGCTTTCCCGATAGCCGTGATGTCGGTCGGTCGGCTTCCCGCAGCCGAGCCGATGACGCTGCCGCGCGTCCCCGCGACCGGACCGAAGGACGTCGCCGCGAAGTTCCACACGCGGTCCGGCTTCAAGCTCGACCTCATCGCGGCCGAGCCGCTGACGACCGACCCTGTCGCGATGGCCTACGACGAAAACGGCCGCGCGTGGGTCGTCGAAATGAGCGACTACCCGTACACCGACAAAGCCAACGACGTCGCCTGGCAGGACAGCACGAAGGACCTGCCGCTCGGAAAGGTGCGGATCCTGGAAGACACCGACGGCGACGGCGTCTTCGACAAGAGCACCATCTTCGCCCGCGACCTCTCCTGGCCCACCGGCATCGCCCTCTTCAAGGGCGGAGCCTACATCGCCGCGACGCCCGACATCTGGTACCTCAAGGACACCAACGGCGATCTCAAGGCTGATGTCCGCGAGAAGGTGTTCACGGGGTTCCGGAAGTACAACGTCCAGGCCGTGATGAACAACCTGGCATGGGGGCTCGACCACAAGATCTACGGCGCCGGTTCGAGCAACGGCGGGACGATCCAGTCGGTCGGCAAGGAAGGGGTGAAGCCGGTCACGCTCTCGCGGAACGACTATCTCATCGATCCCAACACCCGCGAGTTCGAAGCGATCTCCGGCGGGGCCCGTTTCGGCAACGCCTTCGACGACTGGGGCAACCGCTTCATCTGCAACATCCGTAACCCGATCCAGCACGTGCTGCTGCCGAGCCGGTATCTGAAGCGGAACCCGTACCTCGTCGCCCCGGCCGCGGTGCAGGATGTGGCCGAGGCCGGTGACACCCTGCCCGTCTATCGCACGAGTCCTCCCGAGCCGTGGCGGACGCTCCGCGCCGAGCGGTACCTCGCCGATAGCACGTCCAAAGTCCCTCGCAGCGAAACGAACCAGGGGTACTTCACGTCGTCGAGCGGCGTGACGGTCTATCGCGGCAACGCCTATCCGCCGGAGTTCCGGAACAACGTCTTCGTCGGTGAAGTGGCCGGCAACCTGATTCACCGCCAGGCCCTCGAGGCGACTGGCGTCACCTTCAAGTCGCATCGCACCGAAGAAAACGCCGAGTTCGCGACGTCGGACGACAATTGGTTCCGCCCCGTGAACTTCGTCAACGCCCCGGACGGCACGCTGCATGTCCTCGACATGTACCGCGAGACGATCGAGCATCCGTGGTCGATCCCGGACGACATCAAGGCGATGGTCGACCTCGAAAGCGGCCGCGATCGCGGACGGATCTATCGCCTCAGCCCGCCCGGCTTCCGCGTGCCGGGGCCGCCGAAGCTCGGAAACGCGAAAACGATCTACCTCGTCGGGCTGCTCAATCACGACAACGCCTGGCATCGCGAGACGGCCCATCGGCTCCTCTTCGAACGCCAGGACAAGGCGGCCGTCAAACCGCTGAAGGCGCTCCTCCGCGCCGGCACTCCGCTCGCGCGCCTGCATGCGCTCTGGTCCCTCGCAGGGCTGAAGCAACTCGATGACAACGACCTGCTCGCGGCGCTCGACGACACCTCGCCGGGCGTCCGTGAACATGCAATCCGGCTCGCGGAATCGCGACTCTCGTCGCCGAAAGTGTTGCAAAAGGTCGTTTCGCTGACGGACGACCCGGAGACCCGCGTGCGGTTCCAGCTGGCGTTCTCGCTGGGCGAAACCGATTCGCCATCAGCGGCCGAGGCGCTCGTGAAGCTCATCGAACGCGACGCCGCTGACCCCTGGATGCGGGTGGCGATTCTCAGCTCGCTGTCCAAAGGAGCGGACGCCGTCCTCGCCCGACTCATCTCACCCCCCGCGCTCGATCCCGCGCCGCCGCAACGCGCGATCCGCCGGCAACTGGCGGTGGGCGTCGGCGCCCGCAAGGATCCCGCGGAAGTCGGCCGCGTGCTCACGGCTCTCGCGAAAGCCGCCAACGCCGACAACCGGCCATCGCTCCTCAGTGCGCTCGCCGGTCTCAATGAAGGACTGAAACGATCCCGCAGCGACCTTCGAACCGCGGCGACCACTGCGGGACCGGAATCCGCTGCGCTGGTGTCAGACATGCTGAAACAGGCGGCCGAGATCGCCAACCAGGATGCCGCGGCCGAGGACGTCCGCATTGAAGCGATCGAACTGATCGGCGGCGATTTGTTCGAAAACGCCAGGGACGTCCTGATCAGCCTCCTGGCGCCTCGTTATTCCACCAACCTGCAGCGCGCGGTGGTGAAGACGCTCGCCGCCTATCCCAATGCCGAAGTGACTTCGGCGCTGCTCGACCAGTGGCGCACGCTGACTCCGTCGCTGCGGACCGAAGTCGTCGAGCAACTGCTCGCGCGTGCCGATCGCACGACCGCCGTGCTCGATGCCGTTGAATCGGGGGTGATTCCTCCATCGCAGATCAGCCCCGCGCGGCAGGCGCTGCTGCTCAAGCACAAAGACGCCGCGATCGCCGAACGCGCGACGAAGCTCCTCGCGACCCAGGCCGTCGGCAAGCGTTCGGACGTCATCGCCAGCTACCAGCCGGCGTTGTCGCTGGCCGGGGATCAGACCCGCGGCCGGACCTTGTTCGAAAAGGAATGCGCCCTCTGTCACAAGAGCGGCGACAAGGGGTTCGACGTTGGACCGAACCTGGCGACGATCCGCCATCGCACGCCGGGCGAAGTCATGACGCAGATCCTCGATCCCAATCGCGAGGTCGGACCGAACTTCGTGAACTATGTCATCTCGATCGACGATGGCCGCGTGACGACCGGCATCATCGACAGCGAAACTGCGACGAGCGTCGTGCTCAAGCGCGCGGAAGGGGTCACGGAAACGCTCCTGCGAGGTAACATCGAAGCGATGTCCAACAGCGGACAGTCGCTCATGCCGGAAGGGCTCGAGAAAAAGTTGTCGCCGCAGGACATGGCCGACCTGCTGGCGTTCCTGCTCGGAAAGTGATCCCGTTGCAGACGCTGGCAGCGTCGACAACGAGGTTGCGGGCAGATCACACTGCAATGACCCGCCGGAAACCGGCGACCGCTTCATCCATTGCACGATTGGCCATCGAACATGCGGATCGCTCGCCTGTGGACGCTGCCAGCCCTGACAATCGGCTTGTGTCTCCTCAGTGTCTCACCCGCGTCGCTGCGCGGTGAGGAGCAACGCCGCCCGAACGTCGTCTTCATCATCGCCGACGATCTCGGCATCGGCGAACCCGGCTGTTACGGCGGCGACCTCCCGACACCCAACATCGATGCGATCGCGGCGGACGGTGTGAAGTTCACGGCCGGCTATGTCACGTCGCCGTTCTGCGCCACCTCCCGCGCCGCACTGCTCACCGGGCGGTACCAGAACCGCTTCGGGTTCGAGTTCAACCCGGTCGGCGCTTTCAACACCGACCCCAACGTCGGGCTGCCGCTCAATGAAGTCGCGCTGCCGCAACTCCTGCGGCATGGCGGGTACTCGACGGCCCTCATCGGAAAGTGGCACCTCGGCGGCACCGCTGCATTTCATCCGCAACGGCGCGGCTTCGATGAGTTCTTCGGCTTCCTGCACGAAGGGCACTACTACGTGCCGCCACCGTATGACGGACATGTGACCTGGCTGAGGCGGAAACGCTTGCCGGACGGCGGAACAGGTCGGTGGACGTCACCCGACGGCCGGACGATCTGGTCGACTCGGATGAACAGCTTCGAACCGGAGTACGACACCGACAACCCGCTCCTGCGGTCGAGCCAGCCTGTCGCTGAAAAGGAGAACCTGACCGATGCCTTCACGCGCGAGGCCGAGCGGTTTATCGAGCGGAATTCATCACAGCCCTTCTTCCTCTGCCTGGCCTACAACGCCGTCCACAGCCCGATGCAGGGGAAGGATGACGACCTCGAGCGGTTCGCGCACATCGAAGATGTGCAGCGGCGATTGCTGGCCGCCATGCTGTGGCGGATGGACGAGGGGGTCGGACGGATCGTCCACCGGCTCCGCGTGCTGGGGCTCGAAGACAACACGCTGCTGGTCTTCCTGAGCGACAACGGCGGCCCGACTCGCGAGCTCACTTCCAGCAACCGCCCCTTCCGCGGCGAGAAGGGGCAGCTGTTTGAAGGGGGCATCCGCGTGCCATTCCTGATGAAGTGGCCGGCCCGCTTCGAGAAGGGGCGCGTCGAAGAACGGTTTGTCAGTTCGCTCGACCTGTTCGCGACGGCGCTGGCCGTCTCGGGCATGTCGCCGGCCCTGCCGATCGATGGAGTCAACCTGACGCCCGCGCTGGCGAAGGAAGCCGACTGGCCGGCCGATCGTGCGCTCTACTGGCGAATGGGCGACCAGGCCGCCTACCGGAAAGGGGACCGCAAGATCCTCTGCCGCTGGCACGAATCGGGAATCCCGAGATGGGAACTGTTCGACCTGAAGGACGATCCCGGCGAAGCGACGAACCTGGCGGAGAAGTTTCCGGACGAGGTCGCCGCGCTCGAGACGGAATGGCGGGGGCTCAACAACCGCATGATCCCCGGCTGGTGGGCCGCGGCCGGCCGCCCGTGGCTGTCCAAGGAAGAACGCGACGAAACCCGCCGCCTGTTCAACGTCCCGCCCAGGATGGTGCCGTGACTTCGCCCGGGAGGGTGCTACTGGCTCCGCCAGTGCATGTCAGACGGCGACCCCAACGTTCATCGCACTGGCAAAGCCAGTGGCACACAATGGCAGCCGGCCCAAACTGCCTCACGGCGTGATGAACGACATCCCCGTGTATACATACGCCGCCTTGAGCGCCGCCTCGGTATTGAACGGAATCTGGTAGGCCTTGTGCGGAGCCGGATCGCCCGGGCGGTAGTAGCCCAGCGGATATTCCCGCTTGTGCGCCGGCGCGAGGGCCATCTGGTAAGGCAGGCCAATCAACTGAACGCCGAACTTCGTCGCGGAGCTCACCGTCTGCAACGGCTCGCAATACGTATGGCCGTAACGTTCGAGCGTGACGTCTTCAAAGTACAGCGGCGTATGGAACAGGTTCGGCGCCTCCCAGCAGTATTCGATGTCAATGAAGTTCCGCTCCGTGACCTCGAACACCGGCAGCGGCTGCTGTTCGGGGCAGCGATCCGCATCCGCACCCGCGGTATTCGGCGGGCACAATCGCACCCCCTTGCCGTCGGTCGAGCAGCTGCGGAATGGCTCGATCTCCGTCACCTTCCTGAGCTGCGGAAGCGAGACAGCCCTTGCGGCGAGCGGCGTCCGCTCGCCGGCGGGTTCCGGTGGAATCAGCGGATCGGAACGCGGGATGATGAAACTGGGGGACTCTTCCGGCAGCCGCGGCGGAGGGGCCGGTGGCAGACGTGTCGGCGGACTGGCCGGTGTCGGTGACGGAGCGACCGGCGGACGCGGAATCTGGTTCAGAAGCGCCGTGACGGCCGACGGTTCGCCCGGGGCCAGGTCGGGAGGCGGGACAACGACGGGAGCGTCCTTCGCGGTTGGATCCTCCCGCCGCGGTTCCTGTTCGGCGAGCGGGAAGGGACGCGGCACTGCCGTCACCGGCGCGGCCAATGGCGTCGCCGGCGGGTCGGGAACGAGGACCTGGATCTCTGACGGCCCGGCCGGCGGCAGATCCGGCAACACCTCCGGCAGCGGAACGGGCACGACCGGTGCGCTGATCGGGTTCGCGGAACGCGGCGGCGCGATGAATCCAGGCGCCTCGGCGTCCGCGGTCGGCAGCTCGGGCGAAAGGTCGACTTTTCCGGAAGCCTCCGGCAGTGCAGCGGTGCGAGGCTCCGCGGGATGCGCGACATCCGGCGCGAACGAGTGATCGATCGCCCCACCCTGCTTGTT